>Ga0082335_1007589_pt1 | contig 12960 bp, 11 predicted proteins | sample Subgrocontami58m_FD_72375 | JGI IMG/M metagenome (GOLD analysis project Ga0082335, IMG submission 72375) | Subsurface groundwater microbial communities from S. Glens Falls, New York, USA - GMW37 contaminated, 5.8 m (SPADES assembly) (version 2) ...
GCAGGGCCCCTGGGCGCCTGCTGCCGCAGCGGGGCTGCTGGTGGTGGCTGCGCTCGTCGCGCTCGCTGTGGGCGCATACCGCAGAGCCCGTCTGTAGCGGGCCAGCCCCTGGGCGAGGAGACCTCGCCCCTACGGCACGTCCCCGACCGGATACACGACGACCGTCATTCCTTCGCTGGTGGTGCCCCCGCGACCGTAGCCCCAGGAACCCCCTTACTCCGGCAGTTGCACGCTGCCATCCGGCCGCAGGGGGAAGCCTGGGTTCCAGGCCACCTCCCACCAGAACCCGTCGGGATCGGCGAAATAACCGGTGTAGCCGCCCCAGACGGCGTCCTCAGCCGCTCTGAGCAGGGTCCCTCCGGCAGCCACCGCTTCTTGCAACACTCGGTCCACGGCCTCTTTGCTGGCCACGTTGTGGGCCAGGGCGAACCCGCGAAAGCCCGACGCCGCAAGGGGTACACGGGCGTCCGCCGCGAGCTCTTCCCTCGGCCACAGCGCGAGGATCACCCCTCCGGCCTGGAAGAAGGCGACCTCGTCCCCGCCGACGCTGGACTTCGGCCAACCAAGGCCGTCCCGGTAGAAGCGGACCGCCCGGGGAAGGTCCTCTACCCCGAGGGTGATGAGGCTGACGTGTGGCTCCATAGGTGTGGCTGCTCCTTCTGTCAGTGCCCGGTCATGATAGGTCGTCTGGCGGCTTCTTCGCGTGGTGCGCTGGGCAGCCATGCTGCCGAAGGAGATCTCCCGCGGTAGGCTGGCCGGCGGACTGACAATGACGGAATAGTCGTGGCGCGGGAGGTCGGCATGATGACCGCCAAGGCTGAAGTTCGCCAGCTACTCGAGAACCTGCCCGACGACGCCTCGCTCGAGCAGAGAGAATCCTGTCCAGGAGGTGCAACGTGACGATCTCAGCGTTCGAAGGCGTCGTCGAGAATGGGCAGATTCGGCTCCGTGCGTCGATCAAGGTATACGAGCCTCAACGAACGGCCTGGAGATGGGACCCCGCTCGACTGGAGGGATCTCCGGCGGACCCAGGCCTTCATCCTCAGGCCCCGGATCCCTCGCGTGCCTCGCGAGCGTGGGTAGGCGCCTCTACCCCGCCGGCGCCACGAGGGCGCGGCAGCGTTCGGCGTAGGGGGCGGCGCCCATGGGCTCCCAGAGGGCCAGGGCGCGACGGAGCAAGCCGGCGGCCTGCTCCCGCTGGACAAAACCCGCTTCCCCGCGCAGCAGGGCCTTCCCCCATTCGTAGTAGACCCGGGCCTCGTCCCACGGCAGGCCGTACTGCTGGCAAACGGCGGCGGCGCGCCCGAAGGCGACCTCGGCCGCGTCCCAGCGGTCGTCGGCGGCCTCCACCAGGGCCTCCGCCAGGAAGACGTCGGCCCGCAGGCCAGCCCAGTCGGGAGGGCGTGCCAGGATCCGCTGGGCCTGGGCCAGGTACTCCCCGGCCTTCGCCCGCTGCCCGGTGCACAGGGAGACCTGGCAGAGATGGGGCAGGAGACTCAGCTCGCCGAGCACGTCCGTGGCCCTGCGGAAGAGGTCCAGGGCCCACTGCAGGTGCTCCTCGGCCAGAGGGTACTCGGCCAGCTCGGCGTAGACCCGGCCCAGTAGCTGGGCCGCCGGGGCAGCCACGCGGTGGTCATGGCTCTGCCGGGCCCAGTCGAGCCCGGCGTGCAGGAGGCGCCGGGCCTCTTCCCACTCGCCGCGGTAGAGGCGGAAGAGGCCGGGCTCGCACGGCCAGAAGCCAAAGCCTGGCTGGCCGAGGGCCTCGAGGGCCTTCTGCATGTCGTCCAACACCCTGGCTCCTGCCCCGAAATCCCCCTGCAGCGCGGAGAGGGCCACGAGGTGCGACGGCACCTCCAGCAGGCAGAAGAAGGTGCGATAGTCGGGCTCTCTGGCCGCCCAGGCCTGGCCCGCTCGCGGGTCCTTCAACGAGAGACCGCACACGCTGGCGCCGCACGCGCGGTTGAGATCGGCCAGGAAGCCCAGTCCGTTCTGCCGGGCGATCTGCCACCCCCGTTCCAGGGTCGCGGCCCCCTGGGCAACCTCTCCCAGGCGGGCGAGAGCCGTCCCCAGGGGGGCGCAGGCGTTGGCGATGACGGACGGACTGTCCAGCCGCTCGCCCAGCCACAGGGCGCTGCGCGCCCAGGAGACGGTCTCGGGCCACTGGAGAAGGTTGAGATGGGCAAAGGCCAGGCCGCAATACACCAGTCCCAGCGGGATGCCCTCCCCCCCTCGAGGATGCGCCGGGCCAGGTGGAAGTGCTCCAGGGCCTTCACCTGGTCCCGCACGCCCAGGTTTGCGCTGCTGATGTGCTCGCGGCCGAGCTGGGAGTGGATCGTGGCCACCCGGTGGCGGTTGCCCAGTTGTTCATAGAGAGCCAGGGCCTGCTGGAAATAGCCCACGCCCCGAGGGGCCTCGATGGCCGACTTGTAGCTCACGTCGCCCAGCCGCTCGCAGGCCGCCGCCCGCTCCTCAGCGTGGCCACCCAGCTCCTCGTAGAGTTCCAGGGCCGTGCGGTAGAGATCGAGGCAGCGTGCCCACACGAAGAGGCGGCGGGCCTTCTCTCCGGCCCGATAGCTGTAGTGGGCGGCCTTCTCGGGCTCGTGTCCCTGGGTGAAGTGGAGAGCCAGAGCCTCCAGGTGGGGCTCCAGGTCGGCAGCATGGAGGGTCTCGATGGCCCGGCCGGCGCGCCGGTGGTAGCGCTGGCGGCGCGGGGCGAAGGTGCTGGCGTAGAGGACCTCGTGCACCTGGTCGTCGCGGAAGCCGTAACGCTCCTGGGCCAGCACGCTGCGGTCCGCCAGCAGGCCGGCGGAGACGGCCCGCTCGACCTCCCTCGTCAGCTCCTCCTCGGGCAGATCCGTGGTGTGAGCCAGGGCCGGCAGGCTGAACTCCTGGCCCAGGACAGCCGCCTGAGCGAGGATCTCGGCCGTGCGCTCGCCTAGGCGGGCGACCCGCTCGGCCACCGCCAGCTTCACCGACTCGGGCACGGCGACGAGCGACTGGTCCAACACCTCCCAGCCGCCATCCGAGGGCCGGACGGCGCCCCGCTCCACAAGCGAGCGCAAGACCTCCTCGACGAAGAAGGGATTGCCGTGGGTCCTGCTGTACACGGCCTCGCCGAGGCGGGCCGCCACATCGTCGTCGAAGGCGTCGGCTAGCAGCCGGGCGGTGTCTTCCTCGCAGAGGTGCGAGAGGGTCATCGGCGTGAAGAGGCGGGCTCGATGCAGCTCCGCCCGAGCCCGCACGAGGGTAGGTTGCTCGCTGAAGTCCTGCTCCCGGTAGGCGCCCACCACCAGGACCCGGTACCCGTCCAGGCGCCGGGCCACGTGGACGAGCAGCGCCATTTGAGACGCCCAATGGAGGTCGTCCAGGAAGAGCAGCGTGGGGACCCGCTGCGACAGATGGCGCAGCAGCTCGGCGACGCCATCGAAGAGCCGCAAGCGCTGCTCCTCCTCACCGAGGCTCCCTGGCTGAGGCAGGGGCTCGAAGAGCTCCGCCAGCTCGGGAAAGAGCCGCGAGATCTCTGTCGCGTAGGGTCCGAGGCTCCCGGCGAGATCCTGCCGTGCCAGGGCCCGCAGACCGGGGCGCAGGGCCTCGACCCAGGCGCCATAGGGCGTGTTGGCTCCCCAGAGATACCGCCCCTCCAGGAACAGTCCGCCCTGTGCCCGGGCGTGGATGCCGGCCTCTTGGACCAGCCTCGTCTTGCCGACACCGGTCTCGCCGGCGAGCAGGAAGAGGCGCCCGCCCTCGCCCCTCGCTGCTGCCTCGTAGGCCACCTGGAGGCGCTCCAGCTCGGCGGACCTTCCGACCAGCGGTGTTCGCAGTCGCGGTGGGTCCGCCAGCGAAGCCGCCAGCGGAGCCGCAGCCGCGGCCTTCTCCGGTGGGGCCGCGCGAGGCGGCTGTGGGACCGCAACCGGGCGCGCCTCGGGCAGCTCCTCCATCAGGCGGGCGACAATGGCCTCCAGGCCGGGGTCCAGCTCGCGGTAGAACTGGCTCTGACTGATGGCGAGCTGCTCGCGAATCTCGGGCAGCTCTCGGGCCTCGACGTAGCGCAGCTTGAGAAGGACGTAGCGGCGCTGGGCGCTCTCGGTCCCCGGCGCTTCGCTGCCGGGCCGCAGCTCCTCGATGGCCTCCACCAGGCGGCGCTGCAGCATCTGCCCCAGGGCAGCGGCGCGCACGCCCGGTTGGTAGAGGAGACGCTGGGCCAGGGGGTGAGAGTGGAGGTAGGGAACGTCGTAGAGGTGGCGCAGGGCGTCGCGCACCTGGCGGCCGAACTCGCTGCGGCGCACAGCCGGGCCACCGTCATCGCGGGAGGCCCCGGCTGCTTCGGCGTGCACCATCACATCAAACGGGGGAGTTTCTTGGGAATTCCCTGCGAGAAAAGGCCTTTCTCGATCATCCGGCGGCGCCCATGATACAGCGCGGAACGGGCGCGAGAGAAGGGATAACTTTGACCGGTGCAGGACCGGAGCCGATAATGGGCCCGCTTGGCAAGACGACGGGCGCGCGCGCTGGCAGCGCATGCAGCGCGCGCAGAAGGAGCGACATGGCCGCCCGTGGCTTCGGCTGGCTGTTTGCTGCTCTGGCGCTGACAGCCCCCAGCCTCGCCTGTGCGCCGGGCCCGTCGTCTGGGACGGCGACGATCCGCATCGGCTTCACCTCCTCGCAGACCGGCGCCCTGGCCAAGGAGTCCACCGAGCAAACCCAGGGGCTCCGGCTGTGGGCCGAGGTGGTCCGGGCCGAGGGCGGGCTGGAAGTCGGCGCGGAGAAGCTCGGCCTGGAGCTGATCTCCTACGACGATGAGAGCCGGCAGGACCGGGTCCAGCAGCTCTACACCCGCCTCATCACCGAAGACGGCGCCGACTTCCTGATCAGCCCCTATAGCAGCGCCTCGGCGGCGGCGGCGGCGGTGGTGACCGAGCAATACGGCCGGACCCACGTGGTGGTGGGCGCCGCGTCCGACAGCATCTTCGCGCGCGGCTACCGGCACGCCTTCCAGGTCTATTCGCCGGCCAGCAAGTACCTGACCGGGGCGCTGGACATGTTGCGCCGCCTGGACCCGCCAGCCCGGCGCCTTGCCCTGGTATACGAGAAGGACCCCCTGGCGACCGACGTCGTGCGGGCCGCCCGGGAGTACGCCGAGGGTCTGGGGTTCGAGGTGCTCCTCCACGAGGGCTACGACTCGGGCACCACCAACTTCGCCCCGCTCATCACCAAGATCGGGGGCCTCAACCCCGATGCCATCCTGGGCGGCGGGCATTTCGCCGATGGAAGCACTCTGGCCCGGCAGATCGCCGAGAAGCGGCTGAAGACGAAGCTGGTGGCGCTGTTGGTGGCCCCGGCGGTGCCGGAGTTCGCCCAGCTCGGCGACGCGGCCCTGGGGATCGTCGCCCCCAGCCACTGGGAGTCCCAGGCCCGGCACTCCCCCGAGGCGGCGGCGGCCCTGGGCATCCCCTATTTCGGCCCGCCCGTCGACGGCTTCGTCGAGGCCTACCGCCGCCGATACGGGTACGAGCCCGGCTACCACGCCGCGGCCGGCTATGCGGCGGGGCTCATCCTGCAGAAGGCGGTGGCGGAGGCGGGCACGGCGGAGCGCGGCCGGGTGGAGGCGGCCCTGGCGCGCATGGACGTGCTCCTCTTCTGCACCTGGCGCTGGCCGTGAGCCACTGGGCCTACGTGCTGAGCGAGGGACGCGTCGAGCTCTCCGGCGAGGCGGCGGAGCTACGCGGCCGTCCCGAGGTGAGCCAAGCCTACCTGAACCGCCGGGTCTTTTGAGCAGGGGGAGTTTCCTGGGAATTCTCCGGGAGGAAAGGGCTCCAATGCCCGCACGGGACAGGAGCTGAAGAACGGCTACGACCTCTGGGAGAAGGATGTCAACGCCCGCGGCGGCGGCCTGCTGGGCCGGCCGGTCGAGTTCAAGGTCTACGACGATGAGAGCAAGCCCGAGACGGGCCCAGGCCCTGATGGGCCGGCTTCCCCCTAGGGGCAATGCACTCCCACCAGGGCGGTCCGACCCAGGCATCTGCTGTTCAGTTCCCTTAAGGAGAGGACGATGCGACAGGAAGTGATCTTCATCGGTGTCCTCGTTTCGTGGATTGGGCTCGAAATGGTGGCGTGGATCGTTCCCACGCCGTTCCCCGCCGTGCGTGTCGCCGATGCTCCCATTTCCGACGTTGAGGCTTGGGTAGGCATCGGCCAGTTAGTCTGGGGGTTGGCTGGGGTCGGCCCGTTCCTCCTCGCTTCGCACCTGGCACTCCGATTACAAACCGGGTGGCGTGGAGCGTACATCGGCCTGACCATGGCAGGAGCGGCTGCCAGTGGGTTCCTACAAGGCCTGATCATCCGGGGGGTTCTCGCGCTTCTCGACGTAAGGCTTTGGATACCCCCTATAGAGTAGTTCAGGTGTCAGGCGAGCCGCCTCGCCCCGGCCGCGTCCTCCTGGCCGGCGACCACTTCCACCACCTCTACATGGAGAGATGACCACCTGGCGCAACAGGGGCGCAGCGCGTTCGAGGTCATCGGCGAGATCACCGAGGTGGAGATCATCGCCGTGGACCGCCGGATCCGGGAACTGGATCGCCTGCGGAGACGCTACGGCGAGGGCCGATGGCGTAAGATGAAGGGCAGAGCGATGATCCAGCTACCGAGCGGTCGTGTGCGCTTCGCGGAGCTCCATTGGTACGAGGCGCATGGTATCGGCAGGAAAGAGGTCAAGCGGAAGAGATACTTGGATTAGAGCCATGAAACGGAAGGAACGTTCAGAAGCGCGCTTCGCAGTTTGCGTGAAGAACGACGGCTACGAGGCATCCCTGGAGAGGAACAAGATTTACACCATGGTCCCCGACGTCGAAGCGGAGCGGGAAGGCGACGTCCGCGTGGTAGACGAAAGCGGTGAGGACTACCTCTACCCAGCGGACTGGTTTGTCGCCATCGAGGTCCCCAAGGCAGTGGAGGTTTCGCTCCTCCACGCCCGGTAAAGGGAGTCGTGCCGGGGAAGGCCCGTGGAGCCTACACCAGAAACCCCCGCAGGTCGATGGCCCGGGCGACGCGCTCCACGCCGATCAGGTAGCAGGCCTGGCGCAGGCTCACGCCTTCCCGCTGGGCCCGCTGCCAGACGGCCTGAAAGGCCTTCGTCATGGTGTCGCGCAGCTCCTCGTTGACCTTCTCCTCGTCCCAGCGGAACTGCTGCAGGTTCTGCACCCACTCGAAGTAGGAGACCACGACGCCGCCGGCGTTGGCCAGGATGTCGGGCAGCACCAGGATGCCCCGCTCGCCCAGAATGGCGTCGCCCTCGGGCGTGGTGGGCCGGTTGCCCCCCTCGATGACCCAGCGCGCCCGGACGCGGCCGGCGTTGCCAGCGTGGATGACGTCCCCGACCGCGGCCGGGACCAGGATGTCGCAGTCCGCGCCGAGCAGCTCCTCGTTGGTCATCGGCTCCGTATCGGGGAGCCCCACGACGGAGCCCGTCTGGCGGGACCAGCGGTCGGCGCGGTCCACGTCGATGCCGGCGGGGTTGCCGACGCCGCCGCGCACGTCGCTGAGGGCCACGATGCGGCACCCGGCATGGTGCAGGTAGTCTGCGGTCCAGTAGCCCACCTGGCCAAAGCCCTGCACGGCCACGCGCTGCCCCTCCAGGGCCACGCCCAGCTCCCGCGCCAGCTCGGTCAGGAGAATCGACACGCCCTGCCCCACCGCCGACTCGCGGCCCACGCTGCCCCCCAGCTCCACGGGCTTGCCCGTGACGATGGCGGGGCTATAGCCGTGGAGCTGGCTGTAGGCGTCCATCATCCAGGCCATGGTCTGGCTGTTGGTGTTCAGGTCAGGGGCGGGAACGTCGCGGTAGGGACCCAGGAGGTGCTCGATGTTCTGTGTGTAGCGCCGCGTCAGCCGGTTCAGCTCATCCTTGCTCATGGCCAGGGGATCGCACTGGACGCCGCCCTTGGCGCCGCCGAAGGGAATGTCCACCAGGGCGCACTTCCAGGTCATGAGCGAGGCCAGGGCCCGCACCTCGTCCAGGTCGGCCTGGGGGTGGTAGCGGATGCCCCCCTTATAGGGACCGCGAGCGCCGTTGTGCTGCACCCGATAGCCGGCGAAGACCCGGATCCTGCCGTCGTCCATGCGCACGGGCACCTCGACGCGCAGCTCGCGCCAGGGCATGCGCATGAGCTGGCGCATCTCCTCCTCGATACCCAGGCGCTCGGCTGCGGCCTCGAGGGCGGTCGCGCAGGCGTCGAAGGCGGCCTTAGGCGGGGCCGCAGTCGTCATAGTGGGTCGTCTCCTTAGCTACGGTTCGAAGAGCCTGCCCTGCACGGCGCCCATCCCAACGGCGCGGGCGTCTGGCAAGGACGGCCCCGGCTTCTCAAGAAAGGCCCTCCCCCTCTGGGAGAGGGTTGGGTGAGGGCCGGATGGCCGACGCCCCCTCTCATTCCCTGTGGCGGCGCCCGGCGGCATCGTAGGGTCCTCTCGGTTTGCCGGTAAGGCCTGGCGGACGCGCTCCTGCAGCCACGCCTCGATGTCGTCGATATCAGCCAGCATCTCGTCAGGGAACTCCAGCGCTCCGCGGGCGAGCAAGTCCATGTTGCCCGGAGGCACGGCCGGCCCCGTGCGGACGAAGAGGGGAACCCAGCCAGCCTTGAGATCCTCCACGGCGCCCGCCCAGGTTCCCCCGCTCTCCTGGCCGCTGGCCACCACCAACGCATAGCGCGCCAGACCGTAGATCGACTTGTTGCGCTGCATGGCCGTGCCAACGGTGAAGCGCGCGCGGGGATGAAACGGCGTGACCAGGGTCAGGCTGCCTTCCGCGATCCAGCGGCGTGTCTCCCGGCTCACGATGGTGGCCTCGAGGCTGTCGGCCAGGACACCGATCGCCGCACCACCGGCTTCGAGAGCGCCGGTCATGCTCACTCGGTCCGCTCCCTTCGCAGCGCCCGAGACGACGGCCAGCCCGTCCCTGGCGCACCGCCGGCCCAGGGCGTCAGCGAAGCTCGTGCCCGCTTCGTCCAGTGCCCTGGATCCGACGACTGCCAGCACCCCGGCACCCAACGCCGCCCGGTCGCCGGCGCCGAACAGGACTACGGGCGCCTTGCCGCCCAGCTTCTGCCTCAGCCCGCTCGGATAGTCTTCGTCCGCCCGCGTGAGGACCCAGATCCCCACACTCGCAAGTCTCTCCAGCTCGATGGCAAGCTGTCCGCCCCGGGAGAGGAGTCGCCGGAGCCTCTCGGTCAACGCTGGCGCAAGCCCCAGTGCCGGCGCTACCGCGCCGAGCTCGCCCTCGAGCAGCGCTCCAGGACGGGCCAACTCCGAGTCGGCGATGCTCCTGGCCAGCTCGTTCCATTCGTCCTGGCGCAACGGCGTGAGGCCATCCGCGGCCTCGCGGGGCAGGCCCAGCGAGGAGCAGATCAGCAGAATGGCCTGGGCGTCGGCCGACAGTTTCAGAGGCCCCATGCACCACCTCTGCCGATGCTGGCCATTGCGAGTGCAAAGGGGTGAACGGGACCACTCCCTCCTTCGCGGAGCAGGGTCCCGCAGACGGTCATCGTCCAGCGCGAGTCCACCACGTCGTCAACCAGCAACACAGGCCCTCCCGGGCATGCCCCGCCCACCTCGAAGACGCCAGCGACGTTGGCGGCCTGCTGGGCGCTGTTCTGCATCATCTTCTGCTCGGCGGCATCCGCAATCTTGAGGAGCACCGCATGGAACGGGAGGCCCAATAACCGAGCCAGTCGCTCCGCGAAGGTCAGGACCAGCGTCGGATGGCGCTGTGATGGAATGGCAGTCACCCACTCGGGCGCCGGCTGGGGCTGCCACCGATGGCGGATGAGGTCGAACGCCGCTGCCACCAAGTCATCCGAGTAGCTCCCCACATGATACTTCTCTTCCGCCACCAGCCGGCCCCAGCCGGCGTCACCGTACACGGAGAGGGCTCGCCCCTCCCTGTTCTGCAGGAGAAGGGGAATTCTCCCCGCCCACCGGCCCACTCCGCCGGCTGGCCACTGCCTGCGGGGCTCGATCGCCTGGCTGTCCTGGCGCAGGAAGCTCACGGCATCTTGAACCAGCGCGAACGGTGCGTCGTCGGGGACCACAGTCCCGCGGCAATTGGCACAACGACCGCAGGGCGCCGCGGTCGGATCGTCCAGCTCGCGCACCAGAAACTCCATCAGGCATCCGGTGTGGGTGACGAACTCCTGCATGCGGGCCAGCTCATGGCGACGCTGCTCGGTGACTCGGCGCGCCCGCTCCGCATCGGCGCTCCACGGATTGAGGGTTCTCCTATACCGCGTGCGGTCGCGCACCAGCGCCCCATCCACTTCCAGTACTTTGAGGGCGCGCTCCACACGGGGGCGGGAGAGGTTCACCTCCTTGAGGACCTCGGCCACGGTGAGACCTTCGGATGCTTCGACCGCGTGGATGATCTGCTGCATCTCCTCCGTTCCCGGAAACGCGGTCGCGATGAAGTAGTCCTGAATCTCATCGTCTTCGCGCCCATTCAGCAGGATCACGTGGCCTTCCGCAACCGCACGCCCGGCCCGGCCGATCTGCTGGTAGTAGGAGACCACCGATCCCGGACGCTGGTAGTGGACGATGAAGCCCAGGTCGGGCTTATCGAATCCCATCCCCAGGGCCACGGTCGCCACGAGGGCTTTCACTTCGTTGCGGAGCAGACGCTGCTCCAGTGCCCCACGGAGTTCGTTGTCGAGATCTCCGTAGTAGGCCGGGGCATCGATCTGGTGCAGGCGAAGCCATTCGGATACGCGTAGGCAGTCGGCAACCGTGAGGCAGTAGACGATGCCGGTCCCGGGGAGCCGCGGCAGGTGTTCCGCCAGCCAGGCCAGCCGCTCGCTCTGGTCGGCCAGACGAATCGTCTGCAGCCGGAGCGTCTCCCGAGCCAGGGGCCCCCGGAACACCTGCATCCCCGGCCCGATCTGTGTGACGATGTCCGCCACGACCCGATCGTTGGCGGTGGCGGTCGTTCCCAAGACCGGCACCCGCGCAGGCAGTGCCCGGACGATACGCACGATGCGCCGGTAGTCGGGGCGGAAATCATGTCCCCAGTCGGAGATGCAGTGGGCCTCATCCACGACGAACATCCCGATGCCGTCGCGCATGGCCGGCATGGTCCGCTGAAGGAACCGCTCGTTGGCCAGCCGTTCCGGCGAGACAAGCAGGACATCACACTCGCCAGCCTCCAACCGATCCTCGACAGCCTTCCATTCATCGGTGTTCGCGCTGTTGATGGTCGCCGCTCGAATCCCGATCCGCTCCGCCATCTGCAACTGGTTCCGCATCAGAGAGAGGAGGGGACTTATCAGCACTGTCGGTCCGCCCCGGCCATCCCGCAGCAGCTTCGTGGCGATGAAGTAGACGAGGCTCTTCCCCCACCCCGTCCGCTGCACGACGAGGATGCGGGCTCGCCCCTCGGCGACCGCCTGGATGGCCTCCCACTGACCCGGACGAAAGTCTGCCGCGGAGCCAACCATCGCCCTCAAGAGAGCCTGTGCTCGCTCCCTCACACCAAACGCCTTCCGGGGCGCAGATTACCACGTTGACACCGGGGTTATGCTGGAAGTCCGGCGGGCTCCAGGCCTAACTCTGTCCGAGTCTGCAAGACTAGGGCTCCCGGCGAGGCGCGAATGGTCCAAAGCGCACAATATCCAGTCACCCGCCCAGGCCGGCAGGCTGGCGTGCACGCGGCCCTGGCTACGGTCGTCATCGCCGGTCTTGTCACAGGCTGCGCGGCCGGACCGAGCGCCCTGGAGGCTACCGTGGTAGCCCAGGCGACGCTGATCGTTGCTCTTGCCGCGACGCCCACGCCCTCCGCCACACCCACGCCCGCCCGTGAGCCCACCGCTCTGCCACAGCCCACCTATACACCCGAGCCCACCTACACGCCGCAGCCGACGCATACCCCGCAGCCCACTCCCCGCCCGCCCCCGCCGGTGCCTGTTCAGCCCACCCCAGCTCCCGCGGAGGTCCCGCCCCAGTCCGTCCCCATCGATCTGGCGCCCCTGGCCGCGGCCCACATTCCCAGGCCCCTCCCGGCGCCGCAGCCGTTGTCCGCCGAGGTGCGCAACGCCACCTGGTGGGTCACGGTCAGCCTCGTGACCAAGTCCGCGGGCGCGGGCTATTCCCAGGGTACGGGCATTGTCGTGGCTGCGGACGGCGCGGGGTTCACGATCCTGACGGCCCATCACGTCATCGCGGACCAGGAAGAGGGCCAGCCCATTCTCGTGGGCCCCTTCGGCGGGTGGAGCCAGAGCGCGACCGTCCTCGCGGCCGAGCCCCGCCTGGACCTGGCTTTGCTCCGAGTCGAATCGAACGTCCTCATCTACAGCGGCGTGCGCGTGGGCGACTCGAACAACGTGGCCCCGGGAGAGTCGGTCTACCTCTTCGGCTACCCCGCGACCGGCCGCGGGGGCCTGGTGATCAGCGAGGGGATCCTGCTGGGGCAGTACACTTCCCGGCGACGGACGTATCTCGGCACCAACGCCGAAGCCAGCCCGGGCTCGAGCGGGGGGGTGGCCGTCAACAGCCGGGGCGAGCTGATCGGTATCGTCACCGGCGTCATCCGCAACCGCTCCACTCTGGCGGCGATGGAGTATCCCGAAGTCTCTGTGATGACGCTCCTGGTGCCCGTCAACCAGGCGGGTCCCTTGCTGGCTCAGTCAGCAGGCCGGAGCAGGTAGCCGAGGATAGCCCATGGAGAAGAGAACTGCCCGGCGTTCCGCCCGCATCGCGGCCCTGCTGCTCTCGGGCGGCCGCAGCGCCGGCGCCCTCCCCTTCGGCGACTGCAAGGACCTCGACGAGTACTCGCGCTTCCAGGCGATGCCTCCCATCTCCCCCTCCGAGATGGAGGACGTGGACTGGGACGACGTCGCCGACGATCTCCAGGACGGGTAGGCCCTTTCCCGTCTCCGTGGCTTCGCACCCGGAGTGCAACCCGAACACGGAGGCACCGAGGACACG
>Ga0082335_1001284_pt1 | contig 12958 bp, 9 predicted proteins | sample Subgrocontami58m_FD_72375 | JGI IMG/M metagenome (GOLD analysis project Ga0082335, IMG submission 72375) | Subsurface groundwater microbial communities from S. Glens Falls, New York, USA - GMW37 contaminated, 5.8 m (SPADES assembly) (version 2) ...
CAAAACACCGGCCCTGCCCCTTAAGGACTACTTTTTTTACAGCGCCGGCCTCGGCTATCAGGTGACGGATAAATTCCGCCCCCTGCTTGAGATCAAAGGTTTCACCGCCCCCACTGAGGGAGCGTCCGAGCTTCTGGAAGCGCGGTTAAGACTCAAATACCAGGCAACGAAGCACGCCGGGATGGAGGTATATATCGCCCGCGGCCTGACCACCGCCAGCCCGGATTACGGCACCGGGTTGGCTGTTTTTTATGACTATTGAGCAATCCTTAGCTCGCCAGTTGATAGCCGCCGTTCCGAAACAGCTTCAGGCACACAGCGACAATTTCTGCATCATAGAGAATCCCCCGGTTTACGGTAATTTCTTCCAGGGCGGCATCAATGCCAAGACCGGGACGGTATGGACGATGGGAGGCCATCGCCTCTACCACGTCCGCTACGGTAATAATCCGGGAATCAAGGAGAAGCTTATCGCCCGTCAACCCCTGGGGATATCCTGAGCCATCCATCTTCTCGTGATGCTCCAAAACCATGCGGGCAATGGGCCAGGGAAACTCGATGTCCTTCAAAATTTCATAACCCTTTTGGGAATGCGTTTTTATCAGACTAAATTCTAATGCCGTCAATTTTCTCGGCATGCTGAGGATTTCCGTCGGCACGGATATCTTGCCAACATCATGAATGGTGCTAGCCAGCCGGATACCGTCGATTTGCTCAGTTGGCAGGTCGATCTCAACCGCAATGGCGCGAGCCAGGTCGGCTACTCGCCGCTGGTGACCGGAAGTATAAGGGTCGCGGGCTTCCGAAGCCGTTGACAATGCCTGAATAGTGCCCCCCAGGGCCTTCCGCAACCGGCCAGTAGCCTGCTGACGTTCTCCTTCCAACTGCTTGCGCTCGGTGATGTCGATAAAACTCTCCACGCCTCCCTTAGTCTCTTCAGCCGAACCGGACAGCAAGTCAAAATTCTTTAAAGTTGTCAGCTCCCTCCCATCCTTGCAGATAATGATACATTCTCTATACTTTCCCGGTTTTTCAACGCGGTCATCAAACAACCGGCATCCTTCTCCGCAAGTGGGCGACTCAATTACGTCGCATTTTTTGCCCAGAACCTCCGCAGCGCTGTAACCGGTAATTTTTTCCGCCATGCGGTTCCAACTGGTGATGATGCGGTCCAGATCGACGGTAAACACCGCGCTGGGTGTCGTCCGCAGGACGTCGCGCAAAAAACTCTCGGATTTTTGCACCTTCATGTTTTCCTCTTTGAGTTCCAGGACCTTGCTTTCCAGCTTGCGAACGAGGGCCTGGTTGTATTCTTTGTAGAAAACCACATCATCTTCTTGCGGCGCCGACCCGGTGCGGTCTTTGCCATGCTGCGGGATCGCGATGACTTCACGCAGCATGGCCAGGAAGTCATCCGGTTCTGACGGCTTGACGATAAACCGCGCGGCGCCCAGGCGGAGAGCAAAATCTTCATCTTGGGGATCGGTGTAGGTGGCAGTATAGAAGATAAAAGGAATGTCCTGCAGGCGCTCGTCCGCCTTCCAGGCACGGCAGAGGGCGAAGCCGTCCATTACCGGCATCAGGATATCGCTGATGATCATCTCCGGCGGGTGGCGGTGGGCCAACTCCAGGGCCTCGGCGCCGTTTGCGGCCGCTTCCACGGTGAAGCCGTGGGTGGTAAGAAGTACCTGCAGCAGGTAACAGCTTTGCTGGTTGTCCTCAACGATGAGCAGTTTAGTCATGGCACACCTCCTCGCTGCGGTTTGTTTTCGAGATTAGCAGGTACCGTTCGATTTCAGCGGTAAAAGTCTCCGGGTTGATGGGTTTTTCGATGTACCCCGTGCAGCCCGCCGCCAGCGCTCGTTCCCTGTCCCCGGACATGGCATAGGAAGTGACGGCCACAATCGGGACATTCCCCAACTCCCCATTTTGTCTAAGTTCACGCGCCACGGCATAGCCATCCATGACCGGCAGTTGGATGTCCAGCAGGATCATATCCGGTTTCGACAGCCGGGCCAGGGCAATCCCCTCCCGGCCATTGCGGGCTTGCGTAACCCGATAGCCGTTTTTCTCCAAGAGGAAGGTCGCCAGATAGATATTCTGTTCGTTGTCCTCGATGATGAGAATACTTGCTTTCATGCTCTACTCCTTTTGCAACGGCAAGGCAAATGTAAAAATGCTCCCCTTGCCCCATTCGCTCTCCACCCCTATTGTCCCGCCCAACATTTCCACCAGCCGCTTGCAAATCGAAAGACCGAGGCCGGTGCCCTCATACTGGCGGGTAATCCCATTGTCAATTTGCTGGAACGGCTTAAAGATCGCCTCCAACTCTTCGCGTTTCATGCCGCCGCCCGTATCCGTTACGCAGATGACCATCCGACCGTCCTCCTCTCCACCCCTGATGGCGCATTCAAGGCGCACTTCGCCCTGCCCGGTGAACTTGACCGCATTGCCGAGCAGGTTGATGATAATTTGCTCTACCCGCCGCCGGTCGCTGACGATTGCGCCAACCTCCGGGGCAATCCGGGCGGTCAGCGCCACCCCCTTCTTCTCAGTTAGAGGCGTAAACTTCTCCATAATTTTCCGGAGCAGCGTCGGCATATCAAATCGCTCGGCGAAGATCTCCACATGGCCGGCTTCGATCTTGGAAATATCCAGGACGTCGTTGATCAGGGCAAGCAGATGGTGGGCGCTGTCCTGAACCATCTTGAGTTGTTTGTGCTGTTCTTCATTCAGAGGTCCCACGAGGGATTGGAGCAGAATGCCGGTGAAGCCGATGATGGAATTAAGCGGAGTGCGCAGCTCGTGCGACATGGTGGCCAGGAAAGCCGATTTGATCCGGTCGGCGGCCTCGGCGCGCTCCCTGGCGATGGCCAGCTCTTCAGATTTCCAGTTCAGGTCTTCCACAAGGTTCAAAAGGGCCGCCTGCTTTTCCTTGAGTTCATCCGTCTTTGCGGTCAGTAAGGCCGTGCGCTCCCCGACCAGTTCTTCCAGATGATCGCGGTGTCTTCGCAACTCTTCTTCCGCCTGCTTGCGCTCGGTGAGCACTTCCGAGAACAGGATGACGCCGCCGATCTCGCCCTCGGTTTCATACCAAGGGTGGATTTCCCAGCGCACCCAATCCATGCTTCCGTCCGCGCGCGGGAAGGGATCTTCTTCCGATTTTTCAACCGCTCCCGCCAAACAACGCCTGTGGATTTCTCTCCAGCGATAAGGAATCTCCGGAAATACTTCATAATGCGACCGACCGATGATATTCTGGTCGCCAAGGTCATAATCCCTGAGGAAGCGACGGCTTGCCACAATATACTTCATATCGCGATCGAACATGGCGAGCGCCGCAGGAGAATGTTCTACAAAAATCCGCAGCACCCGGTCGGTTCTCTTCATCGCTTCTTCCGCCTGCTTACGCCCGGTGATATCCTCTAAAACAGCGACGATGCCCACCGTTGCACCTGCTCCACTAATGAGTGGGGCGCAGGCGATACTTACCTCTACGAGACTCTTGTCCTTTTTTTGACAATGCCGCACATATCCGGCAAAAGATTCTCCTCTCAATCCTCGCGCCACCATCTGTCTAAAATCCTCAAGGCCTGACTCAGGCACGGTGGGACAGATGCGGCCCACCGCCTCCTGCTCCGTCCAACCAAACATTATCTCTGCGCCTTTGTTCCAACTCAAGATGCGCCCTGACGGATCAATCGTCAGGATACTTAGCGGAGAAGACTGAACGATCGCTGCGAGCTTTTCGTGCGTCCCGCGCAATTCTTTCGCTGACGCCTGAATTTCGGCATAACGCGCATCCAGCAGGCCGACCATTTTTTCGATGGCAGCGCGCAGGCGATCCAGTTCGCCATAGAATCCTGAACCTTCAATAGTCACTCCTTCTCCGCCACCGGCACTGAAAGTCACGGCATATCGCTCAATAACCTTCAGAGGTTTCAGCATAATATGCCGGATGAGCAGATAGAGACTGAAAACAATGGTCAGATCGGCAATAAGGATGGTGGCGATGATCAGGATGAGAGTTTTTCGCAGCCGCTCTTCGGTGAATTTCCGGCTGGCAAAAACCTTAACCGTACCGATGGGCTTGTTTGCGAGGGTTATTTCCCGCTCTGCAACAATGAGTCCGGCGGCGGGAAATTCTCTGTCACCGACCGCTATTCGCCACTGAGCGTCCCGCCGCCGAACATGGATATTCCCGGCTGCATTGACTACGACACCGTAGATATTCTTGTCCATCAGTGAACTTTCGATGATCGTATCCACCTGGGTGTCATCATAATTCCATACGGGGGCGGCAAGGCCCGTCGCCAGCCGATCCGCGTTTACGGCAAGTTCATGATGGAGTATTGCCAGTTGCCGATTTCGGTCATAGGCGTAATAGCTTATCCCAAAAGCCCCCAGCAGTAAGGTTGTGGCTGTGACAAGGGCTATGATAACCAATGTTGCGACAGAGTTTTTTTGAGAGGTCATGTTTGCTCGCCTATGTCAAAAGTCATCAAAACGAGAGATGGTGTTCTTTCAAGACTTGCGCAATAACACCTTTGCTTTTAAGTATAGCCAACCCTTTATTGAAATCATGAAGCCTCTTTTTCCAATCTCCCTTGGCATTTTTCATAATACCGTTGCGAAGAGGAATCTTTTGTAAAGTTACAAGCCATTTTACGTCATTCTCCACACCCATTTTTTTCATAAGATATGCGCCAAGCTGCTTATCCACAAGTGCTAATCTTATACGATTATTGACTAATTTACTCATGTTTTGAATGTCTTCCGTTACTTCCTCCGTCTTTAAACCGGCCTTGCCAACCCCTTTAGGACTGATATAGCCGCGCACGGTTCCGATAACAACGTCTTTTGCTTTTAAGTCAGCATAATCTTTAAAAACCAAACCATCATTTTTCCTTTTATAAAATCCGACTTCATTTTCTAACATGGCATCGGAAAGCGCCATCCAGCTTTCCCGCCCCGTATTAAACCATACAGCCGCAATGACATCACATTCTCCCGCCTGCCCTTCCTTTATAATCCTTGCCCACGGACGAAACTTTACTTCGACATCATATCCCGCCTCTTCGAATGCAAGGCGGGTGATCTTCATGACAGGTCCGAAATCAGGCATGTTCTCCCCATAGTAAGGTTCATAGTTGTTGGTATAAATAAGGAGTTTTTCATTTGCATATGATGGGAATGTAAATATCAACTCTAGGATAATCACTAACCACAATAGTTTTTTCATCCAGCCTTCTTCTCCAGTTCCTTTATTATCTCTTTCAATTCCTTCATCCGGAGCTCCCTGCCGACAAAGAGCCTGTTCATGCGTTCGATTTCGGCGATCTTCTCCTCCAGTTCGGCGGTGCGCTCCTTCACCCGGTCCTCCAATATGGCGGCGTTGCGCAACGTTTCTGCGAAAAGACCGGCGTTCTGAACGGCAAGGGCGATCTGTGCTGTAACCGTTTCTAACAGTTTCAGTCTGCGCTCTTCCGGCTTTTTGTCCGTCCTGGTGAACACGCACAAAACCCCCAGGCATTTGCCGCCGGTGATCAGGGGAAAGGCGGCATGAAAGCGGATGTCTTCCCCGCGCGTCGCCTCGCGCGTCGCGAATTTGAGGACCGCTTCCCGGTCCCACAATATAAGCGGTTTGTGATCCCGCGCGCATTCTCCGCAGAGACAGTCGCCGACCTTGATTTCATTGGCGGTCAGATCGAGGATGGTTGCCTCCGACGTCGCCCGGTGGGAAGCGAGTTGCAGCGTGTTTTGGGGGCCCACCATGCAGATCGTCCCGCCCTCAAGCCCGGTGATGCCGAGCGCCTCATCCAGCACTTTTTCCATAATCTCATTTATATTCGAAACCCCGGTAATGGCGGTGATAATCCGGTTAATTGCGATAAGTTCCTTGTTTATGGTACTTATCCCTTCCTCCACCTTTTTGCGCTCGGTGATCACTTCCGAGAACAGGATGATGCCGCCGATCTCGCCCTCGGCTTCATACCAGGGGTGGATTTCCCAGCACACCCAATCCATTCTTCCGTCTGCGCGCGGGAAGGGATCTTCTGCTGATTTTTCAACCGCTCCCGCCAAACAACGCCGGTGGATTTCTTTCCAGCGCTCAGTAATCTCCGGAAACACTTCATAATGTGACCTACCGATGATATTCTGGTCGACAAGTTCATAATCCATGAGGAAACGGCGGCTTGCCACAATATACTTCATATCGCAATCAAACATAGCGATCGCTGCTGGAGAATATTCTACAAAAAGCCGGAACACTCGCTCGTTTCTCTTCATCGCTCCTTCCGCCCGCTTGCGCAAGCTGATATCCTCCACGCTCGACCAGATGAACTTCTCGCCGTGCTGTTCGATGATCTGGCCATGAAGGCTGATGGGAATGCGATGTCCGTCCCTGTGGATGTATTCTTTTTCATAGGGTCCGTACCGGTCTGCCGTTCTGAGCGATTCTAACTGTGCCTGTTCCTGCTCCACGTAATCCTGCGGTGTGATGTCCCAGTAGGTGAGATTGAGTGTCTCCTCAACCGTTCTGCCGATGATCGCGGCATATGCCGGATTCACGTCCACAAAGCTTCCGTCCATCCGGCACAGGGCAAGGCCGATAAGGGACTGTTCAAACAACAAACGATTGTATTTTACACTTTCAGCCAAGTCTCCTGCCGTTTTTTTTTGCACGTCCATTTCATCCTGAACTGCCTGTGCCATGCTGTCAAATATTCCGGCAAGGCTGCCCAAATCGTCCGTCCTCCCCGCAAATCCTGTGCGCGCATTGAAATCACCTCTCGAAAGTTTCTCTGCGGCATTCTTTAATGCGTTGACCGGACGGAGGATGACCGCATTGCTGAAGATGTGAGCAATCGCCAACCCGGCGCCCCCCACCGCTATCAGCAGCAAAAGATCAATGAGCATAATTTGGTGGCTCTTCTTAAAAGCAGCTTTTTTTGACATACCGACGGCAACATAGATGTAATTTTCACCGTAGCCGGCGGTGGAGAAGGCATACATCCGTTGCACACCGTCCAGACCGGCAATTTCGGCAATCCCGTTTTTTTGACTGAGCATGGCGTTAATCAGCGGCGCCTCCGGGATGAGCTTCCCCGTCCATTTTCCCGGATCGGGATGCCGCATCAGGATGGTTCCCTTGCGGTCCGTTATGACAAATGCGTAACCTTCGGGAAGACTGATATCCGTGACCAGTCGCTTCAGCCAATCAAGTTTGATGGATAAATAGATGACCGCCTTCATTTTTCCTGCTTCATCAAATACAGGCCGGCTGATGACCAGTACCGGCAGGCCCGCAATTCTGCCGATCTGGTATTCTCCGATGGCAAGATCCCGGTTTCTTACTGCCTGCTGAAACCAAAAAAGGTCGGATGAATTGATGGGCTTTTTCATGGGAAGGGCACTGCAGACAAGATTCCCTTTTAGATCGGCCATGCCGATGTTGGCATAGTCGGGGTAATTTTTGAGGAGATTGCGGAAGAATAGGGAAACCGAAGCATAGCTGCCCTGCTGCACTTCCGCCGTCCGGGAAAGTGTAATCAGCAGCAGTCTCGTGGTGTCAAAAAATTTGTTCAGATCGTCTTTGGCAAGGAAACTGAGGCTCGCCAGGGCATTTCTGATATCGGTCTCTATGGAATGGCGGTGTCTTAAGTCTGAGCAGAGAATCAACAGGATAACCGGCGTCAGCACAATCAGCACCAGCAGCATCAGCCTTGACTTCAGGTTCGAAAGTTTGCTCATGGCAACCCTCTGATCGCTCGCCGACGAACGCCCTACCGGGCCGACTTCGTCCACAAAGCCAAGACACGCCGCATGACCTCCGTCTCTTCGAACCGCGGAACGCCGTTGAAATCGATGCTAAAGAACCTAACGCCTTCCCCATATCTCATTCAGACAGCATATTCAACAAAAACCTGGGCATATAATTTCACCTTGGTAATTGTAGGCGCCTCCTGCTTAACGCCTGTTCAAACCTGACTCCAGGCGGCAGTCTGCTGGGCGTCACCACCAGAGTCGTCATGGCCCAGGGCACATAGCTATATTCCTATAAGCAGGACTATGAGGATTACATCGATCAGACAGGTGGATATTCACCGCTTCTCTCCAGGATGGCGTCCAGCTTCAGCGGTCCCTTTCCTCCATATCAACGGCGGCGGCCTCCATCATTTTCCGTTTGCCCAGGGTCGGCTATGCCCGGCATGCCTTTCTGCGGTTGTATCATTGTTCCAACGCCTGCTCCAGGTCTTCCTGGAGATCGTCCACATGCTCAATCCCTACGGAAAGACGCACCAGGTTGTCTTTGATACCCATTTTCTCCCGCTGTTCACAGGTGAAGATACTGTGGGTCATTTTTGCGGGACAACTGACGAGGGATTCTACCCCGCCCAGACTTTCCGCCAATGTAAACAGTTTTAACCTGCCGACGAATGTTTCCACCTCCGCAAAACCGCCCTTTAACTCTAGACCAATCATCCCGCCATACCCTGTCATCTGCTTGCGGGCCAGGTCGTGATCTTTATGGTCTGCCAGCCCCGGATAATAAACACGCCCCACCTGGGGATGACTTGCCAGATAAGCCGCCAGCGTAGCGGCATTCTTTTCGTGCTCCCGCATCCTGATGCCCAGCGTCTTCAGCCCCCGGAGCGTCAGCCAGCAGTCCCAGGGCGAGGGCACGGCCCCGGCATTGCACTGATAACTTTTTAACAAGCCGTTGATTTCTTCCTCCGAGGTGACGGTGGCGCCGCCAATGATGTCGCTGTGCCCGGCGATGTATTTTGTGGTGCTGTGCACGACGATATGGGCCCCGTACTCCAGCGGCCGCTGAAAATAAGGGGTGGCAAAGGTGTTGTCCACCGCCAGCAGGCAATCATGCCGACGCGCCACCTCGGCAAGCTTTGCCAGATCGACAATCTTCAGGAGCGGGTTGGTGGGGGTCTCCACCCAGATCAACCGGGTGCGGGGCTTGATTGCCGCCTCATAGGCGGGGATATTATCGGTCTCAACATAGCTGATATCCAGGCCCCATGGTCTGAAGACCTTTTCCAGGAGCCGGTAGGTGCCGCCGTAGATATTGTCGCCCACAACTGCGTGGTCGCCCTGCTTGAGCAGGGCATGGAAAACGGCAGTAGTCGCCGCTACCCCGGAAGCAAAGGCCAGCCCGAACCTGCCGCCTTCCAGGGAGGCCAGCACCGTCTCCAAAACCTCCCTGGTAGGATTACCCGCCCGGGAATAGGCATAGCCCCGGGGCATGCCGATAGCATCCTGCTCGAAGGTGGAAGTCTGGTAGAGCGGGGGAATAACCGCGCCTGTAAGCGGGTCGGGTTTCTGCCCCAGATGGATGGCCTTAGTTTCAATCTTCATGCTCATTTTACGGTCCCCGCCCCTGATATAGTCAATAATTGTGCCAAGCCCCCGCGTTACATTATGTAGAACTATCACGGTTTTATATACTATACATGATTGTTTGGCAATTACCCCGACGTATATTCTCCATCAAAGTGTACAATATTCGTCAGACTGGTTGCTTTATTTTCCCAATTATCATAAGAACAGGTCACCAATGTTACCATCGGAAAAATGGGACAATATGGAAAAAACGACAAACTCCAGACGTTCCGCCTTTCTCTTGATTTCCGTCATCGCCATAAGTTTATCGCATTACTTCACCCCTCTCAGCCTGCCGATGCTTCACGACATCTTCCAGCGGCTTTACTACATTCCGATCATTCTGGCGGCTTTCTGGTTCGGATTACGGGGCGGCCTGGCCTGTGCCGTGCTGGTGAGCCTGGCCTATGCTCCCCATATCCTCTTCCAGTGGGGGGGGCACCTGACCATGGAGCTGGAAAAATATCTGGAGCTCGTTCTCTACAACGTCGTCGGGGGGATTACGGGCTTTCTTTCCGAAAAGGAAGGGACGCGCCGCAAACAACTGGAAAAGACAGCCCTGGGCCTGGAGAAATCATTATTGCAGCAACATCGCCAGGCAGAGCTGATTATTAAAATAGAAGAACAACTGCGCCGGGCGGAGCGCCTCTCCACCATCGGCGAGTTAGCCGCAGTCCTGGCGCACGAAATACGCAACCCCCTCGGCTCCATCAAAGGCACGGCGGAAATCTTGAAGGACGATTTTTCCCCCGGCGACAAGAAATATGAATTTCTGGAAATTCTGGTCAAGGAATCAAACCGCCTGAACCACGTCGTGGAAGATTTTCTCCGCCTGGCAAAGCCACAGCCGCTCATAACGGGAAACTGTGATGTCCTGGAGGAACTGCACAATATCATGACGTTGCTTAGCGCAGAAGCGAAACGCCGCCACATCCAACTGGAACTGAAGTCGGCCCCGTTGCCGCAAATTCAGGGCGACCATGAAAAATTACGGCAAGCCTTCCTGAACATTGTGCTGAACGCCCTTCAGGCTACGCCGGACTATGGCGCCGTCACCATCACGGCAGCGCCTGAACAGGGGGATAAAAATCAGCAGGCCATAGTCATCCGCGTTACCGATACCGGCCCGGGCTTGCCGCTTGAGGCACGCGAGCAGATATTTGTACCTTTCTATACCACCAGGAAGGAAGGCGTCGGCCTGGGTTTGGCGATTGCTAAAAAGATCATCGCCGGCCATGGCGGGCACATTGAGGTGGAAAACACGCCGGAAGGGGGCGCCGCCTTCTGTATCCGGCTGCCGGAAAACCAGGAAAGAGGAAGTGAATGGGACAGGAAATCCTCGTAATTGATGACGATGCCTCCCTGCGCCGCGTGCTGGAATACAATCTCCAGGAAGAGGGGTATGAGGTCTGCACGGCGGCCACCGGCGAGGAGGGGTTGGAGGTATTTGCCCGGCGGCAACCGCCCCTGGTCATCACCGACATGAAAATGCCCGGGATGGATGGCTTGCAGGTGCTTAAGGAGATCAAGAAACAAGCGCCCGATACCCTGGTCATCATCATCACCGCTTTCGGAGCCGTCGATGCCGCCGTGGAAGCCATGAAAATCGGCGCCTATGACTACATCACCAAACCATTCAATCGCGCGGCGCTGCGACTTACGGTGCAAAAGGCGCTACAGTTCAACAGGCTCGCGACGGAGAACCGGCAGCTCCGGGCTGAGCTGACGAAGCTTGACGATTTTGGCAAGATCGTGGGCGTTTCCGGAAAAATGCAAAATATTTTGGACGTGATCCGCAAGGTTGCCGATACGGAGGCCACAGTGCTGATTACCGGCGAATCGGGCACCGGCAAAGAACTGGTCGCAAGAGCAATCCATTCCCTGAGTTCCCGCCGGGCAGGCCCCTTCCTTCCCATCAACTGCGCGGCCATCCCCCCGGATTTGCTGGAAAGCGAACTCTTCGGCCATGTGAAAGGTGCCTTTACCGGCGCCATCAAGGATAAGCTGGGGAAATTCCGCCAGGCGGACGGCGGCACTCTTTTTCTCGATGAAGTGGGTGAACTACCCCTTTCCATGCAGCCCAAACTGCTGCGCATCCTCCAGGAAAGACTCGTGGAACCGGTGGGAGGAAAAGGCCCGCAGAAAATCGACGTGCGGATTCTCGCCGCCACCAACAAGGACCCGGAAGCGGCCATCGCCGCCGGCGCTTTTCGCGAGGATCTCTATTACCGGCTGGCAGTCATCCCCATCCACCTGCCGCCTCTGCGGGAGCGACAGGAAGATGTCCCGCTCTTGATTAGGCATTTTATCGCCAAACATGGTGACAACAAGATCACCCTGAGCCCTGAGGCCCAGACGGCGCTGACGAACTACGCCTGGCCCGGCAACATCCGGGAGTTGGAAAATGCCGTGGCGAGGCTGATCATCATGCGCCAGGGAGATGCCATTACCCTGGCAGAAATTGCGGATAAGATGCGCGGGGGGGGGGAGAGCCGGACCGACAGGGTAATAAACCTGCCAGAGGCAGGATATTCATTGGAACAATTGGAAAAAGAGGTGGTGCTGGAGGCTTTGCTGCGCCACAACTGGAACCAGACCGCCGCCGCCCGTTTCCTCCAGATTCCCCGGCATGTGCTGATCTACCGGATGGGGAAGTTCGGTATTACCCCGGAGGGGACAAGTAAGATCGGGAATTAAACCGGCGTGACTGATAAGGGAGCGCTTGCGGCACGCACCTCGATCATCTGATTCTTTCTCTTTGAGCCCAGTTGCCAATTGCACTCTCTGCAGAGGTATGATAGGGTCCCGGCATTACTTTTTGCGGCAATATAAAAAGTTTACTTGTCGTCGGCATAAAGGATGAATATATGCTCGCCGCTGTTGGGTACTTAGGCAAGACCGCTATCGGCGCTTCAAAAGTCTTACTGAATGATTTTTCTCTGGCTTGCGCTATTGTAGCGAAGATATTCAATCGCAAATTTTACAACAGCACCGCAATAATGGTGCTGATCAATCAGATATATTTTACGGCCATTCAGATTTTACCTTTGTTTTTAATCATATCGAGCACCATAGGCTTTTTGCTCATTGGTATTTTGCTCCACCTTTTGCGGGGACTGGGACTGGCAGAACATGCAGGCCGCATCATCATGGGTTTTGTCGTGACGGAACTGTCGCCTTTCATCACCGTGCTTTTTTTGGCCCTGCGTTCCAGTTCGGCCATGAATGCGGAAATCGCAACGATGAAAGTCAATAAAGAGTTGCATACCCTGGAGGTTTTTCATATTGACATCATCAGCTATCTTTTCCTTCCACGGGTTGTTTGCGGCGTGATCTCCGTGGTGCTGCTAAGCGGCATTTTTTCCATCGTTGTCTTGGTAGCGGGCTTTGTTTGTTCAAATCTCATCTTCAATATGAATTTGGACGACTATGCAAATATCTTGTTAAATTCGGCGGAAATTTCTGATATAGCAATCATGTTGATAAAATGTTCCACATTTGGATTTTTTATCACCTTGATTCCCATTCGTTCCGGGCTGAACGCCACCGATGACCTGAC
>Ga0082335_1007590_pt1 | contig 12953 bp, 15 predicted proteins | sample Subgrocontami58m_FD_72375 | JGI IMG/M metagenome (GOLD analysis project Ga0082335, IMG submission 72375) | Subsurface groundwater microbial communities from S. Glens Falls, New York, USA - GMW37 contaminated, 5.8 m (SPADES assembly) (version 2) ...
CAGAAAATATATAAAATCATCCATTAAAACTCAAAGATGTAGTGCCGAAAAATGAAGGGCAAAAATTGCAACCACCAGATATTGCAAGAGATACGATTTCTACTTGTCGAACTTGGGTTAAGCGGCGGCGAAGGCAGCAAAACAATCTATGCCTGGTATAAAGATGCTGCAGGAAACGTATCAAGTGCGGCAAACGCTACGATTACCCTTGATACAACCGTGCCTACAGTAACCATATCAAGTCCCACGTCCAGTTCTACCTACACGTCCACGAGCAGTACGATAAGCCTGGGTGGCAGCGCTTCTGACAGCGTAAGCGGCATAAGCAGTGTGGCGTGGAGCAATAACAGGGGTGGAAATGGGACTGCCACAGGAACAGCCAGTTGGACGGTTTCCAGCATATCCTTGTCAAGCGGTGATAACGTCATAACAGTAACGGCGAAAGACGGGGCTGGAAATTCCGGGACAGACACCTTGCAGGTAACATACAGTACAAATACCTCGTCAACCACAACGAGCACAACCACTACAACAACTTCAAGTACGACAACAACCACATCGCCTACGGCTACAACAAGCACAACAACTCAACCAACGACGACCAGCACTACCACCACGACTCAGCCTGGCAGCAGCACGACGTCAACCACCAGCAGTACAACCACAACGACCAGCAGCACCACAACGACAACGTTGCCTCAGCCGCCGACTCCCAACCCAACGATAACGCCGCAGTCCTCACCATCACCTGCGCCTACACTGCCGCCTTTGCCGACACTGCAACCATCGCCCAGTCCGGTGAATAAGGGTATTGTCTTTGGATTTGTAAACGATGAGGATGAGCAAGCGTTGGAATCAGTAACCGTAACGATTGTAGGGGCGAACGGCAGTTCGCCCTATCAGGCCAGCACAGAAACAGACGAAAATGGGTATTATGAATTCAGCGGGCTTGAGGCGGGAGACTATACCGTTACCTATCAGAAAGACGGTTACGAGACGCAAACCCAGGATATAAGCCTTGAGGCTGGCGAGCTAAAAGACCTTGATATGGTTACGATGGAACAGGCCGAAAAGGGCAAGATATACGGCTATGCCGTGAATATCAAGGGCGATCCTATAGAGTATGTGAGGCTAAAACTCAAAGGGATAAAGACGAAGGTTACAGAGAATGCCTCTACCGATGCGGACGGGTTCTTTGAGTTTGCGGACTTGGACGCCGATACCTACCTGATTATTGCAAAGAAGAAGGGTTATAGGAAGAACCAGCAGAAGGTGAAACTTGAAGATGGCGCATCTGAGGAGATTGAAATTGTGATGAAGAAGACGAGCAAGAGGATAATAAAAAGACAAACAGAGGAAGGCGGGAGGTAAGAGGCGAGATGCCAGAGATTAGAAGCAAGAAGCGAGAGGCAAGACGGCACAAGATGGATTGAAACAGCGAATCCGCTAAATGATGGGAAGCGTTTACCGCAAGGACGCGGTGAACGTTGAGATAAACACATTCCTCCCCCTGTTCCCATCCAAAGGAGGATAAGGGGGAGGACAAGCTTCGCAGATTGCGCAGATAAATTAGGCCTTCGGCGACTTTTTCGTTGATGTAGAGCGAAGCGCCACTTCGCTCGAACGAAGCAATCGCTTCGTTCCACAACACAACTTTGCGGGTTCAAGTAGGGACACGGTGCACCGTGTCCCTACTTGAACCTGGAGGTTTATGTATTTCTGGGCGTTGTGACTGTTCAACTGGGTATCGTTTGTTCAAACTACAAGGTTCAGGTTGCAAACCTGAACCCGCCCGAGAGTGTAAATCTGTAGCGCAGGCTTCCAACCTGCCAGCTTTCTTTTATTTGCTTCATGCAGGCTGGAAGCCTGCGCTACTTTTATACAAACATTGCTGAACTTAACACCTATGCCCCCTGTCCCCCTCCGGAATGGGATAAGGGGGAGGGCAAACCTTTGCAGATTGCACAGATAAATTAGGTTGTTTTGCCTTGCAAAATAAAACGACTTATTTGTAGCGCCGATCCCTTCTCCGATCGGTGTCGGGGACAAGTGTGGTCGGCTAAGGGCGGGGGATTTCCACCCCCTACCCCCGCCAGCGGGGGACAGCACCCGCGCTACAAACACAACCTTGAAATTCCTATACATTAAATCGTAGGGGCGAACGGCCGTTCGCCCCTACGGTTTTTTATTTCAAACACATTCGCCCTTCCCCCATTTCTCCCTATATCACCATAATTTATGTTTCTCAGGGACTGGCTTCAAGCCGTAAAACCGTATTCCCTTGACATTCATTCCCACGTTTTTTATAATTTTGTAACAGCTTATTTCTCAATGAATTCGGAGGATTTTGCCAGATTTTTATGGAAAATTTGAACAGGGGTTTGAATGCCTGCCTCGTCGGTTTGCAATGGGGTGACGAGGGCAAGGGCAAGATCGTTGATATACTCACGGAATCGTTCGATATAATCGTCAGATACCAGGGTGGCAGCAATGCAGGCCACACGGTCGTCGTAAATAATGAAAAATTCGTATTGCATCTCATTCCTTCCGGCATCCTCAGAAAAAACAAATGCTGCGTTATCGGCAGCGGCGTAGTCCTTGACCCCCGCCAGTTACTGGAAGAAATCGCCGAGTTACGAGGCAAAAACATCGAGGTGGGAAGCAACCTCCGCATCAGCGAGATTGCGCACGTGGTGTTTCCCTATCACAAGAAATTAGACGAACTCTCCGAATCGGAAAAAGGCGATGAAAAGATTGGCACAACCCGCCGTGGAATAGGGCCGTGCTACACCGATAAAATGGCCCGTAACGGTATACGGATAGCCGACCTTTTTCATCCGGAGCATTTTAAACAGAGGCTTAAAAAAATCGTCGAGGAGAAAAACAGGATATTTGCGCGTTTGTTTAACGCCGATGAATTGTCATGGAAGGATATTTATGACGAGTATTGCGGGTATGCAGAGCAGATAAGGCCTTTCGTGTGCAACACGGTGGTGTTCATGGATGAGGCGGTAAAGGCCAGAAAGAAGATATTATTCGAAGGCGCTCAGGGTTCGATGCTCGACGTGGATTTTGGCACGTATCCCTATGTTACATCGTCGTCGGTCACCGCTGGCGGTGCTGCGGTTGGCGCTGGAGTCAGCCCCAGACAGATTCACAGGGTGCTGGGGGTAATGAAGGCGTATACTACCCGCGTTGGCAGCGGTCCCTTTCCTTCCGAGCTCAACGACGAGCTGGGTGAGCATTTAAGGAAAAAGGGGGGCGAATATGGCGCTACTACCGGCAGGCCAAGGCGCTGCGGGTGGTTTGATGCGGTTGCCGTAAAGCATGCCATTATGATAAATGGCGTGGATGGCGCGGTGCTGACCAAAATGGACGTGCTTGATGAGCAGAAGACGATAAAGATATGCGTGGGGTATAAATTTGGCGACAAAATACACGACGTCTTTCCCTCGGACATTGCCGTGCAGTCCGGATACCGGCCGGTTTACAAGGAAGTGCCTGGTTGGCAGCAGGATACCTCCGGGATACGAAACGTAAAGGATATTCCCCTTCATGCGAGAAACTATATTGATACGCTCGAAAAGATTTTAGGCGTCAAAGTGGAAATGCTTTCTGTCGGTCCGGATCGTGGTCAGGTTGTGAGTCTTGTATGAGTGAAAAGGGGCATGTGCCTTCGCATATCGCGATCATTATGGATGGGAACGGGCGATGGGCAAAGCGCAGGGGATTTGCAAGGTTCCGGGGACACAGGGAGGGCGCGGAGTCCGTCCGTGAAATAACGCGGGAATGCGCCAAAAAGCACCTGAAGCAGCTTACCCTGTACGCCTTTTCAGCGGAAAACTGGAAGAGGCCGCAGCGCGAAATCAATTTACTGATGAAACTCCTCAAGGACTTCCTCATTAAAGAGCGGAAAGAGATCAACGACAATAATATCCGCATGACGGCAATCGGGCGCATCAGCGAGCTTCCCGAAGACGTGCAGAAGGAACTTGCCATTATGATGGAAGGAAGCAAAAATAATACGGGCATGGTGCTCTGTCTTGCGCTTAATTACGGGGGGCGCACCGAAATTGTGGATGCCGCGAGGGAAATTGCCAAAAACGTGAGAAACGGGAAGATGGGGCTGGATGAAATTACGGAAGACGCCTTCAAAAAATATTTGTATATGAGCGATATGACCGATCCCGACCTGCTCATAAGAACCGGTGGCGATATGCGGATAAGCAATTTTCTCCTGTGGGAGATTTCGTATACGGAGCTCTGGGTTACGCCGGTCTGCTGGCCTGACTTCAGAAAGGCTCATCTTGAAGAGGCGCTTAAGGAGTACGCACGCCGGGAAAGGCGTTTTGGCGGGTTGCGGGAGTGAACGTGCTTCATAACAGTTCAGTCCACCGCAAAGACGCAAAGAACGCAAAGAAAAAACTTAAAGAAAGGGTATCGTCTCAAATAAAATCACAATGTTTTCTAAAATTTTCACATTTATGTAAAACCAACATAAAACGGAATATGTAGCGCGGGTGGTTTATCCCCCGCCCAACGCCGACCACAAGGGATCGGCGCTACATTTTTCAAAAAGCTAAATTGTTACCAAAATTTTAATAGGTACTTTCTAAAAAACACTATCTTTGCGCACTTTGCGCCTTTGCGGTGAACTATTACTACACTTCAAACCAGAGTCATATTCGGCGTTATCATGTTCGCGCTGTTCTTCGGCGTGCTGTCCCTTGATTCCATCATCGGCACGGATATAGGATTCGGGTGTCTGGCCACCATGGCCGGTATCTTTGGCCTGTATGAATTTTACAATATTGTAAGCAAAAACGGTTTCGCGCCGTTTCGGGTGTCAGGCATCGTTGCCGGTGTTTGGCTGTTCGTGGCGTACTGGCTGACGTTGCGCAATCATTTTTCGGCAGATTGCCATTTTTTCAGACAGGAAATCTTTCTTGCCCTTATCTTCTGGCTCTTGCTCATCCAGGCATTTCGGCGTGGTACAAAGGACGCCGTAAAGAATATTTCGGTAACGATATTCGGGGTTTTCTACATATTCTTTCTCTTAAGCTTTGCCATTACCTTGCGGTACCTCCCCAGCGGCGTTTGTATCCTTGTTATGGTTTTGCTGATATCCAAGTTTGGCGACATTGGGGGCTATTTGCTGGGTAGAAAATACGGCAGGCACAAGCTGTCAAAGGTCATTAGTCCGAACAAGACCATCGAGGGGGCTTGTTTCTCTCTTTTATTCAGCGTCTTAATCGCAGTAATTTTCAGTCTGATTCCGGCCACCAGGATATTCAGTCTTCCGTGGTCAGTTCTGCTGGGAATAATTGTGGGCGCTTCCGCCCTGCTGGGCGATCTGGCGGAATCGCTGCTGAAAAGGGATTCCAACGTGAAGGATTCCGGAAGCCTGGTGCCCGCCTTTGGCGGCGTGCTGGACGTTATTGATTGTCTGTTAATCAGTATGCCGGTCGCCTACTATTCAATGGTAATTTTCAAGCTTATTTAGTATGGAACAGAAAGCCAAAATCCAAAAATTTTCCGCAAATAAAGAGTATCTCCAAACACCCGCGCCATACCAGGACACCGTCATCCTCGAAAACGATGCGGAGGCGTCTCTCCTGTATGGCAGCCACGACCGTCATCTGCGCCTTGTCAGGGACGCCTTTCAGGTGCGCATGGTTGCCCGTCATGGGCTATTGAAACTGGAAGGAGAGAAAGAGCGGGTGGATACCGGCAAGGAAGTGCTTGATAAATTGCTGGGAATTGTTCGTGCCACGGGCAGATTAGAGATGGGGGACGTGGAACAGGCGATTACAGAAGCAAAGAGCGAGACAACGGAGGCGTCTATCCACGCTATAGACGTCTTTCAAAAAGGTATTTTCATAAAACCAAAGACCGACGGGCAAACGAAATATCTGGAGGAGATCAGGAAAAACGACCTGGTTTTTTGCATAGGTCCTGCGGGTACGGGAAAGACGTATCTGGCGGTTGCAATGGCCTTGTCGTACCTGAAAAGCGGACGTATCAGGAGAATTGTGCTCGCAAGACCGGCTGTTGAAGCGGGCGAAAAGCTGGGTTACCTGCCGGGCGATATTAAAGCAAAAGTAAATCCCTACCTGCGTCCGCTCTACGACGCTATAGCAGATATGATGGACGTCGCGCACGTAAAAAAATATCTCGAAAGCGACCTGATAGAAATTCTCCCCCTTGCCTATATGCGGGGAAGGACTTTGAACGACGCCTTTATTATCCTGGATGAGGCTCAAAACTGCACGGTAAAACAAATGAAGACCTTCCTGACAAGGCTTGGTATGAAGTCAAAGGTCATTGTCACCGGCGATATAACCCAGGTGGACTTAGCCGCAGGCGAGCTGTCCGGTTTAATTGACGCCCAGGACCGGTTAACCAACATCGCCAATATTTCCTTTGTGTACCTGACCAAGTCGGACATCGTCCGCCACAGGCTGGTGCAGGACATCGTGGATGCGTATGAGATGTAAGGCGGTTAAATTCCAATGAAACTGGAAATAGTAAACCTCCAAGATCTCTGTACGATTGATAAAAAGAGGATAAGGAAAATTGTCCGGGAAGTGCTAAAGCTTGAAAAAAAAGACGCGGAACTCAGTGTCGTTTTTACCGATAATAAACGGATAAAAGAAATTAACAAGACCTTTCTACGGCATAATTATGCTACCGATGTAATTACTTTTGCTTACGAAGAGCCGCCACCCAGCGATGCTCCCGTATCGGGCGAAATAATCGTTTCCGTTGAAATGGCTAAGAAACTGGCGCAAAGACACGGTTGTGCCGTGGAAGGCGAAATTGCGCTGTATCTCATTCATGGAATGCTGCACCTGCTGGGATATGACGACCGGCAAAAGAGGGCGGCAAAAAAAATGCACCAAAGAGAAGGAGAATTGTTGTCAATCCTTGGATATCGTGTCCCTGTACCCAATTAACCACCGTTTCCTTGCCTTATATGTCTGTCTCTAAAACAGAAGCAATTAGCTTGGGAAGGACAGATTACAGCGACTCCAGTCAGATAATTACCTTTTACACCCGTGACTACGGGAAGATACATACCATTGCGAAGGGGTTTAAGCGTTCATCGGGCAGGCACAGTTCCAGGGCAATAGACCTTTTGACGCGCTACCAAATTCTCTTTATTAAAAAACAACACACACAGCTCCATACCCTCACGGAGGCCGTTTTACAAGACAATTACCAATCGCTCCGGAATAATCTGGATAGATATTACAAGGCGGCATACACCGCCGAGCTTGTGAACGAATTCACCGAAGAAAATGATCCCTGCGAGCCGCTTTTCGAGGCATTTCTGGATACCCTGACAGGGATATCGGCGGATGCGGACACTACCCTGCGGCTGCTGGTATTCGAGATAAAAATGCTGCGCATTGTGGGTTATTTACCGGAGTGGAAACAATGTGTCAACTGCAAGGAAAGTATTCAGAATGTACCCACGGTGCATTTTAACGCAAAAGAGGGAGGCGTGCTGTGTAAGGCGTGCCAGGTGAAGCATAAGAACGGCATTGTCGTTCCCGCCGGCGCTGCGCTTATCGCAGGGCGGCTGGCGGAGCTTAATCTGCAAAGGCTGGAACGGGTAAAAATACAATTACCTATTTGTATTGAAATAGAAAAGATGCTGAGATATTATATCACTTCAATACTCAACAAGAAATTAAACTCATGGAAATACGTTACGTTTTCATAAAATACTCAGAATGCCTGCAATGAGAAAAATAGGATATCTCCTTCCGTTGTTGTTTGTAATGTGTATGACGGCGACTCCATCGTATGCGAAGTGGGTGTGGAATAAGGAAACGGGCTGGATGGATGCCCCTTCTACCGCAGTTTCTACGCTGGAACAGAGGTACAAATACGCGCTTTCCCTCCTGGTAGAACAAAAGTACATTAACGCAATAAAAGAATTCGACTCGATTATTGACGCCGACCCTCGTTCCGAGTATGCAGAGGTTTCTCAAATAAACATTGGCTGGGCATATTTCCTTAACGGCGATTACAAAAGGGCGTTGAAGGCGTATGAGAAGACGTTGCAAAAATTTCCGGGCACCAAAAGAACCAATGAAATCCTGGAGAGGGAGTATCAACTCGGCGTTGCGCAGATGGATACCAATGAGGATGCGGCCATCGGTGTATTTGAAAAGATTATAGAAAAACACCACCTGGGCCCTCTTGCCCCCGAAGCGCAGGTAAAAATAGCGGACTGTCATTTTAAACTTGAGCAGTACGAAGAAGCCCTTGACGCCTACGAGAAATTTCTGGAAAATTATCCGAAAAACGAATGGGTGCCTTACGTTCAATATCAGATACCCCTTACGAAGGTGTATCATGAGAAACAGCAGGAACGAAACTACGGACTTCTGATCTCCGCGCGGGAGGGTTTTGAAGAGTACGTGGTTTCAAACCCTCATGGCGTGCATGTAGAGGATGCAAAGAGGCTGATCGAAGAGATAAGGATTATCGAGGCGGAACGGGAATTCAACATTGGCGAATTCTATCTCAGGCGGAAAAACCCGGCGGCGGCGGCCATGTATTTTGAATACGTCAAGATTGACTTCCCCGGCACCATCTGGGCGGAAAGGGCAAACGAACGAATAGAATTTCTGCGAATGATTGAGGCCATAAAATAAAAAATGGAAAAGGTAATACAATCATGAAAAATTATTTTTTTAGACGTCTCCCGGCCTGTATGTGCAACCGTAACTATACGACAATTTTTTCATACATCCTCATAGCACTGGTTTTTATTTCGCTGGGAAGTTGCGGCTATAGCGCAAAATCATTGCTTCGTTCCAACGTTCGTAGCATTTACGTGCCCATCTTCGACAATAACACCTTCCGGAGGGGATATGAATTCGATCTTACCAAGGCGGTGCGCGACCAGATACTATTGAGGACGCGTCTGGATATTGTTGACAAAGACGAGGCAGATTCTATCCTGTTTGGAAAGATTTCCAGCGTCAATGAAAATGCAATCATTGAAGATAGAAGGGACAACATCGTTGAAAGCCGCGTTTCCATTGGTGTAGATATTCGTTGGGTTGATAAGCGGACTGGCAGGACAATTATTGAACGGAAAAACATCAAGCGACCGGCGGAATTCATTGTCAGGAGAAATGAAACGCTCAGTTCGGCCAGCAACGAGGCATTTGTAGGCGTGGCTCAGAGCATTGTGGAAGCAATGGAAGAGGACTGGTGACGATGCGGGAAACTGCTGCGCATAGCCCGCGCGCGTCCGGGCGCGGTTGTCTGGAAGGTATAAAATGCGAGATACAAAACGATATTTTTAAAAGAGAACTGTTCGATGTGCCGTATCCACACGGCGCTTTGCGTCTTGGAAAAAAAACATACGTTATGGGGGTGCTCAACGTAACCCCGGATTCTTTTTATGACGGCAGCCAGTATACTACCGTGGAAGACGCCGTTGACCGGGCGCTGAAGATGGTTGCAGAAGGGGCTGACATTATAGATGTAGGCGGTGAATCCACAAGACCCGGCGCACATCCCGTGGCAGAAGCAGAAGAATTGAAGCGGGTAATTCCCCTTGTAAAAATCTTATCAAAACAAATTAAAAAACCAATTTCCATTGATACCTATAAGGCAAAAGTTGCAGAAAAAGCCATTGATGCCGGGGCGTCAATGATAAACGATATTGGCGGGTTACTCATGGATAAACGTATGGCAAAGGTTGCCGCGGCGGCAGAGGCGCCTGTTGTCATAATGCATAAAAAGGGTGACCCGGAAACAATGCAAAAGCGCCCCATTCGTAAAAATGCAATGACGGAAATAATGTCGTACCTGAAAGACGCTGCTTCCCATGCAATCAATGCCGGAATAAGCGGGGATAAAATTATCCTGGATCCGGGAATTGGTTTCGGGAAGACGCTGAAACAGAATCTGGAGATTCTCAGAAGGTTGAGAGAATTTACAAGCATGGGATTTCCCCTGCTCATTGGAACGTCACGGAAAAACTTTATCGGCGCCATCCTGAAACTTCCTGTTCAGGAGCGTTTGTACGGAACGCTTGCAACCCTTGCTGTTGCGGTGATGAATGGCGCCCACATCGTGCGGGTGCATGATGTGCGGGAAGCCGTCCAGGTGGTAAAGATTTGTGATGCAGTAAGGAACAACTGATGGTTGGAAGAATATCTGAATTATTCGAAAATGTAAGTCCCTGGATGATAGGCAGGTCTCTGGGCGAGATATTCCTGATCTACACGGTCGTGTACGTTGTATTGCGGATCATGCAGGGCACCCGCGGGACAAGTATTTTAAGGGGAATGGCGTTCATTATCGTCTTGATTTCCGTAGGAGTGCTGTTCTTTGTGCGAAAACTGCAACTCTATACGATAAACTGGCTGATAACGGAGTTCGTGCCCGTGTTTATCATTCCGATAATCATTCTTTTTCAACCGGAATTCAGGCGCGCCCTGTTGAGGCTCGGTCAAAACCCCGTCTTTAAGGTGTTTTTGAAACCCGAGTACAAAGTGACCAATGAGATTATCAAGGCCGTTGAATCGTTGTCCAAAAATAAAGTAGGGGCGTTAATAGCGATAGAAAGGGAAGTGGGGCTGGATAGCTTTATGGAAGCCGGCACGAAGCTGAATGCAGACGTGTCAAGCGAGTTGATATGCACCATATTTTGGCCGGGTTCTCCCTTGCATGACGGCGCTACAATCATCCAGGAACAGAAAATAGTAGCGGCGGGCTGCTTGCTTCCGCTTACGGAAAACACCGACTTGTCAAAGAGCCTCGGCACGCGCCACAGGGCCGGTATCGGGCTGACGGAAGAAACCGACGCCATCGTCATTATTGTATCCGAAGAAACCGGCGCGATTTCAACGGGGTTTAAGGGGACGCTGAACCGGGATATTGACGAGAAAGGGTTAAAAAAGATACTTGACGAACTTTCCACGGAAAGATTTGGCATTGCAAGGAGTCCGCAGGTGTGATCAGGGAAATATTTACCGGCAATATCCTCACGAAATTCATGGCGCTGGTCATGGCGGTTGCGCTCTGGCTCTATGCTATTAACCGGCAGACGGAAGATTTGACGGAAGTGGTCAAATTGACTGTCTCCGTTCCGGAAGGCATTACCGTGCTTGAGCAGAGCACGGAAGAAATCACCATACGCGCCCGGGGTCCGCAAACTGTTATTGAAAACATCAAGGGTTTGATAAAAGACAGGAAAATCCAGGCGCGATATACGGTAAAGGAGTCCCCTGAAGGAATAGAAGATCAGGTGAAACAAACGGTTCCCATAACGAGAGAGCATCTGAACCTGCCCAGCGCGGTTAAATTGGTATCCGTGTATCCGGGTGAATTTGACATACTGCTGGGTAAATTACAGCAGAAAAAACTGAAGGTGAATCTGCAGAAAAAAGGAGAACCGGCCATTGGGTATATTATCGCGCAGGAATTCGTGTTTCCCGGAGAAGTAAAGGTGGTCGGCCCTCTCAACATGCTGAAGGAATCGTCGTCTATTAATACGGTACCCATTGACATTGGTGGCATTACCATGGAGCAAAACCGCACGTTTCCGTGGAAGATTGGAATTGACCCAAAGATAACCGTCAAAAAAGGTGATAAAAATATCTCCGCTCCCGTGGAGTGCAAGGAAAACGTGCAGGTGTGGTTGCAGATTGCAGAACAGCAGGATAGCCGGATGTTTGAAAGAATAAAGATCAAGGTGATGAGGCCGGCAGACTACCTCTATGAAATTAAATTGCAGGATGAATTTGCCAATATAAAACTGAAAGGGCCCAAGCTGGTATTGGAAAAATTGCACGCGGAGGACATCGTGCTCTATATAGATGTCACCTCGTTAAAACCACCTGGTCCATACAAGCAGCCAATAAAATGCAATCTACCCAAAAATGTCGAATTGGTTGATAAATTACCCGAAGTACACCTTGATATTCGGGAAAAAATACGTTCACCGGAGGTTAAATGATACAATTAGGAGTAAATATAGACCATATTGCCACGATACGCCAGGCCAGAAGGACGTTTGAGCCTGACCCCGTGACGGCGGCCTCGCTTGCAGTCATGGGAGGAGCGGATATTATTACCGTGCACCTGAGGGAAGACCGGAGGCATATACAAGACCGTGACGTCAGATTGCTGAGAGAAACAATATTCACCAAGCTGAATCTTGAAATGTCAACAGCGCCGGAGATAGTTGATATCGCCTTGAAAACAATGCCTGAGCAGGTGACCCTTGTGCCGGAGAAGAGACAGGAGATTACGACGGAAGGCGGCCTGGACGTTATATCGCAAAAAAAGACCATTATGGATGCGATTAAACGATTCAAAGACGCCGGTATTCTTGTCAGCCTGTTTATTGATCCGGAAGAAAACCAGATTGCCGCATCAAGAGATGCGGGCGCTCAGTATATTGAACTGCACACGGGAAATTACGCGAATGCAAGGGACGAGGCTGCCAGGAAAGCAGTGATTGAAAGGCTTCAGTCCGGTGTAAAGGCAGCCCAAAAGCTGGGATTGCGGGTAAATGCGGGACACGGTTTAACCTATCAAAACACCGGGCTGCTTGTGGAGTCCCTTGACGTCGAGGAATTGCATATCGGGCACAGCATCGTATCACGCGCCGTATTTTCAGGTATCCAGAATGCCGTTTCGGAGATGAAGGAGTTGATCTACAAACATAACCTGGTAAAACAGGGAAGCAAATGAATCCGCCGTCATCATGCCGCTGTGTTGAAAACTCTGGAAAACTGTTGATGTATATTTGCCGGATGGTCCTGTCTTGGTATGAGAGTTAAAAAACCGTGGAGTAGAAAACATGGTAGGGAAACAACGAATATATCTGGACAACTGCTGCTATAACCGCCCTTATGATGATCAACTATATGAAACAATCAGGCTTGAGGCAGAGGCTAAACTTTATATACAGA
>Ga0082335_1007591_pt1 | contig 12953 bp, 12 predicted proteins | sample Subgrocontami58m_FD_72375 | JGI IMG/M metagenome (GOLD analysis project Ga0082335, IMG submission 72375) | Subsurface groundwater microbial communities from S. Glens Falls, New York, USA - GMW37 contaminated, 5.8 m (SPADES assembly) (version 2) ...
TACCGCTTTAAGGAGAGTCTAAGGAGGAAGAGAAAAGATGTGAACTGAGGTATATTTTTTACCTGGGGTGGTACCCAATTAGATTGCCGAAGCCGGTCCCCTTTTTACTTGCCAAAAACACGGGTCAATATGTTATGTTTTTGTAATATTTTTGTATAATGCTTTATGCCTTCTATATACCGTTGGTATTATTATTAGTAGTACTTAGTGATTGTTCGAGATCGAACGCGCTGCATTTGCCACCGATTGACTGATAGAGTAATAGCTTGGAATACACCGGAGGCTCGTGAACAATTGACGAATATGGAGGCAATGAAGCAATGCGTTCTGGTGGTCGATGACCACCCGAAAGTTCTGAGGTTTATGGAAATAGACCTCAGACTCCACGGATTCAGAGTTATCATCACAACTTCAGGTGAGGAAGCCCTGGAACTGGTCAAGTCAGACAAGCCTGATGTGATGCTTCTTGACATGATTATGCCGGGAATAGACGGCTTTGAGGTACTCAGGAGGTTACGGGCTTTCACTCAGTTGCCAGTTATTGCCTTTAGTGCCAGCCCGGGAATCTACGATGATGCCATACGCCTCGGTGCTAACGATTTTGTGAGCAAACCGTTTCAACTCGATGAAATGGTCGGAAAAATCAAAGCGCTTCTAAGCCACTGAGAGATTGACACGAAACGGTCAGGCTATCGCTTTTTTCTTGTATTGCGGAAGTGCAAAAGTGAAAGTCGAGCCCTTTCCTAACTCCGAATCCACCCGAATCCACCCACCCTGAGCCTCCACCAATCGTTGACACACCACAAGACCAAGCCCGGCGCCTTTGGCGAGTGATGAGGCGTCTAACCGCTGGAAAAGTTGAAATAGCTTGAGCTTGTTTTGAGGAGCTATTCCCGAGCCGTGGTCAATGACCGCTGTTAGTACAAAATCCCCCTCCATTCGGCTGGAGACATTGATTTCGCTGCCCTCAGGGGAATATTTAGTAGCGTTTTCCAGTAGATTGTAAAGAATTCTTTCTACTCGCATCGGGTCAGCTTCGACTTGAGGCAAGTCCATGGGGATATCCGCCCGGCATCGGTGCCTTATCCCCTGGTTTTTTAATTTCTCAATTACGCCTCTGGCCACATGAACGATGCTCACCGGTTCCAGACGAAGCTGGAGACGGCCCACCTGGTGTCGCGACAGCTCCAGCATATTTTCCAGCATAGCGTTCAGCGAGTCTGCCCCCTCGGCAGCGTTCTGAAGAAGCTCGTGATAATCGTCCCGAGATAAACCCTCGGACATCGCTGTCCGTAAGGACCCCATTATCACCGTCAATGGCGTACGGAGTTCGTGGGAAACAAGTCCGATGAACTCATCTTTCATTTGTTCTGCTTTCTTACGTTCAGTTATATCGTGAAACAATGCTAGTTTCGATAGAGTCCCGTCGAAATTTCTGAGAGGAGTATCGGTGATCTCGTAGATTATCCCAGCCCTGGTTAGCTCTGTTTCTCTCCGCAACGTTTTCCCGCTAAATACTTCCTCGTTATTACACAAGGAGCATACATCTTTAAGACCATTAAAATACTGGTAGCATTTCCTGCCATCGATATTACCGTATTGAGATTGTATTGAGGGATTTACGTATTCCAAATCGTGATCCCTATTCATTATGCAGACACCATCTTCCATCGAGTTCAGAATGCTGGTCAGCTTATCGCGCTCAAATTGTATCGTCTCTTCCATCTTTCTGCTCTCTACAAAATTCCAGACTGAACTCATGAGCAGAGCAAGCTGAGTAATATCATCCTGACCGTAATCGGAGTCACTGTTGGCAACACCTACTACAGCTACGATCTTCTCATTACTGAATATCGGAATTGACATCCATCGGATAAGGCTAACATGCCCCTCAGGATAACCTTTCTTCAGCGGGTTAGGAGCTTGAAAATCATTGACAATAATCGGCACCCGCTGTTTCACCACCTCTCCCCATATACCGGTTTTCTCAAGCTGATATATTGTGGGAGGGCCAGGAATTGCACATTCCTTCATCACTTCCTTGGACCAGCTACTTAATGTAAATTCCCTGCTTCCCTCGTCGTAAAAGTATATGTAGCCTATCTTGCTGTCGGTAAGTTTGAGAGCTTCATTAAGAGAATAATCCAGAAATTCACGGATGTTTCCTCCCCGGTACTGCAAAATTTTAAGGAGGCTTTCCCGTTGGGCTTCATTCAATCTAATGGCTTCTTCGGCATGCTTTCGTTCGGTGATGTCCCGGATATTGCACTGGATAACTTTCATGTGGTCTACCTGATAGGCATTAGCAACAACTTCCACACCTATACTGCGTCCATCATGGGTGACAAGCGGCAGATTTTCATAACGGACATATCCGCTGTCTTGTAATTGCTGATTGGATATTTTACTTGCCAGCGTATCTTTTAACTCACCAATTTCCCAGAGGTTCTTCCCCTGTAGTTCCTCCAAGGAGTATCCCAGCAGGTCTTTGATAAACGGGTTGGCATCGATGATTTGTCCCGTATCTCCGTTAAGAATCAAGATAGCATCCTGAGCGGTTTCAAAGAGGCGCCGGTATCTGACCTCGGAGTTATTCAGCAGTCTTTCGCTTTCGTGCGAAGTTTCTTCGGCATGTTTGCTTTTTGCTGTTGCAGATTCTAATTCAACAACAAGCCGGCGCGCTTCATCCAGTTCTAAAATTAGCTGTTCCTTTGTCTTACTTCTGTCTTTTTTCATCGCTCATATTCTCAAAAAATGATTCTACACGATTATATCTCGCTGATTGTTGCTGGAGTTCTGCCAGAGCATTTTCTGTTCATCATTTCTGCCTGACATATAATACCGCAACAGTACTGGAGTTTCAATACAATCGTAAAATCTCTTCTTCAGTGCTTGTTACCTTAGCCCTGTAATAGTAAAGCCAGTGAGAATCTACAATTGACCTTCTTGCAGCTCAATTGAGACGTTCTCCGGAGCCTCCAGAAATGATATCTTGAAGTCTGGCCGTATCTGTCTTATCTCCTGGGTAAATTTAACTCCCTTTTCTTTCATCGCTGCTACCGACTCTTCCAGCTTTTCGGTACGAATCCCAAAGTGGACCAGTCCGGTTGGGTCGCCTTCCCGAGCCTGGTTGATTAGTATTGATACTCCCTTCAAGTCCAGCTTTACCGAGGCTCTACCATCGCCTTCGTCACGGGCACTGATTCGCCTGGCACCGAACATTTGCTCGTAGAACTCGGCGGTTTTTATTGGATTCGGACTCCTCAGATGAATGTGGTCAAAGTAATATTCCGGCATTTCGGCTATCTCCTTTTCTGTCTTATAGTTTTATTCCCAGTTTCAGGGCTGCCTGCTTGGGGAAATCAGGATTGGCAAGTAAGGTGCGGCCAACAGCAACCAAATCTACCTTCCCCTCGCTGATAATCCTATCGGCATATTCTGGCTCTGTAATGTTCCCCACTCCGATGACCGGGACTTTTACCACTTCCTTAATTCCCTCTGCCAGAGGAACATAGTATCCCTGCTCAGTAGATGACCTTGGAGCGCCACCGCCTATGCCTGCGGAGACATCCATCACATCTACTCCGGCTTGCTCAAGATGTTGGGCAGCCAGTTTGGCTTCCCGAAGGGTCAACCCTCCCTCCAGTAAATCATCAGCACCAAAACGGTAAAACAAAGGCATGCTCTTCCCTAACCTGGTCTTAACTTCTTTGATGACTTCCGCAGGAAAGCGGAGCCGGTTTGCCGGATTACCCCCGTATTCGTCGTTACGCTGGTTGGCATAAGGCGAGAGGAACTGGCATAGAAGAAAGCCATGAGCACCATGCAACTCTACGGAGTCGAAGCCGGCTTCTACCGCCCGATAAGCAGCGTTGCCAAAACTGGTGACCAGAGATTTAATTTCAGAAATGGTTAGTGGTCTGGGAGCCTCAGTACCGTTTGGAAGTATAATATTCCACGGACCGGAAGGCTGCTTTCCTGTAATACTGCGAGGAGCTTTAGCACCCCCATGGGTTAGCTGTATAATTACCTTGGTTCCTTCAGCGTGGATAGCCTCCACCAGGCGCTTGAGACCGGGTATCAGTCTGTCATCGTACAAACCAGTTTGTCCCCTGGATAGCTTTCCGTCCTCTGAAACATAGGTATGTTCGATGATTATCAGTCCCACACCGCCTTTTGCCCTGGCGGTATAGTGTTTAATGTGTCTGTCTGTAACTTCGCCATCTTCGGTAGCCATGCCGGTTGCCATTGGCGGCATTACAAGGCGGTTTTTAAGTACAAGTCCTCTTATGTTTATCGGGTCGAAAAGACCTGGCATATCTATCCTCCGTAGAAATAGGGCACCGGAATATTTGACTGCGAAACTGCCTAAAATCACCGGGCGACTAAGCACTGAAGTGACTAAGGTCCCTTAAATCAAACTGAACGGCGGGTAGCGGTCGGTGATGAGTGTGAAGGCATACATATCGATTCGCAATACCCACCGCATGACACCTACGATAAAATCGAACAGTGACCGGGGATATTTCCCGGTGAACAGGATAGCAAACCAGGCAATGATAACCGATACCAGCACCGCAATTGCCAAAAAGACAAGGACAATATAATGGGGAATTGCCAGGAACCACTTCACCAGAGGGAGCCATCGGTTAAGAGCTATAGCATCGGGGTAGGGGAACTCCAGGTGGACTGATTGTTCCTCGTCAGTGGATGGGTATTCATCGCGGAGCAGCAATATATAGGCATTAACCCGGGTGCAGAAACGAAGAAGTGCTAAATTCCAGTCAAACCACCACCGGGGATATTTCTGCCGGAAGAGGAGCATCAGCACTACAGGCAGAAATACAATTCCAGTCGTAGTATACTGTGAGTGCCAGCCACTTTCTTTGGCACTGTTGTCTCCAAGCGCAGCTCCGACCAATAATATGACGACAATAAGAATGGGAATCGCTGCGAAAATGCAGAAGAACGAAGTCAGCCGGTTGAGATTTCGGTCCGGGTAATCGATGGACAGTTTAAGCGGGTAATCCGGTGTAACCTGTGACATGTTTACCCTCCTCTATAATTATTATTCCTAAAACCGTATTATACTTCCTTTACGCTTTTTATGATACTTGACCGGGAGGAGTGTGGATTCTATTATAGCGAGACTCTATCTGCGGAAACCACCTTCTCTCCCTCTGAGGGAAATCTGCGAATGGTGCACTGCTGAAATATCAGCTTTAGTAAAACCAGCTGGCAGCTATTGAACAAAAAGCCAGATTGTTGTATAAGTTATTCCACACGACAGAAAATTGCGAACCAAAATCTACTCTCATTATTTAAGGAGGAAAGCGATGTGGAACGAAATCAAGACTGGTGAGTATGAAGGGATGCTTGCCGAGACAGTCACCATTACAGGACAAAACGGGGATCTTATCCATGCCTACTTTTCAAGGCCACTGGGGAAAGGCCCGTTTCCGGGGATAGTCCTGATTAATCACTTACCGGGATGGGATGAGTTCTATCGTGAGACTACCCGCCGATTCTCACAGCATGGCTATCTGGCTATCTGCCCTGATGTGTACTGTCGCTTCGGTCACGGGACGCCAACGGAAGTAGCTGCACTGGCTCGCAGCAAGGGCGGCGTGACCGATGATAACATAGTAGGCGATTGTGAAGGGGCGATGAAGTACCTCAGAGCTTTACCTTACTCCAACGGTAAAGTCGGCGTAATAGGCACATGCTCCGGTGGTCGTCAATCCTTTCTAGTAGCCTGCCGGGTTAGCGGTCTGGATGCAGCTGTCGATTGCTGGGGTGGCCGGGTAGTCACCTCGAAAGAGGATTTGACCGCAGCCCAGCCTGTTGCCCCCATTGACTACACCAGTAGCCTGGCTTGTCCTCTGCTGGGTATCTTTGGCAACGATGACCAGAGCCCTTCACCCGAACAGGTAAACCAGCATGAAGCAGAGCTTAAAAAGCATGGCAAGAACTACCGGTTCCATCGATACGATGGCGCCGGTCACGGGTTCTGGTATTATCATACGGACCGCTACAGGCCGCAGCAGGCAATGGATGCCTGGCAGAAGGTGTTTGAGTTCTTTGGAGAGCATTTGAGAGGCTAGCTCCACCTGAAGAAAAGTGGGGATTGCGAGTCTCTACAGACATGGTAGTTGGGCATACTTATCTACGCCGGGTAAAGGTGGACCAGGAGGTTAATATGAAAACAACGCTGCAGTTTCTTATCGATAACATATGTGCCGATTTCACAGTGAATTCCCTTCTAGGTGTGGTCAGGACATGCCTTGCCCGGGAACCATCCACCATTGGCGACATCACCCGCGCCATTCTTAAAAAGGACCGTTCCCTGGATATCAGGTGTGCAGAGGGACTGGCCGAGGGCGCGGTTCAATTTCTGTGCGATAGCGGCGATGTAGAGGTCAGGGAGTCGTTGGTATATGCAACTGGCACCGCAGCCCGCCCGCAGTAAGGGCCGTGACCAATGAACGAATTACTGGTTGACACCCATGCTCACCTGGATATGAGCGCCTTTGAGGAAAGTCGTACAGAGACCATTACCAGGGCATTGGATGCCGGTGTGAGTAATATCATTACCGTCGGCACTGATTTGGAATCAAGCCAAAAAGCCATAGAACTAAGCAAACGTTACGCTGGTATCTTTGCAGCAGTAGGCATTCATCCCCACGATGTAGCAACAATTGACAAAGCTGACATCGCAAGGCTGGGTGAAATTGCCAGGCATTCAAGAGTAGTCGCTATTGGTGAAACCGGCCTGGACTTCTATAGAGACTACTCTCCGAAAGAAGCACAAGTACAGGCGTTGAAATGGCAACTTGCTCTATCAGCAGAATTAGAGCTTCCGGTCATCATCCATTGCCGTCAGGCCGAAGAAGATATGCTGGATTTGCTTCGTTCCTGCATATCAGACTATGGAGACAAGCACAAGCAATATCGAGGGGTAATTCATTGTTTCAGTAGTGACAGTACTACTGCCAAAGAGTACCTGAATATGGGTTTTTATCTTTCTCTGGGGGCTTATATCGGGTATCCCAAATCGGCAGTCACACACGATACTATCAAGAGCATTCCCGGGGATAGATTATTAGTGGAAACTGATTGTCCGTTCCTGCCGCCGCAGAGCTATCGGGGCAAGCGAAACGAACCGGCATATTTACCACTTACCGTAAAGGCACTGGCTGCAATCAGAGGAGAATCGTACGAGAATATTGCTCAGATGACCACACAAAATGCCCAACGACTGTTCAGTTTACCATTGAGTAACCATTGACCTTTGGCAATTTTATGCCTTCCTAAATATCAATAAGGAATTTACCGTTCTGGTAAAAGCGCTCGTTATCTACCCATATCTCACCGCCATCACGGAGATCGCACATCATATCCCAGTGGATAGCCGATTCATTCTTGCTGCCTGTCTCAGGGTAGCCGGCGCCCAGTGCCATATGGAAGCTGCCGCCTATTTTCTCATCGAACAGTATCTCACGGGTAAAGCGAGTGATACCCTGGTTGGTACCAATGGCAAACTCGCCCACGAAGCGTGAGCCTGCATCAGTATCCAGCGTCTGGAGCAGAAAGTTTTCATTCTTATCAGCGCTCGCTTTAATTACTTTCCCCTGCTCAAACCACAGCCGGACACCGGTTACCTCTCTCCCGCTGTAGATTGCCGGATATGAAAAGTAGACATTACCCTCGATGCTGTCCTCCACCGGCCCGGTAAATATCTCTCCATCGGGCATATTGTAGCGTCCATCACAGTTGACGAAGCTACGCCCGGCGATGCTGAGACGTAAATCAGTCTCGGGACCCCTGATATGTATGTTTGATTTCCCTTTGAGCCAGTCGACAATCTTTTGTTGGCGGGCCGAAAACTGTTGCCAGTATGCCACAGGGTCATCCATATCAGGCAAGCATGCCCCATAGACAAAGTCCTCGTATTCGCTGAGGCTCATCTCGGCATCCTGGGCAAAGGCATTGGTTGGGAAAGGAGCTACTGTCCACCTTAGCTCTCCGGCAGCAGAACGACGCATGAAGGTGCGCATTAATTCCGTGCGCGCCCGCTGCTGTAATACTATTTTGCCCGGCTCCACATTACTCAGAGCCTTGGTGTTACTCTCGGCAAGAATCGAAATACGTACATCGTACGTCTCCATAATCAGCTCCAGCGGTTTGGGTACATGTTTGAGCTGCTCATCTGATGCGTACCGAAAGAAAATCTCCTCCATACCAGGCAGCGAGGCCATCGTCAACGGGTATCCGCCTGCCTGCAAGACCCTGGCATAGATTGCCTTAAGCAGCGGCTCAGCCAGGACGCTGCCGTTTATCAACACGTGGTCACCCTCACGCACCGCTACGGAATAATCAACCAGTGTGTGAGCCAGTTTTTCAATCCTCAGGTCTGCCATTGTTCACTCCTTTCCCACTCTTCCATTACAAGATACAGGCATACATCATAGCACGAACGCCCTATAATAATGCCCGCCCATTGCCAAGGCAGTACATTCCATCATGCTGCAGATGTAGCTTCTCTGACTTGAGGGGATTTGACGCCTGGCGGACGCAATATAGCGAATGCGATAGCAGATAGTGCAAGCAACGCTGCCACTATCCAGAGCGTCAGCTCGTAGCTCTGGGTTTTGTCAAATAGGATACCAGCGACAACAGGTATCACTGCTGATGCAATACCAGTGAATGCGGTCATTGCCCCCCTTATCGATGCGTAACGTTGCCGACCGAAGAAATCGGCGATGAGGGACCAACTTATCGGACCGATGGCATCCGGAAAGGCGATTAGCGCCACAAACATCCAGAGTTGCCAGCCAGGTTCGGCATATTGTAGAAACAACATAGCGAGAACTCCTGCGCCACATGCCGCAGCAATAATACGGGACCTGGGGAGACGGTCGCCTGTCCAGCCAATGAGGAGACGCAAAGGGACAGACAGCAATGCCATTGCTCCTAACAAGACGGCTCCTTCTGCCTCATCAGTACCTTTCCAGACCATAATAGCGACGAAATGCATGACCAGTCCGTTGAAAGCAGCCATACGCAGGCACATGGCGATGGTCATCATCCAGAAAGTGCCCGTACGCATTGCCTGACCAACCCCGAAATCTGCCTGCTCCGGCACTGAGCTTACCCCTGGACCTGTGTCTGCCATAATCCTAGCCTTATCACCATCGGGTAGTAATCCCATGCTCTCCGGCGACCGGCGGAAGACCAACGAGCAGGGAAGAAGTATGCCCAAAACGATAAGCCCAGATAATAAGGCCGTGGTTCGCCAACCAAAATGCCCAATACCTAAGGAGAGGAGAGGTGGTATAAAGGCGCCACCGAGACCCATACAGGCTGTAAGGATGCCCACAACAAGACCACGCTTGCGTACAAACCAGGTATTGACTGCAGCCATAGGCACATGCATGACACCAGCATTGAAGCCGAAGGAGATAACCAACAGGTATACCAGCAGGAAAGTGACAAAACTATCCACTTTAGCAAGGAGAATATAACCGATCCCCATCATAGCCGCCGCGGCAAATAACACCTTACGCGTTCCCAGCTTGTCTATGAGGTATCCGGCAATGGGTCCTTCTATAGCACCCTCGGTACGAGAAAGGGAAAACACCAGGGAAGCAGCGGCACGACTAATCTTCAAGCTCTCGCTGATGGGAAGGAAGAAAACGGAAAAACCGAAAAAGGTTAATCCACCCCCTACAGCGCCAGTGATGCTACTGACAGCCAGGATACGCCACCCATAGAAAGCCGCTCTGGCACGTTTAAGCATTACTCAACTCCTCACATTCGCTATTTAGAGATTATCTCACTGAAGTAATGGAAAGGGTCAATCAGTAGTTATACTGCATCCTGAAGAGTCAATTCTATCGTCATCCTTGATAATATATCATATTTTAGGAGAACACATCACAAGAAACCAAATCGCTCATCGTGAGGAAAGCCTGTTTAATTCAAATACTACCGGATTTGCCGGATCGGGACAGGCAACAGTAGTCTTATTCGTCTCTTGTTCCCAGGGAAATGAACCGCCGAATTGCAGCACTTTTGCAAAAGGGAAAAGCGTATAGAAAGCCCACGAACACATGCCAGGCGGAGTCTTTTCTCCCATTACAAATTCATCACCGACTCTATGCTCAGCGGCACAAGTCCCTTCCTTGGATATTACCCTGGCAATGACTTCTGACATATTATCCTCCTGCCGTACGGTTTCTGCTATTGATTTTTCATATACTCCCATAGTCCCAGGTTTCCGTCAACCGCAACTGATCTGCCCCGCCGATTATACCAATTGCACAACACGCGAGCTTGACACTTACTTTTCCCATATAGTATTCTGGTTCACATCAACTCGTAATCTCCCGCGAATCATTTCTCACTGAGTTTCAGGACAGGAGGTGGAAGAGTGGACTATCCGGAGATTGCCAAACCCAGCCTCGACCAGATGGCGGTAAGACCTAATCTAAATTATGTACGTGATGCATCCCCTGACTTCGATTGGACACAGATAGAAAGAGAACTGGGAGTACGAGATGACGCAGACCTGAACCAGGCTTTCTTGTGCATCGACCGGCATGCCGCTTCCTCTCGCCGGGACAAGGTAGCCCTCTTCTGGGAGGGTAAGAACGGCGACACCGAACGCTACACTTTCGGCGACCTCTCGACTCTGACCAATAAGTTTGCCAACGTCCTGGTGTCACTGGGAGTGAAAAAGGGCGACCGCGTTTTCACATTTATGCCGCGCATCCCCGAGCTTCATGTCGCCGTATTTGGCGCACTCAAGCTGGGTGCCGTCGTCGGCCCGCTTTTCGCTGACTTTGGTCCCGACCCGGTAAGAGACCGCTTGCAGGACAGCGGAGCTAAAGTACTCGTGACGACGCCGGCCCTGCGCTCCCGCCTTGAGACTATACTTGACCAGTTGCCGGACCTGGTTCACGTAATTGTGGTCGACCGCACTAACGAGCCTGTAGCCCACCCCAAAGACGTGAACTATACGGAACTTATGGCTGGAGCATCACCACGTTTCTCAGGTGTACCGCTCAGCGCGAATGACTACTCGATAATGCACTACACATCAGGCACTACGGGTAAACCCAAGGGCGGCGTCCACAGGCACCGAGCCGCCATCCAGCAATACGCCACCGGTAAATGGGTGCTTGACCTGCACGAAAACGATATCTACTGGTGTACCGCCGACCCGGGATGGGTAACCGGTACCTCCTATGGCATGTTCGCCCCGTGGACTAACGGAGTCTCTCAGATTGTTTTCGAGGGCGGTTTCCGGGCCAGCGCCTGGTACGGCATTATAGAGAAATATAAGGTGACGGTCTGGTACACCGCCCCAACGGCTATAAGAATGCTGATGAAGGCCGGCGAGCAGGCAACAAAGCAATCCGACCTGAGCAGTCTCCGCCACATTTGCAGCGTTGGCGAGCCACTGAACCCGGAAGCGGTAATGTGGGGACTCAAGGTATTCCGGCAACCGATACACGACAACTGGTGGCAGACTGAGACTGCAGCAATACTCATCGCCAACTACGCCTCTATGCCCGTGCGCCCCGGCTCGATGGGCCGGCCTATCCCGGGAATCAAGGCCGCCATACTGGATGACCGATATATGGAGCTGCCGCCTGGAAAGGAAGGACATCTGGCAATCAAGCCGGGCTGGCCGTCCATGTTTGCTACCTACTGGAACAAACCGGAACTATACGCCTCCTGTTTCAAGAACGGCTGGTACATTTCAGGCGACCGGGCAAGTCGGGACGCCGATGGCTATTTCTGGTTTGTTGCCCGGGCCGATGACGTCATTAAGTCAGCGGGTCATTTGATAGGGCCATTCGAGGTGGAAAGCGCCCTGCTGGAACATCCGGCGGTGGCCGAGGCCGGAGTCATCGGAAAGCCCGACCCGCTGGCAATGGAAGTGGTCAAGGCGTTTGTTTCCCTGAAGGACGGCTATGAGCCGACGCCAGAGCTGCGCCGGGAACTGATACAGTTCGTTCGCGGTAAGCTGGCGGCGGCAATGGCACCGCGGGAAATAGAGTTCGTCACCTCGCTGCCCAAGACACGCAGCGGCAAGATTATGCGCCGGCTGCTCAAGGCCAAGGAGTTAGGACTACCCCTGGGCGACACATCTACACTGGAAGATTACTAGCGGCGAAGTCCGGCAAGTCGAGCTCGCTTGTCCAGGCTCATCGCTTCCCCGGCGGCTCGTCCGTGCCTCTCCAACGAAGGAGGAACACCATGCCCAGCAACCCGATTAATCCGGAGAGAAAATACTATAACTTTCATGGCGGGATACCACCGTTGCAAGCGGAGAAGACCCCGGCAGAACTCCCGCCTGCCGGACACCACTCCCTGCCAAAGCTCATTACAGATACCACAATGAGAGATGGCGCCCAGGACGCGTGTTTTGCCATCTTCCCCAATGAAGCCAAACTCAAGTACTTTGACCTCCTCCACAAGCTGGATAACAGGACCGGGACTATCGATTGCGTGGAAGTATTTATCTACCAGAAACGTGACTTATGGACGTTGGAGAAACTTCTCGAGAGAGGCTATGACTTCCCCCGGGTAACCACCTGGACCCGGGCTACTCCCAAAGACATCAGAGACCTGGTCAAAGTGTCCGGCGGGCAAATCAAGGAAACGGGCATCCTTGCTTCCGCTTCTGACCATCATATTTTCGACCGGCTCTCCTTCCGCAGCAAGGAAGAGGCTGTAGACAAATACCTGGCAGTCATCCTCACCGCCTGCGAGAACGGCATCGTACCCCGCGTCCATCTTGAGGATGCCACCCGGGCCGATATAGAGGGCTGGGTCATCCCTTTCATGACCAGGGTGATGGAAGAGACTAAAGGATTGGCCCGCTTCCGGATATGCGACACTCTGGGATTGGGGACACCTGACCCGTATGCCGCCTTACCTTT
>Ga0082335_1007593_pt1 | contig 12953 bp, 13 predicted proteins | sample Subgrocontami58m_FD_72375 | JGI IMG/M metagenome (GOLD analysis project Ga0082335, IMG submission 72375) | Subsurface groundwater microbial communities from S. Glens Falls, New York, USA - GMW37 contaminated, 5.8 m (SPADES assembly) (version 2) ...
GCCGCGGGGCACCGGGCCCGCCCGGGCCCCCCAGACCGCCGCCGCCGAACAGGCCGCCGAGGACGTTGCCGCCGACGACGATGGTCTGTGCCGAGATCGTGCCGGTGCTCGCGTCGGTCGTGCCGACGATCGTCACCTGGTCGTTCGGTCGCAGGTCCGCGAGCTTGCTGTCGCTCTCCGCGATCCGGACCACCCGCGTGCCGCTCCCGACCAGCGCGATCGACGAGGTCAGCGCGGGCGAGCCGGAGGGCTGGCCGGCGGCGCCGGCGACGCGCGGCGCGCTCACCGCGATGGTGATGGAGTCGGCGTTGACGGAGATGACCCGGCCGTTCACCGGGGCGTTGAAGCCGCCGATCGCCCCCCGCGCCGCGCCTCCGGCGCCCGGTCCGCCGGCGGCGCCGGAGGCGGGCGGCGTCCCGGTGGCCGCCACGGGCTTCGGCTGGAACGAGCCGGCGCCGAGCGCATAGCCACCAGCGAAGAGCGCGAGCGCGGCGACCGCGCCGGCGACGACGAGCGTGCCTCTGTTCATGTCCTGCTCCTATTCGTAGCGAAGTGCCTGGATCGGGTGAAGGCTCGCCGCCCGCATCGCGGGGTAGAGACCGAAGACGACGCCGATCGCGACGGAGACGCCGACGGCGATCACGACCGTGCCGGCGGTGATGATCACGAAGAGCGCCGGCGAGATCGCTTGGACGACGACCGTGATCCCCCAGCCGAGCGCGATCCCCAGGATCCCGCCCAGGCCGGTGAGCGCGATCGCCTCGATGAGGAACTGCGTGAGGATGTCGGCCTTGCGAGCACCGACCGCCTTGCGGATGCCGATCTCGCGGGTCCGCTCGTTCACCGACACGAGCATGATGTTCATGATCCCGATGCCGCCGACCAGGAGCGAGATCCCGCCGATCGCGCCGAGCAGGATCGTGAACGTCGCCGTGATGTTGCCGAGGGCGGCGAGCGTGTCGTTCTGGTTGAGGACCTGGAAGTCCGGACTCGACGGGTCGCTGATCCGGTGGCGCTGGAGCAGGATCCCCGTGACGTCGGTGGTCGTGGCGTCCATCATCTCGCTCGACTCGGCCTTGATGACGATCGAGTTGACCGAGCTCGTGCGGCCCGTGAGCACGCGCTGCGCGGTGGTCGTCGGCACGAGGACCTGATCGTCGCGGCTGAAGCCGAAGGTGGAGCCCTTCTCCTCGAGGACGCCGACGACCCGGAAGTTGATGATCCTCGCCCGTCCGCCGCCCCGCGGGTCGGTGAAGACCTGCCGGAACTGGAGGTTCTGCCCGACGGGTGAGGCCTCGCCGAAGAGCTGCGCCGAGGTGGCCGAGCCGATGACCGCCACCTGCGCGTTCAGCCGAAGGTCCGACTCCGTGAAGAACTCGCCCTGGGACAGGCCCCAATCGCGCACGAGCGGGTACTGCTCGGTGACTCCGGTGACCCGCGAGTTCCAGTTCTGTCCGGCGACGACGAGCTGCCAGGAGCCGGCCGGCTGCTCCGCCTCGATCGCCTTGATCGTCGTGCCGAGCTGGTCCCGGATCGCGGCCATGTCGTCGAGCGTGAGGTTCTGGCTCTGCGCCCCGGCGCCGCGGAGCCCCTGGTCGCTCAGGGCGCGCGGCGTCACCGTGACGAGGTTCGAGCCGAGGGCGAGCACGCTCGACTGGACCTGCTGGCTCGCGCCGTTCCCGATCGCGACCATCGCGATGACGGCGGCGACGCCGATGATGACGCCGAGCATCGTGAGGGCCGAGCGGAGCTTGTTCGTGACGAGCGACTGGAGCGCCGAGCGGAAGGAATCGAGGATCTTCATGCGGCGGCGGGACCCATCGCCCGGAGCTCCTCGTCGGCGCGGCGGGGGTGCTCGACCCTCTCGTCGGCGAAGACCTTGCCGTCGCGCATCCGGACGATCCGCTTGCAGTGCTCGGCGACGTCGGGCTCGTGCGTGACCATGACGACGGTCTTGCCCGCGTCGTTGAGGCGCTGGAAGATCGCGAGGATCTCGGCGGTCGAGTGCGAGTCGAGGTTCCCGGTCGGCTCGTCGGCGAGGACCATCGTCGGCTCGTTGAGGAGCGCGCGCGCGATCGCGACACGCTGCTGCTGGCCACCGGAGAGCTCCGCCGGCCGGTGGTGGACGCGGTCGCCGAGGCCCACCGCCCGGAGCGCCGCGAGGGCGCGCTCCTTCCGGCCGCTCCGCGACCCGCCGTAGATGAGCGGCAGCTCGACGTTCTCGATCGCGGTGAGCCGGGGGAGCAGGTTGAAGGTCTGGAACACGAAGCCGATGTACCTGTTCCGGATGGCGGCGAGCTCGTCGTCGCTGAGCTTCCCGACGTCGTGCCCCGACAGGATGTAGCTGCCCTCGTCGGGGACGTCGAGGCAGCCGAGGACGTTCATCATGGTCGATTTCCCCGAGCCGGAGGGGCCCATGAGCGCGACGAACTCGCCCGCCTCGACCTCGAGGTCCGCGCCGCGCAAGGCGTGCACGATGTTGTCCTTCCCCATGCGGTAGGACTTCGTGATCCCATGCACGGCGACGACCCGCTCGCTCATCGGCCGAAGCCCGGCGGTGGGCCGCCCGGGCCGCCGAGCTGCTGGCGCGGCGCGCCGGAGGCGGTGGAGCGCAGCTGCGGGAGCACGACGATGTCGCTCTCGGTCAGGCCGTCGAGCACCTCGGTCACGGTGTCGTTCGCGATCCCGAAGGTCACGTTGGTCTCGACCGACTCGCCGTTCCGCAGGGTCAGCACGTAGCGCCGGGTGCCCTGGGCGCGGATCGCCAGGTTCGGCACCGTGAGGATCTGCTGGCGGCTCGCGATGATGACCTGCGCGGTGCCGCTCATGCCCGGTCTGACCCCGGCGGCCTGGATGTCCACCTGGACGTCCACCCCGTAGACCGGCACGCCCTGCTGGATCGTCGCGACCGGGTCGATCGAGCTGACCTTGCCGGTCATGCGGGAGGTGGCGGTCGCACCCACCGCATCGACCGTGACCGTCGCCACCTGGCCCAGGCGGAGCTTCGCAACGTCCGCCTCGCCGATCGTGCCGCGGAGCGTGAGCGACGTGTTGTTGGCGAGCGTCATCACCGTGCCGCTCACGTTCTCGCCGACCTGGTTGAGCACCGTCGCGATCGTGCCGGGCGACGGCGCCTTGAGCGTGGCGCCGTCCAGGTTGTCCTGCGCGCTCTGGAGCGCGGTCTTCGCCGACTGGAGCGTCGAGAGCGCCGAGAGCACGTCGGTCGGCTTGGGGGTCGCGGTGACCTTCTGCAGGGCCGACTGGCTCGACTGGTACGAGCCGCCCACGGTGTCCGAGATCGTCGTCACCGAGGAGCCCGCCTGCGTGATCTTGCTCTTGTCGCCGCTCAGCATCTGCTGGAGCTGCACGATCTGGGTCTGCGTTTGCGCGAGCTCGTAGCGTGCGCCGTCGAGGTTGTTCTCGTTGCGGCTGCCGCCGCTCTGGATCGCGTTGCTCGCGGAGCCGACGCTCGACGAGACCGACGCGATCGACGCGCTCACGGCGTCGATCGCGGCCGCCAGCCTCGTCGCGGCCGTGCTGTAGGTGGCCTGGGTGGTCTGGAAGAACGCGATCGCCTGCGTCGTGTCGCCGCCGGTGGCGATCGCCGCGTCGAACGCGCGGATCCCCGACTGGACGTTCGCGTAGGCGGCGTTGAACTCGCCGAGCGCGCTCGCGAGCGTGTCGTTCGTCGTGGTCTCGGCCGCTTCGCGAGAGGCCTGGGCCTGGTTCATCGACGTCGTGGCCGACCGCGCGTCGGCCTTCGCGGTGCTCAGCGTCGGCTCCGGCGTGAGGGCCGGCGGCTCGGTGGTCGGCGGCTGCGGCGTGCCGATCGGCTGCCCGACGACGGACAGCCTGTACTGCGCCTTCACCATCTGGTCCTTGAGCGCGACGAGTTTCTCCGGGAGGCTCCGGAGGTCCTGCTGGAGCGTGAGGACGTTCTGCTGGTAGGTGTTCTTCGCCGTGGCGTAGCTGGTGGAGACCTTGTCGAGCGCGCGCTTCGCGTCGGCGACCTCACGCGGATCGGCGCCGGCGACGATCGAGTCGTAGCGGGCCTGCGCGGTGTCGAGGTTGTTCTGGGCCGCCGCGAGCGCGGTCCTCAGGTCGCTCGCGTCGATCCGGGCGAGCGGCTGGTCCTTCTGGACCTGGTCGCCGACGGCGACCAGCACCTCGGTGAGCTTCAGGCTGGTCCCGGCGCCCTGGAGCTTGAAGCTCAGCTTGTACGACGCGATCGCGTTGATCGATCCCGAGACGGCGACCGTCTGCGTGATCGACCCGCGCGCCACGCCGGCGGTGCGCAGGGCGGCCGGCGGCGGGGCGGCGGTCGCGCGCGAGACGAGGACCGGTCCGCCGACGACCGCGGCGAGCACCGCGAGGACGATCGCGCGGCCGCGCCACGATGCGAGCAGTCGTTGCACAAAGGACAAGGTCGTTCTCCCTGCTGGTCTTTAGCTGTCCGGCGCGGCGCCCGGGCGCCCGAGGCCGGCGGGGTCGAGGCGCGCCGTCACCACGGCGCCCAGCGCGTACGCGAGTGAGCCGACCCCGCTCACGATACCGAGGTACGGGGCCTGCGCGAGCACGTAGAGGACCGTCGCGCCCAGGAGCGCGACCACCGGTGCCGGGATCTGGGCACCCCAGCGCGCGACCAGCCTGAGGCCGACCAGGGCGTCTCCCAGCCTCCAGGACGCCGCCGCGAAGCCGACGAGGGTGGGGAGCGCGACGATGAAGAGCAGGACGGACAGGCCGACGAAGCCGGCCTGGAGCCCGAACTGCACTGCGAGCTGGGGCGGCCCGAGCGGGAACGCCGGGCCGAACGGGCGAGGCGCCCCGAAGCCGCCGGTGAGCGTTCCGAGGAAGACCACCGCCGTGAGGAACGTAGCCGACGCGATGAGCGCGAGCGTCGCGGCACCGGCGCCGAGTATCCGCGCCTGCACGCGCCAACCACCGAGCGAGGCGCGGTAGGTCGCAAGGACCTGGTCGCGGCCGAGCACGATCGTCGCCGAGACGAGGAGGAGCACGAGGAGGTAGCCGGCGGCGTCGCGCGAGGCGTCGGCGACCCTCCGCTCGACGGCTACGAGGGGCCGGAAGGGTTCGGGCAGCCGCCCGAATTCAGGCGGACGCACGGGGAGCAGCCGCCCAGGCTCGGGCGGGCCTGAGGGGATCTCACCCGACGCGCGCGCCGGCGGCGGGCGGCCCGGCCCGCCGAGGTAGGAGCGTTGACGGTCACCCGCGGTCGTAGACGACGAGAGCGAGCCGACGAGGAGGATCGCGGCGACGCCGATCGCGAGCACCACCGACGCGAGCACGAGGACCGCGTCCCGCTGCGTCATCGGCTGGCGTGCATCCGCGCGGGTCCCGAGGCGAACATGGCGTGCGCTGCGACGATGCTCGCGAGGCCGACGAGCGCCATCGCCAGGACGACCAGGCCGTCCACGAACACGGCGGGCGCCTCGGCCTCCGCGCTCTGCGCGGCGAGGACGAGGTCGCCGAGGGCGGCCAGGAATCCGGCGCCGCCCGTCAGCGCGGCCCAGCCGACGTAGGCGAGGCTCGGGAGCGCGAGCGCCGCGGCGACGAGCCACTCCCACGAGCGCGAGCGCTCGGCGGAGATCCGCGCCAGGACGCCGTCGCGGAAGCCGAGCGGCAGCGCCTCTCGGGGTGCGGCGGCGAGGAGGCGGTCGAGCGCCCGCTCGTCCGGCTCGAGATCGGCACGCGGGTACGCGCTGCGGTCGTCCATCAATTCGCTCCCGTCCGCGGCTCGCGCTGCGCCAGGCGCGCGCGCAACGCCGCGCGCGCGCGGTGCAGGTGTGTCTTCACCGTACCAAGCGGCAGGCCGAGCGCCTCGGCCACCTCCTGGTAGGAGAGCTCCTGGAGGTGGCGGAGGGTGAGCGCGGCGCGGTAGGCGGGCGGCAGCTCGGCCATCGCGGCGAGCACCTCGGCGACCTCCTCGCGCCTGATCGCCGAGGCCTCCGGACCCGACGGTCCCGGCTCGACGACCTCGGGGAACTCCTCGACCGGCGTCTCGTGGGCGTGCCACCGCTGGACGTGGTTGAGGCTGGTGTTCGTGACGATCCGGTACAGCCACGGCCCGAACGGGTACGCCGGGTCGAACTGGTGGAGCGCCCGGTAGGCGCGGACGAAGGCCTCCTGGGCGCAGTCCGCCGCGGCGTCCCGGTCGTTCGTGATGCGCAGCGCGATGTTGAACACGCGACCTCCGTACCGTTCGACGAGCGTCGCGAACGCGTCGGCGTCTCCGGCGAGGCAGCGCTGGACGACCTCGAGATCGGTCCGCGTCAGCGCGCGACCTCCCTGGATGCCGCCTGCGTCCAGCCCGTCAACTCAGTACCCCGCCGGACGCCGCGGGGTTTCGTCGCAAGGGTACGCGTCGCCCGGGTGTCCCCTCGGCGGGTCCCTCTAGACTGAGCATCTTCATGGACCTTACGTGGCTCGGGCACGCCTGCTTCCGGATGCGCGGTCGCGAGGGCATCGTCCTGACCGATCCCCCCGACCCCCGGTCGGGACACGCCATCCCGAAGACCCCGGCGGACATCGTGACGATCTCCCACGATCACCCCGGACACGCGAGCCTCCGGTCGGTCGGCGGGGAGCCGGTCGTCCTCGATCGGCCGGGAGAGTACGAGGTCCACGAGGTGCTCGTCAGCGGGATCGCCTCCTTTCACGACGACGAGAAAGGCGCGGCCCGGGGCCGGAACACTGTGTTCGCGATCCGCCTCGACGACCTCGTGATCTGCCACCTCGGCGACCTCGGGCACGCGCTCCCGTCGGCGGACGTGGAGCGGATCGGCAGCGTCGATATCCTCATCGTGCCCGTCTCCGGAGCCGAGCTGAACCTCGCCCCCGCCAAGGCGGCGGAGATCGTCCACCAGTTCGACCCCCGGGTCGTCGTGCCGATGTCCTACGATCCGGAATCGCTCAAGAAGGACTCCGCCTACCACCGTTTCCTCCACGAGCTCGGCGTCAAGGAGCTCACCGCCGTGCCGAAGCTCTCGGTGACTCGCTCCTCGCTCCCCTCGGACATCCAGGTGGTGGCGCTGGACTCGCGCGCCCGCTAGACCGCAGCTCTCGCGCCCCGCCGCTGTGTAGTCTCCACTACAGACTCGGCCCGGCTGCACGCGGATACTTCGGCCGCGGTGGCGGTGGCGTTGGGGGAACACGTGGGCGACGGCTTCGGGCCGCATGACGACACGCGAGCCTCCCCGCTCTTCGAGGTCCGCGCGGAGGTGCTGCAGACGCTCCTCGACCGGGGCCAGCGGCATGCCTATTCGGCGGACACGACCGTCTTCGGGCCCGACGAGCGACCGGGGAAGCTCTTCTACCTACACCAGGGCCTGGTCAGGCAGCACATCGTCAGCGCCCGAGGCGTGGAAAAGGCGATCGGGCTGCTGCGACCGGGCTCCTTCTTTGGCGAGGCGCTGCTCCTGAACGAGTGCGCCTCCCAGACCAGCGCCGTCGTCGTGAGCGACTCCGTCATCTACTCGTTCACCCGCGCGACGATGAACGAGCTGTTCCGCGACCACCCCGAGCTCATGCTCGAGGTCGCGAGATCGCTGAGCTTCAAGGTGCAGCTCCTCACCAGCCAGATCTGGATCATGGCCTCGGAGGAGTCCGAGACGAAAGTGGGGAAGGTCCTCTACCTGCTCAGCCGCGACCGGCGCGAGCGGCGGCCGGCGCTCTACCTCACGCATCAGGAGCTGGCTGATCTGGCCGGCGTGCACCGGGTCACGGCGAGCACCGTCCTCACCGGTCTGACGAAGGAAGGCGTGATCGAGTGCCACAGGGGCCGCGTGCTGGTCAAGAGGCGGGACCGGCTGCTCCGGTACCGCCTCGAGTGAGCCGGAAGCCGAGAAGGGGGTCATGGCCGTGAAACGGAGCCGGAGTGGTCTCGCGGGCGTTCTCGTCCTCGCCCAGATCCTGGTCGCGTGCGTCTCCGCACCGCCGCCCGCCACCCCGGCCGCGCAGTCCACCGCCGCGGCGGCGATCGCGCAGCCGGTGAAGGGCGGCGCCCTGCGCGTCATCGTCGCCTCGGACATCACGCCGAAGACCCTTCTGAATTCGCTCAGCCCCGTGAACGTGTGGCTGCTCGGCGGCGTCTACGAGACGCTCACGCGCTATCGGACGGACCGTCTCGAGGCCCAGCCGGTGCTCGCGGAATCGTGGCAGTTCTCCGCCGACTTCACGCGCGTGACGTTCAAGCTGCGCCGCGACGCGAAGTTCCACAGCGGGCAGCCGCTCACCTCGGCCGACGTCAAGTGGAACCTCGAGCGGGTCGCCGATCCGAAGTCCGCCTCGCAGCTCCTCGGTTTCGCGCGCTGGATCAAGCAGATCGAGACCCCGGACGACCAGACCCTGGCGCTCACGCTGGATCAGGCGCGGCCGTCCATCCTCGACCTCTTCGAGAACCTTTTCGTCGGCGAGCGCGCCAGCTACGAGGACACCCTGGCCGGGAAGACCTTCAGCGGCACCGGCCCCTTCCGGCTCAAGGAGTGGGTCCCGGGCGACCACTACACGCTGGTGCGGAACCCGGACTACCGCCGTCTCGATCGTCCGTACCTCGACGAGGTGCAGGTGAAGGTCGTGCCGGACAAGCAGACGCAGCTGATCATGCTGCAGACCGGGGCGGCCGACGTCGCCACGAATCTCGATGCCCGCGACCTGCGCGCGCTGCGATCCGACGTGAAGTACCAGGTCGTCATCCCGCCCGTGTGGGGCACGATGTGGGGCGTCGGCATCGACGTCACGACGCCGCCGTTCACCGACAAGCGGGCGCGCCATGCGATCGCGTACCTGCTGGACCGCCAGCGCCTCGTGGACACGCAGCTCTTCCTGGAGGAGCCGATCCAGCTGCCCTGGCCGAAGTCGTCTCCCGCCTACCTCGCGGACCTCAGCGGTCGCTACGGCTACCAACTCGACAAAGCGAAGGAGCTCTGGACACAGGCGACCGGCGGTGCCACCGTCACGGTGCCGATCACGGTCTGCACCTGCTATCCGGAAACGTTCGGCATCGCGGAGGTGCTCCAAGCCGAGCTGGCGAAGCTCGGCGCCACCCTGCGTATCGAGAAGCTCGAGTCGCCGCAGTACATCCAGCGCCTCAGCGGCGCGAAGTTCCAAGGCCTCTGGTCCGGCATCTTCGCCTGGATCAACAAGACACCGAGCACCCTCTTCGTGCAGTCCTTCGCCTATCGCGTGCCCAACGCGCAGAACTACGACACGCCGGCGTACCGGCAGGTCATCCAGAAGGTCCTGACCACGACCGACCCGGCCGAGCTGCAGAAGGTCTACCGGGAGCTCGACGAGATCCTGCTGGACGAGGCGTTCGTGCTGCCGGTCACCTCGGCGAATCGCCCGATGGGCACGACCACCGCCGTCCGAGGCGTCACGCTGACGCGGGATACGGTCCCGGTCATCGAGGAGCTCTGGAAGTCCACCGGCAAGTAGCGCTCGAGGGCGTGCGCGTCCTCGACCTCGCCACGATCCTCGCCGGACCGGTCGCGGCGACCTTCCTCGGCGAGTTCGGTGCCGAGGTGATCAAGGTCGAGCTGCCCGGCGGAGGCGACACGGCGCGGGAGGGCCCGACGCTCGCGCCCGGGCTGAGCCTGCTCTGGCTCCAGGAGGGACGGAACAAGCGGTCGGTCACGCTGGACCTGCACCGCCCGGAAGGCCAGGCGCTCCTGAAGCGGCTGGTCGCCGTGTCGGACGTGCTCGTCGAGAACTTCCGTCCCGGTACGCTCGAGCGATGGGGCCTCGCGCCGGAGGCTCTGCTCGAAGCGAACCCCGGCCTGGTGCTGTTGCGGATGAGCGGCTACGGGCAGACCGGTCCGTACCGCTCGCGGGGCTCGTTCGACCGCATGGCCACGGCGTTCGGGGGCGGCCTGTACGTGACCGGCTACCCGGAGCAGCCTCCGGTGCGCCCCGGCTTCGCGCTCGCCGACTACATGAGCGGCTACGTGGGCGCGTTCGCGGCGATCACGGCGCTCTACTGGCGCGACGCGCGTGGCGGGCGGGGGCAGGTCATCGACCTCGCGATCTACGAGGCGGTGCTGCGCGCCTCCGAGAACGCGATCCCGGCCTACGACCGCAGCGGCAGCGTGCGCGAGCGCGCCGGCAACCGGAACCCCTCGATCGTCCCGTCCTCGAGCTTCCCCACGAGCGACGGCCGGTGGGTCGTGATCGGCGCGAACACCGAGCGCCTGTGGCGACGCCTGGCCACGGCGATCGGACGCGCCGACCTGCTCGAGGACGGGCGCTTCGCGACGGTGTCGGCGCGGGTCGAGCACGCCGACGAGGTGTACGCCATCGTCGAGGAGTGGACGCGCGGCCGCACCGCCGCGGAGATCCACGCGATCCTCGACGCGGCCGCCGTGCCGGCCTCCGGCATCAACTCCGTCGCGGACCTGTTCGCCGACCCGCACGTCCGGGCGCGCGAGAACATCGTGCGCATCGACGACCCGCGCATCGGGTCGCTCGCGGTCGCCGGGGTGATCCCGAAGCTGTCGGCGACACCGGGCCGGATCGACCACCTCGGTGAGGACCTCGGGAGCAGCAACGAGTCGGTGTACGGTGGGCTCCTCGGGCTCAGCCCGTCGGAGATCGCCGCGTTGAAGGAGCAGGGCGTCATCTGATCGGCCCGTACGCGATCCGTCGCCTGGGCCAGGCGGTGCCCACGGTGCTGGTCGTGAGCGTCATCGTCTTCCTGCTCCTCCGCCTCATCCCGGGCGACCCGGCGGCGGTCATCGCCGGTGCGGACGCGACGCCGGAGCAGCTCCGCGCCGTGCGCCGCGCGCTCAGCCTCGACCAGTCGCTGCCACAGCAGTACCTCGTCTGGCTGATGGGCCTGCTGCGCGGCGACCTCGGGCGCTCGTACATCACCGGGCGCGCGGTGACGGAGCTCGTCGCCGCGGTCCTGCCGGCGACGGTCCAGCTCGCGCTGACCAGCACGCTCATCGCCTTCCTCCTGGGCATCCCGCTGGGCGTCGCCGCCGGCCTGCGCGTGGGCTCGCGCTGGGATCTCCTCCTGTCGGCGGTGTCGGCCCTCGCGCTGGGGGTGCCGAACTTCCTGCTCGGGATCCTGGGGCTCCTGCTCTTCTCGCTCACGCTCGGCTGGCTGCCGCCCGGCGGTCGCATCGATCCGCTCGACGATCCAGCCGGAAGTCTGCGGACGCTGGTGATGCCCGCGCTGACCCTGGGGCTGCCGACGGCGATGATCTTCGCCCGGTTCCTGCGCACCGAGCTCGTGCGGATCGTCGGCCAGGACTACATCCGCGCGGCGTACGCCAAGGGCTTGAGCGACGCAGCCGTGGCCTACCGGCACGCCCTGCGCAACGCGCTGCTTCCGGTCACGGCGATCGTCGGCGTCCAGCTCGGCCGGCTCCTCGCCGGCACGCTCATCGTGGAGCAGATCTTCACCTGGCCGGGCATCGGCCGTCTCGCGCTCCAGGCGATCCAGACGCGCGACTACCCGCTGTTCCAGGGCATCGTCCTCGTGGTCGTCCTCGCTGCCGTGCTGATCAACCTCATCGCCGATCTCAGCTACGGCGTCCTCGATCCGCGGATCCGTGAGCGCGGCGTCTAGCGTGCCGGGGCCGGGTCGCGCCGTGCGGCGCGGCGCGTGGCGCTGGACGGCCGCGCGGCCGGCGGGGCTGACCAGCCTTGCGGTCCTGCTCGTCCTCCTCGGTGCGGCGATCGCCGCTCCGCTGCTCGCGCGCTACGCGCCCGAGGTGATGACGGTCGGCGCGGAGCTGGCCGGTCCGTCGCCGGCGCACCCGTTCGGGACCGACGAGTACGGGCGCGACCTGCTCAGCCGCACCCTGTACGGCCTGCGCGTCGCGTTCCTCGTCGGCGGCCTTGCCCTGCTCATGGGCGGGTCGAGCGGCACGGCGCTCGGCCTGGTGTCGGGCTTCCGCGGCGGCGCGACGGAGGCCTTCGTCATGCGGGTCGTCGACGGTCTGCTCGCGTTCCCCGCGCTCCTGATGGGCATCGCCGTGGCCGCGGCTCTCGGACCCGGGCTGCGCAGCGTGGCGATCACGATCGCGGTCGTGCAGCTCCCGGTGTTCGCGCGGCTGGCGCACGGGATGGCGCTCGGCCAGCGGCGGCAGGACTACGTCCTGGCCGCGGTGGCGATCGGCGCGTCACCGGCGCGCGTGATGATCCAGCACGTCCTGCGCAACAGCGTGCCGCCGCTCCTGGTGCAGGCCGCGCTGGCGATGGGCTTCTCCGTGCTCATCGAGGCGAGCCTGAGCTTCCTGGGCCTCGGGATCGTGGCGCCGGAGCAGTCGCTCGGCGCGCTCCTCGCCGCGAGCCGGAGCACGATGCGCCACGCCTTCTGGTATCCGCTCTTCCCCGGGGCGGTGCTCACGCTGCTGCTCTTCGCGTTGAACGGGTTCGCCGACCTGCTGAACGACCTGCTGAGCGGTGACCGACGCTCGCGCTGACGCCCGAGCGGGCGGCTCTCGGGGATCCGGCGCCGCGGGCTATACTGTTCTCACGTCGCGGGGCGGTCGCGGCGACTTTTTCTGTTCGGATGGTCATTTCCGTGTACGCAGTCATCCAAGCTGGCGGTAAGCAATACCGCGTCGAAGAAGGTTCGCTCCTCACGGTCGATCGGCTCGAGGGTGAGCCGGGCGCCGCGCTGTCGCTCGACCGCGTGCTCCTCATCGCCGACGGTGAGACCGTCCGGGCTGGGGCGCCGTACCTCAAGGGCGCCGCGGTGAGCGCCGAGATCGTCGCCCACGGCAAGGGCGAGAAGATCGTCGTGTTCCGGTACAAGAACAAGACCCGCTCGCGGCGGCGCACCGGCTCGCGGGCCAGCCTCACGACCCTCCGCATCAAGAAGATCGAGGTCTAGTCATGGCACACAAGAAAGGCGCGGGTTCGACCCGCAACGGCCGCGATTCCGCCGGGCAGCGGCTCGGCGTGAAGGAGTACGCGGGCGCGATCGTCCA
>Ga0082335_1007597_pt1 | contig 12949 bp, 9 predicted proteins | sample Subgrocontami58m_FD_72375 | JGI IMG/M metagenome (GOLD analysis project Ga0082335, IMG submission 72375) | Subsurface groundwater microbial communities from S. Glens Falls, New York, USA - GMW37 contaminated, 5.8 m (SPADES assembly) (version 2) ...
ATCCGGGACAGGGCCAGAAGCTTAAACTCGCGCGTCCAGCGTGTTTTGGTCTTCGACACACTTGTTCTCCTTGTTGAACAGTGTGCCTCTTTTTCGTGTCTCAGTTTAGGGGGGCATTGCACAGTCCATCCGCAAACGCCGGCCCAGACGTTTGGATTACCCAACGGATATTCATGCATCCTTAATCGGCCACCGCTATTTTTCACCACGAAGGCACGAAGGACACGAAGAAAGCATGACACTGGCAGACGTGGACTCGTATTCGCGGCGGGTGATCGGGTGCGCCATAGAGGTGCATCGGACCCTGGGCCCCGGGTTGCTGGAAAGCGTCTATGAGGCATGCCTGTGTCGTGAACTGATCCACGCGGACCTGGCATTCGTCCGACAGCAGAAACTGCCCGTCTTTTACAAAGGACAGCAAGTCGACTGCGACCTCAAAGCCGATATCATCGTGGAACAGGCCGTATTGTTGGAAATCAAGGCGGTCCAAACCATCCTGCCCGTGCACGAAGCCCAGTTGCTGACCTATCTGAAGGTCAGCGAGGTGCGGATCGGGCTGATCATCAACTTCAACGAAATCCGGCTGACCGACGGCATTCGCCGCCGTCTGCTTTGACCCGCGTCCGCCGTCACCCCCAACCGTCGCGCAAGCTGCGTCTGCCCGTCCTGGTCCCCGACCCTCCCAACCGCACGCTGGGCCGCCATAACGCCGCGGACTGTTCCGATCTCGGCGCCTCGCCCCCGACCACCCATTTATCAGCACAATAAGCGACATTTAACAGCACAACCGCCAAACTCCCCGCATGTTCGCACCGGTCTTCCACCTGACCCCCACCATCGCCAAATCCCTGATGGTGATCGAAGCCGCGCGCACCGCGATCGAGGTCCTGCCCATCGACATCCCCATGCTCGCAACCTTGCGCCAGACCGCCCGCCTGCTCGCCACGCATCTGTCCACCCGGATCGAAGGCAATCGCCTGACCCAAACGGAAGTCCAAGACGCCCTGACCGGCGCCCATTTCCCGGGACGGGAGCGGGACGCAGCCGAGGTCCGCACCTATTATCGCGCCCTGGAAGCAATCGACGAGCTGGCGGCAACGCTCGGCCGGATCAACGAAACCGACCTGAAACGCATCCACGGTCTGGTGATGACCGGCCGCCGCAACCCGACGCGCTATCGTGACGGCCAGAACGTGATCCGAGACGCGCGGTCCGGCGGCATCATCACCCTGCCACCGGAGGCCGCTGACGTACCAACCCTGATGCGGGACCTGTTCGCCTGGATCAACAGGGAGATGCAACAAAACCATCTCCCGGTCCCGGTCATCGCGGCACTGGCACATTATCAATATGCCACCATCCACCCCTATTACGACGGCAACGGCCGCACCGCTCGCCTGTTGACCAACCTGATCCTGCATAAATCCGGCTACGGTCTGAAGGGCATCTACAGCCTGGAAGAGTATTACGCGCAGGACCTGCAATTCTATTACGCGGCGCTGGCGACCGGGCCATCGCACAACTATTATTTCGGCCGGGTGGAAGCGGATGTCACGGATTTCGTCTTGTATTTCTGTGCCGGAATGGCATCCGCCTTCACCACCGTCCGTGCCCGGGCAACCGAGGCGTCCCGGCGCCGAGGCCCTGACCTCGCGGCGCTGTTACGGCAGCTCGATCCGCGCCAGCGCCGCTTGCTGGAACTGTTCCACGACAAGGGCACCGTGACCGCGGCCGAGATCGCGGACTTCCTCCATTTGGCCCACCGCACCGTCGTCGCGCTTCATCGCACCTGGGGCGCACCTGGGGCGCACCTGGGGGTCGCCGCCGGCTTCCTGAGCGCGGGCGACCCGTCCCGCAAGAACCGCTCCTACCGGTTGGCCGAGCGGTATGAGGGTGCGGCGGGGGAGGGGCGATGAGTGGGAGATGGGGACCGCCCGATCGCCCGCCCCGCGCCCCGCAGCGCCCCAATCCGGATTGGGGTATGCTCGCCGGATCCATCGTGCCAGACGCGCCGAGACGACCGAGCAGCGGCCGAACCGGGTCCGCTTCATCGCATTGCCGAAGAACCGCGCAGGCTGGTCATTTTCGCGGCAGAGTGAAGCGGATGGTTAACCGCGCCTATCCGGAATGAAACCCCGCGTTTTCCGCGCCTGACCGGAACAAAAACCCCGGTCTCCGGCGCCTGGGCGGAATGGATTACCAAAAATCCATATTTAATGTAATATCTCAAAACGATCGAAAACATCAGTATAACCAATCCGATGGCCGCCGTACCTGACGTAGAATCTCAGTTGCGGGCTATTCCGACACCGCGGCTGGCCGACATGTATCAGGAATGCGACAGCGCTCGTTAACGCCTGCGTACAGATTCAACAAATTACCTAAAATCAATGCCTTGAGAGATGGTTCTGATCCAGAGTCAGAGCCAATTGCTCGATTTTCTTGCCTTTCGCGGAGGTTCAGTGTAGTGAACAAAGGATGAATCTACGGTTCAATCCGTCGAAAACCGCATCATGATCCCTCGGCGGGACACAAACCAGCCGAACGGAAACTCCATCGGGGATCGCGATCGCGGTCCGCGGCAACCGTGGCCCGGGATCAACGCGCCCGCTCTGGCCGACCGACCGGCTCGGGCAGAAACGGCACGGCCGTGTCCGCCCCATCTCGGGATGGGGACCCGCGGCGGGCATCCGGCCCGCCCCGCCAACGTCAATCCGCGAATATCCCGACCGGCGCACCGACCGCCGGCGCCTTGCAGCGGAACAACCCGCCCAATGTGGGGTGCTGTTCCAGCACGGCGGCGGATTTTCCCTCGCGCAGGGATGTCACATACATGAACCCCTCGGCAAAGCACGGCATGGTCGGGCCGGGGACCGGGAAGGGCAGTTTTTTCAACAGCTTCCCCTCCGGGGAGAAGCAGTTGACGCAACCGGCCGAGGGACCGGCGGACCAGTAGTTGCCGTCCATGTCCGTTGCGGCACCGTCCGGCCGCCCGTCCTCATTGGTCAGTTTGGCCAGCACCCGATGGTTGGTCATGCCGCCGGTGGCGACGTCGAAGTCCCAGGCCTCGATGATCGCGGAGGTCGAGTCGGAGTGATACATGATCCGCCCGTCCGGCGACCAGGCCAGGCCGTTGGACACGGCATAGCCCTCGGATTTGGTCTCGATGCGGCCGTCCGCGGTCACCCGATACAGCGCACCGAGCGGCTGGCGGGGAGAGTTTTCGTCCATGCTGCCGACCCAGAAGGCGCCGTCGGGGCCGACTTTTCCGTCATTCAGGCGGTTGGTGCGGGGCTCGACGACCGCGGGGCTCAGATCGGTCAGGGCGCCGGACCGCGGGTCGAACAGCACGACCCGGTGGCGCAGCGCGACAACCAGGCGGCCGGAGCGGCAGAGGCCGAAACTGCCGACGACTTCGGGGAAATCCCAGGTCTCGCGGGCGTTGGTGTCGACCGACAAGGCATTGATCTTGCGGCCATTGATGTCGCAGAACAGCAGGCGGCGGGTGGCGGCGTCCCAGACCGGGCACTCGGAGACGCCGGAGCGGCTGTCCCAGACCAGTTCGAAGTCGCTCATGCGGACGGTTCCTCTTTATATGTGCGCAGGATCAAGTGCGCCGGACGTTCCAGAAGACCGGGCTGCCATGCAGCACGCCGGTCAGGTTACCGCGATAGGCGGTGCGGACGAAATACTGGCCGAGGGGGATGTAGGGGACATCGACGAAAGCCTGTTTCTGGATTTCGCGGGCGAGCGCCTGTTGCGCCGGGACGTCGGCGGCGGCGAACCAGTCATTGCGTAATGCCTCGATCCGCGGGCTGTCCGGCCAGCCGGGGGCGGCGGCTTTGCCGTTGCCGCGCAGGAAGACGTGGCCGGCGGGATTGATCATGTCCAGGCCGGCCCAGCTTGTGTGGAAGATGTTCCACCCGCCTTGCTCGACCGGATCGGTCTTGACCCGGCGCTGCACCAAGGTGGCCCAATCCATGGTTGGCGTTTCAACCGTCATGCCCAGCTTGCGGAGCGTGTCGGCGGTGATCTCGGCCAGGGCGCGGGCGGATGGGATGTCGGTGGGGGTCAGGATCACGACTTTCTCGCCCTTGTATCCGGCCTCGGCCAAGGCGCGCTTCACGGCGGCGGGATCGCGGGGGGAGGTCAGGGCGTCCAGGCCGGCATCGTTGGCCATGGGCGTGTCCGGGCAGAAATACCCGACCTTGTCGCGCCAGGAGGCGGGGTCGGTGCCGACCATGCCGATCATGTAGTCCGATTGCAGGACGGCCCCCAGGATGGCGCGTCGCATGGCGGGGTTGTTGAAGGGCGGCACCACCTGGTTGAACCGCATGGTGGCCATGAAGCCGGTGGGGACGGTGGTTTCCACCTTCAGCGCGGCATGTTTCTGCAAGGATGGGGCAAGATCGGCATCGACCGTCAGCCACCAATCCAGTTCACCCTGCTGCAAGGCGGCGGAGACGGTGGCGGCGTCGGGGATGATCCGCCACTCGACCCGGTCGAAATGCACGATTTTCGGCCCGGCGGTGCCGGACGCTGTGCCGGTCGGGCGGGGGATATAGGCGAGATTGCGCTCATAGACGACCTGGGAGCCGGCGACCCGTTCGTCCACCTTGTAGCGGAAGGGGCCGCTGCCAACCATTTCGGTGACCTGCTTGAACGGGTCGGTCTGCGCCAGGCGCTCGGGCATGATCGGGCACATGCTGGGGGGCGTCTTGGCCAGGGCGTCCGGCAGCAGGGGGAAGGGCCGTTTCAGGCGGAAGACAAGGGTCTTGTCGTCGGCGGCGGCGATCTCGTCGGTGGCGGCCATCAGGGCCTGACCGAACCCGTCGCGTGCCCCCCAGCGCCGGACCGAGGCCGCGGCGTCGCGGGCCAGGACTTTGCTGCCGTCGTGGAACACCAGGCCATCGCGCAGGGTGATGCGCCAGGTCTTGCCCTGGTCGTCGCTGACGGCGCCCTCGGCCATCTGCGGTTCGGGCTGGAACTGGCCGTTCAGGCCGAACAATGTGTCGAACACCATGAAGCCGTGGTCGCGGGACTGGTAGGAGGTGGTCCAGACCGGGTCCAGCACCGACAGGTCCGCCGCCGGCACGAATTTCAATACCCTCGTTCCCTGTGCTCGTCCGATGCCTGGCGCTGCCAGGGGGGCGGTCACGGCGGCGGCGGATACGGCTTGCAGGAAGCGACGGCGCGTGGGCATCGGTGGCTCCTTTCCGGATGGCGCGGTGCAGCATGGCGCCGAGCGGGGGGAGCGTCCATATGGGAGGGGGGATACTGCCCGGTTCGGTTCCCGGGGTGACGTCCGCCATGGCGCCACACCAACCGGCCGAACCATTGACCGATAGCCTCCCCCTACCGTCATTGCCGGGCGCGACCCGGCAACCCGCGCTTCAACGACAGCAGGCGGATTGCCGGGTCAAGTCCGGCCATGACGGTGGGGGGCGCCATGGGTCAATCTTTACGCCGGTTGGCATAAGGGGAGATGCCGAAGCGGATGACGCCGGGACCGTGGATGCCTCGGTCAGAACAAGGGCCGCAGCGGGCGGACGAAGTTCAGCACATCCGTTGCCAGCGCCGCCGGTTGCTCCAGCGCGGCAAAATGGCCGCCCTTCGGCATCACCGTCCATTTCCGGATATCGGTATAGACCTTCTCGGCGATCGAGCGCGGCGGGCGGCGGATTTCCTTCGGGAAGGCCGCATAGCCGGTGGGGACATCGACGGTCTTGCCCACGGGGATCGGCCAGGGTCCATGCAAACGGTCGTAGTATGGCCAGAACGACGACCCGATCGCGCCGGTAAACCAATAGAGCGAGATGTTGGCGAGCAGATGGTCGCGATGGACCACTGTCTCGAAATCGCCGGCATGGTCGGTCCAGATATGGAACTTCTCGGCGATCCAGGCTGCGAGGCCCGCGGGCGAGTCCGTCAGGCCATAGGCCAGGGTCTGCGGGCGGGTGCCTTGGATCTGGATGTAGCCGGTGTCCTCCTTCGCCCAGAGCGCCACTTCCGCGGCGTATTGACGTTCTTCCGGGGTCGGATTGGTGGGCGGCGGCTGATTCGGGTGGACCGACAGCATGTTCAGGTGAATCCCGGCCAGCTTGTCGGCGTGGCGGACGGCGAGGGCGGAGGTAGTGAAGGCCCCCCAGTCGCCTCCCTGGGAGACGAATTTGCGGTAGCCCAGCACCTGCGTCATCAGGTCGGCAAAGCAGTCGGCCATGGCGGCGATGCCGAACCGCTTCTGGTTGGGTTGGAAGGACAGCCCATAGCCGGGCAAGGACGGTGCGATCACGGTGACGGCGTCGCTTGCATCGCCTCCGAACCGGGCCGGGTCGGTCAGGCGGGGGATGATGTCCATGAACTCGAACACCGAGCCGGGCCAACCGTGCAGGAGCAGCAAGGGTTTCGGATCGGGGCCCTGGCCTGGCACGTGCAGGTAGTGCAGGTCGATGCCGTGCAGGTTCACCTTGAACTGGGGAAACGCGTTAAGGCGAGACTCCTGGGCGCGCCAGTCGAAATTGTCCCGCCAGTAGGCGACCAGGCTGCGCAGATAGGACAGGTCGGTGCCATAGGCCCAAGGTGCGTCCGATGGAGCATAGGGGGTCTGGTCGGGCAGTCGGGTGCGGGCCAGGCGCGCGCGAAGGTCCGCGATGTCATCGTCAGGGACATGGAAGGTGAAAGGCGTGATGCCGGACATCCGCGTGTTTCCTCGGTGTTGGTGACGGCTGGCGCCGTGGTGGGCCTGGACCGATTGAGAGGTGAAGGTCTTGGGGCGGTCCTTGCGTCGATAACCCCAATCGGTGGCAGCGACCAGCCAGGGTGGCCATTGTGTGCGTGCGGCAGCCGCCGGCGTCATTTCGGAGCGTCACCCGGGGGCATCCCGGTGGGTTCGCTGATCGACGGCTCCGGGTCGGGTTCGGAACGCGCGCGCCAGCCGGTTCACGGTCTCCCGTTGAAGCAGCATACCCTGTCGGCGGAGGGACGTTGCCGCCAAGCGCCAGGATGGGCCAGCGGTGCGCGACATCGGGCTTGCGCGTGGTCCTGCCGCAGCCTCCCGCATCGCTGGCTGCCGGTGTATAGGCAAGGCACGCGCACCAACGAAGCGGACCATGGCCACCCAACTGCATCAGATCGAAACCGCCGTCGCCCGCCCCGATCACATGGTGGTGGTGACCTTCACTGACGGCGTCCAGGGGGAGGTCGACTTCCTGCCGATCATCGATCGCGGCGGCTGGTTCACGCCGCTGCGCGATCCGGACTACTTCGTGGCGACCATGGTTCTCCTGCCCGGCGGCGCCGGGGTCACCTGGCCGGAGGAGATCGACTATTCCGCCGATTTCCTCCGCAACGAGGCGTTTCCGTATGGGGTCCCAGGGGACGTCCTGGCGCCATAGGTCTCAGAGATTAGGCGGCGGGCGCCGGCATCCTGTCCATGACCTCCAACTGGATCAGCTTTTCGTATTCGCCGATCAGGGATTTCGGCGCCACCTCGATCATCAGGCGGTCTTCCAGCCAGAATTCGATCAGGTGGAACAGGGGCGGGCCACCGGGTGCGGCACGCGCGCAGAAACGGGTGGTCCATCCCTCCCGCTTGCCGATGCGCTCGATGGTTTCCCGGTCGGCGTCGACCGAGAGCAGCAGGTGGAACGCGCTGTAGCCGGGCTTTTCGTCGGTTTGTTCGGCGCGGACCATACCGTCGCCATCCGGGCGCAAGTGCAGGCCTGTGGGGTAGACCTCGATCGCGGTGCCGCGCGGATCGCCGCTGACTGCCATGAAGGAGTTCTTGAAGCCGCCGGGGAATGGATACGACTTCCCGCCCATCAGCTCCGCCAGCACCTCGGACACATGGCGGGGATTCTCCGCCGGGATCGAGACATGGTGGATCATGCAATGCTCCTGTCCAGGGTGTTTACCGAGGGCATTTATGGCAGGTCCGCTTGACCCACATCAAGGCGCCAGCATCGGGATCCGGCCAGCGTTCCGCACCGATAAATCCCGCGCCGACAAGCAAGGATCCGTCATGAGCGAAACCCCTGAACCGCTGCACGACGTGGCCCATCTGGGGGCGGTGGAACTGCTCACACCGACCCTGGATGACAGCATCTGGTTCTTCCGTGACGTGCTGGGGATGGAGGTCGTGCACCGCGCCGGTCAGTCCGCCTGGCTGCGCGGATACGGCGATTATGCGGCCGCGACCCTGCGCCTGACCGCGTCCGCCGCACCCGGGGTCGGTGCCATCGCGTGGCGCACGACCAGCCCGCAAGCGTTGGAGCGACGCGCCCACGCCCTGACCGAGGCAGGACTGGGCGACGGCTGGACCAACGGCGATTTCGGCCGCGGACGCTCCTTTCTCTGCCGCGATCCAGACGGTCACAGGTTCGAGCTGTATTACGAGGAACAGCGTCATGTGGCGCCCGCCGCGACCCGGTCCCGCCTGAAGAACCTGCCCTCCCGTTACCCCGCTCGCGGCGTCGGCGCTCGCCGGATCGACCATCTGGCGCTGCTCTGCAAGGATGTGGCCGCGAACCGAGCCTTCGCACAGGATCTTCTGGGCATGCGGCTGCATGAACAGGTGGTATTCGACAACGGCGCCACCGAGATAGGGTCCTGGCTCAGCCCGTCACCGGTGCATCACCAGCTTGCCTATGTCCGCGATGCCAAGGCGGGCAACGCGCGACTGCATCATTTCGCACTATGGGTGGATGAACGAGAGGACGTCCTGCGGGCCGCCGACATACTGACCGAGCAGGGTATTTTCATCGAGGCCGGGCCGGCAAAGCACAACAACTCCCAGGGGTTCTACCTGTACAGCTACGAACCGGGCGGCAATCGGATCGAGATCTACGCCGGCAGCTACCTGGTCTTTGCCCCGGACTTTGAGGTCGTACGGTGGAACGAAACGGAGCGGGCGGGAGGCGTCTACTGGGGCGGGGCGTTGCCGGACAGCTTCATGACCTATGCGACGCCAGACCTACCAGATGTGGTCGCGAACTCGGCGCCTGTGTTTGATCCCGGGTAGAGGGTGCGCGCCTGTTGTTTGCTCGGCCCGCGAACCGAGCATCTGCGCGGGTTCGAATAGTCCACTCTTGGCGGGACGTACTACGTCTTGTGCCGTCAGAGTTTGCCGGACCACGCCCGAATGTTTGCAAGTATCGACTCGGGAGAAAACCATCCCCTTGTGGGAGAGGGCTGGGGGGAGGGGGCCACGCAACATGTGGGGGTCTCACTCCTCCCCCTAACCCCCTCCCGCGAGGGGAGGGGAAAATTCTTCTCTGCCGGCACCGCTCGCGAAAGTCCGCCTATCCCCCTGGCGCAAACAGCGCCTCCACATCCGCCTCGGTCAATTTCAGTGCGCCCCCGTGTTCGGCTTCCAGCACGGAGGCCACCAGGGCGCGCTTCTTCTCCTTCAAGGTCTCCATCTTTTCCTCGATGGTGCCCAGGGCCACCAGACGATGCACGAACACCTTTTTCGCCTGCCCGATCCGGTGGGCACGGTCAGTCGCCTGGTCCTCTACCGCGGGGTTCCACCAGGGATCGTAGTGGATGACCGTGTCTGCCGCCGTCAGGTTCAACCCCACGCCGCCGGCCTTCAGGCTGATCAGGAACAGCGGCACCTGACCTGCCTGGAACCGGCGCACCGGGGTTGCGCGGTCCTTCGTGTCGCCGGTCAGCATCACATAGTCGATCTTGTCCTCCCACAGCCGCCGCTCGATCAACGCCAGCATTTCGGTGAACTGAGAGAACAGCAGCACCCGCCTTCCCTCGGACAGCATCACGGTCAGCATCTCCATCAACCGGTCCAGCTTCGCCGATCCGGCCTTGGTTTTCGCGACGGTTTTCAGCTTCAGCAGCCGAGGATCGCAGCAGGCCTGCCGCAACTTCAGCAGGGCGTCCAGGATGATGATGCCGGACCGCGCCATGCCTTTCTCGGCAATTGCCATCTTGACCCGGGCATGCATCGCCAGGCGGATGCCCTCGTAGATCGCCTGCTGGCCCTGCTCCATCTCGATGCGTTCGGTGATCTCAGTCTTGGGAGGCAGCTCCGTCGCCACCTCCTCCTTGGTCCGGCGCAACAGGAACGGGCGAACCCGGCGGGTCAGCAGGGCACTGCGATCCACGTCGCCGTGCTTCTCGATCGGCGTGCGATAGCGGGTACGGAACGCCTTCTGCCCGCCTAGGAAACCCGGGGCGAGAAAGTCGAACAGCGACCACAACTCACCCAGGTGGTTCTGCAACGGCGTGCCTGACAGGCACAGCCTCTGTTTGGCTTTCAGCCGCAGGGCCTGACGGGTGGTCTCGGCGTTGGGGTTCTTGATGGTCTGCGCTTCGTCCAGGATCACCACATGCCAGGGCTGGGCGGTCAGCACCTCGAAGTCCCGTGTCAGCAGGGGATAGGTGCTGAGCACCAGGTCGTGCTCGGGGATGCGGCTGAAATTGTCGCGGCGGTTGGGACCGTGCAGCGCCAGGACCTTCAGCCCAGGTGTGAATTTCTCGGCTTCCAGCGTCCAGTTGGGGATCAGGCTGGTCGGGCAGACGATCAGGGCTGGGTGTTCGAGACGTCGGGCCTCCTTTTCGATCATAAGATGGGCGAGCGTTTGCACGGTCTTGCCCAGACCCATATCGTCGGCCAGCACGCCGCCGAGTTCCGCGGTGCACAGGAATTGCAGCCAGTCGACGCCTTGCTGCTGATAGGGGCGCAGGGTGCCGTGGAACGTGCCTGGGACAGCTGCGTGCGGGATGGCTCCCCCGGCCGCGCGCAATTGCCGGCCGAGCTCTCGCAGACCCTCGCCACCGCGCCAGATCAGGCCGGCACGTTCCTCCAAAGCTGCCAGGTCGGCGGCATCCAGACGGCTGAAGCCGATCTTCCCGGCGCCGGGGTCGATCAGGCCACCGTCGAACAGCTCGATCAGGGCTTGCAGGGTCGGGCGGATGCGGGCCAGCGGAATGGCGAGGCGGCGGCCGTCGGCGAGCGGGACCAGGAAAGGGGTGTCGTCCGGCGCGTCCAGGACCGCCACGGTGTCCGGGCGGCCGAGGAGCTTGATGAGAGAGGGCACAAGGTCGATGCGGGTACCGTCGACCATGACGCCGAGATGCAGTTCCAGCCAGTCGATACCGGAACCCTCGGTGAGTTCGGCATCGATCGCGCCGTCGCTGGTAATGACCTGGATCGGGAAATTCTCGTCGATCTCGACGGTCCAGCCGGCGTCCCGCAACGCGGGCAGGTCGCGGGTGACCAGGGAGACCCAGTCGGTCCCGGCTTCGCCTTCCAGCAGGGCGAAATCGTCGGTGTGGGCGTGCTTGTAGTAGACGGGCACCAGCTTGGCCACGCGGCCGAAGCCCAGGGCAGCCAGCCGATCCATCGCCCGTGCCTCGGCCTTGGGATCGCGCACCGGCTCATAGAGCGTCCCGTCCTGGCCGAAAATGCGTGGCTGCGGCTGCTGCGAGCAGGGGACGTTCACCGGCCCATAGTTGAACGAGAGCCGGGCCAGCGGAACGGCGAACAACCCCATGGATAGCATCTTGGCAGACCCACGCCCCTGCGCCGGGTCCATCGGCAAGGTGCCGCTCATGAGTCGCAGGGCGGGTTTCGGCGGTGCCTCTACCTGGGTGGGTGCGGGCAATTCCCGGGGTGAGGGGATGGTCAGTTGCGGCAGGCGACGGGCGAGCTCCGCGCGCACCTTGTGGGCGGATTCGGCGGGGATCGGCGGGGCGGACAGCAGGCGTTCGGCCAGCGGTGCCGGCAGGTCGAGAGTAACCGGCCCCAGGGTTCCGGCATCCGGGTCGATATACCAGGGGGCGGGAATGCGTACCGCCAACAGGCCAGTGTCCAAGGTCAGCGCGGCGTTCTGGGTGCCGTCGCGACCCAGTTCCCAGGTGATCTGGCCGGGACGAGCCGGTCCCTCGGTCAGCACGACGCCATCCACCGAGCCCAGGCGTGCTCGCCCTGTTGCCAGGACGCGGTGCAAGGTGTCGGTCGGGTCGTCGTCGATATGGCGGTTATAGCCGGAGGCACTTTGGCGGCTGAGCCGGTTCAGGATCAGTCGGTCGGATGGGCGAAGGAAACGCACCCCGCTTTGCGCTTGGTGCGGGGGGAACTGGCGCGCATTGCCGATCGCTCCCGACTTGCGGATCGTCACGCTGTATGGCTGCACCAGCAGCGGCGGGACCCCTGGCTTCGCGGTGTCACGATTGACCACGTAGAACAGGCGGTTGCGGAGTTCGGGGGGGTAGTCCTCGGAGGCATCGTCGATGCCGCTTTGCAGGTCCGACAGCCAGCCGGCGATCGGGTAGGGCAGGGGTGTGTCAGGGGAGGTTCGTGCCGGGGCGAGCGGCGGGGCCGGCTCCGGTTGGATCGAGGGCGTTTCGCATCCGGCAAGCTGCAGGCGGTGGGCGGCGATCAACACGGCGGCGAGGTGCTTGCACAGGCGGCCGACCGGACAGGTGCAGGTGCCGGTGATCGTCAGGCCGCGGTTGCGGTTCTGCTGGACGGAGATCGTCTGGCTATAGGGATCGGGCGCGGTGCCCAGGGTTTCGGCCTTGATGCGGGCGCCGTCGGGGGAGACGACGAGGTTCCGGACCCGGCCGCGCAATTCATAGATACGTCCGGCCTCCAGGGCGCTGGAGGAGAACATCTGACGGATGGCGCTGTCCGTCAGGGCGAGCTCGTTCCGGGTGGAGGCGATCTGCACGATGAACATCCTGATAGCATGAACGTACGCGCCGAGTCGGGGCTAGAGGGAAGGGCGGGGCTTTCAGGCGAATCGCACTTCGGATTCGCTTGACTGTGGCAAGCAGGCTTGACCGAATCGTATTCGGCCGATTCTACCTCCTCGGGTGTCAATACCACCCCGGGAGGCCACATTGGACCGGTTCACCGCCTGCTTCAAAGACCTGGACGACCCAAGAAGCGGCAATGCCGCCCTGCACGACTTCCATGCCCTGCTGATCA
>Ga0082335_1007598_pt1 | contig 12949 bp, 9 predicted proteins | sample Subgrocontami58m_FD_72375 | JGI IMG/M metagenome (GOLD analysis project Ga0082335, IMG submission 72375) | Subsurface groundwater microbial communities from S. Glens Falls, New York, USA - GMW37 contaminated, 5.8 m (SPADES assembly) (version 2) ...
AGGGTTCAAGATTCCAGATTGAATCAAAGTTAGACAACCTTAAGTTACCAAGCTTCAAAGAGAACATTATACATGGGAAAACATCTCCGCGTGGAGATATAGAACAAATAGACCTGCCCGCCTTGCAGGGTCCCGGTCCAGAACTCATAACGCTCGTGGTTTCTGTCGCACGGCCGCAACTCATTAGCTCTTCAATTCGAGGCTCATAACGGGAGGGGAAATCGGCGCCGCTCTTGGTTGGCGCCATGCCGAATCCGATTCTTGTCCTGGCCCCCAGGCTCTTGACAAGTTCCTCTACCTGGGGGAGTTCGGATAGGTTGCTCTTCATTGTTAACACCTGAACAGTCGGAACTACCCCTGCATCGCTGAGTAGCTTTACTCCTTCCAGTGTCTTATGAAAAGAGCCAGGAATGTGTGTGACTGTCTCGTGACTGGCTGCGGTAGCTCCGTACAGACTGGTCCCCAAGACAAACGGTCGCAAATTAGATATGGCTTGGGCTATGGGTGGTGTTATCCGAGTCGAATTGGTCAACAAGCCAATAAAGAAACCTCTCGCCCGTGCATAGCTCAAAATTTCCAGGAAGTCATCCCTGACAGTTAATTCACCTCCAGTAAATAGCAGATAGATAGTACCCGCTGATTTTAGCTGGTGGAGCACGTCCTTCCACTCTAATAGGGATAGTTCTTCCTTCTCGATAAAATCAATGTAGCAGTGAGCACAGCGTAGGTTGCAGCGATAAGTGAGCTCAAGCGCCACCTGCAACGGTATGCTCAGGGCCGATGCCTTATCCATTACCTCCCACATAAGGGGCTTTTTAGACCCAATCTCAACGCTCATTGACTAGCCATCTCTTCTACCGGGTTCAGCAGTTTAATCTCTTTCAACTTCGCGATGGTATTCTCGACATCAGCTACCGCATCTTCAGATGAGACTGCAAAACATTCGCATATCTTGCCTGCAATCTCATTATCCCCGCAGTTGTTACTGGACATCTCCCAGATCATAGCTGCTGTTTTGTTCAGTACATGCACTGCGAGGCCATCGTCCTTAATCACAACGATTTCATCGCCGACTCTGCGCCATACAATGTCATCAGGCTTACTCAGCCGGTTTGGCATCATTTATTCCTCCTTTTCAAGCGCGTTTTCCAAATCTCCAATAACCGACCACAATTTGCCTTTATCTAAGGTGAATTCCAGTTCGTAAAAGGGCGTAATCCTGGTAACTTCATAGCTGAAATCGGCAATCAATGACCAAAAAGTCCGTCTATCTACCGGGCCAAAATGGGCTGGTGATACGACCTGCCGCATGAAACGGACGCACGCCTCCAACCTGCTCAGCTTGTGCAACTCCGTGACCCGGCTCTGCTTGAGCACTAGGACACATTTCAGTGGGGCGCCGGCATTTCTTCTTTGAGCAAGGCCTCCAATAATGGGAGCGCCCCGCACTTCCATCGCTTCGTTTCGTGATTGAGAAACCAGCACCATCTCGTCATTGAGTACCTCACCATGTTCGGTACCACAAAGCCGGGCGACAGTTGTCTTACCAGATTCGCAAGGCCCCGTGAACAGCAGGGCATGGCCGTTGCGAGCAATTCCACACGAATGTACTAGCATAGCGGGGGGAGAGCCTTCAAACTTAGCTTTACAGGCCGTATAATAGGCCACGGTTAGAAGGCGATTCATGAGCTTAAATTCCATGGAAGGATCGAAGAGACCTTTCTCAACAGTGACCCTGACAATACGGTTTGCAGTGTCAAACTCAGTCTCAAGCATCAGTTTATTAGCAACAAAACGATTTCCGTCCCGAGTGATTCGCGTTTGGAGCAAGGCAGCCTTAGCTTCAGGGAGGCTCATCCTATTGACCGCCTGCACCTCGATGGTGATGTCCGCAGGTTTTTGCGATTGGAAGTTACTGTACATGTCTGCAAATTTGCCGAAGAGATATGGATCCTGACATTTAATCGCACAGCAAATATCACCGATGTCAACGTTGATAACGGCCTGAGCTAAAAGATGACTGTTTTTTCTTTCAAGTACTCTCATATCAACCTGCTCTCCGCTGATTCACTATTTCCGAATGTTGGAAACTTCGGATTGCACAAGTAGTGTACTATGGAAACAGTGATATTGACGTTTCGAGGGGGTTAGAATATTGTTACAATTTAAGCGTCTCCTTTAAAATAATTATTTTTATTGTGCGATACGATTGTGTTAATAGCTTTGAACGAGTTGGCTTTGATTGAACCTTTGTTAAACTGGTTCCACTTCTGCCAACCCCACCAGAGATTTTCCAGGTGCTCCAGCCAATCATATTGATAATTGACCTTTCGCTGTGGGATACTGAACGTAGTATTACGCCAGGGGGCTTAAACTGAAAAACGGCGACGAGCTTGAGTAAAAAAGGAGACCAACTGGTATGATTCATAAGAACAGCCATGGCCCTGGAAATCTGCCAGACTTGTGGCGAATTGTCCTTTTAACTTTACTCCCGCTATCCATTCTGATTTCTTCAATATATGCTCACAAATACCCCCTTTTCCCCGGTGACCTTGTTATTTTGTCACATCTCCAGGTTTTCGATTCTAAAATCCTCGAGCAGACGATGAAGGTGGTTACACAGCTAGGAGATAAGTGGGGAGCGATAGTCCTGGTTCTGGCTGCGGCTTTTGTTTTTGTGGTCAAAAAACATAATATCGAGAGCTTGCTGCTAGTCGCAGTAGGCGCTTTTAGCCTGGTCGGCCGAGAGCTGAAACTCCTTGTAGACAGGCCCCGACCTTCCTTAGATATTGTGCATGTGCTGGATACAGAGATTAGCAGTAGTTTCCCAAGTGGCCATGCTATCTTTGCCTTAGCCTTCTTCGGGACTCTCTTCTATTTCCTCGGGATTTACATCGCCAGACCGATCCTGAGAAGGACAGCTCAGGCCGGAATGGTGGTGCTTGTTCTGCTAATAGGTATGTCCAGAGTATATCTTGGCGTCCATTGGCCGAGCGATGTTGTTGGAGGCTATCTCGTAGGTGGCCTTATTCTTACTTTAATAATACTCTTCCACAAGAGGCTAAGAAGCACTGGGCAGTAGACCCCCGGAACTGCCTGAACACAAAGGTTGAGGCCGCAATATCGAGCGGGTTAATGCTGACTGGATTGTTGTGACAACCCATATTTAGGTTATCCAGAAAACCCTCTGCTGTCCTTCTTCCAGTGTTATGGATCAGTTCACGACATATATTCTTTTACTTGAAATTTGTTTACCTTCCCTTATATAGTGCCTTAATCCCCCCTTAAATGTTTTGATTGTCTCCTGCAAACTGTATTTCTTTCAGGGTAGGGATATCCTCGACTAATCATCAGGAGCTTTCAGGACTTACTCTTCAAGTCATGAAATCCTGACTAAGACCTGACTCAACCAATACCGCCTTTTAACCCGTTTCGGGCTAAACTTAGAACTGTGCCGAAAGGTAATGGCAACTCCATGTATTCATTGAAAATGACGAAGGAATTTCTTAGTCAGAAGCAGTTGGAATGCAGGAGGAATACCAAGAGGAAGGAGGCTAAGTGCAGACTATGCTTTAACGAGGTAGATATACATTAGAATAATGCACGACAAAGGAGGTTTAAATGCAGTCTATACTTCCAAGATGGATCAAACCGATACATGGTATAACATTATTAATCATAATCATCCTGGCTATGAGTACGTTCCAAATCCCCAACTCGGCGCCGGCGTCGGCGAGTCCCCCGCCGATAGCCCTGTGGACCTGGGGATTAAACGACAATGGTCAACTGGGGGACGGGACCAGGCTCACTCGTACAACCCCTGTCCAGGTGAGTGGCATAACTGCGGCCCTGGCTGTCGCCGCAGACGGTTATCACAGTGTTGCGCTGAAACCCGACAAGACCGTATGGACGTGGGGGAACAACGATTACGGCCAGTTGGGTAACGGGACCAACATAGGCAGTTATACCCCAGTCCTGGTAAGCGGTTTAACAGATGTCAATGCCATAGGGACCGGCGCCTATCACGCCCTGGCCGTAAAGTCGGACGGCACCGTGTGGTCCTGGGGAGCCAACGATAAGGGCCAACTCGGTAATGGCACCGTAACCAACAGCAATGTACCTGTCTCTGTAAGCGGCCTAACCGGTGTAGTCGCTGTCACCGGAGGCGCGCAGCATAGCTACGCATTGAAGTCGGACGGCACCGTGTGGTCCTGGGGACGGGGTGATTTCGGGGCTCTGGGCAGTGGGGGCACAGGCGTCAGAACGACCCCGGTGCAGGTAGTGGGCCTGTCAGGCATTGTGGCCATCGCAGCCGGTAACAACCATGGCCTGGCAGCCAAATCAGATGGCACGCTCTGGGCGTGGGGCCGCAATGACTACGGTCAACTGGGAATCGGGAACAATACCAGTCAGGTGACACCAGTCCAGGTCGCCGCTCTGACCGGGATTATAGGAGTCGGGGCAGGCCGTTACCATAGTGTGGTGTTGAAGTCTAACGGCACCGCATGGACTATGGGGAACAATAGCTTTGCCCAGCTAGGCAATGGCACAGTGGCGAACAGCAATGTACCTGTCCAGGTGACCGACCTCAGCGGAGTTGCAAGGATCGCTGGTGGAGGGTGGGGAAGTCTAGCAGTGAAATCGGATGGATCTGTCTGGACATGGGGCCGCAATGATTACGGTCAACTGGGCAATGGAACAACTTCCGCCTATAGCACTACACCGGTTCAGGTCAGCCTGCTTAGCGGCGCTGTGTCCCTGGCTGGTGGACATGGCCACTTTATAGCGCTGGCCAATGTTGCTTACACGATAACTGCAAGCGCAGGACCGGGCGGATTGATAATTCCACTAGGCGGGGTGACGGTTATCCACGGAACTGACCAGACCTTCGTCATAACCCCCAACACCGGCTACCGCATTGTCGATGTCGTGGTTGACGGGGCGTCAGTAGGGGCAGTTGGCAGCTATACGTTCACCAACGTTACTGCCCCTCATACCATAGCCGCCAGCTTTGCCCTTAATACGTACACCATAACTGCTATTGCTGCTGGCGGGACAATATCTCCCTCTGGAGGGGTGGTTGTCAACTATGGAGCTAACCAGAGCTTCGCTATTGATGCTAGCCCCGGATTTGTCATCGCCGATGTTCTGGTTGATGGGGTGTCGGTAGGTGCAGTGGGCTATTATACTTTCACCAATATCACTGCCAATCACACCATTATTCCCAGCTTTGCCACCAGCAAATATACTGTAACCGCCAGCACTGGTGGATCGGGACCTCCTGGCTCGGCTACGATCAGCTTTGGAGGTATTCAAACTATCATAACGCCAAAGAGTGGTTACCGTATTGCTGATACTTTAGTTACTGACTCATCAGGGAATGCAGTAGTAACAATCCAGGTGGTTAGTAATTGATATGACCTTAATAATATAAGGAAGGCGGTTGGACGACGGATTAACCGTCGTCCAGCCGCCAACCCCCCTCCACCAGAGCGCCTCGTCTGACCGGGGCGCCGGGGCTAAACGGAGATGCGTCTATAGCCAGAGGCCGCAGGTATAAGCAAGCCTGCAGCGGTACCCCTATCAGCAACGCAGCTCTGTTTGCCTTCCAATTATTTTAAAGCCAGTCTCATAATAGATTGTCTGACCGGCGGAGCGGAACACATACCTGGTTGAAAGGTTATGTCGAAATTATTTTCAGTCGGTCTCGTACGAGGCATCAGTCTGAATAGGGAGAAATCGGACCTCTTTTATGTGTTCTTCTATTTCAATAAGGGCATCAACAGTACGACTCACTAGCTCCTCGTAGCTGGAAGCCTCCATCACAACTGCGAGGTCTTGCGACCCATCCACGAATTCGGCCACGGTAACGTTCGGAGATGCATATAACTGGCATCGGACCTTTTTGTACGATTGAGGCTGAACCACAACGAACATGTATGCTCTAAATCGAGATGCAAATGCGGGCCTACCGCATAATGGTTCCGAATTGTGGTATGTCATGATTCAAGGATAACCACTAATACTGAACACGGGCTTAAAAGAGTGTGGTAAAAACTGAATAAATATTGAACTGGCGCCATAATTGTAAACGGCACGTCCAAATATGCCGAAGTAAGAATTAGTGTCAGTGCGTGACTGAACGATAACAACTTATGTTAAAGATGTATTTCAACAGGATGGCAGAGATTAGCCCTGGTGCGTGCCAGAAGTTCAGATATACCGAAGGGTTTGGTGATATAATCCTGGGCTCCTGAGCTCAGTGCTCTGAGTTTGTCCTTTTCTTGCCCTTGGGCAGAGATTACAACTACCGGGATGTCATAAGTCTCACGAATTTTTCGACAGATATCGAAGCCATCGGGGCCTGGCATTAGAATATCCAGAAGCACAAGGTCCACAGGTTGCTTTTCCATTATCTTAAGCGCTTCTTGGCCATCGTATGCAGTCAACACCTGATAACCGCTGGCCTTTAGATTAGCAGAAAGTATGCGAACAGTGAGTAGCTCGTCATCTACTATTAGTATGGTTAGTTGCTTCAACATAGGTAGTCTTTACCTTTCAGTTTGTTGTTTATCATTTACGAATGGTATCCAGAACACAAAGTCAGACCCCTTACCAGGAGCGGAATGATAAAGCCATATTTTCCCTCCATTCAGCTCCACAAAAGCTTTGCAGACAGAAAGGCCCAGACCTGCGCCCCGGACTCCTGCCACAGAATGGGCCCGGCTGAATTTTTTAAACAACTTTGATTGTTCGTTAATATCAATACCCCGACCCTCGTCACGGACATGGAACTCCACGCCATCAGTGCGGTACTTAACCTCCAAAAAGATTGGTTGACCTGGATTGCTGTATTTGCCAGCATTTTCCAATAGATTGACCAGCACCCGCTCCAGGTGATCGGCGTCCACTAACACGAACTTTGTCTCCCCAGGCAAGCTAATGATAACCGGGTGTTGCGAGGTAAATGGAGCGCTCCGTTTGAGCGCCTGTTGAGCAAGAAATAAGACATCACACCGTGTGGGAGTAGAGAATATGCGGTGGCCAGCTTCCAGCCGGGAGAGGTCTAACATATTCGATACTAAATTTGTCAGGCGGTTTGTCTCCTGGTCAATACCTTCAATGAATTCTCTCTTGGTACTGATATCCCACTCCACGTCCTCCCTGAGCAGGCTTGTAGCGAATCCCTTTATGTGTGTCAGTGGAGTACGGAACTCATGGCTGACAATGGAAACCAGACTATTCCGGAACTCTTCTGCGGCATCCTCTGCCTTTTTTCGTTGGGTAATATCCTGCCAGTAACCAACCAGCTCGAATGGCCTGCCTTGTGCATCACGCACTACCGCTATCTCATCATACAACTGCCTGTAACTACCATCCTTGTGCTGGAAACGGTACTCTTCGCTGAAATGGCCTTTTTCTACAGCGCGAGACAGGGAATCAAGCACCCGTGACCTGTCCTCCGGGTGGATACGGTCAGCCCAGAGATTCTGTTCGGCAATAAACTCTTGTGGTTCAAAGCCTGTCAGCGCCTTCGTGTTTTCGCTCATAAAGGTGGTTGGATAATCTCCGTAAGGCTTACAACTGTAGATCACTACCGGACTGGAAGCAAGTAGATACTGCAATCGTGTTTTTGCGGAAAGGATATCTTCCTCAGCCTGCTTGTGCTCTGTGATATCCCGTATAACACTCACTATACCTGTCCGATGGCCGGATTCATTTACTATTTCTGTAACAGAGTGTTCGGTAGGGAAGATGCAACCATCCTTTCTCTTCATTTGATATACAGCCTGGAACCTTCCATTCTTTTCCAGAGATGAGAAAAGTCCAATCCCTATTTCCTCATAAGCTTTTTTATTGACGTGCAAGAATTCAGTATTGCGCCAGGTCATCTCATCCTGGCTATAACCGAAAACACGTTCAGCACCTTTGTTGCAAGCCAGAATGACACGGTCATCTGGCCGCACAACAAATATGGCATCGTCCAGAGCTGAGAAGGTCTTCTCAAGAAGCTGTTTTGTTTCTTTAAGGAGATCTTCTGCCCGCTTGCGCTCGGTGATATCCCGAACAATAACGATAACACTGGTAAGATGACCTGTTTCATCGGGTATTCCCGTAATGACATGCTCGGTTGGGAAAACGCGACCGTCTTTTCGCCTCATTCGACTTTCAGTCTGGAAAATACCGTTTCTGTCCAGGGCAGGGTATACGCTAGCTCTGAAATCCATAAATGTTTGCCTGTCTACGTGCAGGAAATCAGCAATGCGTCCAACCATCTCATCCCGGCTATAACCGAAAATATTTTCTGCCCACTTATTGCAGGTAATGATTTCACCGTCTGCTGCCCGTATCACAAAAATACCCCCTCCCATCAGCGCAAAAGTTTTCTCCAGTAGTTGTTTCGTTTCCCGGAGTAAACTTTCCGCCCACTCATGCTCTGTAATTTCTTCCTTCAGCAACGCATTAATACTGATAAGTTCTGATGTCCTTTCCTTTACCCGTATTTCAAGTTCGTCGTGAGCTTTTTGTAGCTCTTTTTCAGCCTTCTTGCGCTCGGTGATATCTTGACCAAAGCTCACCGTGCCCACAATCTGTCCATGGTCATATAAAGGAGCGGTACTGACTGAAAGATTGAGCACTCCACCAGTGGCTTTGACAACGCCTACTTCGTAGCTATTTTTCTTCCCGCTGATGGTTTCTAAGAATATTTTCTGCAAACGGGGCATATCTTCGGGAGGGTAAATGAGAGGGGCAAAGCTTTTACCCAGCCAATCCTCAGCCCTATAGCCGGTAGCCTCCTCTGCCTTCTTATTAATGAAGGTGAATTTTCCTTCCGTATCCAGGCTCCAGATGAAGTCGTTAGCGGTTTCCACCATGGTGCGATATTTTTGCTGTGATTCATTCAATTCTTTTTCTGCAAGCTTTTGCTCCGTTACATCGCGTACAATATGCACCGCGCCAACGACCTGACCATCGGGTCCTGGTATAGGGTCGCAGCGGATGTAAAGCAGGCGGTTGCCTAGATAGGGTTCCTGCCTCAGTAGTTCAGTGGCGTGCTTTTCAGCTTTACAACAGGCCAGGGGGCAACTTTCTATTGGCTCGTCCAGTCCGTGCATGACTTTGTAGCAGTATTGACCTTTTAATTCGTTCAGGGGTATACCCACTATTCTGGAAAAGGCCGAATTAGCACGTAAAATACGAAAATCTACAGAGAGGACGCTTACAGCATCGGTTATGGCATCAAAAGTAGTGTTCCACTCTTGCGCCGTAGCCTCTGCCCCTTGAAAGAGGCGGATATTAGCCAGGGATACACCGATTATCCTGCCAATGGAGGCAAACAACTGTAAGTCTTCAAATTTGGGAAGATAGCCGAGTTGCGGGTAAAGGAACATCACACCCTCAATCTTATCTCCGGCCTTTAAAGGTACAATAATGTGACTATGAGACCCAGATGCCTTCCATCGAGTATGCCTGTCATCAAACGTTGAGTTACCAGACAACAGGATTTCACCAGTCTGAGCTACCAGTCCACACAGACATTCACCAATCTTGACTCTATGCTCCTCTTGAATGAAATCTTGCGAAACCCCCTGGTGGGCTGTTAAAACCAGTTCTTGATTTTCTGCATCTATAAGAAAAATACCGCCCTTTGTCCTGAAATGAAGGGTTTGTGTCACTTGCTGCAATACCTGTTTCAATACTGAGTTCAAGTCGAGGGACTGCCCCGCAGCGGTTGCAACCGCGTTGAGTGCGGTCAACTCACCGGTACGGCGCTGTATTTTTTGACGCATGTCTTCGAATGCAATGCCAAGCTTAGATATTTCCTTCATACCTCCTACCGGTGGTTTGCTACTATAGTTCCCGGACGCTACCAAGGCCGCTGCCTCAGTTAGCTCACGGAGAGGCCAAATAAGAAACCTTGTTATAGCAACTCCGGCCAGGATTCCCAGTACCACCAATATCGCGCCAATTAGTATGAAACCTCTTTGTAAGGCATGTAGAGGGGCGAAGAATTCATCCGCATCTTGGTCTATAGCCAGCACCAATGAAGCTTTGGATAGGGGAACGATCGCTGCGACTTCTTTACCGCTGGGCTGCCTTTCGCTGGATAAAGTCTCCACCAATGGCTTCCGCAAGTTTGCCAGATCTATAAGATTAGCGAGGTGGCTTCGCTTCCCCACCCGGTCAGCCCTGGAACTAGCTATGATGGTGCCATCTAAAGCCAAAAGCGCACCATAACTGGTGGCGCTATAGAGGTCATTAAAAAGCCCAACCTCGTAAGAAACATGCGATATATCCAGGAATCCTACTAAAGCGCCAATCATCTCCCTATCTTCACTCTTAACCGGGCTGGATATGCCCAGCAACATCTGACCATCAGGGCCTCGAACAGGGAAATCCGATACCTGAGGGGTATTACTGGAAAGTGACTTTTCCAGCCAGATGCCTTGCACCAGAGGTTGCACCATTGCTATATCGGAGGGGTAAGTATAAGTGATTTTTCCCAAAGTATCCACTGCGGCAATGGCCCAAAGGCCAGATTCCTTAAGTGTATCATCGCTCAGGCATGCAGCTATAGTTTCAGGCTGTGAGGGTTTGATATCTTTGAAACTAGCTATAACCCCCAGGTGGGAAATGGAGGTATCGATGACCCCATCAAGGTAATGCATACGAAGGGTTGTCTCCCGAAGTCTGTCAGAAATTTGGTCTTCAAGAGACTTTGTAACATTCCTGTCAGCTATGAGGTATAGCGGAACACCCAGCCCCGCCAGAAAGACAAGAACGATTGTGAGCATGAAGGCGGGCAGATTCCACAACCGATGAAATAGAGGCCCCAAATTGCCCTCCGGTCACGGAATAGTACGGGTTGAGTCTCTATTGGTGGCTAAGTCCAAGCAGTAACGTTGTTCGATAGTGTTTATAAACAACATACAATTAACAGAGAGTTAATGTCAATATCATTCAGGTTAAGATTGGGTATTTTATTCAATCGGTATTTTCCAATACTCATATCAGCTTTCCCGGCCCTGTGAACATATTGATGTTGGGTTGGTCCATAATTGTCTTTAACTAATTATTATGATAATTATATATTATAGGAGGTTAACGTCAATATCATTCAGGTAATGATTTGGTAAATATTCAATCGGCATTTCAAAATCAACTGAAAGTAGCTTAATGAAAATGCGCAAAGTTAGGGGTAAGACTCAGGAAAGACCTACCCCAAAGTTGTGATGGGGTTGTGAAACAGATAATTTGTGGTTAAGATTTTGAATATTAGTAATTTATGTAGGTTTTTGTGGGGTTGACTTAGTCTCCAAATATGCTCTATAGTTTTATTGCTTCATCGGATTTCCGTAAAAACATTCCCACATCGTTCATGTTGGGAATCTGAACGATAACTCCAATATCAATCATTTAGTCAAGGCTAAGTCAGTTCAAATTATCTTTATAGTAATACTAAGGATAATCAACACTAACTGGAATCATTCAAGCGTTTGATATTTGAGGCCGAATAAGGTTTGGTACGTTCAGCTCCATTAAGTGCGGGATAAGGATTGGAGGAGGCATTATGAAGACCTTGATGATAGGGGAAGACAGAGTTGCGGAAGAGATATCTTTATACATCCAATGTAAATGGTCAGATGCCAAAATAATATCCACGGTTGAAGGAGAACAGGGGATAGAACTCGTAGAGAAAGAGTCTCCGGATCTATTATTGGTAGATATCTCTTTGCGAGACTTGCAGTATATCGATTTTATAACCAACATACGTTCTTTTTCGGATTTACCTATTATTCTTCTTGCAGATAAGGAAAACGGGATAGGTAAGGCCCGTGGCCTCGAGGCCGGAGCCGACGAGTGTTTTGTCAGACCCTTTGAGCCTATAGATTTCTTAGCAAGAGTAAAAGCGCTGCTCCGGCGTGTCCACGGAGATGGCTTTATAAGCGATGGCTGTAGCTTCGAAGCGGGAAACCTGCAAATAAACTTTACCACCCATGAGGTATTCCATTCTGGTAACCGGTCTCATTTAACCCCCACGGAATACAAGCTCCTGCAGCTCCTGGTGCGAAACCAGGGCAGGGTCATTTCCCACGAAATGGTGCTGGACCGGGTTTGGGGTCCCATGTACGATGATCCAAGCTATATTAAAAAGTACATCTACCGTCTCCGACAGAAACTGGGCGATGACAGTCAGAATCCCAGGCTTCTAATGTCCGAAAGGGGAACGGGGTATCGGTTTGTCAGGCCTTTATAGAGGGCTCCATTCACACTGAAACCGTTTGTCTGTGGCTGCACCACGGATTATGCTCCAATTAACTGAGAACCCCCCGGCGCAGGAACTCTTTGCAGCACTTTCTTTTCCAGGCAAGAAGAGCAAGTGCGATACCGATAGAAATCCCAAAAATCTCGGGCAGGTAAAGTCCCGGGAAATGGGTGAGTTCATAAACTCGTTGCCCCCAGGACTTAATGCCAAGTGGCGGCATTGTCACCCCGTAGAATGGCCAAAAGAGTATCTGACTGGTCTCCCATATCCTATCCTGTAGTATGTGGAATAGACTAGCCAGAGAAAAAATAAGGAAACCTTTGCGCCCCTTTTGCCAGAGCAGAACACTGCCGAAAATCACCATCGTCAGGTTCAACATCGGAGTATGGCCTAACGCTCTGGTGGCGCTAAATAAATATGGGCCAGTAATTTTATCAACCAGGTCCGGCAGCATTGCGCCTATTAATATCAGTCGAAGATCAGGTACCCAGGGTCTGTTAGGGTTCAGTTGACCAACGCGCAGGGAGTTGGGAGGTGGAGGTGTAGATGAACTGGTGGAGGAGACTGAAAACCCTGTCGAGCAAATTTTTCGACGAGCAAATAGGCGCTGGGCTAAATAACCAACTCCAACAGCGATACCAGCATGTCCGAATAAATATGGCATTTAAGACGGCCTCATTT
>Ga0082335_1007599_pt1 | contig 12943 bp, 11 predicted proteins | sample Subgrocontami58m_FD_72375 | JGI IMG/M metagenome (GOLD analysis project Ga0082335, IMG submission 72375) | Subsurface groundwater microbial communities from S. Glens Falls, New York, USA - GMW37 contaminated, 5.8 m (SPADES assembly) (version 2) ...
TCAACCGATCCTATAGGTTCTGGGTTCAGGGTTCAAGGTTCAGGGTTCGTTCGAACCCGGAACGCCGAACCAGAACGTTGAACCCTGAACCTTGAACCCAGAACCGGGTTCTCGAACGCTGAACCCTGAACCTTGAACCCAGAACCGGGTTCTATGCCATCAGGACCCGGTCGAGCAGACGCTCGAGCTCGCCGGCCCGCTCGGCGATCTCGCCCGCACGCGCGCGGGTGACGTCGCGGCAGCGGAACAACTCGTCCGCGATGTTCAGCGCCGCCAGCACCGCGAGGCGCAGCGAATCGCCGGTCGGCGTGGAGTCGGAGGCCGCGCGCATCTTCTCGTCGACGTAGCTCGCGAGCTGCGCGACGTACTCCGGATCGAGCGTGCTGCGGATCGGGTACCGCTGCCCGTGGATCTCGACGGGGATGACGCGACCGGAGTCAGTCATCGACTACAAGCTGAGCGCCTCCAGCTGCTCGAGCATGTCGGTGACGCGCGTGCGAATCACGTCGCGCTCTTCCTTCAGCGTCGAGAGCTCGGAGGCGAGGCCCTCGCTGGTGGCCATCTGCGCGCGCATCGCGTCGAGCTCGCGCGACAGCCGTTGATTCTCTGCCGCCGCCCGCGACTGTTCGGCCTTCATGCGCTCGACCATGCTGACGAGCAGCTTCACTTTCTCCTCGAGCCGATCGATCGGCTCGAGATCCACGCTGCGGGTCGCTGTTTTCGCCATAGCCATATTCACCAACTCACCAGATCCTATCGTTGCACCGCTCGGTGCTCGCGGACGAGCGCCGCCAGAATCGCGTCGACGCCGTGCTGCACCTCGGCGTCGGTCAGGGTGCGATCCTCCGCCTGGAACGTGAGCCGCACGGAGACGCTCACCGCGCCGTCCGGCACGCCCTTCCCCTGGTAGCGATCGAAGAAGCTGACCGACGCGAGCGGCGCCGGCAGATCGCGGCCGGCCGCCTGAATGGTGCCACGAATGATCGCCGCAGGCAAGACGTCCGAGACGACGATCGAGAGATCGCGGACGACGAACGGATGCCGCGCCAGCGGACGGGTGGCGTCGCTCTTCGCGACGCGCGCGCGCCAGAGTCGATCGAGGCTCAGTTCCGCGACGACGACACGATCCGGGCGCGGCAGCCCGCGCGCGTCGGCGATCGCCGGCGTCAGCTGGCCGGCCACGCCGATCCTCGCGCCGCGCTCGGGGCCCTCCGCGACCACGATCGCCGCGGCCTGTCCGGCCACGAGAAACGCGTCGAGCGCGGGCTCGAAGCGGACGGGCACGCCGAGCACGTCGCACACGTGTTCGGCGATCCCCTTCGCGTCGAAGAAGTCGACCTCGCGCGCCGCGCGCGACCAGTGATCGCCCATCCCGCCGGTCCACGCCGCCGCGACGCCGCGCGTCTCGCCCTCGGGCGCGAACCGCGTGCCGATCTCGAACAACCGCACGTCGCGGCGTCCGTGCCGCCGGTTGTGCGCCACGGCGTCGACGAGCCCGGGCAGCAGCGACGGCCGCAGCGTGTCGAACTTACCCGAGAGCGGGTTTGCAATGCGAATCGTCCGATCGAACGCAGAGACCGCAGAGACCGCAGAGGAATCGTTGCTCTGTGTGCTCTGCGAGCTCTGCGTTCCCTTGAACACCTCCGCCGCCTGCGCCTCGATGAAACCGAACGTGACGGCTTCCGACAGGCCGGCCGCCGTCAGCACGCGCCGCACGAGCTGATCGCGCGGAATCCGCGCATCGGGCGCCGGCGCCACCTGCGTCATCACGGGGAACGTCGCGGGGAGCTTGTCGAACCCGAAATGGCGTCCGACTTCTTCGACCAGATCCGCTTCGCGCAGCAGGTCGACCCGAACGGTCGGCGCGACGACGTCCCAGCCGTCGGCCGACGCCGAGACGCCGAGCCCGAGTCCCCGCAGGATGCGCTCGACCTGGGCGTCCGGCACCGTGGCGCCGAGCAGTCGCGCAAGCCGCTCGCGGCGCAGGTGCAGGCGCTTCGGCTCGGCGACGCGTGGCGCGCGGTCGATGATCGCTCCGACCACCCGGCCGGCGCCGACCTGTTCCATCAGGGCAATCGCGCGCTGCAGCGCGACGACTTGCGCGCCGGGGTCGGCACCGCGCTCGAAGCGGGAGGACGCCTCGGTCTTGAGACCGAGCCGCTTGCTGGTGCGACGGACCGAGGCCGGCTTGAAGTAGGCGCTTTCAAACGCCACCAACCGGGTCGCCGACGACACTTCCGAGGCCGCACCGCCCATCACGCCGGCAACCGCCTGCGCGCGGTCGCGATCGGCGATGACCAGCATGTCGGGTTCGAGTTTCCGCTCGATGCCGTCGAGCGTCGTGATCGTTTCGCCCGGTTTCGCGCGCCGCACGCGGATCTCCGCTCCCGCCAGCCGGGCGAGGTCGAACGCGTGCATCGGCTGCCCGATCTCGAGGTTCACGTAGTTGGTGATGTCGACGATGCTGCTGATCGGGCGGACGCCGGCCGCTTGCAGTCGCGACACCAGCCAGGCCGGTGACGACCCCACGGTGACCTCGGCCACCGCCGCCGCGTACCTCGGACAGAGCTCCTCGTCTTCGATGGTGACGCCGAGGCGATCCGACGAGCCGGTCGCTATCGCCGCCAGTCGGACGCGTGCCGTCCCGTCGGCCGAGGGCAGGGTGATCGGCAGGTCGTAGGCGGTGGCGACTTCGCGCGCGAGGCCGAGCACGCTCAGGCAGTCGGGACGGTTCGCGGTGATCTCGAAGTCGATCACCGCGTCGCCGTCGTCGAGCGGTTCGACGGCGGCGACTTCAAAACCGCGCAGCCCGAGCGTCTCGGCGATTCCTTCGGCGGACGCGCCCACGTCAACGAATTCACGGAGCCAGGAGAGAACTAGTCGCATCGGTTAGCTCAAACAAACCACAGAGACACAGAGACTACAGAGACACAGAGAAGAGCGGAGTCTGGCTTGACGCGGGCGGCCGGCAGCGCCGGCCGCCCTGTCAGCCGCGCAGCCCGACGGACGAGCGACGCGCAAACGTGTCCCGTCGTTCGTCCGCCGGGCTGTGCGGCTGCAGGGTCGCCGCCTTGCGGCGCCGCGTCGAGCCTCTTCTCCGTGCCTCAGTGCCTCCGTGGTTAGTTCTTCTTCGTGCCTTCGTGTCTTCGTGTCCTTCGTGGTTTGTGGTCGCCGCCAGCTAATACGGAAACTGCTCCAGGAATCTCAAGTCGTTCTCGTAGAACAACCGGATGTCCTCGACCTGGTAGCGCAGGATCGCCACGCGCTCGATGCCGATGCCCCACGCGAAGCCGGTGTAGCGCTCGGGGTCGTAACCGACGGCTTCGAAGACCGCCGGATGCACCATGCCGCAGCCGCCGAGCTCAATCCAGCCGGTCTTCTTGCACATCGCGCACCCCGCGCCGTCGCACTGCCAGCAGCTGAGGTCGATCTCGGCGCTCGGTTCGGTGTACGGGAAGAAGCTCGGACGGAACCGGACGCGCACCGTCGGCGAGAACATCTGGCGCGCGAATGCGAGGAGCGTTCCTTTCAGATCGGCCAGCGAAAGTCCCTCGCCGACAGCGAGTCCCTCGATCTGGCTGAACGCTGGCGAGTGCGTCAGGTCGAGGTCGTCGCGCCGGAAGACGCGGCCCGGGACGACAATGCGGACGGGCGGCTGGTGCGCCTGCATATAGCGGATCTGCATGGCCGACGTATGCGTTCTGAGCAGCGTGCGAGTATCGTCCGCGCGGCCGCTGTCGCCTTTCACCGGCGTCGCGAGATAGAGCGTGTCCTGCATGTCGCGCGCGGGGTGCTCGGCCGGCATGTTCAGCGCGTCGAAGCAGTGCCACTCGTCCTCGACCTCGGGCCCCTCGACGATCGCGAAGCCCATACGCGTGAAGATCTCTTCCATCCGATCGCGGACGAGCGTCAGGGGATGGCGGTGTCCGAGCAGCGGCACGCGCCCCGGCAGCGTGACATCGACGGCGCCGGCGGGCCGTTGCATCGCTTCGAAGACCGCGCTCGACTTGTACTGCTCCCAGCGCGCTTCGACGGCGGTCTTGAGCTCGTTCGCGAGCCGGCCGATGTTCTTCTTCTGGTCCGGAGGCGCGCCGGCAATCAACTGCATCCACGCCGCGACGACGCTGTTCTTGCGGCCGAGGAAGCGGTCACGAACGGATTGGGCGTCCCGGGCCGACTTCGTCGCCGCGAGCTCGGTTTCGAACCGGGCGACGAGAAGACCGACGGATTCCGAACTGGGAAGGAGGTCGGACATGGGTAGGGGCTGGAGGCTAGAGGCTAGAGGCTAGAGGCTGGGAGGGGAAAAGGCAACTGTGGTCCCCCTAGCCCCCAGCCTCCAGTCTCTGGTCCCTGTCGTTTAGGCTCGAGCGGCCGCTTTGGCTGCGTTTTTCGCCGACTTGACGGCGATCTTCGCCGCGGCCCTGGCCTGTTTGGCGAGGGTCGCGAACGCGCCCGGGCTCGAGATCGCGAGCTCGGACAGGCTCTTTCGGTCCAGCGTCACCCCGGCGTTCTTCAAGCCGTTGATCAGTTGCCCGTAGGTGAGGCCGTGTTCGCGGGCGGCCGCGTTGATGCGGACGACCCACAGGCGCCGGAAGTCGCGCTTCTTGCGGCGGCGGCCGACGAAGGCGTACTTGAGCGCCGTGTCGACCGATTCTTTCGCGGCGCGATAGAGCTTGCTCTTGTTGGCGTAGTAACCCTTCGCCAGGCCGAGCAGTTTCTTCCGCTTGGCCCGACGGACCGTTCCTCTTTTTACACGCGGCATCTGTCTGTCTCCACGGTCCGGCTGAAGCCGGACACCACGTACGTCTGCGGCTAGCCCCGAATCCCGAACCCCGAACCCCGAATCCCGAACCCCGAACCCCGAATCCCGAATCCCGAACCCCGAATCCCTATCTGTACGGCAGCATCCGCGCCAGCTTCGGCACGTCCACGTCCGCCACGGTCGTCGTTCCCTTGAGGCCGCGCTTGCGCTTCCTCGTCTTGCTGCTCAGGATGTGCTGCTTGAACGCGCTGCCCCGCAGAAACTTCCCATTCTTCGTCCGCTTGAAGCGCTTCGCCGCACCGCGGTGTGTCTTCAACTTGATCTTCTTCGCTTTTTTCGCCATCTTTGTCTCACATTGAACGCAGAGCTCGCGGAGTTCGCAGAGCCAAAGGTTTCTCTGCGTGCTCTGCGGCCTCTGCGTTCGATCGTTGTCACCGCGCCGCTGCCGTACTCGCGGCCGCCTTCGCCTTGCCGCCCCCGCCCTGCGGACGCCGCGAGAGGATGGTGTGCATCTGGTTGCCCTCCATCCGCGGCATCGTTTCGGCGATGGCCACGTCCGACAGCTCGTTCACCAGACGCTCGAGGATGCGGCGCCCGATGTCGGGGTGCGCCATCTCGCGACCGCGGAAGAAAATCGTCGCCTTGACCTTGTCGCCGTCCTCGAGGAAGCGCTCGATGTGCTTCTTCTTGAACTGGTAGTCGTGTTCGTCGACCTTCGGCCGGAACTTGATTTCCTTGACCTCGATCACTTTCTGGTGCTTCCGCGCCTCACGCGCGCGTTTTTGTTCCTGGTACTGGTACTTCCCGAAATCCATGATGCGGCAGACCGGCGGCACGGCCGTCGGCGAGATCTCGACCAGGTCGAGCCCCTTCTGCTTGGCGATCGCGAGCGCCTGCGGCGGCGGCATGATGCCGAGCTGTGCGCCGGCGTCGTCGATGACCCGGATTTCGCGGACACGGATGCGTTCGTTCACCCGCGTGCGATCGTCTCGGCGGGGACTTCTGTCGAAAGCGATAAGGCCTCCTTACGTTTCTAGCCGTCGGCTCTCAGCCGTCAGCGTTCAGCTACCGCCGCTGAACCCTGAGTGCTGTCAGCTGAACGCTTACCCTTGCGGGCGATTTCGTCGCGCGCGGACGCGATGAAGCTGTCGATCGAGCTCGCGCCCTGATCGCCGCCGGTGCGCGTCCGCACCGACACCGTGCCTTCCGTGCTCTCGCGATCGCCGATAACCAGCATATAGGGCACTTTCTGCAGCTGGGCCTCTCGGATCTTATATCCAATCTTTTCCTGCCGCTCGTCGAGGTCCACCCGCAGGCCGGCGGCCTCGAGCTGGTTCCGGACCGAGGCGGCGTAGGGCAGGTGCCGGTCCGCAATGGGCAGCATGATCGCCTGGACGGGCGCCAGCCAGAGCGGAAACGCCCCGGCGTAGTGCTCGATCAGGATGGCGATGAAGCGCTCGAAGCTGCCGAAAATAGCCCGGTGGATGACCACCGGCCGATGCTCGGCGTTGTCCGCGCCGATGTACTTCAAATCGAAGTTCTCCGGCTGCATGTAATCGAGCTGGATGGTGGCGCACTGCCACTTCCGGCCGATCGCGTCGGTGACGTCGAAGTCGATCTTCGGCCCGTAGAACGCCCCGTCCCTCGCGTTCAGGTCGTACGCCATGCCGGTGCGGTCGAGCGCGGCCTTGAGCTGCGCTTCGGCGTGGTCCCAGGTGGCGGCCTCGCCCATGTGCTCGTCGGGCATCGTGGACAATTTCGCCGTGTACGACAGGCCGAAGTCGCCGTACACGCGCTGCACGAGGCGGATCAGGCGCTCCACTTCGTCGCCGATCTGTTCCGGCGTGACGAAGCAGTGCGCGTCGTCCTGCGAGAACTGCCGCACGCGCGTCAGGCCGGAGAGCACGCCGGACGCTTCGTTGCGGTGCAGCGGGGTCTGCTCGTGATAGCGAATGGGCAGATCGCGGTAGCTGTGCACCGAGCTCGCGTAGGTGAGGAAATGCCCCGGGCAGTTCATCGGCTTCATGCTCATCGTCTCGCCTTCCGATTCGATGAGGAACATGTTCTCCCGGTAATGCTTCCAGTGGCCCGAGCGCTCCCACAGCGCCTTGTTGTACACGAGCGGTGTCTTCACCTCGACGTAGCCGGCGGGGAAGAGCACGTCCCGCATGTAGTTCGCGAGCGTGTTGTAGAGCGTCGTCCCCTTGTCGAGCCAGAAGGCCGCGCCGGGCGCCCACTGATGGAAGGTGAACAGCCCGAGCTCACGGCCCAGCTTGCGGTGGTCGCGCTTCTTGGCTTCCTCGATCTGCGTGAGGTGCGCCGCGAGGTCCTTTTCGGAGAGAAAGGCGGTGCCGTAGACACGCTGCATCGGCTGATTCCGCGCGTCGCCCTTCCAGTAGGCGTTCGACGTCGTCAACAGCGTGAAGGCCTTCAGCTTCGCGGTGGTCGGCACGTGCGGGCCGACGCAGAAGTCGATGAAGGTGTCCTTGTCCTTGATCGTGTAGCAGGAGACGTCCTTCTGGCCTTCGGTCTTCTCGTCGATGAGCTGCACCTTGAGCGGCTCGCCGCGCGTCTCGAAGAACGCCTTCGCCTCGTCGCGCGGCCACAACTGCCGCTCGTAGACGAGATCCTGCGAGGCGAGCTCCTTCATCTTCTTCTCGATGGCCTCGAGGTCCTCCGGCACGAACGGACGCTCGACGACGAAATCGTAGAAGAAGCCCTCGTCGGTCGCGGGACCGATGCCGCACTGCACGCCGGGAAAGAGATTCGTGACGGCCGCCGCCAGCAGGTGCGCCGTGCTGTGGCGAAACAGGGGGAGCGCCTCGGGGCTCTTGTCGGTGACGATCCGAACCGCCGCGTCCCGGTCGAGGGGATACGCCAGATCCACCAGTTTGCCGTCGACGACGCCCGCGAGCGCCGCCTGGGCGAGGCGCGGAGAGATCCCTTCCGCCACGTCGCGGACGGGCGTGCCGGCTGGCACGTTGCGACTCGAGCCATCCGGAAGCGTGACGGTGACCTGACTCATTCGGGGATTGCGAAGAGCGTGGTAGGCACGGGTGGACTCGAACCACCGACCTCCTGCGTGTCAAGCAGGCGCTCTAACCTCTGAGCTACGCGCCTACATCCTGGAAAATACCGGTTGAGACGAACGGACAGTATAACAGAATCGAGTAATCGAGTAGTCGGGTGATCTGGTAATCGGGGAATTGATTGGGGAATCGATTGGGCATTGTGGCGCGCAATCGTCCAATCAATTCCCCGATTACCCAATTACTCGATTACCCAATTACCCAATTACTCGATTCCCTGCTGCGAGCCGTTCCAGCGCTTTGTCGAGGACCGGGTCGGCCGTGGGCGCCAGCTGGCCGAACTCGACGTCCGGTTCGTCGACGGCCACGGTGGGATCGAGCCCTTTTTCGTGCAGCGGCGCGCCCGAGGGCGTCAGATAGCGCATCGTCGACAGCCAGAGGCCGGCGCCGTCCGGCAGCTTGACCAGCTTCTGCGTGGCGGCGCGTCCGATTGTGTGTTCGCCGATGAGATCGGCGCGCTGATTGCCCACGAGCGCCGACGCGAAGATCTCGGCTCCGCCCGACGTGCCCGTGTCGATGAGCAGCACGGCCGGAAGCGTGATCGACCCGTCGCCGGATGCGGCGGCAATCGGCTCGCGCACGCCGCCTTTGCCTTCGCGCACCGCGAGCGTGCCTTTGCCCACGAACAGGCGCGCCAGCGCCAGGCCGTCGTCCAGCGTGCCGCTGGATGCGCGCCGCACGTCGACGACGAGCTTCGACGCGCCGTCCTTCGTGAGGTCGGCGACCTGCACCTTGACCTGCGAGGCCGTGGCGGAGCCGAGCGCCGCGATCCGGACGTAGCCGACGCCAGGCCCCGCGATGCGGCCGCTGACCGTCGGGGCCGGTTCGGCTTCACGCGTGAGCTCGATGACGTGGGGGTCGGCGGCGTTGCCGCGGATGATGGTGATCGACACGTTCGTGCCGGGCGCGCCGCGCAGCGCGCGGACGCCTTGCCACACCGACATCTCGCGCGTCGGCACGTCGTCGATCGCGCGGATGTAGTCGCCGGTGCGCAGGCCCGCCTTCGCGGCGGGCGAATTGTCGCGCGCCGCGATGACGCGCAAATAGTACTGACGCGTCAACTCGAGGCCGACGCTGCCGGCCGGCAGCGGCGCGCCGCTCTCGACCTGCTTCACTTCGTCTGGCGTCAGATAGGCGCTGTCGGGATCGAGCCCGTCGGCCAGACCGCGCATCGCGCCGAGCATCACCTTGTCGAGGTCGGCGTCTTCGACGTAGTTGCTCGAAATCAGGCTCACCACGTCGTCGAAGATCTTGAGGTGCTGATACGTGTCCTCGCGCGCCATCACTCTGCCGAGGAACCCGCCGACGATCGCAAAGGCGATCACCGGGGCCGAGATGGACATCACGATCACGCGGGTGCGAGAGCTCATAAGACCTCAGGTCAGCGCTTCTTGAGCCATTGTAAGGGATCGACCGGCTGACCGTCGACGCGCAGTTCGAAATAGAGGCCGGCCGAGCCCGACGGCATCGGCCCGACCGTGCCGACCCTCTGGCCGCGCTCGAGCCGCGCGCCCTTCCTGACGGCGACCTCGAGCAGGTCGCCGTAGAGGCTGAAGCTCTGCGATCCGTGCTCCAGGATGACGAGGTTCCCAAATCCGGCAAAGGTGTCCGCGAACGCGACGACGCCCTCGTGGATGGCCCGGGCGTCGGCCCCTTCATCGGCCGCGATCTCGATGCCGTTGGACGAGGAGGACCGGCTGAATCGGCGCCGGACGGTGCCGTTCACCGGCCAGTCGAGGTCGCCGCGGAAGGGGCGCAAGGGTAGCGCGGCGACGGCGGCCGGCGTGGCCCCGGCGGCCAGCTCGCGAAGCGTCGCCTGCAGCTTCTGCTGCGCGGCGAGCAGCTCGCCGGCGAGCTGCGCGTTCAGGTCGCGCTTGCGGTCGATGTCGCGGATGAGATCGCTGCGCGCTTGCGCGGCGCGCTGGAGCCCCGCTTCCGCCTTCGCGGCGGCGGCGCGCGAGGTGGCGACCTCCCGGCCGTGCTGCTCGAGTGCTGCACGTGTCGCCTTCAGCTCGGCGAGAGTACGCTGATGTGAGGCGACGCGGTCGCGATCCAGCTTGCCGAGCGCGGCGACGGTCCGCGTCGCCTGGCCGAGGCGGCGCAGATCGGGCGTCGAGAGCAGCAGCCGCAGATACCGGGCTTGGCCGAGCTTGTAGATCTCCACCAGCCGCGCGCGCAGCTCCGGACGCTCCGCCGCCTCCGAGGACTGGAGCGCCGCCATCCGTGCCGCGGTGGCGTCGATCTCGGCCTGGACCCTGGCGGTTTCGGCATCCGCCTGCGTGAGCTCGCCGGCTTTGATCTCCCGCTCGATTTCCAGCTTCCGCAGATCCCCGAGCAGCGTGCGCTCCGCGGACGCGAGGCTGTCGGCTTCGCGCTGCAGCGCCTGCAGCCGGTCGGCGGCGCGCCGCGCGAGCGCCTCCGTCCGCGCGCGGTCGGCCGGCTGCTGCGCGAAGGCGACGACGCCCACGAGAATGAACGCAGAGACCGCAAAGACCGCAAAGAGAAAGCGCTTGCTTTGCGGGCTCCGCGAGCTCTGCGTTCCCCGTTCGGCTAGAGCCGTTTTCACGAGCGTGCAGTGTCCGCCTTTAGGCGGACCGCCGCAGGCCGGCTGAAGCCGGCCACTACGTGGTGGTGAAAACGGCTCTAGTCCCCAGCTTCCAGCCCCCAGCCTCCAGCCTCCAGCCCCCAGCCCCTTAGAAGATCGCCTTGCCATCGATATCACTGGGTATCGGCACCCCGAAAAACTTCAACACCGTCGGCGCGAGATCGATGATCGACAGACCTCGGCCCGCGGCGATCGGACGGCTCGACAGCAGCGTGCCCGGCGTGGTCTTGTAGTCGAACGATCCGTGGTCGCCGGACCACTTCTTCATGTTGGGGTAGACGATGCCCGGGGGCGAGCCCCCGAGGGTCGATTGCCAGGAGACGCGATACCCGTCAGCGAGCCCCACCTGCAGCTCGGCGGCGTTGTCCACGAAGGCGCCAGTATAGATGTCATCGCGCTTGTACACCGCATCGACCATCCGGGCCTTCGTCTTCGGATCGGTGAGCGTCAGCAGCCGCGCCACCAGGTCGTCCTGGATCGTCTTCGACTCGGCGCCCGGCGAGACGATGCCGTGGCCCTCGCGTCCCTTTTGGTTGATGTAGATCTGCCCGAGCCCCATCGCGTAGGCCCGTGTATGCGCCCAGTCGACGTTCTCCCAGAACGTCCCGCCCCCGCCGAACAGGTCCGTCAGCTTCTTCTCGCCAGGCGCCTGTCCCTGCAGCGTCATGAACCCCTGCTGCACGAGCCAGGTGTTGAGGTTCACGGACTGCCGAAACGAGTGGAAGCCATGGTCCGACACGATCAGGATCGGCGTGTCCGGACCGACGCGCGACATCACCTCGCCGACGAACTCGTCGCACTTCCGGTAGACGCGCTCGATGGCGTCCCCGTATTTCGCCGCCAGCGCCTTGTCGTACATCGGATGCGTCGGGTCGATGAGCCGCCACATCATGTGCTGCACGCGGTCGGTCGACTCGATGACGCCGACGAGGAGGTCCCACTGTTTCGCGTCGAGCCGCTGCAGGATGACCTGCGCGCGATCGTCGAACGCGCGGTACAGGTCGTCCATGAACGTCTTCTCGTCGATGCGATCCTCGTTGAGCGGCCACGTCGCCTCGGCCCAGCCGAGCGTGCGGTACGGGCCGAGCCGTTCGTACAGGTCGGCGGAAAAGGACGCGGGCGCGGACATCGGCGCGGGCGGGTTGTCCGGCTTCCAGTTGACGGGCGAGACGTAGAGCTGCAGCTCCTGACCGGCGCCGACGAGGTAGATCTGCGCCATGCCGTGAACACGGACGAGCAGGTTGATGTTGAAGTCGAGGTTGATCCACCTGCTCCATGCGTGCTCGGCGAGATGAATCGAGCTGCCGCCGAGATCGATCGTGGCGGACCGGCCGGCCCGGTTCCAGTGGATGGTCATCGGCAGGCGGACGTCCTCGCGCGCTTCGAGCTCCGCGATCTTCATCCTGTCGATCTCGGCGATCGGCGTCTTCGCGCGCAGTGCGCGGAGCTGCTGTTTCACGATCGGGTTGGGCGGACCGACCAGCTCGGTCTCGGCGGGGTCGCCGTCGAACACGAGGCGCTTCAGGATGCCGCCCATCTCGGTGTTGCCTTCCTCGTAGCGGCTGAGGTCGGTCCCGAAATAGGTGAAGGTGCCCATCGTCCCGCGGATGTCGGGGAGCGGGAGCCCCGCCAGCATCTCGCCGCTCGGGACCTCTTCCGGCGGGAACGTGACCGGGACCGTGAGGACGCTCGACCGCACGCCGGCCTTCCCGGCGGTGACCCAGAACGAGGTGGCGCCGCGAATCGAGGTCAGCTTCGGCTTCGAGATCGGAATGTAGTTGAGGATGAAGCGCGGAGGCTCGCGATGCACCATGCCGAGGTCGGGCAGGTAGGTGGCCGTGTCGCGGATGAGGAAGTCGTAGATGTTGTGTTTACCCGCGTTGACGCCGGTCGCGAAGGACGCCCACGCCGTCGGCGACTCCGGCGAATGCGTCGTCTCGAGCGGGTGCACGCCGCCGCCGCCGCTCGCGAGCTTCTCGAGGTTGGGGAGCTTGCCCTCGTCCATCCATGTCTGGACCAGGCGCGGGTCCAGGCCGTCGAAGCCCAGGACCACGAGCTTCTGGTGAAACCTTTCCGGCGGCCGCCGCGTGCCGCACGCGACCAGAGCGCCAAGGCAAATGACGAGCGAAGCGAGCAGGACGGGTTTCACAGGGTGTTTGGAGAGAAGAAACTATACCATTTGGTAAGTTGGTAAGTTGGTAAGTTGGTGAATTGGCGAATTGGTGAATTGGTGAAAGGACGGATTCTGGCGATCGACGTCGGCGCGCGGCGCGTTGGCCTCGCGATCAGCGATGCGTCGGGCACGCTGGCTCGGCCGCTCGAGACGATTGCGGTGACGAGCGACGCCGACGCCGTGGAGCGGGTCGCGCGTCGGGTCGACGAGCTGGCCGCGGAAGACGATGGGCTGGCGGCGATCGTGGTGGGGATGCCGTCGCGGCTCGACGGCACGCCGACCGGCGAGACGAGGCGCGTGGCGGCGTTCATCGC
>Ga0082335_1007604_pt1 | contig 12936 bp, 12 predicted proteins | sample Subgrocontami58m_FD_72375 | JGI IMG/M metagenome (GOLD analysis project Ga0082335, IMG submission 72375) | Subsurface groundwater microbial communities from S. Glens Falls, New York, USA - GMW37 contaminated, 5.8 m (SPADES assembly) (version 2) ...
TGCCAAGGTGCGGTTGTTCCGGCGGGGGTATGGGAGCATTTCGCCGGAGCCGCTGCATGAAGAGGTAAGGGTGATAGGGGGGATAAGGGAAATCGGGGAGTTCTCAGGGGTGATTCATCACCACTCGTACCGTACGCCGTGGCAACTGTTCAGTAAGTTTACGCGGTATGCGTGGATTACGGCGAGACAGATGAAATGGCAGGGTGCAACCCTGTCATTTGCAAAATTATTTCTCTATGGCCCGCACATGTTTTGGGCCCGATTTATTAAAGAGAAGGGCTATAAAGACGGCTGGCGGGGGTTTGTGCTGGCTCTCGCATTTGGATACATGGAAGGATTGACGTATTGGTTTTTGTTTTTTCGAGCATTGACAATCTTATAGCGGTCGCGTTAAGTTTGTCAATCGTATGATATTATGACATGCCTCTGTGGACAACGGATATCTATCCAACTTTTTACTTCGGGGTTGTACGACGTGGTCAAATGTACTGTGTGCGGGCAGGTGCGGATTGAGTCCGCCAGTTGGCGGAGGGCCAAACGCATCGGATATTACCGCCAAGAAGACGTGCAGTTTTACATAGACCACCAGGATATGTTTCGATCCTTGTTTAGTAAGCTCCTCGGATTCGTTCACAAGTTTGCTCCGAAAGGAACTCTTCTGGATATAGGTGCCGGAGTGGGACTCTTACTTGATGAAGCGAGGAAGATGGGCTATAACGTTATCGGCTTTGAACCGTCCAAGGCCTCGGTTGTGGCAGCGAAGAAGAATTTCGGAATTGAACTTATAAATACGGAATTTAAAAATTCAAAGGTAAGGGTTGATATTATAGTTATTAACCACGTACTTGAACATCTAATAGGTCCGAAAGAAATCATCAGTCAATGCAGCAAAATTTTAGGAAATACGGGAACACTCGTCATTGGTGTGCCTAACTTCAATAGTTTTATGCGTCGGATCAAGAAGGGAAAGTGGCAGTCGCTTATCCCCACCCAACATCGGTGGCAGTTTACCCTGACTACCCTGGATCAACTCGCGAGCCCTCACGGACTGCGTCGGATTGCTGTATCATACGAAAATCATGACCGGGCAATGCATTATTGGTGGAAGAGACCAATCTATGGACTACTGGACCGGATTGCGCTATGGACGGGACATGCAGAAGCGATGCTCGTGATTTATAAGAAGGTATGAATCAGAAAAAAGTATGGTTCGTTGTCGTTGCCTATAAGCCGGATAATGAAGCTCTGCGGAGTCTGATTGCAGCAATCCATGAATGGCCAATGGAGATTGTAGACAATACAGAAAAAAATTTAGGGTATGGCGGGGGGGCGAACGTGGGGATGAAGAGGGCGTTTGATGCAGGAGCCCAGTGGGTGATTGTCCTTAACCAGGACGTGAAGCTTACTAAAAAAGGCATAACCAAATTTTGCAATACGCTGCAAAAAAGTGAACCGGGAGTCGTCGGGCCGGAGGCGGGAGAGTTGGATCCGAAGCGTTGGACGACGATACTTCCAAACGACAAAAAAATTGATTATATTTCCGGAGCGCTCATGGCGATACATAGGAATGTGTGGGAGGCGACGGGTGGATTTTATGAGCCGTACGTTATGTATTATGAGGATGTGGATATCTGCCGACGGGCAAAGAAAGTAGGATTTGAACTACGACAGACGGAAATAGACGGATTTAGACATGAGTCTCATGAGTCCAAACAAAAAGAATACTATCTCGCGAGAAATCATCTGCTGTTTGTATGGCGTCTGGCACCGCTTTCCGTGAAACTGCATGAGCTTATCCGGCTGCCAAAGACAATGTGGGAAACGCTATGATTATAGGGGTAGATGCAGGAGCGCTATCGATCACGGATGACCGGCTGAAAGTCGGCGTCTATCGCGTGACAAAGCAGGCATTAGCAGCACTAGCGAAATTGGATCGAATAAATCACTATAGGCTCTATACGTTTTTACCGATAGAGCAGGGGATAGTCGAAGTATTTGAAGGGCGGGTTGAGGAGGTCGTTTTGCCTATGCGCGGGTGGCAGCGCGTTTGGTTGCCGATTGAATTACATAAGCGCCCGGTGGATGTTTTTTTGGGAATGTCGCAAGCACTCTCCTTTTCAAAGACATCGTACAATATAGGGTTTATTTATGACCTTGGATTTCTTTATCATCCTGAGGTGTACGGAAAATCCGCAATTACTCTAAAAAAACAGACCGATACTCTTGTCCGGCGCTCTGACCATATCATCACCATTTCCCACACAACGAAATCTGATCTTACCCGTGAGTATGGGTTATCGACAGAAAAAATTACCGTCGCGTATCCCGGGGTTGATACGGCTTTCTCCCCCGCCGGAGAAAAGTACGTCGGGCCGAACCCGTACTTCCTTTTTGTAGGCAGTCTCAATAAGGCCAAAGATATTCCGACGCTCATAGAAAGTTTTGCAAACTTAAGCGGCTACGATTTGTATTTGATTGGCGGTGATTATTGGCCGGACCCGGCAATTGAAGAGACGATAAAAAAGTTCCGTCTTGCCAGTCGTGTGAAAATGCTCGGGTTTGTGCCGGATGAAACGTTACCCGCGTACTACCGGGGAGCGTTGGCTTTTGTAACGACGGCACTTCAGGAAGGGTTTTGTCTGCCGGTGGCTGAATCAATGGCATGCGGAACTCCGGTTGTGTCGCTCCCCCAAGGAGCGCTGGGGGAAATAGTAGGAAAAGGGGGGATCGTCACCACGAAGTTTGTAGAAGCAATGATGGAGATGACGGATAAAAGAATCCGGATGGAGTATTCAAAAAAGGCAATCATGCAAGCGAAAAAGTTTCGGTGGGAGAAGTTCGCTCAACAAATACGTAGTTGTATTCACCATGAACATAAAACAGCATGATCTTGTTTTGGAAATTGGCAGCGGCGACAACCCTAACCCCCGGGCTGATATGCTCTGTGACCGGTACATTACCACGAGTCACGAGCGGGCAGGAGGGTTTAAGATTAGGATTGACCGACCGATGGTGGTTGCCGACGGAATAATGCTTCCCTTCCCTGACAAATCATTTGATTATGTCATCACCTCGCATATCTTTGAGCACATGGATGATCCGGTGGGATTTGCTGCCGAGATTATGCGGGTCGGGAAAGCGGGATATATAGAAGTGCCGTCAGCAATCTCTGAGCGGGTGTTTGGTTGGAATTTCCACCACTGGTATTGTGATATGCGGGATGGTGTCCTTACGTTTTCCCCTAAAACAGAAGGCGAGCAGTTTGGCGGTTTTTTCCATCGTTTCATTGCTCAAAACATTTGGTTCCGGAGATTTTTTGAGGAGCACGAAGGCGCGTGGTATGTACGAATGGAGTGGCGGGAGAAGATACCTATCCGTGTGGGAATGAGAACAATGGGTCAAGATGAGATTCATGAGTTGGATGAAACGGCGTGGCGGCTTTTGGCAAATGCAAAACCGGAGACTTTGAAAGATCTGGTTTTTGGAATACAATTTTTGTTTCGCAGAATTATCCGGAAAACACGAAAAACAATGAGGATGGTCGCGTGGCAGTTGAGCAAGCCTACGGATTTGACCAAGCTCATCGTTTGTCCGCAATGTCATGGCCATCTCCTCCCCCGGCAGGGGAAGATGGAGTGCGGAAAATGCAACATAGTGTATGCAATGGACGGCGTGATACCGATACTACTTTCATCATGCGAAGCATTTTGATATTGTTTCTCGTAAGCATTCTCTACGTTGGGAGTGTGTTTTGGGCGACGCAGGGGGAGACGTTCCGACTGGATAGCGATTATGATTCCAACTTTCCGATTATCTCTTACGTCGTCGATACGATCAGAAATGAACACCGTTTTCCGTTTTGGAATCCGTATGTAGCGACCGGTATTTCCGTGCTCGGTGATCCCCTCTCCGGCGTTTTGTACCTGCCATATCTTGTGCCTATGGTTGTGTTTGGCGTCCCGCAGGGTTGGTGGATGGTGATTATCCTTCATCTTTTTTTGGCAGGTATGTTTATGTGGATGTTTTTACAAAAATCAACATACGCTCTTTGGGGAGGGCTTCTCTATATGGGTGCCGGAACGTTTGCAGCAAGGGTGGCGGCCGGGCATATAGAAAAAGTTTTGAGTTACCCGTGGTATCCCCTGTTTTTACTGTTTCTCCTTAGGCCGTCTTCCGGTGCCGCACTCGGTGCCATTATGGGGATCGTGTTTCTCACCGGTGATGTGTATGGGCTCCTGTTTATGGGAATTTGGTATGGGGTGATTGGGATAATTAGGGGAATTAGGGAGATAAGGGAGATTGGGTGGGTAATAATGACATTTGTGATAGTGGCAGGCGTCAAGCTCGTGCCGTTTTTTATAGAGGTCGCTCCGGTGATGGAGCGGTTTAGTCTATTTGATGCCGCGCGCGGATCGATCCCTGTGTGGCTTAGCTGGCTGCCGTTTGTCATGCCCTGGGGTGTGGAATTTTATGACCGTCCGATAATCCAGCGGCTTTTTGGTTTTTGGTATAACTGGTACGAGTATTACGCGTTCATTGGGTTGCCGGTTGTTTTTCTCGTTTGGTTGCCACGCATTATAAAAAGAAGAGAAGTTAAGATTCTTCTTATCCTTCTCGCTGTAGGAGTAGTCTACGCCGCCCGCGGTTATGTGTATTCTCCCTGGTACGGACTCGCACCGCTACTAGAATGGTTTCGCGTGCCGCAGCGGATGTACGGGGCGCTGACGAGCATTGTCGTTGCATTGATTGTCGTAGGCTTAAAAATAAATACGTCACGGGTCTTGCTTTTGGGAATGCTTTTTGTCACGTTTCTCATAAGCGGCTATCAGATGACCCGGGCATTTGAGCCGCCGAGATCCTGCTGCACGCAGTTCCATCTTGTCCGTGAAAAAATCCGCGTCATCAACTATTATTACGGATGGCTTCCAAAAACAGTATGGGAAAACCAAAAATAGCAATCGTACGGGGGAAGTTCCTCAATAAATACGAGATGCAGATGTATGAGCCTTTGGTACGTACGTATGACATCACTGCGTTTGGTTCGCTTACGAGTTACCATGACCGGTTTGCATTTCCCGTCGTCAAGCTTCCCTCTCCAATGGATCTTCCGGAGTTCCCGTATAAGATGCCTGTCCTAAATCGTCTGTTTGTCGATGCTCACTACCTTTGGGGACTTGAGAATAAACTTCATGACTTTGACATTATCCATACGGCCGAAACGTATTTTCACTACACCCAACAATGTCTGGACGCAAAAAGAAAAGCAAAAGTAGTCGCGACGGTTTTAGAAAATATTCCGTTTAACAACGAAGGCATCCATGGACGTAAAGCGTTTAAGAAGCGATCCAGAAACGAATTAGATCACATTATCGCATTAACGAACAAAACAAAAGAAGCGCTTTTAGCAGAAGGTGCTGATCCAACAAAAATTACGGTAATTTCTCACTTTGTGGATACGAAACGATTTCACCCGGTATCAAAAAAGAATTCAAAAAATATAACCGTTCTTTTTGTTGGTCGTCTTGAAGAAGAAAAAGGAGTCCTTGATATAGTAAATACTGCACGATTACTTCCCGGCGTACGATTTTTATTTGTTGGAGACGGTTCTCTTGGCAATGTCGTCGAGCATCGTATCGTTTCATACGATGATATGCCGGAAGTCTATCAGCAGGCGGATATTTTTGTGGCTCCGAGTAAACCGACTCCGACGTGGGAGGAGCAATATAATACAAGTCTCATGGAAGCGCAGGCGGCCGGCTTGCCAATCGTAACGACAAATACAGGAGGCATTCCGGAGAATGTTGGCGACGCCGCAATTGTTGTCTCTCCCGGAGACGTAGATGCGATAACGAAGGCAGTAAAACGCTTTATCGACGAGCCGAAATTGAGGGCTCTGTATAGGAAGAAAGCACGGGAACGCGCCACCCGCGTCCATGATATTGCACATGGTGCTAAAAAACTTGACCTGCTCTACCAACATCTTTTGTGAAAGTCGCTCTTTTTTGCATTCTTTTTTCGTTTGTGGCTCTTTCTATAGGAAGTGCGATGAACGAGTCGCCTACCTATGATGAAGTGTTTTATAAAGAGGAGGGGCGACGGATATGGAATACACGGGAGTTTCGCGATCCCTATAATCCTCCTTTGGTGCCGCTTATTACTGCCGTTGGGGTGGGAGGACGCGGGGTGAGTGTGGTTCTTGGGGTCATTCTCATTATTGCCGTGTATCGGGTGGGCGGCGTTGTCGCTGCGGCTCTTCTTGCCTTTGAACCCACCTTCCTTGCTCATAGCCACTACGTGACGAATGATATCGCCGTCACGCTTTTTATATTTCTTGCCGCAACGCTCCGGCGCCCGCTCCTTTTGGGTTTAAGCATCGGATACGCGCTTTCGTCAAAGATGAGTTCGCTTGTATTTCTCCCCTTGGTCTTGCGGCCTATGCGGTGGAGACAATTGTTGGGACGCGCGATTGTTGCTCTGTTTGTCGTTTGGGCGTCGTATTTGTTTACGTGGGATGTGGTCATACGGGAGCGGGAAGATGCCGGACGCCTGTCAGTGAGACTCATACAATACGCGAGGGATCACAATGTACCGGCCATTGAAAGAGCAGTACTGTTTTTACAGAGGCAACCGTTGCCGCTTGGGACGTACGCCGCAACAATCAAAAACAATATACTGCGGTTCGGGAAACCGGCGATGGTGTTTTTTGACGGTGAACTCTACGATGGGTCGCGGTGGTACTTTATGGTGATCAATGTGCTCAGAAAGTTGCCATTACCGTTTCTTATTCTCGTTCTGTTTGGGGTGTGGCACGCGCGCCGATTTGCGGCAATTGCTGCCGGTATAATCGGCATAGCTTCCGTCGTGAGTATGGGACCACTCGTCCGGTACGTGTTGCCGGCAATTCCGTTTCTGGCTCTTGTGGCGGCTGCGGGAGTAAGGAAAAAAATACTTGTACTTTTTCTGCTGTGGCAAATCGTCGGTACGATCTGGCAGTATCCGCATTTTATCTCCTATGCCAATGAGCTTGTTGGACCGCAGGAGAGGCGCTATGAGGTGCTTGCTGATAGTAATCTCGACTGGGGGCAGGCATTACCGGATGTGATGCGCTGGGCAAAACAAGAAGGCATTGGAACCATGCAATTTTCTTATTTCGGCAGGGACGAGGCGAGCGAGTATCGATTTGAGGATATTTGCGCTATTGGTGAGATGGTGCTTGATCCGAAATCAACAAAAGTAGTTACGCTTATCAGTGTTTCGAACTGGTATTATTGCGGATACAATAAAGAGGAAGCGTATCGAAAAGCAAAAATATGGAACGTTATCGCAGATTCGGTATTGGTATTCTGATCGCATTCTGGCTCATCTTTTTTTGGCGGCAGATTGTTGGTGGGGAAGTCTGGTACTGCTGTGATAATCTTCTGGTAAACATTCCGTCCAAAGTGTATTTAGCAAGAGAACTTCTCCAGGGAAAATTTCCACTCAACAACCCGTATATATTTTCCGGAACTCCGTTTTTTGCGGATATAAACATCGCAGTACTTCACCCGCTCAATCTTTTGTATCTGTTTCTCCCTCCTTTTCGGGCATTGACCGTGGGGATCATTGTACTCTTTTTGGTTGGCCTTTCCGGCATGTATGTACTCGGGAGAACACTTCGGTTAGGAAGATTTGGCTCTCTTGCCGGCGCCATAGTCTTTGGCTTTAGCGGGTCTTTGGTTGTGTATGCCAATAACATTCCGATTCTACAAGTGGCGGTTCTTGTTCCGTGGGTTTTGGCTACGTGGATACGGTACCTGGGACTTCCCACGAAAAAACGGCTTGTTGTTTTTGTTCTTGCGTCCAGTTTTCAGATTATTTCGGGACACCCCCAACTCACGTTTTACACATGGCTCATGCTGGCAGCCTACGCGATATTTGAAAAGTCGAAGTTTCAATTGGTTGTAAAAGCAGCGTTTTTTGTGGTTGTTGTTACGAGTGTGCAAGTGATCCCATTTCTGTGGTTTGCTCTCAACTCCACCCGGGTGGGCAGCAATGTTGGTGTTTCCGGGATTGATTCCATACACCCATTATCCTTACTACGCCTTGTTATTCCCGGTATTGTCGGTAATCTTTCCCGCGGCACCGCGTGGATCCAGGCGGGGAGCATGCATGGATACGTGGGGATCTTGCCGCTTCTCCTGTTGCCCTTGGCGCTGCAAACGAAGATCGGGAGATTTTTTATTGCGGTCGCATCTATTTCGCTCCTCATGGCTATGGGGAAGTATGCAGTCGCGTGGTTTCGAGAGCCAGGGCAGTTTTTGTTTTTTTGGAGTTTTGGGTTGGCCGGCTCGACCATGGTGGTGGCTGACAATCTCGTACGAAAGGCGCAACAAAACAGATATATTTTTATCATTAGTTTCATGTTTTTACTCATGGCTTCGGCTCCTTGGGAACACCTTACACTTCCATACTTTTTCCCCGGGAGGTTACTTGAAAAAATTGCTTCCTTACCCTGGCAACAACGGAAAATTATTTCAGAGAGTCTTTTATATAATTTTTCGTTATTTGGGGCATTAGGGATTTTTGCGGCTTTGGCTATAGCGAGATTGCGGTCGAGTTTGGTTGCAAAAACTATAGTATTAGGGGTCTTCTTTATCGATCTTTACGTCTACGGGCAGACAAACGTGACGACGATATCAGGGGACATTGTAAGAGGATGGCAGGAGGAAACGCGCGGTCGCATTTCGTCTTGGAAATTAGAGATAGACAACTATAGATATTACACTGACCCGGCCGTCTATCCGTATCCGGGGAAAATTCCATTCGGACAGTTTAATGATCCCGGTGAGAGTGCATGGCAGTTTAAAATTTTACGGCCGACGGTGGGCATGCTGTATGGTCTCTCTGCCGTGGACGGATACGCGTCTATGGTCAAAAGATCATATCAACAGTCCTTCGGTGTGTTCGCGCGCGATCCTACGGGTGTCGCAATTCCTTCCATCATCAGTCCGAGGCTAAAAGACGCGGGCGTACGGTACATAATTACAAAACCGAATAATCCCTTGCTTGCCGATACAAAACGGTACCGGCGACTTGCTGTTGACGGAGAAATTGCAATCTATGAAGACCGGGAGGCCCTGCCGGTCAGGTCCGGAGAAGAAACCGAATGATAAGGAGGATGTTGATGATGGTGAGCGGCCCGATGATGGCAAGGAGTATTGATTTCCACCGGAGGCCAATGCTTATAAGTTTCCCGTAGAGAGCCGAAAGGCCAAAGGCGAGGACCGGAAGAGTAGAAACAAGCATCCGGCCGGAGTAGGAGGCACCTTGCCACCAAATGCTCCAGGAACCCACGATGGTTACTTCCAGTATAAATAGTGCAAGAAACCACACACGGCGCTTATCTTTCCAAAATATAAATCCCAGGGTAGCAAGAAGGGTGATCGGTGTCCAAAGAAAAAGCCCGTTGGTGGGGGAGAAAAGAACATTGAAAAAGTTCGGCGACCACCAGGTGAATGATTCTCCTCCGGTCAGATACGGACTCCTCCATGGAGTACCGTAAAGAGCGTACCAGGCAAGGAGTTGCACGGAGAAGGTTAACACTGCTCCGAGAAAAAACATTTTCGTGTATTTTGGGAGTGCGAGTAAACCAAGCACGGCGTCCTGCGGCCGGACGAGAGCGCAGAAACCCAAAGCACAGCCCGTCAAAAACGGCGGGATGTTTTTAGAATAGAGAAAAGAGAGGAACACGGTAGCCGCCAAAAATGAAATCGCGTGACTGTTGACCGGATCGATTGAACCGTAGAAAAAGAGGTTCGTGGTTAACGCGATGCTTATGGTGGCAAGCGCGCTTGCAGTTTGTGAAAAGACTCGCGCTAAAAGCCGGTAGAGCAGGATAAGTCCCGATAGAGCAGCAAGGACGGAAAGAAAGCCGACGAGCAGTTGATAGAGAAATTCATAGCCGGTTCCGCCAATGATTGTATGTGCCTGCGCGTACCAGGGGAGCCAGAAGAGGGGAGTACCGATGGGGTGTTTGTTGCCCGGAGTATTCACGCCGAAGTGGGCATATTCGTTGGCAAAATTTATATCGTGATCGATAATAATCGACCGAACCCAGGAATAGTAATAGATCCCATCGCCATAAACGGTTTTTTGTACGAATAATGCGTGGCCAAAGAATCCTAGAAGATAGATAATACATATAAGAAGAAAGATTCGATTGGATTTCATGGTGTGCTAGAATTGTATCAAATGATCACTTCTGTTGTACTCACCCGGAACGACGAGAAAGGTATTGAGCGCTGTCTCAAAAGCATTCAGTGGTGTGACGAGGTGATTATAGTTGATGATGCGTCAACGGACGGAACGATTGGTATTGCAAAAAAGCTTGGTGCGAAGGTATTTGTGCGTAAACTCAATGATGATTTTGCAGCGCAGAGGAATTTTGGGCTCGCGAAAGCAAAAGGGGAATGGGTGCTATTTATCGATAGCGATGAAGTGGTTACTGTGGAATTAGCAAAAGAGATAATGTTTTTGACACAACATGTCATTCCCGCGAAGGCGGGAATCCAGGCTGGATCCCCGATCAGGTCGGGGATGACAGAGACTTTAGGATATTACATAAAGAGAAAAGACTGGTTTTTTGGGCAGTGGCTTATGCACGGGGAGACGGGGAATGTAAAATTATTGCGGCTTGCAAGAAAAGATGCCGGGAAATGGGTACAGCCGGTGCACGAAGAATGGAAGATTGAAGGGAAAGTGGGTACACTCGCGCATCCCCTCCTCCACTACCCCCATCAAAACGTCGCACAATTTCTAGATAAAATTAACCGATACTCAACGCTTTATGCCCAATATCTTCATGATCATGGAATAAAAGAACCTGCATGGACAATTGTAGGTAAGCCAATGCCCAAGCTTTTTGTCAATTACTTCTGGCGTTTGGGGTTTTTGGACGGGACGGCAGGAATAGTGGTTGCTCTTATGATGAGCTTTCATTCGTTTCTCGTACGCGCAAAACTTTGGAAATTATGATGTTGCCGGTAATTTTATTATGGATAAGCTTGGTTTTGGGCCAATTAGGGGCGATTCCAATTGGAGGCGGGGTTATCATATATCTTCAGGACGTTGCGCTTGGCATCACGATTATCATGGCGGTTGTTCGCCATGGCCTTCTTACAAAGCTCCGGAGTTTTAGGCTAGTGCGGTCGATTATGCTGTTTACGCTTGCTGGGGTCATATCCACCGGGGTGATGAGCAAAGGGAGTTTATATCTTGTGCGATGGGTGGTGTACGCGCTCTTTTACGGTGCCGTTCTGGTTAGCCCGTTATCTGCCCGCTTCTGGCTTTGGTGGCTTGCGAGTATGGGCGTGGCGCTGGGCGCGCTTGGACTTGTGCAGTTTGTGTGGTATCCGGATTTGCGGAACCTTTGGTACTTAGGTTGGGATCCGCATTACTACCGCGTATTTGCAACACTTCTTGATCCTAACTACGTTGGGATACTCCTTGTGCTGACGATATTTATACTCGCTTTTATGCTCAGGCGGTTTAGATGGCAGATGGGTGTGGTTGGTGTGGCACTTCTCCTGACCTATTCGCGAAGTAGCTATCTTGCTCTCCTTGCCGGTGTGGGCGTGGTCATTGTTTTTTTTAAGCGATGGAAAGAAGGATTGTTTCTATTTCTTTTTTTCCTTCTTGCAATTGTTTATATACCGAAACCAGGCGGGGATACGCTGTCTCTAGACCGGTATGATTCTACAGTTTCGCGGCTGCAAAATTGGGGACAAACCATCACGCGCATCGGAGAGCGGCCGGTGTTTGGCCACGGTTTTGGCGTGACTGGGATAGACAGTAGCCTTTTGTATGTGGGTGTTACGACCGGTATTGTAGGACTCGCGAGTTACCTTTGGCTTATCTTGGAACAAGTGAAATTAGTACGACGCTGCCGGAATAAACAGTTTAGAGTAATGTTTTATGCAACGTTCGCGGCGCTTTTTGTCCATAGCTTGTTTGTCAACAGCTTGTTTTATCCGTGGGTGATGATTTGGATATGGATTCTTGCGGGAGTAGCAGAAAAATATTATTTGGAATAGGTAACGTGTCGGTCTATTGTTTCTTGATTTCCGGCCGGGTCGGTAACCACAATGCGGAGAGTCGTCTCTCCTTCTGAGAGCGTTTGCGTGTACGTAAATGATCCGTCATTCCCGACCACCGCAAGCCGGTCGTTGACCGTCACCGTGTTGTCTGATGCTGTTTTTCCTTTGACGATAAGCGTATTACTGTCCCCCACAATGCGCGCGCCTTCTTGAGGGTTTGTGACGGTGAGTTCAGGCTTTGTTCGACTGATAGCCACACTCACGACGTTTGAGAGGCCGCTAAGCACATCTTTATCGTTTTTAGCTTTGGCACTCACCGTATGGTCACCTTCACTTAACTTTTTCGTGAGAGAGAATGTACCGTCGTTCTCAACCGGGATGGTTGTGGATTCTTCTTCATCGATATAAAGAACGACTTTGACTCCGGGATCACTTTTTCCGGTAATGGTGATACTGGCGCTGTTGGTTGCCTCCGGTAAAGGATCAAGGATGGGTGGTAGGATGAGCTCCTGACCTTGTGATTGCTGTGGGACGTTTCCACGGAAACGATCGACGAATAGGCTAAAGCCCACGAGGATTTTGAGGCCAAAGACGAAAAGAAAGATGACAAGAGAGAGCATGCCGCCGAGGGCCCATATCAAGCGCTTGCGTTGCTGGCGTTCTTCGTGCCGAATAAGACGGGAATAGACCATGGGAGCCGTCTGGGAGAATCGAACTCCCGACCTACGCTTTACGAAAGCGCCGCTCTACCAACTGAGCTAAGACGGCTTGTGGGATATATTGTATGCTATACTGGCCGTATGATCAATTGGAATACCGATGAAAAACAATTGAAAAAGCTCCATCCAAAACAATAAAAACT
>Ga0082335_1007606_pt1 | contig 12935 bp, 10 predicted proteins | sample Subgrocontami58m_FD_72375 | JGI IMG/M metagenome (GOLD analysis project Ga0082335, IMG submission 72375) | Subsurface groundwater microbial communities from S. Glens Falls, New York, USA - GMW37 contaminated, 5.8 m (SPADES assembly) (version 2) ...
CCCCGGATCGCCCTTTCGGGGCTCGGCATCGCCCCGCCGTCCGGCGCGCGCGGATTCTGGCTCGCCGCGATCGCGAGCCTCGCCCTCGCCGGCTGGCTCGTGACCTGGTACTTCCTGCACGTCAGCCGGCATCCCGAACAGGCCAAGTGGGCGAAGGTGGCGAAGGCGTCCGGCGCGAAGGCGGATTGAAACATTTGTCGCGAGAATAAAGTCGCAAATCGGCCGATGATCTCGTAACCGGGACCCGGTCCTGCGATGTAAAAGGTATCGATGCGGACGCGCGGCCGAGCCTGCCCCTGGGCAGCAATCGCCGGTCCCCGGGAGCCCATGCCCAGTTACAACGAATCCAGCCAGATCAGCCCGGTCGACACCACCGGAACGCTCACCCTGGACGCGCTGATCGGCGGCGTCAAGTGGGGCGGCGCGGCCGGCAGCGAGGCCACGGTCAGCTACAGCTTTCCCTGGCAGTCCGGAGCCGGCGCCTACTGGTATCAGGATTCCAGCGGCGACTACTCCCCCGACAATGAACCGTCGGCGAGCTCGCACTACGGGTTGAATGCAACCCAGATCACCGCCGCGCGCGCCGCCCTGCAGGCCTGGGCCGACGTCGCGAACATCCAGTTCCAGGAGGTCCTCGCCGAGTCCTCGACCAACGTCGGCGACATCCGCTTCGCGTGGAGCTCGGCCGTCCCGGATGGATTCTGGGGCTATACCTACTATCCGCAGGCCTCGTTGCCGCAGGGCGGTGACATCTGGCTGAACGCTTCCGGCACCGGCGTGACCAGTACGGACTGGACGGTGGGCTCCTACAACTACGAAGCGCTGATGCACGAAATCGGGCACGCCCTCGGTCTCAAGCATCCGGGCGACTACGGCGGTTCGGAACAAGGGCCCTTCTTCTCGCAGGCGACCGGCACGGATGACCTGGACAATCGGCTCTACACGCTGATGTCCTACACCGATCCGTCGAAAAACTTGTTTCGCACTATCACGTACCACTCTGGCGGATCTTACTCATGGCTGGTATACGGGGTAGATCCGCAAACCCCGATGGTCCTGGACATCGCGGCCATCCAGCAGCTCTACGGGGCGAACACGAGCGACCAGGGCGACGACCTCTACACGTTCAATCCCGCCTCGCCTTTTTTCAAGACGATCTGGGATGCGGGCGGCCACGATACGGTTTCGGTCAGCAATTTCACCGCGGGCTGCACGATCGACCTCACCCCAGGCAACTACAGCAGCATCAAGATTTCTTCGGCCCCTGCACCTGCGAACTATACGGGGCCTGTTCCGACCTACGACGGCACCGACAACCTGGGCATTGCCTACGGCGCGATCATCGAGGACGCGATCGGCGGCTCGGGCAACGACTCGCTGATCGGAAACAGTTCCGACAACGCGCTCTCGGGCCGCGGCGGCAACGACGCGATCGACGGCGGCTCGGGCATCGACAAGGCGGTCTACACGGGCGCGGCCGCGAATTTCACGCTCACCAAGACCGCCTCGGGCTACTCGGTGGTGGATCGCACCGGCGCCGAGGGCACCGATACGCTCGCCGATATCGAGCGGCTGCAGAGCGCGGACAAGAAGTTCGCCCTCGATCTCTCGGGTACCGGCCACGCCGCCCAGACCGTCGAGATCCTCGGCGCGGCGTTCGGCAAGAGCTTCGTTTCCAACAAGGACTACGTCGCCGCAGGACTGAACCTGTTCGACGGCGGATGGAGCTTCCACGACGTCTGCGCGGCCGCGATCGGCACCGCCGATTTCCAGTCGCTCGCCGGCTCGACCGGCAATACGGCCTTCGTGAACACCGTGTACAGGAACGTCGTGGGCGTGCTGCCGCAGCAGGCCGACCTGAACTACTACGTGGGGCAGTTGCAGGGAAGTGGCGGGCAGTTGTCGCAGGCCGACCTGCTCGGGTTCGCGGCGACGTGCGACGAGAACCTCGCCAACATCGATCTCGTCGGCCTGCAGCAGACCGGCGTGGAATACGCGTGAAATCGGGGGCAGGCCGGTGACGAAGCGGAGGCAGGACTCGGGGGCGTACACGAAACTGCGTGATCGCCGAGTTTGCCCCGGTCGCGACCTTGCCCTTGGATGAGCACCTGCGCTACTCTGACCAATCCCTTCGGGCAGGAATAGCGAACGGGGTCGCTTCCACGGGGGTGCTTGCATGAACGAGCAACGGCTGGAGCATGACAGGCACGCAATAATATTCCTCAACAAGAAGATCGAAGGCGTGGCTCGCGACGCGATTGCCGGAGGGGGCTATTTCCAGGCCACTGCAGAGGCGATCGTTCTCGAGGGCAAGGTGTTCCCTCCAGCCTGGGGCTCGGCCGTGCTCGTTCTCGCGGTGCTCGTCATCGGTACCGCTGCGAATCTGCTGGGCGTTCTGGAGATCATCCTCCTCGCCATAGTCGTCCCTGTGCTGTACCTGTGGATCGGAAGCGGGGCCAGGAAGCTCGTACTGCCGTATTCGACGATCCGCGACGTTCTCTACGACGCGGAGAAGCAGGCCGTGACGCTTGTTGCCGATCAACACCTGGCGGGTGGGAGCGCGCCGACGAGCATACATTTCCGGCCCAAGAAGAGAGACGAGTTCGAGACGATCTCGGCGAAATTGCGCCAGCGGCTTCCTCCCGCAGCGCCCGCGGCGAGCACGGGCGCCGGCGGAGAGCAGCGAGACATGCCGCCCGTCCCGGCTGCGGGCCCGGGCGAGTCCGCAATCCCTGCACAAGTCCCCGGCCCGGGGACTGCCGCGACCGCGGACTCGCGCCTTGTAGGAATACGAGGTTGGCTGCTCCTGCCCGCGATTGGGTTCGTCATCGGACCCCTGGGCGAACTGGTAAATGTTTTCACCCTACTCAAGCTGAGCTCGGAGTTCGAAAGGGCGCGCGCTGGCACTGAACTGCTGGTTATCACACTGCTGAAGATCGGCATGTTGATCTACATGATCGCAGTCGCGGTGGCGTTCTTCCGGAAGCGGAAGGGCGCCCCGTCATCATGCATGCGACTTCTGCTCGCGCAGGTGGTGGTAAGTGTCGTCGAAGCGGTGATAGCACAGCATGCAGGGGCGCTGGGCCTTGTGCAACTGCAGATAAGAGTCTTCCTGCTTTCCGTACTGCAGGCGGTGATCTGGATCCCCTATTTCAAGTGGTCAAAGAGAGTCAAGGCCACGTTTGTGACCGAGGCAGAAAGAATAGGGGACAGACCACCTGAAGGTGGTCTGTCCCCTTAGATTAGAGCCCGAGCCGCTGCCAGATCGTGCTCGTCGGCCCGGCCTGGTTCATGGTGTAGAAGTGCAGGCCGGGGACGCCCGCGGCGAGGAGGCGATCGCACAGGTCGGTGACCACGTCCAGCCCGAAGCTGCGGATCGAGGCGATGTCGTCGTGGAAGCTCGCCAGCTTCAGCCGCAGCCAGCGCGGCACGTCCGCGCCGCAGGCATCGGAGAAGCGCACGAGCTGGGTGTAGTTCGTGATCGGCATGATCCCCGGGACGATGGGGATGTCGATGCCGAGCGCCTCGCAGTCGTCGATGAAGCGGAAATACGACTCCGCGTTGTAGAAATACTGCGTGATCGCCGAGTTCGCCCCTGCGTCGACCTTGCGCTTGAAGTTGCGCTCGTCATCCTGGGGGCTCTTCGCCTGCGGATGGAAATCCGGGTAGCAGGCCACGTCGATGTGGAAATGGTCGCCCGTGCGCTCGCGGATGAACGCGACCAGCTCGTTCGCGTAGCGCAGCTCGCCCAGGCTCGCCGCGCCCGAGGGCATGTCCCCGCGCAGCGCGACGATGTGGCGGATGCCCTGGGCGCGGTACAGATCGAGCGTCTCGGCGATGTCCTCGCGCGTGGAGCCGATGCAGGAGATGTGCGGCGCGGCGTGAAAGCCCGCCTGCCGGATCTCCATCACCGTGGCGAGGGTGCGCTCGCGCGTCGAGCCGCCCGCCCCGTAGGTGACCGAGAAGAAGCGCGGTTTCAACTGCGCGAGCTGCTGCCAGGTGGCGTTCAGTCTCTGCACGCCCTCGGGCGTCTTGGGCGGGAAGAACTCGAAGCTGAAGCCGCGCGGGTGCTTTTTCTGGGATTCCATTGGCTGCGCTCGATGAGCACTACACGCCCTCTCCCGCCTGCGGGAGAGGGCAGGGGTGAGGGCAGGTCTCAGTACCGGTACGCGTCGGACTTGTAGGGACCCTGTTTCCCAACCCCGATGTACTTCGCCTGCTCGTCGGTGAGCTCGGTCAACTGCGCGTTCAGCTTCTTGAGCTGCAGCCGCGCGACCTTCTCGTCGAGGTGCTTGGGCAGCACGTACACGCCCACCGGGTACTTGCCCGATGCCTTCTGCGCCTCGCCCCAGAGCTCGATCTGCGCCATCACCTGGTTGGCGAACGACGAGGACATCACGTAGCTCGGGTGCCCCATGGCGCAGCCCAGGTTCACCAGCCGCCCGCCGGCGAGCAGGATGATGCGCTTCCCCGCTTTTCCGTCCTCTCCTGGGAAGATGACGTGGTCGACTTGCGGCTTGATGTTCTCCCACTTGTACTGGTGCAGCGAGGCGACGTCGATCTCGGAATCGAAGTGGCCGATGTTGCACACGATCGCCTGGTCCTTCATGCGCGTCATGTGGGCGTTGGTGATCACGTTCACGTTGCCCGTCGCGGTGACGAAGATGTCCGCGAGCGGCGCCGCGGTGTCCATGGTCACCACGCGGTAGCCCTCCATCGCCGCCTGCAGCGCGCAGATCGGGTCGATCTCGGTGACCCACACCTGTGCAGAGAGCGCGCGCAGCGCCTGCGCGCAGCCCTTGCCCACGTCGCCGTAGCCGCACACCACGGCGACCTTGCCGGCGATCATCACGTCGGTGGCGCGCTTGATGCCGTCAACGAGCGACTCGCGGCAGCCGTACAGGTTGTCGAACTTGGATTTCGTCACCGAGTCGTTCACGTTGATCGCGGGGAAGAGCAGCCGCCCTTCCTTCGCCATCTGGTAGAGGCGGTGCACGCCGGTGGTGGTCTCCTCGGTGACGCCGCGGATGTTCTTCGAGATTTCCGCGTACCAGCCGGGCTTGGCGGCGAGGCGCTTCCTGATCGAGGCGAAGAGCGCCTTTTCCTCGTCGTTCGTCGGCTTGGCGATCACCGAGGCGTCCTTTTCCGCGCGGCAACCGAGGTGCACGAGCAGCGTCGCGTCGCCCCCGTCGTCGAGGATCATGTTCGGCGTGCCGCCGTCCTTCCATTCGAAGATGCGGTGCGTGAACTCCCAGTAGTCGTCGAGCGACTCGCCCTTGAAGGCGAACACGGGCGTGCCGCCGGCGGCGATCGCCGCGGCGGCGTGGTCCTGGGTCGAATAGATGTTGCACGAGGCCCAGCGCACGTCCGCCCCGAGCGCGCGCAGCGTCTCGATCAGCACCGCGGTCTGGATGGTCATGTGCAGCGACCCCGCAATGCGCGCGCCCTTCAAGGGCTGCTTTGCGGCGAACTCCTCGCGGATCGCCATGAGGCCGGGCATCTCGGTCTCGGCGATGCGGATTTCCTTGCGGCCCCAGTCGGCCAGGGACAGGTCGGCGACCTTGTGGTCAGTGAAACTCTTGGCTTGCGGTACGGCGCTCATCACGCCCTCCTTTCCTAGGAAAAAAGTTCGTGAGCGCCGTTGCAATGTCGATACCCCGAGCCTGGCGGGCGCCGTAAAGGAAAGCGGCCGTTGCAACGCTCCTCGGGGAAGGGGATTCTAGCGCAAATGACCGGCGCCGCGCCACGGGCGGGCATGGCCGCACGGGCAAATCGCCCGCAAACGCCCGTCCCGCCTGGCTCTTCGAGGCGTTGCGCCCGCCGCCGTCGCGTACCGCGCACGAGGCATCAGGCGTAGAATCACGATCAAAGGTTGCAGGAAGTTGCAGTGCCCGCCGGAGAACGTGCGAACCGAGGGAGGCTTCCATGACGACTCGCACACGCTTCGGAATCGTTCTTGCTGCGGTTTTGTTCGCGCTCCTTGTGCCGGCGCGCGGTTTCGCAGCCGACACGTCCGCGGCCGATTCCGACGCGGTCTTCAACTACGCCGAAGCCATCTATTCGCAGTATCTCTCCCCCTCCGGCGCCACGTCGCAGTCCGACGGCTACTACTACTACCGCTACTACTCGGGCACCGGCGCCTACATCGCCACCGCCAACGGGAGGTTCCTCTACCTCGGCCCGGCATCGAGCAACCAGGTCCTCGATCTCGGCGCCGTCTCCGACTGGCTGACGGAAAGTCAGGGGCTGCTCGCCGGGGCCGTGACGTATACAGGCACCTATCCCGCGACCGGCACGGTCAGCTATACGACCAAGGACGGAAGAAGCGTCTCGGTCGAGGCATTCCCGGGACAAGTCCAGGTCTTCGTCGATTCGTCGCTCAGCGAAACCACCGTGACCCAGGGCTTACAGGGCCTGGGCGGCACCGTCATCGCGCAGATTCCCAAGGCGGGCTATTACCTGGCGAGCGTCGCGGCCGGCAGCGAGTCCGCGTTCATCGCCACGCTGCGCCAGTACTCGCAGGTCGTGGATGCGATGCCGAACATGCCCGCAAGCATCGGGGCCGACGCGATCGAGCTGGACGACAGTTGGTGGCGCACGAACCGGCCGGTGCCGTTGAACGTCCCGCCCGGGGTGATCATCGTGGACGCGCAACGAGGCGCCACCGGCCACTCGCAGCTCGTCGGGGAATCGGTCCTCGGCCAGGGCGGCACGATCGGAACCGTGCTGATCACCGACGACGACAGCGGCAGGATCAGCAACGACAAGATCGTGGCCTCGATCATCGCCTCGGCGACCGGGAGAACCATATTCACGCCGAACGAGCCGATTCTGATCAACATGTCGATCAGCGGCGGGGGAAACACCTGCAACTGGGGCACCGGCTGCGGGGACACTCAGGCAAGCGAGGACCAGCGCCACGAGAACTGGCGGGGGTTCGCCTCGACGGTGCTCAATACGATCGGGGGCTTGCCCGCCGACGTCCGGGACAACCTGATGCTGACCACCATCCTGGGAAACGGCGGCTCGAACCTGAGCAGCGACGTCGCCAATCTGCGCGCGAACGCGACGTTCGACGCGATCCTCGACAAGAACGTCCAGTTCGCCGAGGCGGCGGGCGCCGACACCGTTCCGGTCACCGGCGCGCGGCCCAACGGAGAGTATTCGAACACCGCCAACGATCTCTCGGTCGTGAGGATCACCGGCGTCATCCTCGATTCCAATGGAAACCTGGTGAACTACGGGACCTCGTTCTCCTCGCCGCGGATCGCCGCGGTCACGGAGCAGGTCCTCGCGGCGACGCCCGGTCTCAAGGTCGACCAGGCGAAGCTCGCGAACATCCTCGCCCAGAACGCGAATCCCGGCGGAGCGCTGGTGCTGAGCGAGGCGACCTCCATGGCGACCTACATCAAGACGACGACAGCGCAGGTCATGAGCCAGACGGGCGTCACCGAGGAGCAGGCCAAGTCGGCCGTGTTGCTGGCCGTGAAGTCCAACGCGTTGCACAGCCTCGTGGCGTCGGAGGCGGTCGCCAAGGCGGAGGCCATCAAGGAAGCAAGCACGACCGACTCGAGCGGAGCGGCCAGCGTCACCGGCATCGCGTTCACCTCCACGGGAGGAACGGCGTCCGCGGTGATCACCCCGGCGATCGCCGGCGTGACCGTGCAATTCACCTTGAGCGGAACGGACGGCTATTTCCAGAGCGAAAGCAAGCTGACAAACTCGGCCGGCGGCGTGTCGTTCTCCGTCCCCGCCGGCGCGTCCGGGGTGGTGGACACGTTTTCAGTCACCGCGGTGCTGAGCGGTCGGGTCGCGAGCGCGACACATACCTGGTGATCGGGACGGGTTCCGGCAAGTGGGGCGGCAGACAGCCGCCGGTTCATCTTTCGAACTTCCAACCCGTCGAATAACGCCCTCGCCGCGAGTTTTTCCCGGGCGATTTCGCAAGCGGCCTCTGCTGAAATGCCGGCTGTCGAGCGCGATATTCCACTCGACGGTCTCGGCATCCACAGGCAGGCAGGGCATGCGACTTCCTTGGAAGAAGGAAACCTACGCCGGTGTCCCTCCGAGCGCGCCCATCACGGCCTTCGAGCGGGCGCGCATCGAGTGGTTCGAGCGCTACGGGTCCGCCGTGGTCGACAAGAACCGGGCCTACGTGCTCACGGTGGTGCTCACCTGCGCGATTGCGGCGCTCGGCTTCGCGCTCGCCTCGATCACGCCGCTCAAGACCGTCGTTCCCTACATCATCAAGGTCGCCGACAACGGCTCCGCGGTACCGGTCAGCGGCGCGGCGCAGAACTACCAGCCCGGCGAACCGGAGCGGCGCTACTTCCTCGCGCAGTGGGTCAGCAAGTTGATGACCCTCGACCCGTTCCTCACCGAGCGCAACCTGATCGACGCCTCCAGCCTGGCGCGCGGCAAGGCCATCCAGGAGCTCGCCGACTGGGTGAGGTTCGAGAAGCCGATCGAGGCGGTGAGGAAGGACGCTTCGCTCACCCGCGTGGTCAGCATCAACACGGTCAGCTTCCTGGACGCCGGCGTGGCCCTGGTGCGCGTCTCGACCGAAATGCGCTCGCTGAACCAATCCCCGACCCGGAAGCGCTACCTGCTCACCGTGCACTACACGGTCGTTCCGCCGACGACCGAGGCCGAGATCTACAAGAACCCGGTCGGCCTGTACGTGACGCACTTCGCCGTCCAGGAGGAACTCGCCTGATGCGCGGCTGCGCGACGCTGCGGGGCGCGATCCTGCTCGCCGCCATCGTGCTCGGCGCAAGTGGAGCATCGCGGGCCGAGCAGCAGGCGATGCCGATGCCCGGGGATACGCGGCTGGTGCAGTTCAGCTTCGATCCGAACGACAGCTACACCGTCCTCTCGCGCCCGGGGGCGGTCACCGACATTCAGTATTCGCCCGAGGAGAAGCTCGTCGCGCTCGCGATCGGGGATTCGACCCAGTGGATGACGAGCAAGACGCCGGGCCACGTCTTCCTGAAGCCGCTGCGCCCGGACATCTTCACTTCGGCGACGCTCGTGACCGACAGGCGCACCTATCAGCTCACGCTGCGTGCGAGCCCGGAGAACGGCAAGTGGTACCAGCAGGTGCGCTGGAACTACCCGGACGAGATGATGTGGCAGGCGGTGCAGGAGGAGAAGCGCCGCGATGCGGACGAACGCGAGCACAGGCGCCTCGACGAGATTTCCGTCTCGCAGGGCGTGTCGGTGGAAAAGCTCAATTTCAACTACACGGTGACGGGCGACGCCGCATTCAAGCCGAAGCTGGTGTTCGACGACGGCAGGTTCACATGGATTCGGGTCGGCGCGGACGTCCAGGAGCTTCCCGCCCTGTTCGTCACCTCGGAGCAGGGCGCGGAACTTGCCAATTACGTGGTCAAGGGCGAATACCTGGTAGTGCAGAGGCTCGTGCCCTCCGCGATGCTCAAGCTCGGCACGGCCGAAGTCCGCATCGCCCGCGGCGAGGAACGCACCAGCTGGTTCAGGTGAGAGGCCGGCGGTGAGCGAGGAATCCCGCGTCGAGGACTACGCCGCGCCGGCAGCGCAGGAGCCGATCCCCGGCAAGGTCAAGCGCAAGCTGCACCTGTACCTGGTGCTCGGCTTTGCGGCGCTCGCCGCGCCGGCGATCATCTGGAAGGCCACGAGGGATCAGGCCCAACAGACCGACGCGCGCAAGGAAAGGAAGGAAGCCGAGGCGAAGGAGGCGGTGAGCGGACCACCCAGCCTGCAGCCCATCCAGGCCGAGATCGAGGCGCAAACGAAGAACGCCGCCGAGTCCACCGGGAGGACGGTGGACGAACTCAAGAATCCGGCGGGCCGTGATCGGACAATCCCGCCCGGGCAGCGGGACGCGGCGGGGAGAGCGGGGCAATCTCAGCCCGCAGCCGGCCCGCAAGGGGCGCTCCTGCCGCTGCCGGCATTCATGCCGGGGAGCCAGTTGCGCGATCCTGCCGAATTGGACCGGCAGCAGCGGATCAGGGATGCCGAGGCGCAGGCGACGCGCATCAAGTCGAGCGCGATCCTCGTGCTCACCGCCGAGGGCGACGGCCTGCGGGGATCGCTTCCGACCGGGCCGCAGGACTTGATGGCGAACTACAACGCCGCCATCGCGCAGGCCACCCAACGATTTGCCGGACAAGCCCAGGACCCGGCGAAGATCGCAGCGGCCTTCGCGGCGACGCAGCAGCAAAGACCGCAATCCAGGGTCGACCACGATCGCTCCTGGCTGAGCGAGCAGGACCAGGCGAAGCCGCCCCCGACGCTGTCGGCCACGCGTGCCGCGTCGCCCTACACCGTATTCCAGGGAACCATCATCCCCGCGGTGTTGCTCAGCGAGGTCAATTCCGATCTCCCGGGGATGCTCACCGCCCAGGTGACGCTGGATGTCTACGACGGCATTCGCGGCGCGACGCTGCTCATTCCGAAAGGCTCGCGCCTGGTGGGCAACTACAACAATGACGTGCGTCCTGGCCAGGAGCGGGTCATGGCTGCGTTCAGACGCATCATCTTTCCTTCCGGCGCGTCGGTGGACCTCGGCGCCATGGCCGCTGCCGACGCGATCGGCCGGAGCGGGTTCCAGGACGAGGTGGACTCGCACTTCTGGAAACAGTTCGGCGCGAATTTCCTGGTGGCTGGACTGGCTGCGCTGATCAGCAACAAGGATAGCGCCTCGACGGTGACCGTGGTCAACAGCGGCGGGACGGCGGTGAGCAGCGCCGCCGGGCAGATCCTCGTCGAGACCGTGAGAAACATCCAGCAGAGAAATGCCTACATCCCGCCGACCATCCGGATCAACTCGGGCTACAAGTTCAACGTGCTGGTGAACAAGGACATGACACTCCCGCCGCAGGTGACCTCCGTATCGCAAAGGGAGGGCGGGTAATAACGCTCGGCCGGGCGGTTTTTCCCTCGCGATTTTTTCGCTTCCCGCTGGAAGAATTGCCATCAGCGAAACTGAATTCACAGAACATGAACCTCGACTTGAAGTCCGCCGTCCTGTTTGCCGGCTTTGCCATCTCAGCTTCGCTGAGCCACGCCGCGGAGGGCGGATTGAACGGGTACGACTTCAGCTACGCGATCGCCGGGGACTCCAGGGTCACGCCCATCCAGGTCTTCGACGATGGAGCGCAGACTTTTTTTCAGTTCAAGGCCGCGGAGAACGCACCGGCCATCTTTCTCTTCAACAAGGGCCGGCAGGAACTTGCGCAGGTTGCCGCGCGCTCGCCCTACTTCGTCGTGAGCGGTTTGGGTCAGCGGTTCTCGCTTCGTTCTGGCACAGCGATCGCGAGCGTCGACTATGTGGGCGGGCGTCGCAACGAGCCGGTGCTTCCCACGGCGCGGGGCGCGGCAGATACGCCCGCTCCGCGGGTCGCGCCTGCGCCGGCGGGCGACGCGGAGCGCCAGCTTGCGATGGTTCAGAGCATTGTCGCCCAACTGGGCGCGCGCCGCAGCGAGGATCGGGTCGTGCAGACGGCCGAGGCGAAAGAGACGATCACTGTGCCGTTCCATCGGGGCAAGACCGCCCTGGGACCGCGCGGCAACAGGACGATGGCGAAGATCGCGCAGTCCGCCGGGTCGGCGGAAGTCGTGATGATCACCGGCCGCGGCGACCCGAACAATCTCGATCTCGGCACGGACCGCGCCATGACATTGCGCAGCTTTCTGACGGGGCGCGGTGTGCCGGTCCAGAAGATCCGGCTGGCCGAAGGACAGGCCGCGCGCGCATCGGGGTCCAAGGACGTCTATCTCTCCGAAGTGTCGCTGGTCGCGCGGCCAGCGCGGGATCCTGGGGGGGAAACGGAGGGCAAGCGCGTGTCGTTGGCCCCAACCTCACAGAGCCTGCTTCCCGCGAATCTCCTGCCTCTGGCGTCGGCGACGATCGCGTTGCTCAACGAGGGCACGATCTCCAGGGAGGCGGCAGCGGAGATTCTGGGGAGGACGCTCCGGTCGCAGGGCGAGCCGAAGCCGACTCACGCGGTCGCATCGAAACCGGTATGGGAAATCTCTCCTTCCGACGGCACGCTGCGCAACGCGTTCGCTCGCTGGGCCGGCGCGGCGGGATGGCAGCTGTCCTGGGACGCGCCGGTGGACTATCCCATCGACGTGCGGGCGAGCTTCCAGGGGTCTTTCGATGAGGCGGTGGGCTCGGTCGCGACCGCGCTCGAGAACGCGGACGTTCCGCTTCAGGTTACGTTCTACCGTGCCAACAAGGTGCTGCGCGTGCTCGCCGCGCAAGGGCCGTCGAAATGAGGCGCGCCTTCTGTATCGCGCTGGTGATGGTCGCGGCGGCGGGTTGCGCGTCCAAGGCGCCGGTCAAGGCGAACATCCGCCTCGACAGGACCCCAACGCCCTCGCCCGCCAAGCAGGCCGAGGTGGTGCCGGGCGCGCCTGCGCCCATGGTCTATTACGCCGCGGGCGCATTTCTCGGAAGCAAGCCCATCTATCTCACCCGGCAAGCCGGTCCGAGCGCCGGCGCAGGCGCCAGGGAGGGAGGCTGGGAGGCAAAGGCCGGACTCAACCTGCGCGAAACGCTAGGGAAGTGGACCGCCGATGCCGGCTGGACGCTGGTGTGGGACTACGAGGGCGATCTGGAGATGCGCGCGGGCTCGGTATTCCACGGCGACTTCAAGGCTGCAGTGGCCGGACTCTTCAATGCCCTGCCCCAAAGCGTACGCATCCGCGCCGAGCTGCGGCCGGATAACGCGCCTCCTTTGCTCTATGTGACGCGCGACGCGGCGGGACGATGACGGACAGAACCAAGCGGTTGCTCTTCGTTGCCGTCGCCGTTGCGCTGGCCGGTTGTTCCACCGTGAACACCCAGATCCGCAAGGAGGTGGAGCGGGAGCAGGAAGCCGGGAAGCGCGGCATGGATCCGCCGGTGCGCATCGCGCCGCCTGCTCGCGTCGCCGAGGTGAAGGGCGCGT
>Ga0082335_1007608_pt1 | contig 12930 bp, 13 predicted proteins | sample Subgrocontami58m_FD_72375 | JGI IMG/M metagenome (GOLD analysis project Ga0082335, IMG submission 72375) | Subsurface groundwater microbial communities from S. Glens Falls, New York, USA - GMW37 contaminated, 5.8 m (SPADES assembly) (version 2) ...
AGCCGGGTCTCACTCGTGCTTCTCACCTCAAGCCCCGGCTGCGCCGGGTGCCGCGCTCAAGGCTGGTGGATCTGCTCGCGGTCGAGGCCGAAGGAGCGCAGGATCGGACGGTCGCTGTACGAGAACAGCACCGCCTCGCCCCCCGTGCTCGCATGCTCGTGCCACGACCACGCCGGGACGACGAAGGTGTCGTTGAGCGCCCAGTCGAAGCGCTTCCCGTTGATGATCGAGTAGCCGCCGCCTTCGGCGACGTTGTAGACGGTGCTCGCGACGTGCCGGTGGGCCGTGGTGTGCTCGCCCGCGCGGAGGAGCTGGAGGTGCGCATCCATCGTCGGGAGCGACGGCCCGCCGGTGTAGGGATTGACGTACTCCATGAGGATCCCGTCACAGGGACTCCCCTCGTCCTCGCGCAGCCGGTGGAGGACCTCGCGCGTGTCCTGCCAGCGGTAGTTGAGGAGCGGCGAGTAGACCCCACCGTCCGAGGGTCTCACCCACGACGGTTTGAGGTTCGCGCCCCAGCGGTACTTCGAATCATCCATCCGCTTCGTGACCGGCTGCGTCTCTTCGGGGAAGTACTGGAAGAACATCGCATCCATCATGATCACGAAGGGCATGTCGAGGCCGTCGAGCCAGATCACCGGCTCCTTGGACTCGTTCCCGTGGTCGTGCCAGGTCCAGTTCGGCGTGGTGAGGTAGTCGCCCTTCGACATGATCGACTTCTCGCCGTTCACCGTCGTGTGCGCACCCTCGCCCTGGATGACGAAGCGGATCGCCGCCGGCGAGTGGTGGTGGGTCCGCGCGATCTCGCCCGGCAGGACCATCTGGATCCCGGCGAACAGCGTCGCGGTGGCCGCCGGCTTGTCGAGGGCCGGATTGAGGAGCATGAGCACGCGCCGCTCGGCCTGATCCGCGGTGACGAGCCGGCCGGCCTTCGTGATCCGGGGCTCGACGTCCCTCCAGCGCCAGACGTGCGGCACGCTCTTCGGCGTCGGCTCGGGCGTCATCGCGTCGGCGAGCACGAGCCAGAGCGGCCGCATGTGGAACTCCCCGACCTCGGCGTAGAAGCGCTCGAGCTCGGGGCTCGCCCCGACGTGCGACCTGTGCGGCACAGCCTCGGTGGCCATCAGCGAACCCCCCTGCCAGAATGGGTCCCGAGGGAGCGAAGTATATGTCTCTTCGTCATGCGATCCTCGGCGTGCTGTCGGCGGCGCCGCTCACGGGCTACGACCTCGTCCAGTACATGCACGACTCGGTCGGCTACGTCTGGTCGGCGCCGAAGAGCCAGATCTACCCCGAGCTCCGCAAGATGGAGGAGCACGGCCTCGTGAGCGCGACCGTCGCGCCGCGCGGGCAGCACGCCCAGAAGCGCATCTACGCGATCACGGACGAGGGCGCGGCGGAGATCGAGCGCTGGGCCGCGAACCGGATGGAGTACCCGCCCGACCGCGATCCGCTCAGGCTCAAGGCGATCTTCTTCGACCTGGCGCCCTTCGAGGCCGCGCGCGAGCAGCTCCGCGCGCACGTCGCGCACTACACGCGGCGCCTCGCCCAGTGGGAGGAGCGAGCGGCGGCGCTCCGCGCACGGCGGGTCCACATCCTCCAGCGACGCCTCGCCCAGCGCGCGCCCGAGGAGCACGAGGCGATCATCGAGCTCAAGGCGTTCGCGTTCGAGGGCAACGTCGCGCGGGCCAAGGCCGAGATCGGCTGGGCGGAACGCGGGCTGGAGCTCATCGACGCGCTCGAGGCGCGCCGCGCCGGCGCTAGCGGCCGAGCGCGGCGCGAACGCGCTTCGCGGTGATCGGGACCTCGCGTACCCGCGCGCCACAGGCGGCGAACACCGCGTTCGCGATCGCGGCCGCGACCGGGACCATGCCCGGCTCGCCGACCCCGGTCGAGGGCTGCGTCGGATCGCCGATGACGTCGACGACGATCTCGCGCGGGGCGTCGCGGAACGTCGCGATCGGGTAGGCGTCCCAGCCGGTGGTCGTGATCCGGCCCTCCCGGTGGCGGAGCTCCTCGAGGAGCGTCCACGACGCGCTCTGCTGGATCCCCCCTTCGACCTGATTCCGGACGCCGTCCGGGTTCACGACGAGGCCGGGATCGACCGCGCACCAGAAGCGCTCCAGACGGACGAGCCCGTTCGCGGCGACCGAGACCTCGGCGACCTGGGCGACGTAGGTGCCGTGGTAGAGCGTGCACGCGATCCCACGGCCGCGGCCGGCCGCGAGCGCGCCGCCCCAGCCCGCGCGCGCGGCGACCGCCTCGAGCGCGTGCCGGAGCCGGGCGTCCTCGACATGGCGGAGGCGGAACGCGAGCGGATCGACCTGCGCGCGCGCGGCGAGCTCGTCCATGAACGACTCGATCGCGAAGACGTTCTCGGCCGCGGCGAGCGAGCGGAACGACGCCGTGCGCACCGGCGTGGGCACGATGTGGAGCGTGACCTTCGCCTTCGCGAACGCGTACGGCGGGATCGCGTTCCGGCCGGAGCTGCCCGGCGCGGTACGCGGGTCGAGGTGCGTCGAGCCGCGGAAGCCGTGCGCGCTGGTCGTCTCGTCGTACCGCCAGCCGCCCACCCGCCCGTCCGCGTCGAGCGCGGCGCTGACCTGCAGCGACGCCGCCGGCCGGGCGGGGCCGATCGCGAACTCCTCCTCGCGCGTCCACTGCACGAGCACCGGCCGACCGGCCGCCTTGGAGAGGCGGGCGGCCTCGAGGGCGGCGTCGCCGAGGCTGTTGCGGCCGTAGGTGCCGCTCGGGAGCTGCGGGATGACGCGCACCGCCTCCTCGGGCAGCCCCAGGGCGAGAGCGACCTCGGCGCGCAGGCCGAAGGGACGTTGGGTCCCGGCGTAGACCGTCGCCGCGCCGTCGCGCACGTCGGCGACGGCGGCCGACGGCCCGATCGGCGCGTTCGAGATGTGCGGAAGCGCGTACGAAGCCTCGACCACGCGCTCCGCGGCGGCGAGCGCTTCATCGACGCCCGGGTCGTCTCGCATGACGATGTCGACGTCGGCGCGCTCCACCGGCAGCGGAACGGCCCAGTCCGCGTCGAGCGCCTCGACGGCGTTGCGTGCCTGCGCCTCGCGCTCCGCGACGACGCCGACGAGATCGCCATCGCGGACCACCGCGACGACGCCGGGCATCGCGCGCGCGCGGCTGTCATCGAGCGCGCGGAGCGCCGAGCCCCGGACGGGCGGATGGAGGACCTGACCGAAGAGGAGGCCGGGCAGGCGGACGTCGGCGGTGTAGCGCGCGCGACCGGTCACGATGTCGTGCGCGTCGAGGCGGATCTGCGAGTGGCCGACGATGCCGTGCGCGGGCACCGGCTTCAGCGGGACGTCCGCGGGGACCTCGCCCGCGAGGCCGCCCCCTTCCGCGAGCAGCGCCGGGTACCCGAGGGTGCGGCCGTCCGGCGCGACGACCGCGCCGTCGCGCGTCGCGAGGGTCGCGGCGGCCACGCCGAGGCGGGCGGCCGCGCGGGCCACCAGGAGCGCCCGTGCCCGGGCGGCCGCCCGCCGCAGCGCGAGCCCGTCCACGGCGACCGAGCGGCTGCCGACCGTCCCGGCGTCGTGCGGCACCAGCGCCGTGTCCCCGAGGACGACCCGCACCGCGGCGATCGGCACGTCGAGCTCCTCGGCGACGAGCTGGGCGAACGCGGTCCTGAGCCCCTGGCCGAACTCGACCTTGCCCGAGAGCGCGACCACGGTCCCGTCGTCCTCGATCCGGATGCGCCGCTCGACGCGCTCGACCGGCGTCTCGATCACCGGCCGGCCTCGGCCGCACGGAGCACGGCGCGGACCGCGCGCCCGTACACGCCGCAGCGGCACAGGTTGGGGGCGAGCGCCTCGCGCACCGCCTGCTCGGTCGGCTGCGGGTCGCCGTCGAGGAGCGCGACCGCGCTCACGATCATCCCGCTCGTGCAATACCCGCACTGCATGGCGTCCTCGTCCACGAACGCCTGCTGCACGGGATGGAGCCGCTCGCCGTCGGCGAGCCCCTCGATCGTGGTGATCTCGAGATCCTCGGCCTGCGCGACGGTGAGGAGGCACGAGGCCACCGCGCGGCCGTCGGCGAGGACGAAGCAGGCGCCGCACTGACCGCGCCCGCAGCCGTACCGCGTGCCGGTGAGCGCGAGGTCCTCGCGGAGCACCGCGAGGAGCGAGGTGTGGGCGGGCACGTCGACCGCCTGGTCCTTTCCGTTGATCCGGAGCGTCGTCACGACAGGCGCAGCACGCGGCGGGCATTGTGCTCGAAGATCTTGGCTCGGTCCGCGCTCGAGAGCGCGAGCGCCTCGACGTTCGCGATGGTGTCGCGCACGTACGCGCTGCCGTCGTCCTCTCCGTACGGCATGTCCGTCCCGAAGAGCACTCGGTCGACGCCGAAGTAGGCGAGACCGCACTCGACGGCCGAAAGGGAGCCGTTCAGCGCGGTGTCGCCGTAGAAGCGCCGAAAGCCCGGCTCCGGGTCGCGCGCGCCCTCCGGTCCGGTCCCCTTGCCGGCGCGCTGGTGGAAGTGCGGGATCATCCCGCCGCAGTGGTGCGTGAGGATCCGCAGGCCCGGAAACCGGTCCATGATCCCGGCGTAGACGAGCCGGAACATGAAGACGCTCGTCTCGTAGGGCCAGCCGAGCGCGATGAACGCGCCGAACTTCGACGCGCGCTCCGTCGCGTAGTCGGGGAACTCGGCCGTCCGCATCGGGTGCACCCAGACCGGCCGGTCGAGCTCGGCCATGCGCGCCCAGAAGGGCGCGAAGCGCGGATCGTCCAAGGCGACGCCCCGGACGTTCGTGTGGACCTGCACGCCGAGCGCGCCGAGGTCGCGCGTCGCCCGGTCGAGCTCGACCTGGGCCGCGTCCGGGAAGTTGAACGGGAGAGCGGCGGCGAATCCCACGAAGCGGTCGGGATGCGCGCGGCAGATCTCGGCAAGCTCGTCGTTCGCCCACTTCGCGAGCTCGACCGCCTGCGAGCCGTCGCCGATCGAGTCGAGCGGCGGCTGCGACATCGTGAGCACCTGCACGTAGTCCGGGAACGCGTCCATGAGCCGGAAACGAGCCTCGAGGTCGTAGAGGCTCGGCCTGATCCCGACCTGCGCGGGCGGGTACGACCCCGGCGCGAGCCGGCGGACCCGCTCCATGAACTTGGGCGGCACGATGTGCGGGAAGGCGTCGATCTTCACGCTAGTCCTGGACGACCGTGTTCCGCAGAGTCCCGATCCGCTCGATCTCGACCTCGACGACGTCGCCCACCTTCAGGAACTCGGGCGGCTTGCGCGCGAAGCCCACGCCGGCCGGCGTCCCGGTCAGGATGACGTCTCCCGGCTCGAGCGAGCATCCCGCGGAAAGCTCGCGGATCAGCCGCGGGATCTTGAAGACCAGGTACTTCGTCCGCGAGTCCTGCTTCGTGACGCCGTTGACCCGCGTCGAGAGCCGCAGGTCGTTCGGGTCGCCGAGCTCGTCGGCGGTGACGATCCACGGACCCAGGGGAAGGTGCGTGTCGAAGTTCTTCCCACGGAACCACTGGCCGCCGTGCCGGCGCTGGACGTCGCGCACCGAGACGTCGTTCCCGACCATGTACCCGAACACGTGCTCGTAGGCGCGATCCTCCGGGATGTCCCGCCCGGACCGCCCGATGACGAGCGCGAGCTCGACCTCCCAGTCGAGCTGCGTGGAGTGCGGGGCTGGGAAGCGGATCGGGTCGTTCGGGCCCGTGACCGTCGCCGGGTTCTTCGAGAAGAACGCCGGCCACTCCGGGATCTCGACCGGCTCCGGGCCGGGGGCGCCGCCCGCGCCGCGGAGGCCCTTGCCCTCCTCGAAGTGGGACGAGTAGTTCCAGCCGACGCAGAAGACGTTGCGGCGCGGGCGCGGGATCGGCGCGTGGAGCCTCGCCGTCGCGAGCGGCGTGCCGCCGCGGGCGCCGCGCGCGGCGTCGCCGACGCGCCGCCACAGCTCCGCATCACCCTCGACCAGCCCCTGGACGTCGTCGGGGGCACCGGGGACGAGGGTCGCGACCGGGACGATCGTGCCGTCGCTCGCGACGACCCCGGCACGGGGCCCGCCCGGGCTCGCGTAGGTGACGACCCTCATGACATCGTGGGCGCCGGGCGCTCCTCCGGCCACGCGGCGTAGGTGCGCCGGTAGTACAGGATCGGCGCACCGCCGAAGACCGTCCCGCCCTCGACGCGCCCGATGAAGATCCAGTGGTCGCCCGCCTCGATGACCTCCGTCACCACGCACTCCGCCACGGCGACGCTGTGCTCCGGGAGCATCGGCGCGCCGCCCGCGAGGCGGGACGGCAGCCAGGCGAGGCCACCGAACTTGTCTTCCGCCTTGGAGGCGAAGAGGGTCGAGAGGTCCTCGGCGCCCGCCTTGAGGAAGTTGACGCAGAAGGCGCGCGCGTGCTGGAGGGCGGGCAGCGTACGGGAGGTCTTGTCCACCGACACGAGCATGAGCGGCGGCTCGGTCGAGAGGCCGACGTACGACTGGCTCGTCAGGCCCTTCGGCCGGCCGTCCGCGCCGACCGCGGTGACGATCGTGACCCCGGTCGGGAAGGAACCCGACAAGGCACGGAAGAGGTCGCGGTCCACCGGCACTACGAGTCGAGGTCGCGCAGACGGGTGCTGAGGGCGCCGGCACCGTCGCGGACGGCCCGGATCGCGGCGGGGAGCGCGGCATCGTCGAGACGGAACAGCGGGCCGGCGATCGAGATGCCGGCCGCGATGCGGCCGTCGGGCCTGAACACCGGCGCGGCGACACCGCGCACGCCTTCATCGACCTCGCCGTCGCTCACGACGTAGCCCTGCTCTCGGATCGTGCGGAGCTGCGCGCGGAGCACGTTCGGGTCGATGACCGTGCGATCGGTGTACCGGGTGAGCGTGGTGTGCGCGAGCACCTCGTCGATCTCCTCGGGCGTCGAGAACGCGAGGAGCACCTTCGCCGACGCGCCGGCGTGCACGCCGTGCGCCTGGCCACGCTCGTACGAGAGGCGCACCGGGAACGTGCTCTCGACGCGCTCCACGCAGACGACCGTGTCGCCCCAGCGCCTCGTGAGGAGCGCGACCTCGCCGGTCTTCGCGTTGATCTCGTGCATGATCGGCAGCGCGAGCTCCGGCAGGCCGAGGCCCTGGCGCGCGACGCGCGCGAGCTGGTAGATGCGCGGGCCGAGACGGAAGCCGCCGCGGGCCTCGTCTTCTTCCACCAGTCCGTACGAGCGGAGGGTCTGCAGGTAGCGGTAGGTCGTGCTGCGGGTCATGCCGAGCAGCCGGGAGACCTCCGCCGCCGAGAGCACGGGCCGCTGCGCGTCGAAGAGGAGGAGGACGTCCGCGGTCCGGTCCGCCGTCGTGTTCCGACCCTGACTTGCTTTCTGCGTCAACTGTGCCATCGCGCGGGACACCCCTCCTCGAACGCGCTTCTCGTCATCACAACGCGGGACCCCAGACCCGAAGAATAGGACGAACGACGTCCGCTGTCTCACACGCGGCTCCGTCGCGCAGGGAATGCCCCTGGGCGCGCGCCCGCCGCCACACCGGGCAGACGAATGCGAAGTGCCGCTGGCAGGCGGCCTCGGCTCGCTCGCGGGTCGTGACGCCCGCGCCACGGAGCGCCGCCTGCAGGTGGCACAGCGGCAGGCCGACGATGTTCGCGCGGCAGCCCTCCCAGCGCTCGACGAGCGCCCCGCCGGCGCCCTGGAGCGCGTACGAGCCCGCCTTGTCGAGCGGCTCGCCCGAGGCGACGTAGGCCGCGATCGCGCCGTCGTCGCGCGATCGCATCGCGACGCGCGACCGCACCGCAAAGCCGAGCGGCCGGCCGGCCGCGTCGACGACCACGACCTCGGTCACCACCTCGTGCGCACGTCCGGCCAGCCGTCCGAGCATCGCGACCGCATCCGCGGCGTCGCGCGGCTTCCCCAGCCGTTCGCCATCGAGGTCGATCTCGGTGTCCGCGGCCACGGTGACCGAGCCGTGCCCGGCGACGGCGGTCGCCTTCGCGAGCGCGGGCGAAGCGGCCGCGCGCTCGTCCACCTCGGCCGCCGCGACGTCGAACGGCACGCCGAGGAGCGCGAGGAGCTCGCGGCGGCGCGGCGAGGCGGAGGCGAGCACGAGGGCGTTCATCGTTCGGTCACGCGATACTGTGACCGATGCGTCGAGCGCTCGCGCTCGGGGTCACGCTCGCGCTCGGGGTCGCGACGGGGTGCGGCGGCGGCGGCTCGCCCGCGGCCGCGCCGGGCTCGCCCGCGACCCCGGCGGCGCCGGCGGCGACCGCGACGCCCTTCGCGGCCCCCGCCCACCCCGAGCTCCTCCTGGCGACGACCACGAGCACGCAGGACTCCGGGCTGCTCGACGTGCTCGTCCCCGACTTCGAGAAGCGGACCGGATACAAGGTGAAGACCACCGCGGTCGGCACCGGCGCGGCGCTCGCGATCGGCGCGCGGGGCGACGCCGACGTGCTCCTCGTCCACGCGCCGGACGCCGAGCTGGACTTCATGCGGGCGGCGAACGGCGGGCGCCGGCTGCTCGTCGCGCACAACGACTTCATCCTCGTCGGACCGCCCGGCGATCCCGCCGCCGTGAAGGGACGGAGCGTGCGCGAGGCGCTCGCCGCCATCGCGACCGCGAAGGAGACGTTCATCTCGCGCGGTGACAAGAGCGGCACGGACCTCCTCGAGAAGGCGCTCTGGAAGGATGTCGCGGTCCCGGCGGCGCCGTGGTACGTGGAGTCGGGGACGGGGATGGGCCAGTCGCTCGTCGTCGCCTCGGAGCGCAGGGCCTACCTGCTCACGGACCGCGCCACCTACCTCGCACGCAAGGACGCCCTGCAGCTCGCGGTCATGGTCGAAGGCGCCGTGGAGCTCCTGAACTACTACCACGTCATCACGGTGAGCCAGGCGACGTTCCCGAAGGTGAACGCCGGCGGCGCGAACGCGTTCGCCGACTACCTCGTCTCACCCGCCGGTCAATCGCTCATCGCTGGATTCGGCAAGGAGAAGTACGGACAGCCACTCTTCTTCGCCGATGCGGGCAAGGGACCGTAGCAGGACGCCGGACCGACGCTCGACCGTCCCCGGGGTATCGGGTAGCATCGGCCTGCCGCTAGCCGGACGCGTCCAGTCCCGAACGATCTCGTCCTCGCGACGACCATGGGAGAAGACGATGTTCCGTGCTGCCGCGACGCTCCTCGGTGCCATCCTCGTCGCCGGCTGCGGCGGCACGTCATCCGCACCGTCGACAGCCGGGGCGAGCGCGCCCGCCGCGGTCCCCGTCCCTGGACGGCCCGATGTCAGCATCGCCGTGACGACGACGTTCCAGGACTCGGGGCTCCTCGACGCGCTCATCCCCGACTTCGAGCGCCGGACCGGATACCGGGCGAAGGTCACGGCGCAGGGCACCGGCGCGGTGCTCGCCCTCGCGGCGAAGGGCGACGTCGACGCGCTCCTCGTCCACGAGCCGCGGCAGGAGCTCGCGTTCATGGCAACGGGAGGCGGCGCCCGCCGCGACCTCGTCATGTACAACGACTTCATCCTCGTCGGTCCGCCGGGCGACCCCGCGGGCACGAAGGGACGGACGATCGAGGACGCGTTCCGCGCGATCGCCGCGGCGAAGGCGCCGTTCATCTCGCGCGGCGACCGGAGCGGCACGGACGTGGCCGAGAAGGCGGTCTGGGCACGGATCGGCGTCACGCCCGGCGCGCCCTGGTACGTCGAGTCGGGGACCGGCCAAGGTCAGTCCCTCGTGGTGGCCTCCGAGAAGAAGGCCTACCTGATCACGGACCGCGGCACGTTCTTCGGCCGGAAGGCCAGCCTCGCGCTCGGCGTCACGGTCGAGCCCCAGCCTCGGCTGCTCAACGTCTACCACGTCATCACGATCGATCCGGCGCGGTTCCCACGGACCAATGCGGCCGGGGGGACGGCGTTCGCGCGCTACCTGCTCTCGCCGGAAGGACAGGACCTCATCGGATCCTTCGGCCGCGACCGCTTCGGCACGGCGCCCTTCCTCCCCGCCGCGGGGAAGGACGAGAGCACACTCCGCTAGATGGAGCTGATCCTCGACGGCCTCCGCGAGGCGCTTGCCCGCATCGCCGGCCTCGACCGCGACCTCCTCGACGCCGCGAGCGCGTCGCTCGTCGTGAGCGGCGGCGCGACCGCCCTGGCCGTCGTCACGGGACTGCCGCTCGGCACCGCGCTCGGCCTGGGCCGCTTCCGCGGCCGCGGGCTGCTCCTCGCGCTCGCCAACACCGGCATGGGCCTGCCGCCCGTCGCGGTCGGTCTCTTCGTCGCGGTGCTCATCTGGCGGAGCGGGCCCTTCGGCGAGCTCGCCTGGTTCTGCACGCGGCAGGCGATGGTCACCGCGCAGTACCTCCTCGCGGTACCGATGGTCATCGGCCTCACCGCCGTGGCCGTGCAGAGCGTCGATCCGCTCCTCCCGCTCCAGCTCCGCGCGCTGGGGGCGTCCCCGCTCCAGGTGGCCTGGCTCGTCGCCCGCGAGTCGCGGCTCCTGCTCCTCTCGGCCGCGATGGCCGGTTTCGGCGCCGCGATCAGCGAGATCGGCGCCTCGCTCATGGTCGGCTGCAACCTCAAGGGCGACACGCGGATCCTCACGACCGCGATCGCGTTCGAGACCTCCAAAGGCGAGTTCGGCCCGGCCTTCGCGTTCGCGTTCGCCCTCGTCGCGCTCATCTTCGCACTCAGCGCGCTCACGACCTGGCTCCAGCAGCGGCGCCGGCTCGCGACGTGAGCCTGCTCGAGGCGCATGACCTGGTCGTCAGCCGGGAGGGGCGGGTGGTCGTCCGCCTCGAGCGCCTCGCGGTCGAAGAGGGCGAGACCCTCGCGATCCTCGGGCCGAACGGCGCGGGCAAGACGAGCCTCCTCCTCGCGTTCGCGGCGCTGCGTCCGTACGCGGGCGCACTCCGCTGGCGCGGCGCGGTCGTCGATGACCCCGCGACCTACCGGCGCCGGCTCGGGACCGTGCTCCAGCGCCCGCTGCTCCTCGATCGGAGCGTGCGCGAGAACGCGGGGCTCGGCCTCGCGCTCCGCGGGGTCGCGCGGCCGGAGCGGGACGAGCGCGCCGAGACCGAGCTCGCCCGACTCGGGGCGGCGCACCTCGCCGACCGGCGTGCGACCGCGCTCTCCGCCGGCGAGGCGCAGCGCGTGAGCCTCGCCCGCGCGCTCGCGCTCGATCCCGAGCTGCTGCTCCTCGACGAGCCGTTCGCGGCGCTCGACGCGCCGACGCGCGAGGCGCTTCTTGGCGACCTCGCGCACGCGCTGGCCGGCCGCGGCACGACCACGGTGCTCGTGACGCACGACCGCGACGAGGCCCTGTCGCTCGCCGACCGCATCGCCGTCCTCATCGACGGACGGCTCCGGCAGATCGACGTGGCCGAGGCGGTCTTCACACGGCCGGCCGACGCGGAGGTCGCGGCCTTCGTCGGCGTCGAGAACGTCCTGCCGGCGCACGTCGTCCGTGCGACCGACGAGCTCACGCTGCTCCGCATCGGCGACGTGGCCGTGGAGGTCACCGCGGTGCCGCCCGCGGGCGACGACTTCCCCTTGCTGTGCATCCGGCCGGACGACGTGGCCGTCGCGCGCGAGGAGGCGCGCTCGTCGAGCGTGCGGAATGCGTTCCGCGCCACGGTCACGCGTCTGGAGCCCGCGGGCCGCCGGGTCCGGGTGACCCTCGACTGCGGCTTCCCGCTCATCGCGCACATCACGCGCCAATCCGCGCGCGACCTCACGCTGGCGGAGGGCGACCGGGTCGTCGCCTCCTTCAAGGCGACGGTCCCGCACCTTCTCCCGCGCCGGCGGCGCTGAGTACCATCGTCCAGGTGACGACCAGCCCGAGCGCGGCGCGCGTCGCGAAGCGCCTGCTCACCGTGGACGAGGCGCTCGAGCGGATCCTCGCGCGCGTCGCGCCGCTCCCGGCGCGGACGCTCGACCTCGCCGATACGCTCGGCGCCGTGCTGGCCGAGGACGTCGTGGCCGATCGCGACGTGCCGCCGTTCCGCAACTCCGCGATGGACGGCTACGCGGTGCGCGGCGAGGACGTCGCGACCGCCCCCGTGCGGCTGCGGGTCACCGGCGCGGTCGCCGCGGGCGGCCTGCCCGAGGGCACCCTGGGCTCCGGCGAGGCCGTCCGGATCATGACCGGCGCGCCGATGCCGGAAGGCGCGGACACCGTGGTCCGCGTCGAGGACACCCGTGAGGTCGGGGCGGCCGTCGAGATCACGGTCGCGACCGCACGAGGCACGTCCGTCCGGGCGGCGGGCGAGGACGTCCGCTCCGGGAGCACGGTGCTCGCCACCGGACGCCTGCTGCGCCCCGCCGAGATCGGCGTGCTCGCGGCGCTCGGACATGCCCGGGTCCGCGTGACGGCGACGCCGAGGGTCGCCGTCCTCTCGACCGGCGACGAGCTCGTCGAGCTCGACGCGCCGCTCGGTCCCGGGCGGATCCGCGACGCGAACCGCTACTCGCTCGGCGCCGCCGTGCGAGCCGCGGGCTGCGAACCGTGGCCGCTCGGCATCGCGCGCGACACCGCCGACGACCTGCGGCGCGCGCTCGCGAGCGCGAGCGCGGCGGACGCGATCGTGACGAGCGGCGGCGTGTCGGTCGGCGACCACGACCACGTCAAGCCGGTCGTCGAGTCGATGGGCACGATGGACTTTTGGTCGATCGCGATCCGGCCCGGCCGGCCGCTCGCGTTCGGCGAGCTCGGCCCGCGGCGCACGCCGATCTTCGGCCTCCCCGGCAATCCGGTGTCGGCGCTCCTCACCTTCGAGCTCTTCGTCCGGCCCGCGCTCCTGCGGCTGGCGGGGCGGACGAGCGTGCACCGCCCGCGCGCGCGGGCGGTGCTCGTCGAGGACGTCGAGAAGCCCGCGGGCCTGCGCTTCTTCGCGCGCGGCGTGCACGATGCCGCCGCGGGCACCGTGCGGACGACCGGTCCCCAGGGCTC
>Ga0082335_1007609_pt1 | contig 12928 bp, 14 predicted proteins | sample Subgrocontami58m_FD_72375 | JGI IMG/M metagenome (GOLD analysis project Ga0082335, IMG submission 72375) | Subsurface groundwater microbial communities from S. Glens Falls, New York, USA - GMW37 contaminated, 5.8 m (SPADES assembly) (version 2) ...
CGCCCCGGCGGCGGCCAGAACCCGCTCCTGCTTTCCGGCCTCATCCTCGCCGGGGCGAACGCCGACCCGCGTCCCGGCGAAGACGACGGCTGGCTCACCGCCGAGGAACTCCAGGGCCTGGACCTGACCGGCACGGAGCTGGTGGTCCTCTCCGCCTGCTCGACCGGCCGGGGCGAGCTCGCCGCGGGCGAAGGAGTGCTGGGCTTGCAGCGCTCGCTCACGGTCGCGGGCGCGCGCGGCTTCCTCTTATCGCTATGGAACGTGCCGGACGCCGACACGCAGGAGTTGATGGAGCGCTTCTACGACTCGCTGTGGGCGAAGGAGGACGGCGATCCGGCCGAGGCCCTGCGCGCGGCGCAACTCGCCCTGCTCGCCGAGGACCGCAAGGCGGGGAAGTTCCGCCCGCATCGCTGGGGGGCGTGGGTGCTGGTGAGGTAGAGAGGAATGGCCGCACATGTTTGGCGCGGCCAGGACCGGGACGAGCCGGCGGCCGACCTGAAGACGGAAGGGACGACGTAGAGGAGAGGGCGGCAGACGGCGAGGGGGGGCGCCCGCCGCGGAGGGAGGGAGGGGCGTCTACTCCGCGCAGGACTTGCCTGATCGGATACCATCCCTCATAATCCAGGCGTTGCAGGGGATCGTGCTCCAGGATCCGGCAGGAGAGACGCCGATGGCCGAGACAAAAGACAAGGTCAGGGATCTGCTGGACCGCCTTCCCGACGACTGCAGCGTCGATGACGTCCTTTATCATCTCTACGTCCTGCAGAAAGTGGAACAGGGACTTGCCGATGTCGCTGCCGGGCGCGTCATTCCCCATCAACAGGTTGCGGAGGAGATGCGGCTGAAATGGCAGATCGGACGCGTCAAGTAGTCTGGACGGAGGCGGCGCGGAACGACCTTGATTCCGTGCTGGAGTACATCGCCGAGGACTCTCCCCAGGCCGCAGCCAACCTGCTGGATCACTTCCTGCGAGCCGCCGAATCCCTCGCGCGGCTTTGCGAACGCGGGCGCGTGGTCCCGGAACTCGACGACCCCGCCATTCGCGAGACCTTCGTCCATTCGTATCGGATTCTCTATGAAGTCGCCGATGCCGAAGTTCGGATCGTCGGCGTTCTCCATGGAGCGCGCGACTTCGACCGGTGGTTGCGCGGACGCGAGACAAAGTAGGGACTCGTGTGAGAACAGGCTGATCCAGCGACTGGATGGCGGCGCTCGCAGTGCGCCACGAAGTGCAGCGAAGCGGCGCCTTGCGGGTTACCGCGCCAAATTCCTACGGGGGTTCCCGCCCGGTTTCCGTAGGTTGTCCGGACGCATCGCGCGACGGAGGACAAGCTCGACGACGCGGAGATGAACTGGCGCCATGCCTACCGGGCGACGTACGGGTCGGTGATCGAGAAGTTCCCCGCCGACAAGCGGATGGTGGAGAGCTTCTACTGGCGCGGCCAGGACGCGGAGGAAGCGGCCGAGGAGAAGAAGGAGGAGGGGACGACGTAGCGGCCGTGCGGCGGCGGCGGGCGTATGGGCTCGGCCGCCGCCGCGGGGGGCGAGGGGCGAGGGGGTGCGTGGGAAGTGACAAGGTGCGAAACCGGAGCAGGGAACTCACGGAGGCCGCGGATGACGAATAGAACGAGCGTGGGGTGGATTTGGGACGATCGCGCGGGTGCTGGTTGCGATGCTGCTGGTGGGCGGCGGGGCAGGTTCGGCGGTCGCCCAGGAGCCGGCGGCGGATGCGCAGAAGGCGGAGGCTGAGGTTGAGCGACTCAACGCAAATTGGGGTGAACTTCACCGGGCCGGCAAGTATGCCGAGGCGCGTCAGGTCGCAGAGCAGGCGGTGGCGCTGGCCGAGAAGGCGCTGGGGCCCGACCACCCGGACACGGCGGGAAGCCTGAACAACCTGGCGAATCTGCTCAAGGCCATGGGCGACCTGCCGGCGGCGCGGCCGCTCTACGAGCGGGCGCTGGCGATCCGGGAGAAGTCGCTGGGGCCCGACCACCCGGATACGGCGACCAGCCTGAACAACCTCGCGGCTGTGCTCAAAGCCATGGGTGACCTGCCGGCCGCTCGGCCGCTTTACGAGCGGGCACTGGCGATTCGCGAGAAGGCGCTGGGGCCCGACCACCCGGATACGGCGATCGACCTGAACAACCTGGCTGCGCTGCTCCAGGCCACGGGGGACCTGCCGGCCGCTCGGCCGCTGTTCAAGCGGGCGCTGGCGATCCGGGAGAAGGCGCTGGGGCCCGACCACCCGGAGACGGCGCTGAGCCTGAACAACCTGGGCCATCTGCTCAAGCACATGGGGGACCTGCCGGCGGCCCTGCGGTATTACGAGCGGGCGCTGGCGATCGATGAGAAGGCACTGGGGCCCTTCCACCCGGACACGGCGTTGAGCCTGAACAACTTGGCTGCTCTGCTCCAGGACATGGGGGACCTGCCGGCCGCCCGGCCGCTTTACGAGCGGGCGCGCGCGTTCCTCGACCCTTCCGCCGAGGACGTCCTCGCCGCCCTCCCCGCCGGCACCGCCCTGGTGGACGTACTCGAGAATAGGGGCAACCTCTGGTGTTGGGTCCTGCTCCCCGGGAAGGAGATCCGCTCGTTCGACCTTGGCAAGGCGGCGGACGTCGCGCCCCTGGCCGACGCCTTCCGCCAGGCGCTGGAGCGGCGGTCCGGCGACTCGGCGGCCATTCTTGCAGCGTGGCGTACGGCCGGTGAGAAGCTGCGCGCCGTGCTCGCCGCACCCCTCGCCGCCGCGATGGACGGGACCCAAGAGATCTGCTTCTGCCTCGACGGCACCCTGGCCACCGTCCCGATCGGCCTCCTGCCCTGGGGCGAAGGCGAGCCCGGCCTGCTCATCGAGTCGGTGCGGGTGCGGCATCAGACCTCCGGCGCCGGCGTCGCCCTGGCGGCGGCCACCCAACGCAAGGCCGGCGCGCCCGCGCTGCTGGTCCTCGGCGGCGTGGACTACGGCACGCCCGCCGCCGCCCGGCCCGGCGGCCGCACGCGCGCCTGGTCTTCCCTGCCGGCCACCGAGACGGAAGCAAAGGGCGTGGCCGACCGCTTTCGCCGACGCTTCGCCGACGCCGCCGTGACCGCGGTCGCGGGCAAGCAGGCGACCGAGGCGGCGGTCAAGACCCACGCCCCGGCCGCGCGGTACATCCATGCCGCGACCCACGGCTTCTTCGAGCTGGAGACTCTGCGCAAGACCCTCGCCGGCACGCGCGGGGCGAGCGCGGAGATGCAGATCGTCCCGATGTCGGCATCCGCCCCGGTCGCGGCCGGCGAATCCCGCCCCCGCCCCGGCGGAGGCCAGAACCCGCTCCTGCTTTCCGGCCTCATCCTCGCCGGGGCGAACGCCGACCCGCGTCCCGGCGAAGACGACGGCTGGCTCACCGCCGAGGAAGTCCAGGGCCTGGACCTGACCGCGACCGAGCTCGTGGCCCTCTCCGCCTGCTCGACCGGCCGGGGCGAACTCGCCGCCGGCGAAGGCGTCCTCGGCCTGCAGCGCGCGCTCACCGTCGCGGGCGCGCGCGGCTTCCTGCTGTCGCTGTGGGCCGTGCCCGACGCCGACACGCAGGAACTGATGGAGCGCTTCTACGACACGTTGTGGGCGAAAGACGAAGGCGACCCGGCCGAGGCCCTGCGCGCGGCGCAGCTTGCCCTGCTCGCCGAGGACCGCAAGGCGGGGAAGTTCCGCCCGCATCGCTGGGGGGCGTGGGTGCTGGTGAGGTGAGGCACGACGAGCGAGACGCTGCGAGGGTAATTCGACGGAGTGGGTGGTGATCAAGTAGGGCGACAGTGCGATGGATCGGCATGAGGCGGAACGGCGTCGCCTGGTGAGGGGTAGTGTCCGTGGCGCAGGGTGCCACGATCATCCATGCTTTCCTCCCGGAGGGTTCGGCGTCGCGATCTCGCGCCATCGGCGGGCAACCGCGTCTTGCGAATGCGACAGCGCCTCGCGAATTCGAGCGAGCACTTGCTCGTCCGGCAACCCGGCGCATTCCTGGGCGATTTGCCGGTGGATGCGGTCCTTCATTTCCACGCAATCGAACGTCTTGGTGCTTCTCATATCAAACCACCTCCTGCGGGGAGTAGATTTCTATGGTGGCGTAGCCTTCGACCAGATTCACGGCATGGAAGCCGCGAATCTTCTGGAAGTGAACGATATGCTTGAAATTCCAACTGACGATCATGTCCGCCCCGGCCACCGTCGCGAGAGCCACATGGTGCGCGTCGCGCTCCGAAGTCGGTCCGAGGACCTGCGGCCAGGTACTTGTCCCTCAGTCCGATGGATTCCGAGTTCGCGTGGATCGTCTCCAGGCCATCTTTCGGCAGCGCTTGAAAGATCTCCTTCACCTCGAGCGGAGCGCGCAGAAGCTCGTCCAGCATGAGATCCGATACGAGAAGCACCGCCGCCCCGGCCTTGGCCATTTCCAGCAGCGCCCGGCTTTCGGCCGCGAATTCGTCATCCAAGCATCCGCCCACGACCGACGTGTCGATGTAAATGCGTGGAACCTTCATCGAACTCCCAATCCGTCGGGACCCCGAATGCGCAACCCTAGGCTGCATGATAACCCGGAGGATGGTTGCCTACAAGGACCGGAGCGGGCGGTGAGTTTCAGCTTCGACACGGGCAGCCGGCAGAGATGCGCCGGCGAAGGGGTGCTCGGCCTGCAACGCGCGCTCACCGTGGCGGGCGCGCGCGGCTTTCTCCTCTCACTCTGGGCCAAGGAGGACGGCGACCCAGCCGAGGCACTGCGCGCGGCGCAGCTCGCCCTGCTCGCCGAGGACCGCAAGGCGGGGAAGTTCCGCCCGCATCGCTGGGGGGCGTGGGTGCTGGTACTATGAAGCACATCGAGCAAGACGCTGCGGGAGCAAATCGGCGGACCGGAACAGGGATCGCAGGGACATCGCGGATGACGCGCGGAGTCGGCGTAAACGGGATGGAGATCGTTGCCTCGATCCTGTTGACAATGGCGCTGGTCGGCAGCGATCCAGGTCCGGCGATCGCCCAGGCACCCGCACTGGATGCGAAGAAGGCGGAGGCCGAGGTTGTCCGACTGATTCAGAAAGTGGGTGAACTCTTCGAGACCGGCAAGTTTGCCGAGGCGCGTCCGGTCGCGGAGGAAGCACTGGCGTTGGCCGAGCAGGCGCTGGGGCCCGACCACCCGTACACGGCGATGAGCCTGAACATCCTGGCAAATGTGCTCTATCTCATGGGGAACCTGCCTGCCGCCCTGCCGCTCTATGAGCGGGATCTGGCGATCCGGGAGAAGGCGCTGGGGCCCGACCACCCGGACACGGCGCGGAGCCTGGGCAACCTGGCGAGCCTGCTCGAGGCCATGGGCGACCTGCCGGCCGCCCGGCCGCATTACGAGCGGGCGCTGGTGATCCGGGAGAAGGCGCTGGGGCCCGACCACCTGGCATCGGCGACGTGCCCGAGCAACCTCGCTGGTCTGCTCAGGGCCATGGGGGACCTGCCGGCCGCCCGTCCGCTTCTCGAGCGGGCGCTGGCGATCAACGAAAAGCTGCTGGGGCCCGACCACCCGGACACGGCGACGAGCCTGGGCAACCTGGCTCTTCTGCTCCAGGACATGGGGGACCTGCGGGACGCCCGGCAGCTTCTTGATCGGGCGCTGGCGATCAGGGAGAAGGCACTGGGGCCCGACCATCCGGCCACGGCACTGAGCCTGAACAACCTGGTTGGTCTGCTCAAGGCCATGGGGGACCTGCCGGCCGCCCGTCCGCTTCTCGAGCGGGCGCTGGCGATCAACGAGAAGGCGCTGGGGCCCGACCACCCGGGCACGGCGCTGAGCCTGAACAACCTGGCTCTTCTGCTCCAGGACATGGGGGACTTGCGGGCCGCCCAACCGCTCTACGAGCGCGCCTGGCAGACCAACCGCCGCATGATGCACACTCTTCTTCCCGTCCAGTCCTCCCGCGAACGGTGCGCCATGCTTCAGGATCGCGCGCGGCAACTCGGCCTCTACCTCTCCGCCTTCTCCGCCGAGCCCGTCCGCACGTATGCCGCCGTCCTCGCCTGGAAAGGCGCCGCCGTGCGCGCGACCGCCGTCGCCCAGCGACTCCCCGCTGACGCCTCGCCCGAGGACCGCGCGCTCGCGGACCGCCTTGCCCAGGCCCGCTCCGCGCTCGGCCAGCTCATCCTTTCCCCGCCGGAGATCAAGCCCGGCGAGCCGACCATCGCAGACCGCTACGCGAAGCTTGCCCCCGAGATCGAGATCATGGAGCGAAAGCTGGCCGCCCTTCAGCCCGATTTCGCTGCTCGCGCTTTTCTCCGCTCCTGCTCTCGGGTCTCATCCTCGCCGGGGCGAACGCCGACCCGCGTCCCGGCGACGACGACGGCTGGCTGACCGCCGAGGAACTCCAGGGCCTGGACCTGACCGCGACCGAGCTGGTGGTCCTCTCCGCCTGCTCGACCGGCCGCGGCGAACTCGCCGCCGGCGAAGGCGTGCTCGGGCTCCAGCGCTCCCTCACGGTGGCCGGCGCGCGCGGCTTCCTGCTGTCGCTCTGGGCCGTGCCCGACGCCGACACGCAGGAGCTGATGGAGCGGTTCTACGACACGCTCTGGGCCCAAGAGGACGGCGACCCGGCCAAGGCCCTGCGCGCGGCGCAGCTTGCCCTGCTCGCCGAGGACCGCAAGGCGGTGAAGTTCCGCCCGCATCGCTGGGGGGCGTGGGTGCTGGTGCGGTAGGACCTGCTTGTCCCCTCAACCGCGCCGCAGACACGGTGACTCTGACGAGTGGAATCACCATCCAGGAGGGACACATGCCCATCCAATTCGCCAGTACCTGCGGAAAGAGAATCACCGCGCCCGAGTCGGCAGCCGGAAAGGCGGCAAAGTGCCCGCAATGCGGAGGACCCGCGAGGGTCCGTCCAGTGACTTGAACGCGACGGACCCACCGTCCCAGGCCCGGCTTCTGGAGGAAGTGCGCTCATGCCAATCAAAGTAGAGTGTAGGTGCGGCCAGGTCGTAAGCGCTGGAGAGCGTGGGTGTCGGTGAGGTAGAGCACACCCATTCGCATGGGTTCCAGCGGCCAAAGCGATGGAAAGGCAAGCGTCATGACCGATCCGACCAAAGGTCCGAACATCCACGTCGTGTGCGCGTGCGGGCAGAAGCTCTCGGTCCCTTCGGCGCACGCGGGCGGAACCGGACAATGCTCGCGCTGCAAACAGCCGGTGCGAATCCCGCGCGCGGGACCCATCCCCGATCTCCTCTTCGAACGCATCGCCGTGGACGCAGGATACGTGAAGGCAGAGGACTTGACGCGGTGCCTGAAGATCCAGGCGGAGGGAGGACCGAAGGGCGCGCGCCGGCCCATCGGGGAGATTCTGGTCGAACAAGGAGCGCTGACCGACAAAAAGGCGCGCTGGATTCTCGAGAATCGGAGCTACGTGGAAATCAGGGCGGAGGATCAGAAGCTGGGCGCATTGGCCGCGAAGAACGGCTTCATCGACGAGGCCGCGCGGAAAGACGCCCTGGAGGTGCAAAGGAGCACATACCTGACCGCCGGAAAAACGCTCCGGCTGGGCGAAATCCTGGTCGAGCGCGGTCTGCTGGAGCCTCAGCAGGTCAAGGACCTGTGGGCGGCGCAGGCACCTCGGTCCGCAGCCACCGTCGCCGAACCGTCGCACCCGTCCGTGGCAACTCCCGCGAAGACCCCGCCGCAAACGGCGCGTGCGTCCGCGAGGCCGGAAACTCCTCTGCCGCCTGCAACGCCGGGTGGCCGCGAGACGCCGCCATGGTCGCCTGCGGTCGAGCAGACCGGAGCTTCGGTCCGCGGGCCCCAGCCGAAGCTCAAGGCGTGTCCGTACTGCAATGAAGAGATCTTGGCAGTCGCAAAGAAATGCCGGCATTGCGGCGAATTCCTGGACCCGCAGCTCGCCGCGCAGAAGCAGGCTTCCACCGACGCGCAGGCCAGGAAGGGGAGCCCGGCCCCTTCCAGCGGCATCGTCTCCAAGATACTGGGAGGGTTCGTCGCGATCGTGCTGCTCCTCGGCGTCCTGCCGGTGATAGGTGGGCTGTTCTCCGGCCTGACGCACGACGTCCAGATGGGCGGGAATGCAGCAACGCAGTCGGCTCATCTGTTCAACAATGCCCTTACCGCGGCGAATGAAAGCCTGGCTCGCCACGGGGAGGGTTTCGTTGCGGGGCTGAGCCAGTGGCGAATGGGCACAGCGGGTTCGGACGCGGTTCGCCGGCCCTACGACAACATGGTGGGCGCGCTGCAACGCGTCGAGTCCGATATGGCGAATGTGAAGGTTCCGGATCTGGCGAGTGCGCGAGAGCTCTACGCGCGCCACCAGGATTTCCTGCGCGGCCAAAGGAGGATGATCGAGAAGCACCTTGGCGACGTCGTCCGCGCGATCGAAGACGAAACGCTGGATCGCGGCCAGGTCGAGGCGAAGATGCAGGAGGCCGCCCAGAGTTCCGCAGAAATCGAGAGGCCGCTGCTGATCAAATGCCAGGAGGCGCAACGTCGGTTCGCCAACGAAGCGGGGATTCAGCTGCGCTGAAGAAGACAAGTCGCCATGGGGAAGTTCCGCCCGCATCGCTGGGGGGCATGGGTGCTGGTGAGGTAGAGGCACAGCATGTGGTGAAGCGGGGAGTTGAGCATGGACGGGCGGACCGCAGCGAAGCGCAGTCGAGCCTGGCGAGACTGCGCGTAGCGTAGGGCGATGTCGGGGTCGCTCCCGCTTGCCAGGCCCTTCGGCTTCCCCGCGCGACCTGGTATCGCCGGCAGAAGCCCAAGCCGACTTCTCGGCCGAGGCCGGCGCCCGACCGCGCCCTGGCGGCCGACGAGCGGAGCACGGTCCTGAGCCACCTCAACTCGGAGCGCTTCGCAGACGTGGCTCCTCGATCACGGAGAGGGAGGAGGATCGTCTTGCGTGTGATGGCGGAAGTGTTCCAGTTCGGCTCGCAGCGGAGTCCAGTACGCGCGGTCGAGTTCGCGCTCCCTCCGTTCTTCCTCCCAAAGGTGCTGCGCCGTCGCCGCCAGATCTCCTCCCAGTGCAGCGGCAAGCGCCGGCCGTTGCCGAGAGAGGCGATGCGCGGCCGGAGTGAATTTCCCGGTCAGCTCCTTCAGCAGTTCCGGCGAGCGACATTCCCCGAGCCAGAACTCCACTCGAGCCGGCGACGGCGTGCCGGCATGGCGCACGCAGTCTGCTTCCACCAACCGGCGGATCATGGGCCAATCCTTGTCCCGTTGCGTTTTCTTGGCCTGCACGAGGTCCGGGAGTCCCAGCACGCGAAGGCTGCCGCCTCCGGGAACGGCGAATTCCTCCCGTCTTTCCCATAGACTCCGGAAGGGATCCACCCCGCGCATGACCGCCATGACATCGATCCGCAAGCGATGATCTTCCGGATCCAGGGAGCGAAAATGACAGGCATGTCCGCGGCGCAAGACGTCACGGGAAAGAGGCGGGACATAGATAGTCTCCGCGGGGATGGCTTGGAGAGCGCCTCGCAGTGCGGCCAGGTTGTCTTCCTCGGCCTCGATGGCCCAGTCGACATCACGACTGAACTCCGCCGCTCCGTAGAGAATGCAGGCCTGTCCGCCCATCAGGAGTGCTCTCACCCCATGTGCGGAAAAGGTCGAAAGGACTTTGAGAATCGGGCTCGAGGTCACAGGATCCTCCCAGCAGGAGGAACGTGCTCCAGAGACGTTGCGACTCCAACAGCCGTTCCACGGGGAGGAGCGCAAGCCATTCGCGGAATTCCCACTCGTCCATGGGCTGCCTTCGGAAAGGACCATCCGCGTCAGGGCGCGGTCCGATGGGACGCCGATCAGGTGCCGGCCGGATTCTAGCAGGCGCGGAGCCCAGGAGCAAGGGCGCCGGTTCGACGCGCAGCCACTCGAGGTGGTCCAATGCCCGCACGGCTTCGTCCACCCGATGCGCGCGAATCTCGCCCGCGACCATCGCGGGGACGTGAACCGTTTCGGCCGCTCCTTTCAGCAGGTCCAGCAGATTCGCCTTTGCCAGGACGATGAGCGGGGAGGCGTCGACCACGAGGCGCTCAGTCACGCTCGATTTCCCGCTTCAAATCGTCCAGATCGACGACGAGAACATCCAGCCGGCGACGGGCGAGCTCATCCAGAAACTCGAGCCGGGTCATCCCCGCGACGGCGGCGGCTTTGCTCGAGGAGATTCGCCCTTGGTGATACCAGTGAATGGCTGCGGCAAGGCGCATTTCGCGCACGAACTCCGGTGGGCTTTGGCGAAGCGCGGAGAAGACGTCATCGGGCAGTTCCAGCTCGACCTTGGTCATGATCTGCGGGCCTCACATGCATTCTGATGCTGTGCGACGAAATCAGGTCGTTGGCCTTCCGGCCCGCCGGCGCGAGCGAGATGGATCAGGGGAGAGGCATGGGTCACCGAGGTCAGTCTAGGCGACCGCAGCCTTCGAGGCAAGGGCGAGCCGGTCTGCGGGTCTCGAGCGGATGGTGCGTCCGAAGGGTCGCGGTGGTTTCAAATCTCGGCGTGGCGGAGGCGTACTTCGCGCTGCACTTGTCCTTCGGGGCTTCGGGATGAATTCCAGGCGTTCGGTCGCCGCCGGCCCACTTCGTCTCGAATCGCGCGTCGCTCCTCCGGCCGGGGCGAACTCGCGTCAGATCCACCCCTTCTCGCGGTACCACGCCACCGCGTCTTCCAGCGCCCGTCTGACCGGGCCGGGGCGGAAGCCGAGCTCGCGCACCGCGCGCGAGGCGTCGAAGTGCATGAAATGTCGCGCCAGCTTCACCCCGGTGATCGTGGCGCGCGGGGCGGTGTGGGTCACATGGTCGGCGACGAACTCCGAGATCCAGGCGATCGGCAGGGCGAACGCGATCGGAATGCGCCAGCGCGGGGGCTTGCGCCCGGCGATCTCGCCCGCCAGCTCGAAGATCCGCTTCACCGTGACGTTCTCGCCGCCCAGGATGTAGCGGCGGCCCTTGACCCCCTTGCGCCAGGCGAGCATGTGTCCCTCGGCGACGTCGCGCACGTCGACGATGTTGATGTGGCATTCGATGTACGCGGGAATCCGGCCGCGCAGGAAGTCCACGATCATCGCGGTCGGCGGGCTCGCGTTCACGTCCCCCGGCCCGACCGGCACGGTCGGGTTGACGATCACCACGTCGAGCCCGCGCTCCGCCGCCTCCACCGCCGCCCGCTCGGCGAGAAATTTCGAAAGGCAATACGGCCCGACCATCTCTTCCGCGCGCGAGACCGTGTCCTCGTTGCACGGAGTCCCGTCCCGCGACGGCCCGATGATCGACTCCGTGCTGGTGTAGACCGTGCGCGGCACGCGGGCCTTCTCCGCGGCGGCCAGCACGTTGCGTGTCCCCTCGGTGTTGGTGCGGCGGAACTCGTCCGGGTCGGCGGCCCACAGGCGCGGATTGGCCGCGAGGTGGAAAAGCACGTCGCAGCCCGCGAGGGCGGGCAGCACCGAATCGGGCACCACGATGTCGGCGGTGTGGTGCGTCACCTTCAGCCCGGCGAGGTTGTCGAGTCGCGCCCCGGGGCGCTCGACCACGACGACGTCGATCTCCTCGCGGAGCAGGCGGCGGACCAGGTGCGCGCCGACGAACCCGGCCCCTCCGGTGACCACCGCGCGCATCGAACCGATCCCCCGACAGCGATGGTTGGAAGCCTGCCTATCCGGTTGCTTGCCAAACTGCGTTGGCCGGTTGTCGGACCAGTGCTGTTCGACGCGCGGACGTCCTCGTGCTCGTGCTCGTGATCGTACTCGTACTCGGCCTCGTTATCGTACTCGTAATCGTTCTCGTTCTCGACGGAGCACCCACGAAGCGATACGACCATGATCGCGATGCCGATCCCGAGGGCGCTTTCGAGCACGAGCACGACTCGCAACCCGGGCCTTGGTTCCATCCATGCTTATCCGGTTGACGCCCGATGCGCTACTGGCGCAGGGGTCGCGACCCCTTGGCACGCAACCGGATTAGCCTGGTTGGAAGTGCGGTCCGCTCGGGGTGTTCGACCCGGCCGTGGCCGCGGCGCCCCCGAAGGCTCGTCACGCCCGACGTCAGTCCTCGATTTCGTTGAGCTCGGTCGCGAGCACCGCGGCCTCCGTGCGCCATTCCTCGAACTCGGCGACCATCCCCGCCGGGGATACCGTCTGGTGGAAGCGCGCGAGGTGCTCCCGCCCACGCGGCACGTCCTCATCCTCGATGTCGAGTTGGACCAGGTAGATCCAGTTGCCGCCGTACTCCGGGGCGAGTTCGACCGCGCGTTCGAGGTGCTCGCGCGACTTGCGGTCGCTGCCTTTGCCGATCGGCGGCCCGGGGGCCTTGTGGTAGAAGTTCCCCAGCAGCCGGTGGCCCCCGGCCCAGTTCCAGCGCTCATCGATCGAGAGCACCTTCGCCCCGTCCGCCACCATGACCTTCATCGCATCCAGACCGTACTCGTGCTCCTCGGAAGCGAGCAGGCCGGAGGCGATGGCGCGGTAGTAGTAGGCCTCGGGGCGCGCCGGGTCGACCTCGAGGGCAGTGTTCGCCAGCTTGATCGCGCGCTCGGCGCAGAGGACCTTCTTGTCCTCGTCCTCGTCGTCCTTCAGCCGCTGCGCGGCCCAGGTGCCCGCACGCGCGCCGCGCCAGAGCACGTCGTACTCGCGCGCGCCCAGATCCGCGGCCTTCCAGTACAGCGCCAGCGACTCTTCGACCAGGGGGAGCCGGCGCGGTTGCGTGCCATAGAGCTCGTCCGCGCGGATCGCGATGCGCAGGATGTCCGCGGACTCGGGGCTCGGGGCGCCCGCCGCGAATCGGCCCCGCGGCACCTCCGAGCAGCCGGCCACAGCAACGGCTACGGCAAGCAGGGCGGCTAAGTACCGCGCCCCGGAGAAGGGTGCCCAGTATCCGAAGGCGATTCTGGCCACCAGCGAGGCGCGACGACGACGCGATGCCAAGAGGCATCGCGGAGG
>Ga0082335_1007611_pt1 | contig 12927 bp, 9 predicted proteins | sample Subgrocontami58m_FD_72375 | JGI IMG/M metagenome (GOLD analysis project Ga0082335, IMG submission 72375) | Subsurface groundwater microbial communities from S. Glens Falls, New York, USA - GMW37 contaminated, 5.8 m (SPADES assembly) (version 2) ...
GGACAGGGCCCCACCGGCCCCGCCGTCCCCCGCCACGGCGGCGCCTCCAGCCGCCACGACTACTCCCTTCCCGACAGTGGTGGTACCGCCTACTCCCACTGCAACTCTGATTCCGGCCACGCCAACCCCCGTTCCGGCTACGCCAACCCCCGTTCCGGCCAGCACCGCCACGCCCGCAACGGCCCCGCCGGTCCCCACGGTCCCGGCCGCCGCACCATCCGACCAGGCGGCCCGGGGGCAAGACATCTTCCTCCAGCGGTGCGCCAAGTGCCACGGGCCAAGAGGTGAAGGCCTCCGGGCGCCGGCTTTGATAGGACCCGGGGTCACTCTGGCCGGCAGCGGCAACGCCCAAGAACTGTTCAACTTCGCCAGCACCTACATGCCCGCGGATGCCCCGGGGACGCTAAAAGAGGACGAGTACTGGGCAGTGCTGGCCTTCTTGCTCAAGCAGAACGGCCTCTCCCTGGGGGACAAGCCCCTGGGCCGGGACAACGCCGCCGGGATTTCCTTGAAGCGCTAAGGCTCGATATTGCAACTGGGCCCTCCAGAGTGTAGGATTCGTCCTGTAGTTAGGAGAACCCAGCAAGGAGGAACCATGGCTTACTCTGTAGTTGGCAAGAGACTGCCCCGGATAGACGCCCCGACCAAGGCCACCGGCCAGGCCATGTACGCTGCCGACATGTCCCTGCCCGGAATGCTGACGGCCAAGATCCTGCGGAGCCCTTATCCCCACGCCCGCATCCTTGGCATTGACGCCAGCCGGGCCCAAAAGCTGCCCCGCGTAAAGGGGGTGCTGACAGGCCAGGATATCCCCAGGGTCAAGTACGGATTTACATTCCGCTTCCCTCAGTTCTGCGACGAATATATGCTGGCCGTGGACAGGGCCCGCTACCTGGGAGAAGGTGTTGCCGCGGTGGCCGCGGTAGACGAAGATACCGCGCTGGAAGCCCTGGAGCTTATCCGGGTGGACTACGAAGAACTGCCCTTTGTCCTGGACCCGGAGGTGGCCATGAGACCTGGCTCGCCTCTCGTGCACGATCTGGCTGAGCAAAACATCAGCGTTCACATGTCCCACAACTTCGGCGACGTACAGGAGGCTTTCCGGAGAGCCGACCACATCAGGGAGGACCGCTTCAGCCTCCAGGTCCAGGCCCATGCCCCGATGGAGTCCCACGCCGTCCTCGCCTCATCTGACCCCAGCGGCAAGCTGACCCTCTGGGCGGCCAAGCAGAGTCCGTTCCGGGTCCGTTACGCCTTGTCCCGCACCCTGGAGATCCCGGAAGGGATGATCAGGGTGATCCGGCCGGCCCTGGGAGGCGGCTTCGGCGGGAAGGGCGAGATGATGTCCCTGGACTTCTGCGCCGCCTCCCTGGCCCGCAGCACTGGGCGGCCCGTCCGCATCGTCTATAGCCGGGAGGAGTCGCTCTGCACCACCCGGGCCCGCCACCCCATGATCGTAGATTTGAAGACTGGGGTCATGAAGGACGGGACCCTGCTGGCCCAGTCCTGCCGCATCGTCTCCGATGGGGGCGCTTACATGAGCTCCGGGCCCATCGCCACCTACGTCGCCACTTCCCACTTGAACCTGCCCTACCGGTTGCCCAACTACAGGGTGGAGGCATATCGGATCTACACCAATAAGCAACCCTCGGGGGCCATGCGGGGCCACGGCGCTCCCCAGCCCCGGTTCGCCATGGAGTGCCAACTGGACATGATCGCCGAAGACCTGGGCGTGGACCCGCTGGAATTGCGGCTGCGCAATGCTATAGACAGCGGCTACGTCGCTCCTAACGGCTACATAGTGCCCACCAGCGGCTTCAAGGAGACCTTGCATCGGGCGGCCCTGGCCTCGCGGTGGGAGCAACGCCCGACTCAGAACCCCAACCGGGGGACGGGCCTGGCGGGCTACACCTTCCTCTGCGGCAACAGCAGCCACCTCTGGGACACTAAGGGCGCCATGTCCTCCGCTTTCGTCACCCTGCAGGAAAACGGCACCGTTCACCTGGTTACCGGGGCCTCTGACATCGGCCAGGGTACAGACACCGCCCTCTCTCAGATAGCTGCGGAGGAATTGGGGGTGAATCTGGAAGATGTGAACATCACGGCCGCCGATACTGAGCTATGTCCGCTGGACTGGGGCACCGGCGGCAGCCGGGTTACCTTTCAGGCGGGAAACGCCGTGCGCGGGGCAGCCCGCGAAGCCAGGAGGCAGGTCCTGGAGGCCGCAGCCGACCACCTGGAGGCCCGCCCAGAGGACCTGGAACTGGTGGACCGGAGGGTCTATGTTAAGGGTAGTCCCGGCAAAGCACTGGACCTGTCTCAAGCCATCTCCCTGGCCATGGTCCAGGCCAGCGGCGCCCCCGTAATCGGCCGGGGCTCCTTCAACCAGAACGCCATGCTGCCCGATTTCGGCACAGGCATGGGCAACATGTCCTTTGCCTACGTCTTTGGCACGCAGGTGGCCGACGTGGAGATAGACCGTGAGACCGGCCAGGTCGACGTTCGCAAGATGGCCGTCTTCCACGACTGCGGCTTCGCTATAAACCCCCTCTCCGTGGAAGGTCAGATCGATGGCTCTTCCATCATGGGCGCCGGCTACGCCCTGACTGAGGAGCTCGAACGTCGTGATGGGGCGACCATGAACCCATCCTTTTTGGAGTACAGAATGCCGACCTCACTGGATACGTGCGAGGTAATCAGCGGGCTGGTCGAAAGCCTGGACCCCGGCGGACCTTACGGGGCCAAGGAGGCAGGCGAGGGGCTCATGGTGGGGGCCGCGCCGGCCGTAGCCAACGCTATCTACAACGCCATCGGTGTGCGCATCAACGAACTGCCCATCACCCCCGAAAAGGTGCTCAAGGCGCTGGAGGGTCGAGGAGACTAACCTTAAGGGTCAGGGCCCTTTATCCGGGAGTTGCTGATCCCTGGATGGATCTCTAAAGATGCTGCATGAGGCGATGTAAGGCTTGAGCCTGTTCCGCCGGCCCAGCGGGCCGGGGCTCGATGCTAAGGGCAGGCCCGCCCCGAGCTGATGGTCACTCACAATTTATTGTCCCAGTAGTACGGGCTAACCCAAGGGGGCGCGTGTTGATGTCGTAGCCTCGCCCTAGGCTAAAGCCATGGGCTGAGATGACCAAGCCCACTGAAGGGGCTGAGGCCAGAGCACATTGCACAACCGAGCATGATTGTCACTATGTTTGGTGCATGACCATAAGCCATGGGCTACAATAGCGAAGCCCGCTGAAGGGGACTGGAGTCGCCTCGCCATTGTTTCCTTAACCTCATTTACCCGCCCTTCTTAGGCCAGCCGCTCATGGGCGGGGATTGTGCTGTGCCGGTCATGATACCGTCGCTGTTTATGTCCTGTTCTGCCCTCGGAACAGCCCCTTTAGCGGGCTTCGGCTTTGTAGCCCATGGCTTTGGCCCGGGGCGCACCAGGCTTCTTCCATCACCCACAAGCTTCCCTCACCGTATGATCCCCCATTTACCCCGTTAGCGAACCTCCTGCGCTACATTTCCTTTCCGAAGCACGCGCGGCCCATCCTTGGTATCCTGGAGCTCGAACCCCATCCCGGCCAACTGCTGTCGGATGGCATCTGCCTCCGCCCATTTGCTAGTGCGCCGCAGGTCCTCCCGTCGCGCTAGCAGAGCGACCACTTCCTCAGATGGCTGTATTTCCGCCTCCCTTGCCTCAGCCGCGGCCTGCACCAGAACGCCGTAGGCCGGAACCGGAGGAGGCGAACGGTACGGTCCCAGCCTCTGAATGGGGAACGTGGCTCCCGCCTTGTACACCTCGTGGCTCCGCCGGCCAAGAACGGTCACCCCCCCTTTGCCGGCCACCTGGCACTGCTGAGACTGGAAGTCCAATATCAACCCGGTGTGCTCGTCTATGCCCAGGACGTTGGTCCGGGCGGGCAGGAGCTTCATGAGCTGCGCCATGCGGGACCGTCCCATGAAGCACCGACTGGTATCCAGTTGCGCCCCTCCCTCCTGGTTGTCCCAGTGCGTCACAATAGCAAGGTCCAGGCCAAACCGGCCCAAGAAGTCTAAACCGTCTACCCAGTGGAGGTCGTGCCCAGCCTTGTATATCTCGTAAACCGGCAGCGCCTGGGAGCCAAGCGCAACGGCGGCAGCGCTGGAGACGCAGATCGTAGCGCCCATGAGCTGCCGTCCCGAGAGGTACGTGAGAGCCAGGCTATCCTTAAGCTGGCGGACCGCATAGGTTGGGCTGCCAGCCCCCATATAGACGAAGTTCGACTCCAGCATTGGCGCCAGAAGGTTGGCATCATTCGTGCTGGCGGGTCCATCCCTGCGCCGAGCCGGGATAACGGTAATGGCAGGGGAAAAGTTCCTCATGCTCATCTGGATGAAGTCCCCGACGCGCCGGGCGACCAGGGGCGAGTTCAGCTCAAAGCCCGCCGGAGTTTCCAGGATGGCGACACGGATCGGCCGAGGTAGCGCCTCGAAAGCCCGCTGGTACATTTCATGGGCGCTGGCCGAGGTCTCCCCCGAGCTTATGACGAGTACCTTTCCCAGGTGGTCAGTTTGCATGTAAAGCGCCTCTTGCAGCCGTTGCTTGCTTCGCGGACTTCCCCTTAATAACATTATACTCGCTGGCGGCCCTTATTTGAGCAATGGCCAGGATGGCCCGGTAAGAGCGGCCGCCGTGATATTGTGCAGGGGTGTAAAATAATATTGACAGGCCCGACACGATACTGTACTCTCCGTGTCGGGAGAGAGGATAACGGAATGAGAGCCCATCGAAGGAGTGGCAGCCAATGATTGCCAGAGAGGAACTGCACGAACTGATTGACCGGCTGCCGGAAAGCGAGTTACCCGCCGTCCGCAGCTACCTTCACTATCTGGCGGAAACGAGCAGCGACCGCGTTCTGAGGGCGCTGGTCACCGCCCCCGTCGATGACGAACCTGAAACTGAAGAGGAGCGAAAATCCGTCGAGGAAGGCAGGAAGGCCCTAGCAGAGGGCCGGGTGCTGTCCGACGAGGAGATGGCCCGAGATCTTGGGCTGTGAGCTGGCAGGTAAATTAGATTTCGTTGGGGAGGTCCACGAACTCCACCTCCACCTCAAGCTCTTTGGCGATCACTTCGCCTAACGCCCACAACCCAAATCTTTCCGTATTGTAATGGCCGCCGGCGATCAGGTTTAGCCCCGCCTCCCGGACCACTTCCCTGTCCCATTCCCGGATCTCTCCCGTAATGTACAGATCGACCCGCCGGGACATGATTTGGGGCAGCTCAGAGTACAGGGGCGACCCTGCCCCCGTGAGCACGATCAGGCGCCGGACCCGGTCAGGGCCAAAAAGGTACTCTGCCCGGGACTGCCCAAAGAGCGAGACGCAATCCTTGATCACCGCATCCCGCTCCCGTGCCTCTGGATACTCGGCATACCAGCCCCAGCCGTTTCGGAAGGGACCGTTGCGCTGAGCGCCCAGCTTCTTGATTATCTGGGCGTTATGCCCAAGCTCAGGGTGGGAATCAAGCAGGTAGTGATAGCCCAGCAACGTCAGGCCGTGCGAAGCAAGGAATTGCAGCCGGCAGGCAAATAACGGATCAATATACGGGCTCCTCGGCACAAGTATCCCATGGTGGACGATAACGCAGTCCGCCTTATGGGCCACAGCCCTCTTGAAGAACTCCAGGCTGGCGCTCACGCCGGTGACGACCTTCCTTATCTCCTCCTTACCCCGGAACTGCAGTCCGTTGGCCATGTCGGCATCGGCGCTTCCTGGGTCTCCCAGGTTCATCTCCAAAAAGGCCAGAAGTTCAGACAACTGGATAGCTATTGGCATTTCGTACCTCTCACAGCGGGCATACGGGGAACAGGCCATTCTGGGAGCGCCGGCGTCCCGCCGGCTCCCGGTGATGACCTGACGAACTAAGGGTCTTTATGCAGCGCCCCCGCTGGCTCCGGACATGACATACAAAATCGCCTCCGTAGGCGCACCCCCAACGCACACCTTCGTAGTATCCAAAGCAATGTTGTCCAGTTGTTTGCCGTTGAGAAAGAGCATCACGTAGCTCCGCACCCCCATCCGCTCGTCCAGGACCCTTTCTGCGAAGTCCGGACCATATCGCTGGTGCATAAGGTCCAGCAGGTCCCTGACCGTGCCGCCCTCTGGAAGCTCGAAGGCGGCGGCAGGCTCCTTGGTGACGTCGCGAATGACGCCGTGGTATTTAACGCTAACCGTGCTCACTTATACGCCTTGTAGACCTTGAGCTTGACGCACAGGTCCATGTTCAGGTTGCCCGGGTCCATATGAGCATAATCGATCTCCAGAAGGTCGTTGTAGAAGACCCCCTTGCCCCTGGCGATTGGCTGGTTCTTGGACCAGTGCCCGCACAGCGCCGCGAATCCCAGCCCTTCAGGGTGAATCCCCTCGCTAAGCTTCAGTTTTCCCTTGACCCTGCGGCCGGTATTGGACTCGACCCATACCTCGTCACCGTCCTTGAAGCCTTTCCTCTTGCCCGTTCCGGCATTCATAGTGATCCGATAGGAGTAAGGGTTCATCTCCGCCGCCTCGTCCAGCCAGGGGTTCTCCATGGTCAGGGAGTTGCTGTGGAGGACATCCCGATAGTAGAAACCCCAGAATTCGTACTGAGGTTCCTTCACCTGGTGCGATGCACAGGGGTGCCAGTCCGGCAAGGCTGTATACGCCCAAAGGTCCAGATCGGTCCCGAACTCCCTCGCTATGCCAGCTACCTCTTCGCCGGTGGATAAGAACATCTCGAAGTACACGGGCACCCTGACGGGAAGGAATGTCCGCCAGTAGACTTCTTCAGCCTTCTTGGGCCAACGAATAACTCCTCTCTTTCTGAACCAGTCCAGGCCATGCTCTTCGCCGAAATTGTTCTTCAGCACGCGGTCGATGACGTCCACGTGCTCGTACCTGACATCGGGACGGAGCTTATAGGGCTCTTCCAGCTTGAAATAAACGTTGTAGGCAATGTTGAGCGGCTCCCGGATGCCGATTCGGCCGCCCAGCTCATACAGGAACTGCACCCAGTCGCCTCGCTGGCCCTCGGGCTTGACCACCGGCTGCCGCACAGCCCATCCCCAATCGCCCATACCTGCCGGGTGGTTGAATATGAACGGATAGTTCGGCGTAGCGCTGTATCGCTCCAGGTAGCACGAGTCAGGCAGTACGACGTCGGCAAAGTCGGTCATCTCGTTCAGAAAAATATCCACGGAGACAATGAAATCCAGCTTCTTAAGGGCTTCCGCCACAATGTCCTTGTTGCCTACGCTCATGATGGCATTGGCCCCGAAATTAATCATCACTTCCGGCCTGACATTTACGTCAAATTTGCGGCACCACTCATCCTGGTCCGACGACCCGAGGAAAGGCGACAACATGGCCCAGGGAAACAACTCCTTGAAGACTCCCGTCTGCGGCCTGCTGGCCTTTGGAGCGGGATAGGGCTTGTGGGGAACGCGCCAGGCGCCGGTGATCATTAGCCCATCGGGACACGCGGTCGGGGTATAGGCCAGACTTCCTGTGCCCGGATATCCATGGCAGACAGGATTGAATCCCAGGGCCCCGCCCGGGACATCAGCCGCCCCCACCAACTGGTTCAGAAGCTCGATGGACAGGCAGTTCCAGGTAGAGTTGCGATGGCCCTGGGAACCGCGGAAGTAGACGGCCGCCACCGGACGGTAGGGCAGTTCGTGGCCATCGATGACGATGGTACTACCGATGCGGGCGTTGGTCGCCCATTCCTGGGCTAGCCGGCGTATGGTGCGCTGCGGGATGGTGGTTAACTCAGAAGCCCACTCTGGCGTGAACTGCTTAAGATGCTGCTTCAATAGCTGAAACGCCGGCTGGCACGGAATTCCATCCACCTCGAAGGCGCCCTCGATGGCGTATTCGCTGATCGATGGGTCATCGAAGGTCTTGGCCCGAGCGTCCCGTTCGTCCCATACCATGGGCTTGGCAGACGCTTCATCCCTCTTGTAATGGCCGTCGGGTTGGATCAAATACGGCGCGTTGGTATACTTCTTGAGGTAGACCTTATCGTAAGTGCCCAGCTCATTGACCAGCAGGTTCGCCATAGAGAGCGCCAGGGCGGCGTCTGTCCCCACCCGTATTGGCACCCATTCGGTGGCCTTCCCCGAGGCGAAATTGCACATGGGGTCCACCACCACCAGCTTCATCCCGCGGGCTCGGGCATCGGACGCCAGTTGAGCGTTCTGGTTGGCCACGTGGCCGGCCGAGTGCCCCTTGCTGGCGCCGAAATAGAGCGCGTAGTTGCAGAGCTTGAAGTCTGGGACCAGCGACCAGGAGGCATGCATCAGCCCATTGAGCTCGTGGGCTCCACTCCCGCAGTGAAGGCCACCCCCAGCCACCCAGATGGTGTCCGTGCCAAAGGCCTGGCTGAAGGTATCAATTCCCCAATGCATCTCAGCGTTCGCCGTGGTTGTGCCTTGCATGAAGAGTTTCCTTGGGTTATCTTCCAGGACCTTCTTAAGCCGGGGGGCGATGGACTCATAAGCCTCTTCCCAGGATATCTCTACCCATTTGGGGTCGACGCCAATGCCCTTCTCCGGATTGGTGCGTTTCAAAGGGACGTTGACGCGGTGGGGGTCATAGAGCATCATGATTCCCGCAACGCCTTTGGCGCAGAGCCGGCCCTCTCCGACCGTACTATCCGGGTTCCCCTCGATCTTCACCAGCCTGCCGTCCACCACATGGGCCATAATGGAGCAGCAGCTATAACACATGCTGCAAGCCGAAGGTATCCAGCGGTCCTCTTTCTTCTGTGCCGTTACGGACTTGCCGTCAGCCATCCCTCTCCTCCCCATGGGTGCTAAGCTATGGTGTCCACATCCTAAACCCTTTCAAGGACGGAGGTCAACACGCAAGCTGGAGAATCCCGCCAACACTTTGGCGGTGTTGTGCAGCGATCATTAAGTGGTGCATCCGGTAAATAGCTATTCCAACCGTAAGGGTGGACCCATGCCAGCCGCAAGCCCTAAAGAAGATGCGTGTGACGACCTCGGCCTCGCCCGAGGCTGCGAACATCATCCGCCACACTCAGTCTAGCCCTCTGTGCAACGATCAGTAGCTCGGAAAATGAATCATGTCGCGCTAACGCGGCCTGTTGCAGCGATGGTATTATCTAAACGGACTTAGCAAGAGAGAACTGTTATGCAGACGGAGAAATCGTACCGCTGGACGGTCCTGATAGCTAGCTGCCTGGGGCCTTTCGTCTTCGGTCTCAGCATGCAGGTATTGCCGCCCGTCCTCCCTATGCTGATCCGGGACTTCGGCCTGACCCATGCGGAGGCAGGCCTCAGTATGGGGCTCTTCGCCGCGCCCATGATCTTCCTGTCGATACCCGCCGGCATGCTTGCAGACCGCCACGGTCCCCGCCTGGTGGGGTTAATAGCCTTCGCCGTCACCATAGCTGGCGACCTCCTGGTGGCCTCGAGCCCCACGTTCCCGGTGCTGCTGGCGGGTCGGGCCTTTACGGGGCTGGGGGCCATCACCCTGGTGCTCATCTCTTCCCAGTTCGTTTCCCAATGGTTCCATGGCAAGGAATTAGGTCTCGCCGTGGGCATATGGAACACGGCTTTCCCCCTGGCCGCCATCCTTTCCCTGACGACCATGGGCAGCATTGGGCAGGCCATGGGAGGCTGGCGCGGCCCTGTCCTCATCGCCGCAGCCGTGGCCCTGGCCTCCATGGTCGCCTTCGGGCTCCTGGCAAGTCCGGCCCCTTTGGCCCAAGAGCACGTTCGGCCTCAGGGATCCATCCGTTCACAGATATTCCTTGCTGGGCCGTCTATCTGGTTTGTGGGAGCGGCGTGGCTCTTCTTTAACGCCAGTACGGTGGCCTTCTTCTCCTTTGCCCCAGACTACTTTCAATCGGCGGGCTACTCCGTAACGGACGCGGGACTCTTGTCCAGCATGACCTTGTGGGGCGTTTTCTTGCTGGCGCCTCTGGTGGGATTGCTATTGGACCGGGGAATGCGGCCGAAGCTCCTGATCGTGCTGGGGTCCGTCGGTTACGCCCTGTCCCTCGCGGTGCTTCCTGTAAACCCGTCCTGGGCTGTACCCATTCTCCTCTTCGTGACCTTGGCCAATCAATTGACCGTCGTATCCATCTTTGCTCTGCCCCCCAGCCTCCTCACTCCAAACCTATTGGGCCTCGGTTACGGGATCCTGGCTACCTGCATGAACATCGGCACGACCTTGGGTCCCCTGGCGGTGGGACTGGCCAGAGACCTTACCGGCGCATATACCGTCAGTTTCTGGGTTATGGCCTTCCTGGCGCTCCTCATTTCAGTGTCAGTTGCGCCCATGTTCATCTCCCACAAGAACGCCGCCGTGGCCCCGACAGCAACCAGGGAATGAAACCTTTGCCAGTAACAGGCGCCTGAAATACAGGCATTGAGAGTTTTTCTAACCTTTTTCGTCCATAAAAAAGATAACTCTTTCTCATCCTCCAACGTGCACCCCGTCCCATTTAGTGGTAGGCTCCCTCTGGCATCGGACCTTTCGGCTCCTGCTAGTTTGCGCCTGGAATCCACTTGTAATCATGATGGGGCCGGCCCTTTCTAGGTGCCCCTCTGATTTCCCGTAGCGGATACGGGGTTGCCCAGGGCGGAAGAGGCTTCGCAGTGAGACCCGCTTTTGCCGTAGTCCTGCCTACAGCTCTTGAAGAGGAGAAGGCGCTATGAGCTCAAGAATGCAGGTCCTGGTAGTGGAAGATGACGAAACCATCCGCGATCTGGTCCATCTGGCCCTCTCGGACGAAGGCTACGACGTCATGGCAGCACCTCACGGGAAGGCCGCGCTTGACCTATTGCAGAACACCCAGCCCGACGTAATCTTACTGGATATGTGCATGCCTGTCATGGATGGCTGGGATTTCTGTCGGGCGTATGGCATGACTCCCGGCCCCCATGCTCCGGTAATCATTCTAACAGCCGCGCTCCAACCGTCCTTTCTCGCATCTGACATAAAAGCCGACGGCTATCTTTCAAAGCCCTTTGACCTGGATGATCTGATCGGGCTGGTTCGAAAGTACCGGAGCCGGAAGCTGCCGCTTGCGTAGTGGAGTAGAAGCCCAGCTACAAAGTTAAATACTGCAGAAACAGTTCGGCTGCGGGTCGCCTCGTGACAACCCGCAGCCGAACTGTTTTGGCTTGACTGATAGGTCCGCTGGTCTTGCGGTCGGCCTAAGGCTTAGCTATGCTGAATTTGCCTCCCCGGACCTCTACGAAGGCCGACCAACCGGACGGCATGCCCTCATGGTCCGTCGGGCTCATGTTGAGAGGCGAGACCACCGCCGGGAAGTTCTTCAAGCTTTCTATGCCGTCGCGGATCTTGGCTCGCGCCTCGGCCAGTTTCTCCGGATCGGGGTTAGTCTTCCTGATGGCCTCGGCGAAGACCATGACAGCATCCCAACCGTGCATGGCCAGGGGATCAGGATCCTTTCCGGTAGACTTTTTCATCGCTTCCTTGAACTGCATGGCGACCTTCTTCTGTGGATCGCTATCCGACAGTAGTTCGGCCACGTAGACCTTTGGCGCCGGGACGGTCAAGCCGTCGAAAGCGTCCCCCGCGGCCTGAAGGTTCGCCGGCCCCAGGATACCGTGCGGGGCGCTCCAGGGAAGGTTAATTCCCATTCCTTTCATCTGCTTGGCGATGAGAGCAGTGGCTATGGAAGCGTCGTGGACGATCAGGCCTTGTGCCCCGGAGGCCTTAACCTTGACTAGCTGGGGCGCGAAGTCCTTGTCGTTCGGGTCGTAGGTCTCCATCGCGACAAGCTCGAAGCCTTCCTTGGAAGCTGAGGCCTGGTACACCGTTAGGGCTTCCTTGCCCAGGGCCGTGGCGGGGTAAAGGATAGCCAGCTTCTTAGCCGCTTTTGACTTCATGTAGGCGTACACCTCGGGGATGATCTTCGCCTCCCCGGGCACGTATTTGAAGGTCCATTTTTTCACTGGCTGGACAATGACATCGGCGGCCGATATGGCGATGTGCGGTGTCTCGCCCTCCTGGAAGACAGGTATGGCAGCCATGGAGAGGCCCGTTCCGGTAGGCCCGTGGGCGCCAAGCACCTTGTCGTCGCTTATCAGCTTCTTTACCGCCAATACCCCCTTGGTCTCGTCTGTACCGTCGTCCAGAATGACCAGTTCCAGCTTACGGCCGTTGATACCCCCGGAGGCGTTTATCTCGTTTGCCGCCGCGACGGCCCCGTCCCTGATAGGGATGCCTAGAGCCGTATAATACCCGCTCAGGGCCACTACTACACCTATCTTATACGGGGCTAGCGCCTTGGGCGGCGCGGTAGGGCTGGCGGGCGCCGGCTTGGTGGCCTCTGTCTTGGGCGCAGCCGTCGGCGCGGCTGCCGCCGGGGCCTTGGTGGGTGTCGGCGTCGGCGCGGCCGCCGGGGCGCAGGCCACTACCGCCAGGCTAACAACCAGTAGAACCGCCAGGATTATCAGGGGCTTGAGGACACGACCCATAGTTGCCTCCTTACTGCTCCATCTTCACTTGGGTTACGTTGATATTGGCTCCGCCAACCAGTGTCCAAACGCAGTCTGTTCCTTTGCTTTCACCTCCTTGCCTTGAAGTAGACCCCGATTAGTGGCTAGGCGGCGAGCTTATCTACAATCAGGGTATCAATCACCAGGTCCATAGGAAAGAATGTCTATGCAAGCGATTGTAAGGTAATGCCTTGTAGGAGTCAATAGGTTATTTGAGACTGTTGAATAACTGCCGTAGTCGGCATCGTCCCTTCGCTCTGCTCAGGGCAGGCCCCGATGCCGACGGCCGGGGTCGGGGATGACCCCAATGCTGTCCGGGGAAAGTTTGCACGGTGCAAGATCATATGGCCCCAAGTCGTTCGGCAAACGTGCCCAACGCGGATCGGAAGGAGCCGGCTCGTCCCGCCGCCCTCAACTC
>Ga0082335_1007612_pt1 | contig 12927 bp, 15 predicted proteins | sample Subgrocontami58m_FD_72375 | JGI IMG/M metagenome (GOLD analysis project Ga0082335, IMG submission 72375) | Subsurface groundwater microbial communities from S. Glens Falls, New York, USA - GMW37 contaminated, 5.8 m (SPADES assembly) (version 2) ...
CCGCGGGCGGGGTGTTCCGGCATCCCCCCCGCAGCTCCGCGGGCTGGGTGTTCGGGCATTCCCCCCGCAGCTCCGCGGGCTGGGTGTTCGGGCATTCCCCCCGCAGCTCCGCGGGCTGGGTGTTCGGGCATTCCCCCCGCAGCTCCGCGGGCTGGGCGTTCAGGCATTCCCCCGCCGCTTCGCGGGCATGGTCTTCAGACATTCCCCCGCAGCTCCGCGGGCTGGATGTTCAGGTATTCCCCCGCAGGCCCGCTTACGCGGGCCTGGCCACGGCCCGCTCACGCGCCCCTCTCCATGACTACGTCCAGCGGAACCAGCGGAGCGACAGAAACGCCCCCACGACCATCCAGGCCGCGAGGACGCCGATGCGCGCCCACTGCGAGGCGACGCCCGCCCCCTCGATGATCACCGCGCGCAACGCGTCGTTGAGCGCGGTGAGAGGCAGCGCCTTGATGAACGGCTGCGCGAAATCGGGGAAGCGTTCGCTCGAGAAAAAGGTCCCCGAGCAGACGAACATCGGCATCATCACGAGATTCATCAGCCCCGAGACCGTCTCGATCTTCTGCGCGCGGCACGCGACGAGGAGCCCCAGCCCCGCGAAGCAGAAGGCCCCCAGGAGCCCCAGGCCGAATGTCACGACGAGGGAGCCTCGGATCTCCATCCCGAACGCGATCCTCCCGAACGCAAGCAGGAGGATCACCTCCGTCACCATGAACACGATCCGGCTCGCGACGACCGCGGCGAGGAACTCCGCCTTTCGCATCGGCGTCGCGACGAGCCGCTTCAGGTACTTCCGCGTCCGCATGTCCACGATCACGAACCCGACGCCCCACATCCCCGCGCTCATCAGGTTCATCCCGAGGAGGCCAGGGATGAGGAAGTCGATGTACCGTGCCCCCGGCTCCGACACCTCGCGGTCGGTCGGCGCCACAGGGTCCTTCCGCCCCGCCGCGCGCTGGAGCGCGTCGTTCACGAGCGTCCGCGCGAGGATGCTGTCCGGACGGGAGGGATCGTAGCGGAATTCCACGCCCCCCGCCGCGCGCACGACGACGGCAAATTTCCCCAACCGCAGCCCCCGCGCGCACTCCTCCGCCGAGGCAAGCCTCGCGTCGAAGCGCGCGTCCGCGACGAGCGTCGCGAAGGTCGCCTTCGCCGCCGCGGTCCCCTCCTCCACCGCGACGAAAACCTTCTCGGGCGCCTTGTTCCGGAACGCGATCCCGAGCGCGAGCGACAGCAGGATCGGGAACCCGAACGCCCAGAAGATCACCTCCGGCTCGCGCAGGGCCTCGCGCATCCGCGCGAGGAGCAGCTCGCGGAACGGCCTCCACCTAATCATCGCGGAGGTGCCTCCCCGTGAGCGAGACGAAGACGTCCTCAAGGCTCGCATGCCGCGTCGTGAGCGAGGTCAACTCGCGGCCTTTCAAGTGATCGAGGAGCGCAGGAACGGCGACGTGGACCTCGGAAACGGTCAGCACCGCGGTCCCCAGCGAGACGCGGACGGCCTTCACGGCGGGGAGGGCTGCAAGCGCAGCCTCGTCGAGCGCCCCGCCCACGGAGAACTCGACGACGTGCTCGCCTCCGAGACGCGAGATCAGCTCCGCGGGCGTCCCTTGGGCGATCACCTTGCCATGGTCGACGACGGCGACCCGGTCGCACAGCCGCTCCGCCTCATCCATGTAGTGCGTCGTGAGGAGGATCGTCCGCCCGCGCGCCTTGTACCCGCGGATGACGTCCCAGAGTTGCCGTCGTGACTGCGGATCGAGCCCCGTCGTGGGCTCGTCGAGGAAGAGGACCTCGGGGTCGCTGACGAGCGCGCAGGCGAGGGCGAGGCGCTGCTGCTGGCCGCCGGAGAGCTTCCCGACCTGGCTCGTGCGCTTCTCGCCGAGGGCGACCTCGGCGATGACCTCGTCGATCGGCCGCGCCCGGTCGTAGAACGACGCGAAGAGGCGCAGGGTCTCTTCGACGGTGAGCTTCTCCGCGAGCTTGGTCTCCTGGAGCGAGATGCCGATGAGGTGGCGGAGGGCGTCGTCGTCCTGGCCCCAGCGGCGGCCGAGGACCTCGACCTCGCCCGCGGTGGGCGGAAGGAGCCCCTCGAGGATCTCGACGGTCGTGGTCTTCCCCGCGCCGTTCGGACCGAGGAGTCCGAAGCACTCGCCTCGCTGGACCTCGAGGTCGAGCCCTCGGACGGCCTCGACGCCGCCAGGGTAGGTCTTCTCGAGTCGGCTGCAGCGGAGCGCGGTCGTCATGGGAGCGGCGGATTCTGGGTGCGCCCCGAGCGGGTGTCAAGAGTCGGGCGCATTGACTTCGATCCGCCGGCTCTGCTACCTTCGCCCGTGAACGAAGGAGGAACCCATGCCGGACTTCCAGGACCCCTTCGAGGCGTACCGCGCGAAGAAGGCGGCCGACAAGAAGAAGTCGCCGGAGGCGCCGAAGCAGGCGCCGAAGCGCGAGGACGGCCGCCCCGAGGGATTCGCGACCCACCGCATGGACTTCGACAAGTCCCCGGACGCCGCCCCTGCCCCGCCCCCCAAGGGGTTCGACAGTGGCAAGCTCGGGAAGCTGCAGCCCCTCGACCCCGGCCAGAAGCCCAAGGGGTTCGGCAAGGACCGCCTCGGCCCCGGCCCCAAGAAGCCGCTCGAGCCCGACGAGGAACCCCCGAAGCGCCGCAAGGACGAGTAGTCTCTCCGGCCCATCGTGCCGGTGCGGGGCATGCGCGGCACGGTAGCCGTTGTGTCCGCCGCGCGGGCGCAGGTACAATCCGTCTGCCGGTCCAGTTCGAGTGGATCCATGGCCGACAATTCGGGCAACGGCGAACTCATCCACGCCATCATGGCGGTCCTTGGGGAACTGCGTGCGGAGCGCGCCGCGCGCGAGGCCAAGCAGGCGGAGTACGAACAGCGCAACGCCGAGCACGAGCAGCGCATGGCGGAGTGGGCGGTGATCATCAGCAGGATCAACGCCCAGCAGGATGCGCTGGACGCCAAGCTCGCGGAGGGCCGCAAGCGCGACGAGGAGCTGGCCGCCAAGTTCGCGGAGTTGGACGTCAACATGCGGAAGACCTCAGAGAAGGTCCGCGCTCTCTCGGACAACGACAAGGTGCTCACCGAATCCCTGCAGTCGCTTGTCCGGTTCATCCAGGTCGTCGGGCTCGAGATGGAGGCCCTCAAGACCCGCGTCGACGTCCTCGAGCAGGGGCACGCATAGCCCCCCGCGTGATCCCCAGTCACATCGTTCGTCGCTCCCGAAGCGTTGCCGGACCCCGCCCCCCCGACATACAATGACGCTCCGCCCTGTCCCTTCCCGAGGAGTCCCATGGGCAAGACACGCATCGAAAACGACTCGATGGGCCCCGTCCCAGTCCCCGAGGAGGCCCTCTGGGGCGCGCAGACGCAGCGCGCCATCGACAACTTCCCCGTGAGCGGCCTCCGCTTCCCCCGGTACTTCCTCGAGGCGCTCGGCCGCGTGAAACGCGCCTGCGCGCTCGTGAACCTCGACATGGGAAAGCTCGACGAGAAGCTCACGCGCGCCATCGCCGACGCCGCGCAGGAGGTCGCGGAGGGGAAGCACGACGCGCACTTCCCCGTCGACGTCTTCCAGACCGGCAGCGGCACTTCGACGAACATGAACGCGAACGAGGTGATCTCGAACCTCGCGAACGAGCGCCTGGGCGGCGCGCGCGGCTCGAAGAAGCCCGTCCACCCGAACGACCACGTGAACAAGGGGCAGTCGTCGAACGACGTGATCCCGACCGTGGCGCACGTCTCCGCGCTCCTCGCGCTCCAGAGGCAGCTCTACCCCGCGCTCCAGAAGCTCGCGACGTCCCTCGAGAAGAAGGCGGAGGCGTTCGACGGGATCGTCAAGAACGGGCGCACGCACCTCATGGACGCCGTCCCGGTCCGGCTCGGCCAGGAGTTCGGCGGGTACGCGCGGCAGGTGAGGAAGGGGATCGAGGCGATCGTGGCCGCCTCCCACGGCGCGCACGAGCTGGCCCTCGGCGGGACGGCGACCGGCACGGGGATGAACGCGCACCCCGATTTCGCTCGGCGCGTGATCGCGCTCCTGGCGAAGGAGACCGGCCTGCCCCTCACGGAGGCGGAGGACCACTTCGAGGCGCAGGGCGGGCGCGACGACCTCGCGGTCCTCTCCGGGTCGCTCAAGGCCCTCGCGTGCGCGCTCATCAAGATCGCGAACGACATCCGATGGATGGGGAGCGGACCTCTCGGGGCGCTGGGCGAGATCATGCTCCCGGACCTGCAGCCGGGCTCCTCGATCATGCCCGGCAAGGTGAACCCGGTCCTCTGCGAGGTCCTGACGCAGGTCGCGGCCCAGGTGATCGGCAACGACCTGGCCGTGACGATCGGCGCGCAGGGCGGGAACTTCGAGCTGAACGTGATGATCCCGGTGATGGTGCACAACGTCCTCGCGTCGACGGCGCTCCTGGCAAACGCCTGCACGCTTTTCGCGGCTCGGTGCGTCGACGGGATCCAGGCGAACCCGGAGCGGTGCGAGGAGCTGGCGCTCAAGAGCCTCTCGCTCGTCACGGCGCTCAATCCGATCATCGGCTACGACAAGGCCGCGGCGGTCGTGAAGGAGGCCCACAGGCGCGGGATCGGCGTGAAGCAGGTCGCGCTGGAGCAGAAGCTCATCACCGAGGAGCAGGCGCGGAAGGCGTTCGACCTCCGGCGCATGACGGAGCCGGGCGAGGTCGAAGGCGGCGGAGGTGGGTAAGTCTCAAGTTTCATTATGTCTACTTCCCGCTTATGTCTACTTCCTCCAGAGGGTGGACATCGTGGGATCTGCTTCGCGAACCGCAAACGCGCGATGCAGAGGGCCGAACATTATGTCTACTGCACACCCCCTTTAGCCGCCATGACGCAGTGCGGCACCTGTAGAGCCTCGCAGAACGCCTTCCCGACCCCGAAGGGAGGCCCTTTCTGAAGTTGACATAACTACCAATACGCAATGTGCATGTAAGGACCAAGCGCCAAGTCTGAAGGGCTCATGAATCGATTGGCCCTCTTCCTTCTTGCGCTGTCGGTCTACCTCCTGTCCATGACGGGGACGCTCGGGATCGACGAGGAGACCATGTACCTCGTCACCGAGGCGATCGCCGAACGAGGCGAGGTCGCCGTCGGGCCGTCCATGCTCACGAAGACGTGGACGACGACGGTCCGCGGGCGAGAGTACTCGATCCTCGAGATCGGGCAGTCCATCCTCGCGCTTCCCTTCTACTACATGGGGAGGCTCGCGGCGCCGCATGCCCCCGGACCGCTGCAGCCGTACGTCACGCGGGGCGCCGTCGCGCTGCTGGGGCCGATCGCGGGGGCGTCGGCCGTGCTGCTGCTCGCCCTCGTCGTCGAGGCGCTGGGGCATTCACGCGGGCGAGGAGTCGCCGTCGGCTTGCTCGCCGCGTTCGGGACGATCCTGTGGCCGTATGCGAGGACCTTCTACCGCGAGCCGGTCCTCGCGGCGCTGTTCCTGCTCGTGGTGTGGGCGATCCTCCGATACCGAGCCGACGGGCGCGCGCGGTGGATCGCGATCGCGTCGATCGCGTTCGCCGTCGCGGGGACCGTGCGCGTGCTCACGATCGGATTGGCCCCCGTGTTCATCGCGTACATCGCAGGGGCGGAACGACGAAGGAGCGAAACGACGGCAGGAACGGGCGGCCACAAGGGCCGCCCCTGCAGGGGCGTCGTTTCCCTCGTCGCCATGTTCGCGATCGGAACGGGCGTGGCGGGTGCGATCGACCTCGCGTACAACGCAATCCGATTCGGGTCGCCGTGGAGCACGGGATACCCGGCGGATGAACGGTTCGGCAATCCCCTGTTGCGCGGGATCTCCGGGTATCTCCTCTCTCCCGGCCGGTCCGTGTTCCTCTACGCGCCGGTGCTGCTCATCGCCATGTGCGGTGTCCGACGCATGTGGAGAGAGGCACGCGGGACACTCCTCCTCGTCGCCGCCGTCGCCGCGTACCACGTCTGCGTCTACGGCTGCTGGTGGGCGTGGGCGAACGGCCGGGGCCTGTGGGGGCCGCGATACCTCGTCCCCGCCGTGCCGCTCATGCTCCTCCCCGCGGCGTGGGTGCGGCCGGGCCGCGCGTGGAAGGCGATCCTCGCGATCTCGATCGCGATCCAAGTCCTCGGCGTCCTCACCTGGGGACGGTTCCTACTCAACCCCGAGAAGGAGAAGGTCGACGTCGAGTTGAAGTCGTTCGATGTCCATCACAGCGCCGTGCTGTCGTGGGACGCATGGAGGTCGCTCGGCGCGCTGCGCTGGGACCGCGCCTTCCCGCCCGGTGTCGCGCGCGATCCGCACTCAGACATCGCACACGAGCTGAAGGACACCACCGCCGCAACCTGGTGGGCCCTCGCGTGGCGCGCGGGATTCTCCGCGAAGTGGCTGCTCGGGGCCGCCTTCCTCGCGCTCGTCGCCTTCGGAAGTGGCTTGGCTCTCTTGAAGTTGCGACATTCCGGAATTCCGCGTGACGATCCGCGGGGGTCCGAATCACAGTGACGGAAGCGCAAGGGAACACGGAGGCCGATGACAGGCGCGACCTGGAGGCCTGTCGAGGCGGCGACGCGGCGGCCCTCGAGCGGCTCTACCGCAGACACGCGGGCCGCGTGTATGGCCTGGCCCTCCGGACCCTTCGGCGCAGCGACCTCGCGGAGGACGTCGTGCAAGAGACCTTCCTGAAGCTGACCAAGGCCCAGCAAGGTGGCCCTGCCACCTCCGCGGGGTTCCGCGGCGAGTCGAAAGTCGGCACCTGGCTCTGCACGATCGCGCTCAACGCCGCGCGGATGCGGCTGCGCGAGATGCGCCGAGGCGCCCTCCCCCTCGAGTCGGCCGACGCCGTCGCGGCCCCTGAGCCGAAGGCCCCCTCCGCCGGGCTCGAGGCGGCCCTCGCGAAGTTGCCCGACGAGACGCGCGACCTCCTCCTGCTGGCTGCCGAGGGGCTCTCCTACGAGGAGATCGGCGCGGCGCTCTCCCTCACCGTCGACCAGGTTCGCGGGCGCCTCCACCGCGCTCGCAAGGACCTCCTCGCCCAGATCGGGGCGGAGGGAGGCGAAGATGCCTAGCGGCGAATTCCGGCAGGTCTCCTCCCAGGACTCCGGCTGCGAGGCGCTTGCGGAGATGCTCTCCGCCTACGTCGACGGCGCGCTCGCCGAGACGCGCAAGCACGAGGTGGAGGCGCACGTCCGCGCCTGCACGACCTGCGCGACGGAGCTGGCGCGGCTCGACAAGCTGTGCGCGGAGTTGCGCGACCTGGTCAACGTGCAGCCGGCGTCGATGCTGTGGGACAAGGTGCAGCAGGCGGCGGGAGCGGGCGGCCACGAGGGCCGCCCCTACAGGGGCGCGCAGGGACAGAACCGGGTCCTCGCCATCCTCGCGGAGATCGTCCTCTACCTGTTCGACGGCGACCTCGCGCGGCGCTGCCGTGCCGAGGGGACCTGCCGCGAGAGGGCCGGCTCTGCGCACGGTGCAATCGCCATCGTCGCCGCGCTGCTGTTGGGCCTCCTCCCGACTTTCCTCGGCGTGACGACATCCATCGCCCCCATCGCCGTAGGGCTCGTTTTCCTCTGGCTCGCATCGACCCGTCTCGAGGGCCGCCTGTCGCACGCCGGCCTCGTCGTGACGATCCTCGCGGGCGCGGCCGCTCCTTGCGCCTGGGAGCTGACACATACCATGGCAGGACACATCGCGGCCCCCCTAGCCTTGCCGGCGGCGCTCGCGGCCCTCGCGTCGGCCCAGGCGGCGCTCTTCCCGCGGCTGCGGCCCGAGGTGCTCGGTCGCTTCCGCGTCCGGTGTGCCGCCCGCTCGTCTGCGCTCGTCCTCCTCGCGGGGGCGATCGCCCGGCCCGACCTGGTCGGCCCCCTCGCCGCCGTGCCGCCCGTCGCGGGCGCCGTCGGAGGGGCCCTTGCGTCGTGGGCGCTCGCGCGCCGGCGCCGCGTGGCGTAGGAGGTTGCGATGAAGGCCCTGCTGCTGTCCTTCGTGCTCGCCCTCTCAGCCCAGGCGGATGACGTCCGCGTCTACTATGGAAGCGCCGACGCCGACTCCCTCGCGACCGTCGACGCGCGCGAGGCCTTCTCGCACATCGCCGAGTACAGGACGATCCTCCGCGAGGGCTACGGCCCCGAGTCGCCCGAGTATTGGATCCTCCTCGAGCGCGCGAACCGCAGCTTCTACGCCGCACTCGACCGCGTCGCTCGACGCATGCACATCGATGCGATCGTCGAGGCGCGCGGCCGCGCCAGGCGCGATGCCGAAGACCTCACATCGAACGTCGTCGCCGAGTTGTCCCGCTAGAAATGGAGCCCTCCCCATGCGCACCGCGCTCGTACTCTGCCCGCTGATCGCCCTCGCGGCCCTCGCGCTCGCCGCCCTCGCGCGGAGCGAGGAGCCCGCGCACGCCGCGAGGCCCGCAGCCGCGGTGAAGGCGACCGTCGCGGAGGTCCCCTCCCTCGCAACGCGTCCGACGGCGCCTCTGGCAGGGCCAGCCTGCTGGGTCGCCGCCGCGGTCCCCTCCCCCGCCGAGCGGCCCGCGGCCGCCAGGCCCGCCGACGCGCCCGCTCGGCCGTTCTACGAGGCGATGCCCGCGTTCGCCGACTCGCCCGAGGGGGCCTTCGCGCGGCTCAAGCTCGGCATCCTCGCGAAGGACGAGGCGGTCCTGCGGGAGGCGACGACCGTGACCGACGAGACGGAGCTGAAAGAGATCCTCTCCACACAAAACCTGCTGGCGGTCGAGGTAGGGTCGGTCGAGCTCGCAGGCGAGAAGGCCACCCTTCGCGTCACCTTCCAGGGCCGCGAGGGGATCCCGATGGGGGCCGTGCGGATCGATGGGAAGTGGAGGATCGACCCCGCCGCCTTCCGCGCGGAAACCCAGTGCCGCGACTGCGTGAACAACCTTCGGCAGATCGGGACCTACATCGTCATGTGGTGCTCGAAGTACGGCGAGGACAAGCTCTACCCCGGCCCGGGCCCGAACCTCTTCTTCGACCTGTTCACGAAGCCGTCGCCGGACGTGGCGATCGCGAGGGGATGCGAAGAGATGCTCCTCTGCCACGCGAGCGGCGAGCGGAACACGCCGGAGGGGATCCAGCGAGGCGACCTCAATTGCATGAGCTACGAGTGCACCTCGCAGAAGATCGAGGACGGCGTGACGCAGCCGATGGCGCCCATCGCGTGGGACAAGCGACCCATGCACGGCGGGAAGAGGAACGTACTCTTCTTCGCCGGCAATGTGTCGACGATGGACGAGTCGGATTTCCAGGCGCTCCTCGCGAAGTTCGGACGGTAGCTCCCCATGGAGTGACGCCCGGGAGGGCGTCAAGCGACCCTGGGGAGTGACGCCCGGGAGGGCGTCAAGCGGCCCTGGGGAGTGACGCCCGTGAGGGCGTCAAGCGGAGGCGATCATGTACCGGAACTGCACCATCTGCGAACACCGCTGCGGCGTGGACCGGACGCAGGGCCCCGCTGGGGTCTGCGCGGCCTCCTCGACGCCGCGCGTCTTCTGCGAGGTCCTCGAGTACGGCGAGGAGCCGGAGCTCTGCCCCGCCTACGCCGTCTGCCTCTCCGGCTGCAACCTGCGGTGCGCCTTCTGCGTCACGGGGACGGACAGCCAGGACGCCTTCGCAGGGCACGACGCCGACGCGGCGGCGATCGCGCGGCGCGTGCGCGCGGCGGTCGCCGACGGCGCGCGGAGCGCCTTCTTCCTCGGAGGCGAGCCGACGATCCACCTGCCGTTCCTGCTCGACGTCGCCTCGCGCCTCCACGGCCTGGGCGTCCCCCTCGTCCTGAAGACGAACCTCTACCTGACCGTGGAGGCGCTCCTCCCCGCCCTCTCCGCGTTCGACGTCGTCGTGGCCGACTTCAAGTTCGGCGACGACGCCTGCGCGGCGCGGCTCGGCGGCTTCGGCTCGTACGTCTGGGTCCTCCAGCGGAACCTCCTCATGGCAGCGGCGCGGCGGCGCGTGATCGTGCGGCACCTCCTCATGCCCGGGCACGTTGACTGCTGCCTCCGCCCGGTCGCGGAGTGGATGCGCAGCGAGCTGCCCGAGGTCGAGTTCCACGTGCGGGACCACTACGTGCCGGCGTTCCGGGCGACGGAGCACGCCGACATCGCGCGGACGACGACGGAGGAGGAGTCCTCGGCGGCGCAGGAGCTCATGGAGGCCCTGCGATGAGCGCCGCCAACGACTGGCAGGGCCAGCTTGCTGGCTGGCAGGGCCAGCTTGCTGGGACCCTGCGATTCCATATCGACCCTCGCGGGCGTATCCTCATGGAGAACGTCACCCGCGCCTGTCTCGAGGTCGCGCGCGCCCTCGCGCCCGAGGACCCCGCGCTCCGCGACCTGCTCGCGCGGGCCCAGGCCGCAGACCAACGGAGGCGCCGCGATGGACGTGCGTGACCAGATCGAGCTGCTGATCCGCGCGCGATACCCGATCCTCTACGTCGTCTCCTGGGAGGAGACCCGGGTCCGCGATCAGGTCGCCGAGGTGGCGAAGCGCAGGAACAAGCGGCTCTTCGAGTGGTCCGCGACGATGGGGATCACCCCCGCGGGGACGCCAATCCAGTCGCAGAAGGGGCGGAACCCGGCGACGCGGGACCCGCTCGTCGCGCTCGACCAGGTCATCGACCAGGTCGAGCCCGCGCTGTTCCTCCTCCACGACTTCCACCCCTTCCTGCAGAAGAACAACTTCGCGGTGATCCGCCGCCTGAAGGAAATCGCGATCCACCTGAAGAACAGCTACAAGACGATCCTCATCGTCTCGCCGATCCTCGAGGTCCCGCCGGAGCTGGAGAAGGAGATCACGGTCATCGACTTCCCGCTGCCGTGCGCGGCGGACCTGTCGACCCTGCTCGACCGGATCGTCGAGGAGGTGAAGGACAACATGAAGGTCGCGATCGACCTCAACCCCGACGGGCGGGAGCAGCTCCTGAAGGCCGCGCTCGGCCTGACGCTCACCGAGGCGGAAAACGTCTTCGCGAAGATCATCGTCAGCGACGGGCGCCTCGACGCCTCCGACGTCCCGCAGGTCTTCGCGGAGAAGAAGCAGATCCTCAGGAAGACGGGCCTCCTCGAGTACTACGAGAGCCAGGAGAAGTTCGGCCAAATCGGCGGGCTCGACTGCCTCAAGGAGTGGCTGGGGAAGCGCCAGGCGGCGCTCACCGACCGCGCGCGGGCGTTCGGCCTGCCGCCGCCGAAGGGGATCCTCCTCCTCGGCGTGCAGGGGTGCGGGAAGAGCCTCTGCGCGAAGGCGGTCTCGGCGCTTTGGAACCTGCCGCTGCTGCGGCTCGACGTCGGGCGGATGTTCGGGAGCCTCGTGGGGTCCAGCGAGGAGAACATGAGGCGCGCGATCCGGATCGCGGAGTCGGTCGCGCCTGCGATCCTCTGGATCGACGAGATCGACAAGGCGCTCGCGGGGTCGGGCGGGAGCGCGTCCACGGACGGGGGGACGACCGCGCGCGTCTTCGGGACGCTCCTCACGTGGCTTTCGGAGAAGACGGAGCCGGTCTTCGTGATCGCGACGGCGAACGACATCTCGCAGCTCCCGCCGGAGCTGCTGCGCAAGGGGCGGTTCGACGAGATCTTCTACGTCGACCTCCCGAGCGCCGAGGAGCGACGCGAGATCTTCCGGATCCACCTCGCGAAGCGGCGGCGGAAGGCGGAGGCGTTCGACCTCGCGCTCCTCGCGGAGGCGGCGAAGGGATTCAGCGGGGCGGAGATCGAGGAGTCGATCATCTCCGCGCTCTTCGACGTCTTCAGCGCGGGAAAGGACCTCGAGACGGAGGACGTGAGGAAGGCGATCGGCGAGACGGTGCCCCTCTCGCGGATGATGGAGGAGGGGCTCACGCGCCTGCGCGCGTGGGCGGACGGGAGGGCGAGGAACGCGTCGATCGCGCGGCGCGAGGCGACGCCGAACGGCCGGAAGATCGAGTTCTAGGACTCCGCGATGGCGAAGTACATCGTCGTACAGGACCCGAAGACGAGGAAGACGCGGGTGCGCCGCGTCGAGGAGCTGCGGCCGGGACAGGGGATCGACTCCTCCGCGGTCCGGAAGCTCCCGATGGAACGGAGGGCGAAGTTCGCCGGGTTCCTCTCGTGGTGGAGCGGCGCGAAGGCGGACTTCCGCGACCGGGTGGAGTCGCGGCGGATCGTGGGGATGGTCGTCTTCCTCGCGCTCGTGTACGGACTGCCAATCACCGCCGTCATGCTGCACGTGAACATGAGGTATGGCGTCTCCCCGGGGGCCGAAGACTCGACGATCGGAGGCATCGCCGGCGTCCTCGTCGCGGGGATCGTCATCGCGTGCATCTGGAAGTTCCGACCCCATCGCAAGAGGAGGTCTTCATGAGCGCCATCGTCGTCCTGGCACCGGCCCTCGTCGCGGCGTGGCCCACCGTGGCCGCCTCGGTCGTGGGCGCGGCCGCGGCCCTCGGGTTCGCGCAGACGACGGGGGCGCCGAAGGCCGCGAAGAGGCAGGAGTGCGTCTCGCTCGAGGTGAAGGGGAGCCAGGTCGTGACGGACGGCCTCGCGCTCGACGAGAGGCTGTCGTTCGTGAAGGGGGAGGTCACGGTGACCTTCGCGCGCGACGCGCGCGGGGCGTGCAACGTCGGCGTCGCGGGGAGCGGACACGAGAGGAGGGAGCTGGAGGCGATCGGGAAGGAGTTCGGGGAGAGGGTGGTGCAGCAGTATGCGTACCACCGGCTCATGGAAGAGTTGGGGGCGCAGAACTTCGCGGTCGTCTCGCAGGAGGTCGGGGAGGATCGGACGATCCATGTGAGCGTCAGGCGGTTCGACTAAGTAGCCCGCACTAAGTTTTCCTGGATGCCAATCTTCACGGATCCTGGAGTCGCGCCCGCAAGGGCGCAATGGACTGACAGCCGCAAGGCTGTCAGCCCGCGTCCTAACGCCCTTGCGGGCGTTAG
>Ga0082335_1007613_pt1 | contig 12920 bp, 8 predicted proteins | sample Subgrocontami58m_FD_72375 | JGI IMG/M metagenome (GOLD analysis project Ga0082335, IMG submission 72375) | Subsurface groundwater microbial communities from S. Glens Falls, New York, USA - GMW37 contaminated, 5.8 m (SPADES assembly) (version 2) ...
TATCATTTTATGAACAAAGTTGTCCCGTTCCTTCAACCCCCCCCCGCCTAGGGGGGGGCCCCGCCAAAGACGGGATCGGCCACCTCACCACATATGAAAATAAATGTTCCGGAACAGAGTCCCCCTTCGTCCCGCCAATGGCGGGACTTCGGAGGGACAGTTTTCACTTTTTGTGAAAACTGGCGGAGAGAGAGGGATTCGAACCCTCGCGCCGGCTAAAAACCGACCTAACGGTTTAGCAAACCGTCCCCTTGAACCACTTGGGTACCTCTCCGTGAATATTTTTCAAAAGAGCGTGGGTAAAAGATACGAAATTTTCGAGAAAAAATCAAGCGTAGTTACTTCACCGAACCCTTCGCAATCACTAACCCTTTCACCTCTTTGACCCCATATTCTTTAAGGCTTTTTGCCGCAGCATCCATAGTGGCACCACTCGTAAATACATCATCACACAATACCACTCGATCTGGCACAGCTCCTATACCCTCAAACACACCATCCAAATCCCCCACCAACCTTTCTCCTTGTCCACGCTTTGCTTGAGGTAAAGTAGAACGCACACGGCGCAAAACATTTGCATAGCTTTTCCCCGTCTCTTTTGCAACTATCTGCGCTATGACCTGTGCTTGATCAAATCCTCGTGCACGATATTTCTTTTTGTGCAAAGGAACGGGAACAATCACAGCATCCCAGCACCATCCACCCAACACATCGGCCTTTTGTCGTATCCAACGCCGCACAACTTCTTCTGCCGCCTGATCCCCCACATACTTCCATGTCGTAAGCACTCGACGCACTGCAGGATCTGCATACCAAGTAAGCGCCATAAGCCCATCCAAAAAAGTCTCCCGGCGACATGATTCACATGTCCTCCAGGAGCCTTTGCTTTCACAAAATGGACATAAAGCCACAACCATTTGGAGTGGATGGGTTTCCTGACAAGTTACGCACCACAGCGTTCCTTCCTTTCCGCATCCCGCACAAAATCTGGGAAAAAACACATCCAAACATCCCATACCTATCGCCAAGTCGCGTTGTCTACAAACCAGCTTCCACTCACACGCACAAGATCCAAAACAATCTCTTGATAACTCACGGAAATATTTTGCACTTCCCCACGCGCCTCCTCCCGTTGTGTACTGATGATTGCCTCGGCTGTCCCCGCTTCTTCATCTGTTGTAATTTCCATAGCCAATACCTGGGTTGTCACTCCATAATAAACATCTGAAGATGTCCATGAGGCCATAGCGTCTTGGGTGTGTGCAGCATAGTCTTCGGTCATAAGAGGCAAGACATCCGTGATATTGGCAAAATCCGCTTCACTTGAGTAGCTCCCATAGCGTTCGGTAAATGTTTTTACCACGGTACGAATATTGGCCTCCGCAGCCGCTTCTTGTTGTTCTGCTCTTGCTTCCTCATCTATCACAGGTTTTTCCACTTGCTCTTCCTGCTCTTCCACCACAGGCGTTTCCGAAACAGAAGGAACTGACGACCAAATCCTCACAAGATATAAAATCAGCAATACGACTATCAAAAGCATCAGGATCAAAACCAAAGTTTTTTTTATGCGCTTGGAAAGTTCCATACATTAGTTTGATAAAGATTGACGAATACGATCCGCTTCTTGTTTTGCATTTTCTTCCGAGGAAAGAAGAGCCGCAGCAGCATCCTGCGCTTTTTGCTCCAACCTTGGTGCCTCGGAAATTTCTTCCTTAGCCCCCTTAGACGTTCCCACTTCTCCCACCTCCTGCGCATCCATTTGCTCTTCAAATTCTTTCTTTGCCCGTTCGATATCCATGAGTTGTTGCGGATTAGTCGTGACAATCTGATCCTCCGTATAAGATGCAACCACGCGAATCGCTGCATGCTTTTGCCCAGCAAAGAAAATTCCTTCTCCGATCCCGGATTCGATAAGCAAATATTTTTCTCCATCGGTTAGGTTAAATGTTTTTTGCACGACTTCGGCGGCCGAAGGCGCTTGCTTCATGAGAAGTTGCAGCGCGGAGTTTGTCACAATCGCCTGCCCATAGGGGGAATTCAAAAAGTCATTCACATCTTGGGTGATCGTTGTCACTCCCATCCAATACTTTCGGCAACGCTTCACAAGCGCGAAAATAAACTTCGCAGAATCCTCGTGCTGCATAAGCCACCATGCCTCATCAATCACCAAAATGCGCTTTTTTCGCACCGATCGCACCACATTCCAAATATAGGTAATGATATTATAAATGGCGACTGGTCGCAGCTCGTCTTCCAAATCGCGGACAGAAAAAACGACAAGCTGATTGTTCATCTCAACCGTCGTAGGCGAATTTAATAATCCTGCAAACGTCCCTTCAGTATATTTTTTCAAACGTTCCACAATTTCACCAGATCCTGTCATGCCCTCAAGCACATCTTGGAGATCTTGCATGATTGGTGGTTCGACTTGTGAGAGATCACGTAGATCTGACGTAATATCTTTTTTTGCATACGCCTCGATGATTGCACGGTCAAGAAGCGAATCTTCCTCTGGTGTAAAACTGATTTGTCCTTGCGGGCCCAGGGGTTTGCCAATCATGATGCGCAAAAGTCCTTTGACCATGATCACAGCCGAACGGATAATATCCTCGGTTTTTGTTTCCTCGCCTTTGGCACGCGGGAGATCAAACGGATTGGCTTTTGCATCTGACGCTAGAGAAATGTTGATATAGGTTCCACCTACAGCATCGGACAAATGTTTGTATTCCATTTCCGGATCAATAACAATGACGTCTTGTCCCATCATGAGAGATCGTAAAATCTCCAATTTAATGGCATAAGACTTTCCAGCGCCTGCTGTTGCAAACACCACGCAATTTGCATTTTGCAGCGAGAAACGATCAAACAAGATGAGCGAATTATTGTGCCGATTCACTCCGTACAAAATACCGTTATCTGATGTCAGGTCTGAACTGATAAAAGGAAACGAAGCTGCGATCGGTGATGTGTTCATGTTATAGGACACCAGAAGCTCATCGTTTCCAAGCGGCATGGTGGAATTAAATCCTTGCTCAGTTTGATAAAATCCTGCCTTGGTATAAATAAGCTTGCTTCCCAAAAGCGACTCGATCTCCTCGGTTTTGCGTTCCAAATCTTCCTTATCTTTTCCATAAATCGTGAGATAAAATCCGAATTGAAAAAAGTGTTCTACTCCTTGGGTGAGCGCATCGCGCAAAGATTCCGCGTCTCGGAGCGCGGTTTCTTTTTTGGGATCACGCGCCGCACCTTTCTCTGATTCCGTCGCAATGCCGGCTTCTAAAATACCCACCTTTTTTTGTAACTGCTTCAAAATCACGGACGCCTTCACCGGATAAAAATACATGGCAATGTCAAATGTGTAATTGAGATTGATGAGTGGTGAGCTCCATCCGAGCCCAATTTGTCGAGGGTAGGTGATAACAAAAAGTGTACGCGCATACACACCAGAGATACGCAAAAATGTTGGATTGATTTCAAACGACGCAGGCGCAATCATGTCACGCACCGTCACCACTCCTTGCCGATAAATCCGTTCTTCTTCAAGAAGCGTACTCTCTTGCTGTGTGCGCTCCTCTTCTGCAGATTTTTTGGGAGGAGGAGCTGTATGCCGTGGCACTTGTGGTTCCAAATGTTTTAATTGTCCAAACTCAATAGGCATAGATGTTAATCTTCGTGATGGATTTTTTCGAGGTCTTGCAAAGGCTGACGCCCAAAAATATCCGGATTGTAAACATCGTAATACAGTTCAATAAGGCCTTGGGTATCAAGACGCACAACCGTGAGACCCATACTTTCGAGTTGCCCTCCCAAGAGTTCTGCACGACGACTCATCGCTATCTTCCGATCTTCCCATTGAGACTTATTGAGTTTGGCAGAAGCAATCGGAGAAATAGCCTGCGAAAGCCTCGACCAAAATCCGCGGCGTTTATTGGAAAGCGGATCATAAGGCACGACCACAATAAACCGTTTTTGCATGATGTCCCCCATCTCTACAAGTTCCGTAACGAAATCTCGATAGTCGGTGATTTGCGCTTTCAAAAGTTCGTTTTGCGTTTTACGTTCCTGTTCGCGTAAACGCAAAAGATACTCATCAATGTTCATGCGTCGCGACTGAATCACAATCTGAAGAGGAAACTCAAGCCCATTTAAAAACGTGATATACGCTTGCACAATAGCTTCTTGCTCCTCGGAAGATTTGAGTGCAAAATTAATGCTAGACACCATCAAGACCGCGCGCACCGTGCCATCTTTCATAACCACCAAATCATCCCGAATCTCGGTGATATCAATGTATTGTTGAGTAGAGGGAGCGACTTTTGTTGTTTTCTTGTTTAGCATAAGTTCTCTATTTGGGAAATTTCTAATTTCTCATTCCTCGGGTTTATACACACCTCCTGTATCTACAACAAGAGTGATTTCATGAAGACGCGATCCTTGAGGAGGAGCTTTACGCACTTCAGGCAGAGGAACTTCTTCGGGTTTTTGTAACATCCATGTCCGTAGTTGATCATCGGTTTTTTGTTTATCCCAGACACGCAAACGCGGGCGACGGAAGGTCTGCAATAAGTTCAAAACAAAGTAATGAAAGGATACACCGTTCACTTTTGCAAACGCAAAGACCACACCGATAATAAAAAGGGGGATCCCCACCAAAAGAAAATAATTAAAAAGAAGAAGCTTGTAAAGAGTCGCATCCAATAGGACGACTACAAGCAAAATAATAAACTGCCGACCTGTGATCGGGCCAATGATTCTATCTTCTGCATCAATAAATTGTGGAACCACGAATTGGTCAGGCATAGCTTAAAAAAATTTCTAATTTCTCCCGCCTGTGGCGGGATCCGGCTCTGCCGGACAATTCCTAATTTCTAATGAGGGAAGGGAGGATTTTAATATCGTTGTCAGACACTTCCATTGGATATTGAAAATTACTTCCTAATATCTCAACCGCTCATTGATGGACATCATCGCATCCAATTCCTCATTCGTAAAATCGTCCGGTGCAATTTTTCTTTTCTCCGCAAGTAATGTTTTTACAGATTGTCCGGATAACACCGCTTCTTTGGCAAGCGCTACATACGAAAGATACAAGGGTGATTGCTTCCATGCTTGCACACCTGCGACCATCCGATCCGGCCCCTGCTCACGCAATAACTCCAATTTATCTATGACGCGTTGAATGGATGCGCTTGTTGTTGAGGCGAGGCGACGAAAATCCACAAGCGACATGCGCTTTAATTCTTCGACCGGCCCTTCCAAATGTTTTGCAAAATGAACATCTTGAACCTTTGGCCGATCCCCTGAAGGAAGAATGGTCTGCGAAGAATGAGAAATAGAAAGAATGGGGGTTGGAGGCTTTGCTGCTTCAATCACTTGTTTCACTTTTGCCTTGTCTATTTTTTCTTCTTGACGATCAAGGTGCTCGGTAACGGATTGACTTGCGGTCACACGCACGCCGGGAGTATGGATCGGCGCAATGGATTCCACAGGCGCCTTCCCTGTAATCGAAGCGTACCGTTTTGATAAGAGTTGAGACTCACGACGATCAATTTCATCTTTTTGCACACGCCTTTGTTCTTGCGCTTGAAGGGACTGTTGTTTTTCTTGTGTTATTTTTTCTCTATGAGATTGATACGCATGGCCCACTTCTTTTTCCAACAAATCACTTACTTGAACCAACATCTCTCCCACAATCCCTACACCTCCTTGTCCTTGAGGTTGTGCAAGTTGCCGACGCGTTTGATTGCTATCGCGCACTCCGCGCAATCGCGCATCTACGAGAGACTCCAAACGCTTTTGCCTTTGATCATCGAGTTGAAGATTTGTTTTTTGCACAATCATCTGTGCGATCTGATCCGCATGTATGGTTTCTTTTGCTGGTGACATGACGCTCGCTTGTTTGGCCGCGATCTCTTTTACTTCACGCTCTTCGGCTTTGTCTAATCCTTCTTCTTTGGGAGGCTCGGATTTTTTGATAACAGGTGCGGGTGCGGGAGGTGGAAATTTTACTGAAGCAACAGGAGGTGGAGTAGGTGGAACAATGGATTTTGGTTCTACGGGTTTTTGCGCGGAAACGATAGGTTGTTTGATATCTCGCAGTACGCGAGGTCGAGGAGGAGTTTGCACCACAGGCTTTGCAGATTCTTTAGAAACACTTTCCTTTTTTGCATCGGCAATCCGCAAAAACTTCATCTTGCCATTCACATAAGAAAGAAGTTCGTCGGCAATTTCCTCGGGTAATTCCATGCCACCGATTTTTTCTCCGCGCATCAGCGCATCTTTTGTCTCTGCCAAATCTCGAATCCCTTTTACATACGAAGATAAAAGAAGCAGGAGACGATGTTGTGAAACAGGATCAGGTTCAGCCTCGGAAATTTTTAATTCTTCCATGGCATGCTCCACAAACTGATCGGCTGTCACTTGTGGAAGCACTGCTCCTTGTCCTTGAGAAAGCGTGTCAAGCTTTCCTCCCCATTTCACAATTTGTCCAGACACGTCCCCAATAACTCCGGCGATGGGAAGCAATCGCACCGTGGCATATTCTGCCGCAGCCACCGATGCTTTACTTTCTTCAATCCCTAAAAGATTGATAAAAATCTTTGGTAAATCTGCAAGTAATTTTACTCCAAGCACAATCTGCTCTCCTGTTCCCAAAAGCAGCGCCGCATCATCTTCCTTACCCCCATATTTTTTCAAAAACTCCTGCGCCTGATCCACGGCATCCACATCACTCAAAAACAACAACACATCTTCGGGAAGATCAGCGTAGGTTCGTGGTATTACATCCGACATAAAAATTGCATTGAATAGCTCGGTTCAAATCCAAATCCCTTTTTACTTGATTCACCCTAACTTATTTTTCAAATTCTCTATTGATAAATTGATCTTGTTGATCTCCACATCTACACGCGCGCTATCTTGTGGGCTATCTCCTTTTACTTTTTCAAGACCTCTGATCTCCTCCTCTAATTTCATAATCCCTATGGCAAAATCGTCCATATTTTTTACCATAGCGCTAATCCCTGCTCTGCTCACATCTAGCTGTTTAATTTCATTCTCTAAACGCGCTATTTCCTCTGGATTAGTTTCTTTCCCCTGGGCTTGCATTAGCTTTACTCTTTTCCCTCTTATATCATCTAATGCATTCGATAGCGCCTTGACTCTTTGTTGTGCTTGTCTAAATGGCTCTGATTTAGCAAATTCAGAGGCAGGATCAGGCTTGTTTATATGATAATTTGTCTTGGCAGGCGTGGGAGGTGGTGGTGGAGGTGGAAGTGGAGGAGGTAGAGGTGGAATTGGTGGTGGTGGGGAAGAAGGAGGTGTTGGTGAAGGAGGAACTTCGCCGCCTGAACTGGACGCATCATAAGTACTGTCGGTTAAAGCTCCAAACTTTTGAAGAAACTCTTCTATGGATTTCTTTGTTGCTGCATCATCAGTTCCCGCTAATTGGGCCTGAAGAAGACGAGTAACATTATCTTTCAGTGTACTGGATTGCGGATTAGCTTTAATGGCTGCAATAATTTTTGCTTGATTCTTTTTATTTTGCATGGCTGCGTGTGCGGCCGCGAGCATATCGTTGTTTGCCGTAAATCTTCCCATTTGATCATTATTCAAAGCTCCCAAAAGAAGTGGATTTTCCTGCAAAGATGCTCCAACTTCTCCTCCTTGTGCAATTATACTTTCTCCCAATGCTGCACGAGCATTTTGATTAGCAATACGTCCAGCCGCTCGACTGCGCAGTAAACGATTGCGGATATGCTCGTTTCCCACCCCTTTCTCGGTCACGTTTGCCACCAAATCTTCATCTGTAATATTGGCAAGGTCTTGGGCAGAGGCAGAAGCAAAACGAATACCGCGTGCAGTGGATGTTCCTTGTAAAATTGCTTGAGTATTGAGGTTTGAGCTTTTTATTTCCTCACCTTTAGCATTCGTATGTCCTACTAAAGACTGCCATGCATTGACTCCCTTTTTGTCTGACCCAATGCTTTCCAAATGTTTTTTCACGTTTTCTTCCCCGTGCTTTTTTATCAATGCCTCCATTGCCTCTGGGTCTAGAGCTTGCACATCACTCCAACCAGTAACAGCCTCGGTCCATTTCTTTCCTGACAAATCCACACGCGCGCGCTTGAACGCATCCAACTTGCCTTTTGCATCCGGATCATTCTTAAAGGTTTCGCTCATTTCAGCACCATTTTTCTTCCAGAAGTCATCGGTTACACCTGACAAACTTAGTTGACGACGGCCATCCTCGGTTGCAGCAAGCTCCATGAAAAGATTTTGCGCTTTTAATTTTGCAGTCCCGGTCTTTCCTTTGGATTGACGCAATAACTCGTTCATCTTGGATTGTGTGGACATGCCTTCAAAACCTTTGCCTGTTTCTTTCACTTCACCCATGCGTGCACGTTCCAGTTGTTCACCCCAAATATCCGCGCGTTTGGAAAATGCACGACCTACGATACCTCCTCCACGAGTCTTTCTAGCGACATCTCGATATAAACCTGCGCGTCCTTTTTTTGTAAAATATTTGATTCCTGCTTTGCCCCCAGCCCACTCACCCACATCACGCCCTACACGACCTCCGGCTGCCTTGACTCCTGCACCAAGTTTACGAGCACCCTTAAGACCAAGTCCGACAACAGCTCCACCGGCAGCCTTTGTTTGTTTGGTGGCAAACTTTTGCAAACCGGCTGTAAGTTGTCCCGGAAGACCCTTTGCTCTCCCCAAAGCTTTTGTGACAAAAGGAGAAGACCCTTGGCAAATAGAATTAGCTGCCTCAAACCCGGCCATGAGCATACCCATGCCCAAAACAAAACTGATCAGGTTTTCCACTTCAAAAATGGAACTCATGTTGCCGGACAAATTGAGATTACCCTGCTCGGTTGTAGATACAAATCCTCCGCGGGCGGCAAGACTTCCTGCTCCGGCTACGGCAAGCGTCAACCAAAGAAAAAACGTCAAAACCGGCCCAATGGCTGTGGCGCAAACAAAACGCTTCCACCACTCCGCATATCCTGTTGCTTGAGAAAATACTCCGGCAATACCTCCCATAAACCAAGCCAAAGGAGCAATAGCAACTAAAACCCATAAGGTCACAATACGCCAAGCCAAAATAGCAACAAGAGCCACAACGACCGCAAGCACCATCACAACCATAAACACAGACAAAAGACTTGCAGCAAACCAATCAAAAGCAACAGGCGCGCCTACGCCTTTGGCAACATCTTGAATCACGGATGAATTTTCGCTAATAAGATAAATCTTGTTGAGTCCAAGCATTTGGATGAAATTGCCAGCCGCGACATTACGCAGCGCATTGGCAAAAATCATCATCACCACTTGAGAAATATCAATCATGATGCCACAAAGAGTGCGGCTAAAATTGATGATAATAGCAAACAACAACATTTTGGGAACAGCTTGAGTCCAGTTCACCTTGGTTTTACCAAAGATTGTCACGACTGCAATGTAGATAAGGATGATCACGAAAAACATGTTCATGGCATCCCGCACAATCGCCCATCCGGCGCCCACAACAGGAGAAGTGACAAACCCGTTATACATCATGAGGCGGATTGCTATATCTATACAAATAATAATTCCTTGGGTAAGTGCTCCTGCAACACCCATGGCATAGCCGGCCAAGAAAAGCATAAGCCTATCTACTATGCCAGGTTCGGTGCTTGTTGGTATTTCTGCAAAAACGATTTTTGTGACAAGAAAAGTTCCCAAAAAAACCAAAAATAAAATACCAACCCTCTTCCACCAGATGTTTTTATTTTGCGGATGCAAAGCCCCCTGCAAACGGAACCATCCTGCCTGCAAACAATGGAGCAGACGTCTCATAATTGCTTTTAGTATAGCACATAAGGCTTGGCTGGGGCGATCAAAATTGTGGGTAGATTAAAGGAATAGGTCACATAGGACACATAAGACCTATGACTGCAGAATCCCCCTTCGCTCTTCGATAAACTCAGAGCTTCGGAGGAATTTTTATATTTTATTTTTTAAAAGAGGATAAAAAAACCCCGGGCGAGAGTGCCCGGGGCGCGTAGAGTCAACCGCGCTATCGCGCAGTTTTACAATTCATCGTTTGACGTGTACCCGTTCCCGTCGGCCAAAAGGCCGTAAGACGGAATCCACGACACGCGGATGAGCCACTCCTCCCAAGAGGTTCCGTTGTTCTCAAGCTCGCAGAGATCTTGACCTTGCGAGCAGAAATCAGCGTTTTGCCACCAGTACCAGTTGCTCATGTCGCTTTGCGGATCATTCCCATCTGTGCCGACCGAGCTGATAAGCGAGAGCTCGCTTGTACACCCGGCGACAAAGGACGAGAAGTCCATGAGGTAATATCCTGTCGAAGGGTCGCTCTCGAAAAGATCTGCGACGCCCAATGTCCCATCAAAACATCCTGCTGCATTGGCATAGACATAGGCGGGTTCCCCGTCAATCCACGAGGTGAGCCACACGTCGTCGGCCATCATCAGGGTTTCGTCCATACCATCGCCATCCATATCTTCGACACAAGCATCATCCCCGTCACAGGGATTACTGTCATCGTATTCAAATCCAGTATCTGTTCCGCCTGTATCTTCATCATCATACTCGGGTGGATCGTCGTCCTCCTCGTCTTCGGGAAGATCTTCATCTTCCTCTTCATCTTCGGGCGGATCTTCCTCATCCTCTTCCTCTTCCTCATCTTCGGGCGGATCTTCCTCATCCTCTTCCTCTTCCTCATCTTCGGGCGGATCTTCCTCATCCTCTTCATCACCACCATAATCGCCACCACTTCCCAAATCCAATCCGCCTCCGCAGGTGGTAATGGCTTCTTCATCCAGGCACCAGACCCCTGCGCGACAACTACCGACATCTTCCTGAATCCCTACAAGTTCTCCTGGTTCCAAGATGATGAGCTCATGAACGTAAAAGCCCATGAGAAGATAGATGGACCAGTCCACGATGGGCAATGCAATGCCCTCGGTCACAAAATAGACATCTGATGCATCGGACTCTTTGACAAGCGATCCTTCACGCAGTTCGGCATAGCCGCTTGCCAGCGTATAAGAAGTCCACAGGCTGTCACTGCTTTGAAGATGCGCGGGCGGATCACTTTGGGTATAGCGAAGCCCCCAAGAAGTAAGCACTACTTCCCAGGATTCCTCTCTCACCCAAATGCGGAACTGCTCGTTTCCAGTGTCCACAAACAACCAGATGTCGTCCTCATCATCCAAAAACGCTTCCACATACCCGGCATCATCGAGCACTTCGCCCTCGCCCAAACAGGCAAGCTCTTCGTCGGAGATCGTGGATACATTTGCGAAATCATACCCATGGCTCCAGAAGATATCTTGGGTTTCGATCCAACGGGCTTTGCCGTCTTCGATCAAATAGGTTTTTGCATTGTCTCCGGTTTTGACCAAAGCACCGTTTGGATGCCAGAGCGAAACCGGAAGCGCAGAGCGATAGGTATGCCCTTCTTGTGGATCTCCTTCGCTGCGAATACCACAGATCATATCTTCGCTTGGAATTGTCTCGTACGATCCGTCCGAGGTGGCATCAGCCAAATAGTATTCGGCTGGAATGGAAACACCGTAGTGTGCTTCATCCTGTGCATCGCCCTCATGAAGGCCCATATGCACATGATCACCTGTACAGCTTCCAGTACATCCTTCGTACCCCAAAAGCTGACCAGCAGTCACTTCATCTCCGTCCAAGACGAAAATGTCGGAAAAATGACCCAACATCACATAGGTGCCATCACCAAGATCGATGTTGACATGGTAGCCGAAATTCGTGGTGGCGCTTTCCATGTGCACATGAACCGTACCGCTTACCGGCGCATAGACTTCTTCGTCCCCGGTGTTTGACGTGTCGAAATCGAGATCATACATCGTGGAGAGAAAATCATGGCTATAAGAGCCATAAACACCTTGCACACATTGGGACGTTCCGCCCTGGGCAAACGGGAGATGAATGGCGCCAAGACCACCGCCGCGGTCACTCTCGCCATAACCATCTTGCGCTGTATCATCATCCATGAAAAAGGCGGGTGAACAGCCCGTGGAAAAAAGAAAGGTCACAGAGAAAAAAACGCGGGACAGATGCGCGAACATGGGAAACCTCGCTTGTGAATGAACGACGAGAGGCCGGACATCGACCATCTCTGACAACACACGAGGCCTCCTGTTTTGTCAGAAAATATTCGACGTACGCATTTTTTGAGGGAAGTGAAGGAGGATGATGGAGCAAACCCCCGAATGCTCTCTCGTCCCCCTTTCCTTCACTTTCGATCGTTCCCTCCCCTCCTTTAGGCGCAGATGTTCCGCGTTTGCGATTGAAAGATGTTCATGACATACAAGGCATCTTTCATTTCGCGGAAGGCAGAATTTTGCGCAGACGATCTATCTTCAGAACACCAAATATTTTAAGGAAGGTCAATGCTTTTTTGGCTCTATGAAGCCATAATTTTGTTGATGATGCTCAACAAAAAATGAGACGATAATAAAAAAATTTTATATTATTTCCCAAAGATGATCTCATAAAAAAACAAATTGTTTGTAGACTGTGAACATTTTTTACAAAAATATTTTTACATTTGGAACAAGGTGAATGAAACAAAATGAAAACTCTGTTTGAAAGCAACGGGCAAAAAGAAAAATAAAATAAAAAATGCACATAAAACATTTTGTTGTGTTGAAAAGAGAAAACATTTTGTTGTGGATAAATAAAAGGGGGTTCCACCCCCTTACCCCCTTTCCGCTTTTCTTTGGCCTGCAAAGAAAAGCGGAAGAAAAGAAACAGGCCGCCCGCCTGCGCTCGTGGACCTTCGCTCCCTTCCCAAACCTGTTATCAGTAATACTTTGGAGTTCAAGAGAGCTTCGGTCCATCCCTCGAAGCCTTGCATCTTACAAAATGCAAGGCGT
>Ga0082335_1007614_pt1 | contig 12916 bp, 8 predicted proteins | sample Subgrocontami58m_FD_72375 | JGI IMG/M metagenome (GOLD analysis project Ga0082335, IMG submission 72375) | Subsurface groundwater microbial communities from S. Glens Falls, New York, USA - GMW37 contaminated, 5.8 m (SPADES assembly) (version 2) ...
GGTTCGGCCGCGGCCAGCACGTCGCGCGGGTCGGCGGAATCGGGCGGATTCAGCTCGGCGGTCACCGCGAACCAGCCGCTGCGCAGGGTCTGCTCGAGCGTGGAGGCCGACTTGTGCCCCGGCGGCGGCACGGGCAGGGGGTGCGCGATCGGGTCGAAGGGCACGATCCTCTGCAACCCGGGCGCGGCCTCGCGCGCCGGTTCCGCGGCAGGCGCGGCGAACGCCCGCGCCCCCCCCGGGGCCGCGGGGGGGGGGACCCCGGCCCCCGGCCCCGGCCCCGCCGGGGCGGGGGGGGGGGGGGGGGAGCCGCTCCACGTGGGCGCCCGCGCGCTCTCCCAATCCTCCCAACGCGTCCGCCGCCGCTGCCCGGACCGGACCGGAAGCGTCGTTCAAGGCGGCCGCCAACGCCACAGCGGCCCCCTCCCCCTCGGGCGCAATCGCCCCCAATGCCGCCGCCCCCGCAGCGCGGACGGCCTCGTCGCGATCCCCCAGCACCGCGATCAACGCGTCCCCCGCCGGAGCCGCTGCACGGCCCAATCCCAGCAGCTTCTGCGCGGCGTCGAGGCGGACCGTTCGATCCGGGTCCTGCAATCCTTCCGTGAGAGCTGCGACCGCGTCTGGAGGGGCAGGCCCGATCTGTGCGAGCGCGGCCGCCGCCGCCCGCCGCACATCACCGTCGGCGTCCTGCAGCAGCCCGCGCAGACGCGGGGTCAGTGCGGTCGCGTCCCGCCCGGCGTGGCCGAGGGCGCACGCAGCCCAGGCCCGCACCTCCGGCTCCGGGTCGGCCAGCGCCTCCACGAGCGCGGTCCTTCCTGCCTCGCCCATCGCGGCCAGCGACATCCCCACGCGCTCCGCAGCACGGCGGTCTCCCCGCTCGCGGCGCGCCAGGGCGACCAGATCCGGCGTCGCCGCGGCGGCCGCAAGTCCCATCGCCGCGAGCGCCCGGTGCGCCGTCTCCCGCACTCTGCCCTCCGGGTCTTCCAAAGCCCGAATCAACGCGGGCACGCCCGCAGGCGCGGCGGCCGGGCCGATCTGCTGCAGCGCCTGCGCCGCCACCGCGCGCACCCGCGCATCGGGATCGGTCAGCGCCGCGATCGCCCGCGTGGCGTGCGGAGCCGCCGCTGCGGCAAATCCCCCGAGCGCGTGCAGCGCTTCCCAGCGCACCCCGGGGTCCGGATCCCCGACCGCAGCGGAGAGCGCCGGGAGGGACCACGCCGCATCCCGCCCCTGCCAGGACAGCGCGCGCGCCGCGGCCGCGCGCACCCCGGCCTCGGGATCGGCCAGCGCCGCGGCCACCGCATCCAGTCCGACCGCGCGGTAGGTTCCCGCAAGCCGCCCCACGCCAAGCACGGCCCGGCGCCTGACGCCAGGTTCCGCGTGCCGGAGGGCCGCGATCAGCGATGCGCCCGCAGGCGCGCCGATCTTCGACAGCGCGCGCGAGGCATCGTCGCCCAGGTCCTCGTCTGATAGGGCTTCGATCAGTGCCGGCACCGCCTCCGCCGCCGCCTCGCCCCGCTTGCCCAACTCGTCGGCGGCGCGCAAGCGCACCTTCAGGTCGGCCGCATGCAGTCGCTCGATCAGCGATTCCACCGGCTCCTGCGCGAACCCCCGGACCCCCCCGAAGAGGACGAGACTCGCGAGGACGACGGCACGCATGGCGGCTCCTGGCCAGGACGACTCACGAATCGCTGCGCCGTCATCCAACCAAACGGCGGCAACTGGACCGGCACTCCAAGGGCAGGGAATACGCCCCTCCCGACCCGCGACCCGGGGTGCCGCACGCCGCTCGGCCCGCTGCCGGGCGGCAAAGGCGCAAGGAGGCCGCGGGCGAATCTCTCATCCAGCCGCCAGGCCCGCTTCATGGATCAGCCAGAGTGGGTCGAAGCCGTGCCTTGTAGCATCGCGCACCGAAATACGCCAGGGAACGCGACTGGCCTCGACTGGCCTGGCCCCAATGCCAAGAGGTCAATGGAGTGTGGGGATAGACGATGAGCAATCCTCGAGCCGCTCCGCGGCGAACCGGTTCTCGGCCGCGAAGCCACCGAGGTCCGACCCCGGGTACGCTATTCCTTGATCTCCGTCTCGAAGTCGAGGACCGCGAGGGACCCGTCGGCTCCCTCCGCCCTGACGCGGATGAGGGCCTTGCCGGAGAAGGGAGGTTCGAATTCGAAGGAGTATTCTCCGGTCCTTTTCTGGGCGATCGCGAGCTCCGGAACGACTGCCACGAGCCAGCCTTCGCCCTTCTTCATCTCCATGTGGCACAGCGAGCAGGTGTCGTTGATCTCGCTCTCTTCGCACTTCATCGGGCAGATCCACAGCTCACCCCGGTGGAAGAGCTCCGCGCCGACGGCCGCGCCTTCGGTCGTGCCGACGAACGGCTGTCCGGCGGCGAACTTGACCATGGCGCCGCCGCCGTCGCCTGGCACGACCTGCTCCACGGCCGCCCATTGAAGGACGACGGTGAAGGCGCGTTTTTCCCCGTTCTTCCAATCGCCCTCCGCGGCGGTCGTGACCGTGCCGGAGATCTGGCCCTCGTGCGAATGCCCGCAGCTGCACCACTTGCCTTGGTGCATGCCGCAGGGACAATGGACCGTCGCGCCCTCGACGGCGCAGAAGCGCTCGCCCATGCACTTGCAGCCATAGACATTCGTCTTGGCGGCGCCGACTTGCTTGCCGCCCTCGGCCGGCGCGGACGGGATCCAAGCGAACATCCACGTGGCCACGACGAGCGCGGACAAGGCGCCCGCAAAGAACCGGTGACCGGACCGACAACCGCAGATCGTCCTCATCGCGCAATTCCTCTCATCCGCTGATCCAGCGACTCCGGTGGCGGCCGGACGCGCCCCAGCGGCAACGCAACCGGCGGAATCCGCTCTCCCGCCCTCGGTATGCCGGGTACGGTCGGGAACTTTGCCAGCCTACTGTGATGGGGCGAGGGGCGTCAATGGTCACGGACCCGGTACCCGGTGGGTGCATGACCGCAATCGCAGAGTCCGACGGATCGATCGCGGACCACGGCGCACGGCGCACGGGCGAGGGCACGGGCGAGGGCAAGGGCAAGGGCAAGGAGGACGAGCGCAGCAGCGGCCATGCCCCCTTGCCCCGGAAACTTGTGTCCCTGCCGTCGGCGATGTATGCTTGCCCCGTTGCGCTCGGAACACTGCGTCGAAAGTCTGAGGACTCCATGGCTGCGAACGGACCTAGGGGGGTGGTGGGCCTGGTGGTCGGCGGCGGGCCGGCACCGGGGATCAACGGAGTCATCGCGGCGGTCACCATCGAGGCGATCAACCGCAGGTACAAGGTCATCGGGGTGGTCGACGGCTTCAAGAAGATCTCGACCAACGATCCCTCGTGGCAACGCGAGCTCACCATCGAAGAGGTCTCCCGGATCCACTTCCAGGGGGGGTCGATCCTCGGCACCTCGCGCCACAACCCGACCAAGTCCCCCGAAGACCTCGACCGCATCGTCAAGTCGCTCACCGAAGCCGGGATTCGCTACCTGGTCACGATCGGCGGCGACGATACCGCCTACAGCGCCAGCCAGATCGAGGCGCGCGCCGGCGGCCAGGTCAAGGTCGCCCACGTCCCGAAGACGATCGACAACGACCTGCCGCTGCCGAGCAACCTGTCCACCTTCGGCTACCAGACCGCCCGCCACGTCGGCGCGATCCTGATGCAGAACATCATGTTCGATTCCCTCACCACCCATCGCTGGTACATCATGGTCGCCATGGGCCGGAAGGCCGGCCATCTGGCGCTCGGAATCGGCAAGGCCGCCGGCTGCACCGTCACGATCATCGCCGAAGAGTTCGGCCGCGAGCCGGTACCGCTCCAGCGCGTGTGCGACACCATCGAGGGGGCGATGCTCAAGCGCCGGGCCGGCGGACGCGAGGACGGGGTCTGCATGGTCTCCGAAGGCGTGATCGAGTCGATCCGCCGGGAAGACTTCCTGGGGTTGGACGACGTGGAGAAGGACGAGCACGGCCACGTCCGCTTCTCCGAGATCGACATCGGCCGGCTGCTCAAGAACCAGATCCGCAAGAGCCTGGCCGCACGAGGCATCAAGTCGACCATCGTGGCCAAGGACATCGGCTACGAGCTGCGCTGCGCCCCGCCCATCCCCTTCGACTGCGAGTACGTCCGCAACCTGGGCTACGCGGCGATCAAGTTCCTGCTCGAGGGCGGCTCGGGCGCGATGGTCAATCTCGTCGGCGGAAAGATGGTCCCGATGTGGTTCGACGAGCTGATCGACCAGCAGACCGGCCGTACCCGCGTGCGCCTGGTCGACACCAACACCGAGGCCTACGAGGTCGCCCGCAAGTACATGATCCGGCTCTGCCCCGAAGACTTCACCGATCCGGAACAGGTGAGCAAGCTCGCCGACGCCGCGAAGATGACGCCCGAGGCATTCGTGGCCCGGTTCCGTTCCGTGGCGAGCTGACGGGGGCCGCGCTTTCGGGACTTGCGCGGCCCGCCGCCGCGCGTGCTCTTGGCGTGGAAATCGTGCCGTGCCTGCCGGCCCGGGTCGGGCTCGGATGGGATCTCGCGCTTGCATCGCCCCCAGCCGGCCCGTATGATCCGCTCATGGAAGGCTCGAACGCGGGGGCAGCATGATCGTTTCCGTGACCAGAATCGGACCCGAGGATCGCGGGCGACGCATGTCGCTCGACGAGTTCGCGCATGCGGAAGGACGCCCGGGCTACTTGTACGAGCTGGCGCGCGGGGAGGTGCGGGTGGTGGAAACTCCGGGCCTTCCACACGGTTTGATCGTTCAAGCCGTGCATCGTCGTATTCATTCCTACCAGGACCGCCGACCCGGTCGAATCTTCTACACGGCAACGGGCTCTGGATGCGCGTTGCGCTTGCCGGGAATGCAATCCGAGCGCCATCCCGATGTGGCCGTCTATCTCACGGCTCCGGCGGATCCCGTGAATCCCTGGGACGCCTGGATTCCCGACATCGTCGTGGAGGTCGTTTCTGCCGGCAACGAGGCGCACGAACGCGACTATCGCGACAAGCGCGAGGACTACCTCGCGGCGGGAGTGCGCGAATACTGGATCGTCGATCCCGTTACGCGGTCCCTCCTCGTCCTGCGCCGGACCGGAGATCGCTGGCGGGAGATTCGCCCGGACGCGACCGCCGGCTACTCGACCGGCTTGCTGCCGGAGTTCGAACTCGACGTGGCGGGACTCTTCGTCGCGCCGTAGGCGGCGCCCGCTCCCCGCAGATTCCCCGGGCAACCTCCGGCGGTTTCGTCCCGCCGGAGTTTGTTCTGGAGCGTCGCTCCGACAGGGCGACCTGCGAGTCAGCCGTCGGCCGTCGGGCGGTCGCGGGTAATTCTTGACACAATTCCCCAGTTACTGCTACAGAACTGACGTTCTTAGTCGTACGCAATGCATGACATTAACGGGGCAGAAGCTCGATTCAGCGAGCCACGCGTGGTTGATCCCGGGATGGCACTCGCAGTTTTCTTCGCGGTCTCGGCCGTACTCGCCGCGATCCTATGGCCGGGACATGGCGTTGCGGCGCGGGTCGCGCGCCTGCTGCGCCATACCTCGCGCATCCTCGCCGAGGACGCGCTCAAGCACGTCTACCACTGCGGAACGGCGGGGCGTGCGGCGTCGATCGAGTCGCTCGCCGGTGCGCTCGAGGTGTCGCAGTCGCGGGCGGTCGCCATCGTGCGGGACCTCACGGTGCGCGAACTGCTTCAGCAGGCCGGACGCGAATTTGCTCTCACCCACGCCGGTCGGGCCTACGCGGTTCACGTCGTGCGCAGCCACCGCCTCTGGGAGCGCTACCTCGCGGACCGGACGGGCGTGGGGCCGACGGAATGGCATGAGCAGGCTGAGATCGTGGAGCACGCTCTTTCGCGCGCGGACGCCGACCGGCTCGCGGCCCGGCTCGGCTCACCGCTCTTCGACCCGCACGGCGACCCGATCCCGACCCGGGAGGGCGAGACCCCGTCGCTCCCGGGCGCGGAATTGAGCTCTCTGGCCCCGGGCGAGGCCGCGACCATCGTCCACCTCGAAGACGAGCCGTGCGAGGTTTTCGGCCAACTCATCGCCGCGGGACTTGCGCCCGGCATGATGGTGCGCACCCTCGCCCGCTCGCCGGAGCAGGTGACGTTCGCGGCGGGCGGCCGCGAAATACGACTTCCGCCGGTGGTCGCCGCGAACGTCACGGTGCAGCACGAGGCCGTGGTGGTGGACCCCGCATCGCAGGTGTCCCTGGCGGACGTGGCCCCTGGAGGGGAGGCGACCGTGGCCGGCCTGGCGGCGGCGTGCCAGGGTCCGCAGCGGCGGCGCCTCCTGGATCTCGGGTTCGTCCGCGGGACGCGCGTGCGCGCGGAAATGTCCAGCGCGCTCGGCGACCCCATCGCCTACCGTGTACGCGACACCGTCATCGCGCTCCGACGCGATCAGGCGTGCTGGGTGCGCATCGAACCGGCCGGCGCGGAGACGCCCACGCAGAGAACGTTGGCATGAACCCGTGCGCACACTGCCCGGGCGGGATGCCAGGCCGCGAACAACACCTCGTCCAACTCGGCGTCAACCCCGACACCTTCGACGTCCTCATCGCGCTTGCGGGCAATCCCAACACCGGCAAGAGCACTGTCTTCAACGCGCTGACCGGCCTCCGCCAGCACACGGGGAACTGGCCCGGCAAGACCGTGGCGCGCGCGGAGGGGACCTACCGCCACGCCGGCAAGCGGATGAAAATCCTCGACCTCCCGGGCACGTATTCGCTCCAGGCGGCGACCCTCGACGAGGAGGTGGCGCGCGACTTCCTCCTCTTCGGGCGGCCCGACGTTACCGTGGTCGTGGTCGACGCGACGCGCCTCGAGCGCAACCTGAACCTCGTGATCCAGGTGCTCGAGGTGACGGACCGCGTCGTGGTCTGCCTCAACCTGATGGACGAGGCGCGCCGGCACGGCCTTGCGGTCGACGCCGCGCGTCTCGCGCAGGAATTGGGCGTGCCCGTCGTGCCCACCTCCGCGCGGCGCGGCGAGGGGATCCCGGAGCTGATCGCGGCCATCGCGCGCGTCGCCTCCGGGACCGAGCGCCTGAATCCCTTCCGCATGGCGGCGCTCCCGGCGGACGTGGAGGCGGCGATTTCGCAGCTCGCACCGGCGGTCGAGGCGACGTTTCCGGGCATCCCGAACGCTCGCTGGGTCGCGCTCCGGTTGCTCAACGCCGACGGGCGGGTCGAGGAGGCGGTGCGGACGGGCGTGTTGCTCACGCTCGCCCGCGTGGAGGGCGGGCGCGACGGGGCGGCGCCGGAGGCGGAAAGCGAACGCGCCGAGGCAGCGTCGGCCCCGCCGGTCGCGCACGCCGCAGCCCCCGCGGCGCCCCGCATCGACGCGGCGGGCGGACCGAACGCCCTCCCCGGCGAGGGCGCAGCGGACGCCGGTGCGGACGGCCAGGCTCGCCATGCGCTCCTCGCCCGCGCCCAGTCGCTGCGGTGGGGCTTGCGCCCCGACGTCCACGACGAACTCGCCGAGAGCATCTACGCCGAAGCGCGACGGATCAGCGAGGCCTCGGTCCTGCGCGGGCTCTCCCGCGCCCGGTTCGATTTCGACCGCACCCTCGACCGCGTGCTGACGAGCAAGGTCACGGGCTTCCCGGCCATGCTGGCTCTCCTCGCCCTGGTATTCTGGATCACGATCACGGGCGCGAACTACCCGTCGGCGCTGCTCGCCTCGCTGCTCATCGACACCGTCCATCCTCTGCTCAAGAGCGCCGCGGCAGCGATCGGCTCCCCCGCGTGGCTTTCCGGGCTCGTCCTCGACGGTGTCTACCTCGCCACGGCCTGGGTCACCGCGGTCATGCTCCCCCCGATGGCGATTTTCTTCCCACTGTTCACGCTGCTCGAGGATTTCGGCTACCTGCCGCGCGTCGCCTTCAACCTCGACCGCTTCTTCCGCGCCGCGGGCGCGCACGGGAAGCAGGCCCTCACCATGTGCATGGGCTACGGCTGCAACGCCGCGGGCGTCGTCGCAACCCGCATCATCGACAGCCCGCGAGAGCGCCTGGTGGCGATCATCACGAACAACTTCGCCCTGTGCAACGGGCGCTGGCCGACCCAGATCCTCATCGCCTCGGTTTTCATCGGATCCCTGGCGCCGCCCTCGCTCGCGGGCGTCGTCTCGGCCGCGGCCGTGGTCGCCGTCGTGCTCGTCGGGGTCGCGTTCACGTTCCTTTCGTCATGGCTGCTCACCCGCACCGTCCTGCGCGGCGAGGCGTCGACGTTCAGCCTCGAGCTGCCGCCCTACCGTCCGCCGAGGATTCTCGCCACTCTCTACACGTCGCTCATCGACCGGACCCTCATCGTACTCTGGCGCGCCATCGTCTTCGCCGCGCCCGCGGGAGCGATCATCTGGCTCATCTCGAACGTGCACGTGGGCGGCGCGCCGATCGCCGCGCACGCGATCTCGTGGCTGAATCCTCTCGGCCTCCTGATCGGGTTGAACGGCGTGATCCTGCTCGCCTACATCGTCGCGATTCCGGCCAACGAAATCGTCATTCCGACCGTGCTCATGCTCACCACGCTCGTGGTGCCGGCGGTCGCCGGCCAGGGGGCGGGCGCCGGCGTGATGTTCGAGCTCGACTCGGAATCCGCGGTCCGCGAGATCCTCGCCGCCGACGGGTGGACGCTGCTCACGGCCGTCTGCCTCATGCTTTTCAGCCTCTTGCACAACCCGTGCTCCACGACGATCTACACGATCTACAAGGAGACGGGCAGCGCGCGCTGGACCGCGGTCGCGACCCTGCTGCCGATCGCCTGCGGATTCGTCGTGTGCTTCCTGGTCGCCCAGGTGTGGCGGCTCGCGGCGGGAGCGTGAGGGACCTGGCGATTTCCTGCGTCGACCGCGTCCTGCCGCTCGCCGAACGCGCCCCCTGGCCGGTGAAGACCTGCTGCGCCGGTGGAAAGTGAGCCACCGCGCCGGGGCCTCTACGGCAGGCCCAGCTGCCGCCGGATCAGCGCACACGAGATCCGAGTCCGCAGGACGGGCCGGGGGCTCAACCGACCTTCCGCTTCGACCAGGCGATATGGCCGCAGACGAGCACGTGGGCGAAGAACACGCCGGCGGCCGCGAATTCGAGGCCCAGAGGATAGGATAGCCAGGCCACGGGCGCGCGCACATTTCCCGGGAACAGGCCCAGGTGGAAGACGTTCCCCCCGGCGTCGAGCTCGAACAGCTCGCGCTCCCAGAGGATCGCGCCCATCACCAGGCAGCAGATCCCGTACACGAAGATGAACGCCGCCCAGGCCCGGGTCTTGCGATTGGCCGGTCGACGCAGAATCTGGCCGAGCTTGAAGTACCCCAGCGCTTGGATCCACAGGTAGACCGCGGCGCCGATCCCGAGGGCCTCGGTCAGATTCGCACAGGTGTTGGTCACGCACGAGTGCAAAGCACTCCAGACGTAATAGGTCCCGCGCAATGGTGGCCGGCGGATTCCGCCCGCCTCGGTCCGGCCGGTGCTGATCTGGGTGACGCCCGCGACGAGAAAGATGCCGGCGAGGAGCCACGAGAGCACGCTGGGAACGCCGATCGGTCCCTCGACTTCGGTCTCGACCGGACCGGCGGGGGACGGTGCCGGCTTGAACCCGCACATCGGGCAGGCGGTCATGCCGCCCTCTTCCCAGTGGCCGCAGCCCGAGCAGCGCAGGAAGCGCGCCGCCGGAGGCCCATGGGCCGGCGCCATCGGAGGCGGAGCTGCCGCGACCGGTTCCGGCGCGCGCAGGACCACCGCGCAATTCGGACAGCGATCGGCGCCGGGCGGAAGCCCGTAGCCGCAGGACGGACACTGCGGGTCGGGGACCGCGTAGAAGGCATTCAAGCGCGCCACGGGCTAACGGCTCCCATTCTCGAGAATCGCCTCGTTGCACACCACACGGACGGGTGAGACGAAGCACTAACTTTCCCACACGAACTTCACGGGGATGACCACGTCCGGGTGGATGCTTCGGCAGACGGGGCATTCGCGCGACGCCTCTTCGAGCATGCCGCGCTGCTCGGCGGAGAGGCGCCCGGCCTTTTCCTTCGGCACCAGGATCGCGACCTCGAGGCGGCCCACTCGGCGGGGCGGCGGAGTCATCTCCTTCACGACCTGGACGCGCGTGCCGGCGATGTCCATGCCGCCCTGCTGCGCAACGATGCCCATGACGGTCACCAGGCAGGTGCCGAGGGCGGTGGCGAGCAGGTCGGAGGGAGAGAAGCTCTCGCCTTTTCCCTGGTTGTCCTTCGGTGCGTCGGTGGCGAGCCGGGCGCCGCTCGGGTCGTGAACGGCGCTGCAGTGGAGCCGGCCTTCGTAGGCGATGTCGATGCGGACGGACATGGATGGGCGCCTCCGGAATCAATGGCGACGACACAACCGTACCGGGAAGCGGGCGCGGCCGTCAAGCGCGGGGTCCCGCCACCCCGCCTCCCGCAATATCGCTCAGCCTTCCCAGGGCGGCGCCAGGTCCGTGGTCACGGTGCGGGGGTACCCCGCGGGGCGCGAGATCGGCTTTCGCGACTCTGCCAATCGCTCCACGAAGCGCGCGGCGGTGTGCGTCCCGTCGATCCGGCGCAATTCGGCGGCGATCTCCTCCGTCCGCCGGCGGAACCCCGGCTCTTCCATCAGCCTGCGGACCTTTCCGCCGATCTCCTCGGGCGACGAAGAATTGAGCCCGGCGCGCAAGCCCGCCCCGAGCCACACCACGCGGGCGGCGTTGTCCCCCTGCTCTCCGCCCACGGGCATCACCAGCAAGGGCTTGCCCGCGGCCAGCGTCTCGTTCACCGTGTTGTTGCCGCCGTGGCTGATCACGGCATCCACGCGGGGCAGCACCCCGACCTGGGGGACTCGCGGAAAGAGCATGACGTGCTCCGGGCAGGGCCCGGCTCGAAGCGCCTCGTAGGCTCCGCCGGCGCTCACCACGACCTGGCAGCGCCCGTCTGGGAACGCTTCGATGATGCGCCGGAACACCCGGGGTCGGTCGTTGAAGACCGTGCCGAGCGAGACGTACACCTTGGGCCGGTCGGGGGCGAGTCGGTCGTAGGGAAAGCCGTCGCCCGGATCCGCCTGCCGGCCGGCGAAGCAGGGGCCGACGAACCAGGCGGCGTCCGGCACGTCCGATCGCGGCGCCTCGCAGACTTCCGCCGTGAGCAGGAGCGTGAGCCACGGGGAGCAGAAGCACTGCGCCCCGCGCGCCGCGGTGGGGGCGAGATCCAGGCGACGGCGCGCCCGCGCAACGGCCCGCTCGATGCTCCCCCAGGTCCGGCGCGACGCCCATCCGAACACGCGGCCGCGCCAGCCGGGCGCTTCCCCGATCGGCAGCCCGCTGCCCCAGGGCGGGATCCCGGGCCCGGCGAAGACCAGGCCCGCCGAGTAGACGACCGCGTGCGGCAGCCCGCGGATTTCCGCCGCCAGGCCCGCGGCGGGGAACCCGAAGTCCGATACCACGGCCGCCGGCTTCAGCTCGTCGATCACCGGGAGGAGGGAGCGCGCCAACGGGACCAGCCCGGCGAAGAACATCCGCGCCGCCCACGCCGTCTCGACGAAGCCGCGGAGCAGCGGAAGCATCGCCAGGCCGGCGGCGCCGACGGGCATGGGCAGGCCGACGAGGCGAAAGCCCTTCCCCGTCACCCCCTGCTCCACCCGCTCGGGGACCGGACAGGCGAACACGACCGTGTGTCCCCGCTCCACGAGCCGGGCGGCGATCGTGAGCATCGGGGTGAGATGCCCCATCGCGGGCTGGGAGGTGAAGAGAAACGCGCTCATGGCGGCGGCGATGATACCTTGATACACTCTCCCGAAGCGAAGTTATCACGGCAACTGCGGTGCGCGCCCCCCGGCTCCTTTTCACGAGTGCGTATCGGGTTGGCCGGGCGCCACATTCGCCTCGTCCCACCCTCCACGGACTCGCGAATCGAAGCACCAGGTCACGGAGACCCGCATGTCCGCGCCGCGAAGTCTCGCTCCTGCCGTCCTGATCCTCGCCCTGCTGATCGCGGGCGCATCCCTGCGTGTCCTGCTCGAACCGCCCGGCGGAACTCCCGCGCCTGCGGCGCACCGGAGCGCGCAAGCAGTTCCCGCTCCGAGCCCCGACCGGGCGCGCGCGGCGCCGTCGGAAGGCCCGGGCGATCGGCGTCGCCTAGCCGGAGGGAACGGCGTGCGCATCACTTTCCGTCGCGCCATCGCGGGCGAAGCGGAGGCCGCCGGACGCTCCTCCGGCATCCCGCGCTACCCTTGGAGAATCTCCCCCGCCGTCTGGGCGGCCGAGGAGAAGCTGCGCTGGCCGATCTCGCTCGATGTCACGGACGGAACCCTGCAACAGGTGCTCGACCGGATCGAGGCCGAGTGCGGCGTGACGATCGACCGGTCGCGCATCGGGGAGGAGATGCGGCGGATCACGTTCCAGATGCAGGAGATCCCCGCCGCAAACGCGCTGAGCCTGCTTCTGCGCCAGTACGACCTTCGCTCCGCGATCGCCGACGACGGGACTCTGCGGATCGGCCGGGATGGCGAGATCTCCGACCTTCCCGAGGTCTCGGCCCGGCACGGATTGGAGCGGGCGATGCAAGTGGAGGCCGGGGACGAGGACTTCGGGCGCCCGACCGAGATGGATCGGCGGATCGATTCGCAGTTGCGGGAATCGACGCTGACGCTCGACATGAAGGACGCCCCGCTCACGGACGCCGTGGCTTTCTTCCGCGAATATGTCCCGGTGAACGTGATCCTCGACGCCACCGATTCCGATCCGGCAGCGAGTCTCGTGACCGTCGGGCTGAGTGGTCGAAGCGCGGACGAGGTGCTTCGCGAGATCGCCCGCCAGGCCGGCCGCGACGTGATCGTCGAGCGCGGGGTGGTCATGCTGGTTCCGCTCGAGCAGGCCGCGAAGCAGGCGGCCGACCGGGCCGGTCCCCTGGCGA
>Ga0082335_1007616_pt1 | contig 12914 bp, 11 predicted proteins | sample Subgrocontami58m_FD_72375 | JGI IMG/M metagenome (GOLD analysis project Ga0082335, IMG submission 72375) | Subsurface groundwater microbial communities from S. Glens Falls, New York, USA - GMW37 contaminated, 5.8 m (SPADES assembly) (version 2) ...
GAAAGACAAGCCGCAGAAAGCAGCAAAAGAGAAATAGATTATTTTTTTAAAATATTTTTTGAAAATATAAATAATGCCGTCGAAAATCAAAGATTTTCGGGCACAAAAAATGCAAAGCATTTTTTAGTGCGTTGTGAAATCAAATAAAAACATAACAAAAAACATAGAATTCACATTAACAAAAACAACACTAAAACCAAATATCGTAAATTGCGGTAATTAGTGGACAATAAATAGTCGCAATTTACGAGATAGACAATTGCGTGTAAATGTAATATAATCAACGCAATTGTCTATAATGAAAAAATAAAATCAAAAAAATGCCAGAAGAAGAAAAAACAGATAAAAAAGCAGAGCAGGAGCTTGAGGTTGTAAAGCAGGCTATAGAAGGCAAAGAAGAAAAAGTTGAAAGAATGGAAGAAGAGCAGTATATCTACAAGCAGGTCAGAAGCATAGCCTTTTCTGTTCTAAGCCCGAAAATGATCAAGAAAATGGCTTCTGCGAAAATTGTCACGCCTGAGCTTTATGACAAGGAGGGTTATCCTGTAGACGGCGGCTTAATGGACATAAGGCTTGGAGTAATCGACCCTGGATTAAGGTGCAAGACATGCGGCTCAAAGCTGAAAGAGTGCATAGGGCATTTTGGCTATATAGATCTGGCAAGGTCTATTGTTCATGTTAAATTTGTAAACATAATAATGACTATGTTGAAATGTACATGCAGGGAGTGCGGAAGAATCCTAATCCCGGATAATAAGATGAGCAAAATCAAAGAAACCCTTGATCAAATCGAAAAAGAAAACGGCGTGGAAGAGCGAAGGCAAAAAGTCAAGGAAATCATAGCAGGGCTGAAGACCATAAACAAATGCCCCCATTGCAAATCCAGGCAGAAGAAGCTCAGCCTGGAAAAACCGACAACCTTCCTGGAAGACGAGAAGAGAATCAGCCCGATTGAGATACGGGCAAGGCTTGAAAAAATCCAGGATGCAGACTGTGAAATATTCGGGCTGAAAGTGCCTCATGTAAGGCCGGAATGGATGATACTGACAGTCCTGCCGATTCCTCCTGTAACAATGCGCCCAAGCATCACTCTCGAAAGCGGGGAAAGAAGCGAAGACGACTTGACGCATAAAATGGGTGATATAGTTAGAATCAACCAAAGGCTATTTGAAAACATCAATGCAGGCGCTCCTGAAATAATTGTTGAGGATTTATGGGACTTGCTGCAATATCATGTAACGACATTTTTTGACAATAACATCGCTCAATTACCGCCTGCAAGGCACAGAAGCGGGCAGCCCTTAAAGACGCTTACAGAGAGGATAAAGAGCAAGGAAGGAAGAATAAGGCACAACCTTGCCGGAAAGAGAACCAATTTTTCCGCAAGAACTGTCATAAGCCCTGATCCGATGCTGGAGCTTTATGAAGTTGGAGTGCCTTTTGTCATTGCCACCAAGCTTACAGTCCCTGAAAGGGTAAACGACTGGAACATCCAGTACCTCAAGACTTTTGTCGAGAACGGGCCTGAGAAATACCCTGGAGCCAATTACATTATAAGGCCTGACGGCAAGAAGAAAAAGATTACAGAAGAAACCAAAGAGGCCTCTCTGGAAGAGCTGCAGCCTGGTTACATAGTTGAGAGGCATCTGATGGACGGCGACATTGCAATATTCAACAGGCAGCCTTCACTGCACAGGATGAGCATGATGTGCCATCGCGTGAGAGTAATGCCCGGCAAAACATTAAGGTTGAATCCTGCTGTATGCACACCTTATAATGCGGATTTTGACGGCGATGAAATGAATCTTCATATACCGCAGACAGAGGAAGCAAGGGCAGAGGCTGAAATTTTGATGGAAGTGCAAACACAGCTAGTCTCGCTGAGATACGGGTTGAGCATCATAGGCTGCACCCAGGATGCAATTTCCGGCAATTATGTTTTGACAAAAGACGCAACAATGAGAAGGGAAGATACCATTGACTTATTAGCTGCGGTAGGGATAACAGATTTCTCAAAACTACCGAGAAAAGCCGTTGTTACGGGCAAGGAAGTCTTTAGCGCATTGCTGCCTGACGATTTCAATTACAGCGGGCATTCACGCTTGTGCGACAGGTCAAAGGACAAATGCGAGAAGGATACCCATGTAATAATAGAGAATGGCAAGCTGGTTTCCGGAGTAATGGACAGGAACTCGCTTGGGGAAGAGTCTGGCTTGATGTTAAGGAACATCCACCAAAAATATGGGAAAGACTACAGCATTGATTTGCTTGGCAAGGTATTCAGGCTTGGCATATTGTACCTGCTGAAAATAGGGTTTACATCTGCATTGTCAGACACGGATTTGCCGGAGTCAGCCAAATTAAAAATAAAGGAAGAATTGGAAGATGCAAAGAAAGAAGTTGATTCCCTGATTGCCCAGTTTAAAGAAAACAAGCTTGATGCATTGCCGGGTAAAACAGCGCAGCAAACATTGGAATTGAGGATTCTTCAAGTCTTGAATAAGGCAAGAAATGAAACAGGCAAGACAGTCGCAAATTACGCTGATAAAAGAACCCATACAATGATAATGGCAGAGAGCGGCGCAAGGGGCAATTTGCTGAATCTTGCCCAGATGGCATCCTGTGTTGGCCAGCAGTCTATGAGGGGCAAGCGAATAGACAAGGGCTTTGAGCAGAGGACATTGTCCCATTTCAGGAGAAATGACCTAAGCCCGGAAGCTCGCGGCTTCATCACCAACGGATTTAAAACAGGTTTGACTCCTGCGGAATTTTTCTTTGGCTCTATGACGGGCAGGGACTCATTGATGGATACAGCCTTAAGAACGCCAAAAAGCGGTTATTTGTACAGGAGGCTTGCAAACGCGATGCAGGACTTAAAGGTTGAATATGACAATACAGTGAGGGACGCTTCAAAGAAAATAATACAGTTTGAATATGGAGAAGACGGCATAGATGTTTCAAAATCAGAGAACGGGTTTATCAATGTAAAAAGAATAATCCAAATAGCCCAAAAATAAAATGGCAAAAAAAATAGACTCAGCAGAGATCAAGAAAATGCTGAAATCAGGCAATGTCATACTGGGCACTGAAAGAGCCATAAAGAACCTGAGGCTCGGCAGAGTCCAGAAAGTTTTGATTAGCTCCAACTGCCCTGTCGGATTAGAGAAAGACCTGAATTATTATGCCGGATTAAGCGGGGCAGAACTGCACAAATTAGAGTATCCCAATGACGAGCTGAGCATAATATGCAAGAAGCCTTTTTCTATATCGGTTTTGGCCCTTCTCAAACAACAAAATTCCACAAATGTAAGGTGAATGTAAAATGGAATTTTGTGTCATGAAAATGCAAACATTTTCAGGATCCCGAAAATCTTCGATTTTCGCGATGTTCAAAAACTATAATTCGTGGAATTTTGACCAACTTGTGAGCGAGTTCGCAACGAGCTCACTCGCATGTCACTCCAAAACCACTAAATGTTTTAGTTTAATTAACGCTCCATCAATCTCTGATTGGTGGTTTTTGACAGGTGCAAGCAAGTGAATAAAATCAAGCTGGATTCTGACTCGCTGAAATTGATAACTTTTTTTGAGTCCATGACAGGCGCAAAGATAAAAGACTGCATTTCCAATGAAAAGCTTATCTTAATAGTTGATGAGAATGAGATGGCAAAGGCAATCGGCAAAAACGGCTCCAATATAAAAAAAGTGGAAAGCAGGCTGAAGAAGAAAATAAAGCTTGTCGAGTTCAGCAGCGATGTGTCGCAGTTTGTCAGGAATATTGCATATCCTGCGGAAATACTTGACATTAAGCAAGATGAAGGCACAATAACAATACATGGAAAGGATACAAGCTCAAAGGCAATGCTGATAGGAAGAGAGCACCAAAACATAAATAACTTGACAAATATTGTGAAAAGATACTTTGATGTCAAGGAGATTAGGGTTGTTTGACATGCCCCGGCACAGATAGCAACCTTTAAAAATAATCCAAAAATACTAAATCAATATGGGAAACAAATCGCGAGGATTGAACGCGGGCAAGAGATTGAGGGAAAGGAGAAAAAAAGGCAGATGGCACTATGGTCCATATATCAGGAGAATCTTGCGCCTCAAAGAGCGCTCAGACCCTTTGGAAGGAGCTTCCCAGGCAAAAGGCCTTGTGCTTGAAAAAGTCCAGTTGGAGGCAAAACAGCCGAACTCTGGATTGAGAAAATGCGTCAGGGTGCAGCTTATAAAAAACGGCAGGCAAGTAACTGCTTTCTGCCCAAGAGATGGAGCATCAAAGATGATAGACGAGCATGACGAAGTTATAATAGAATGCATCGGCGGCGCAATGGGCAAAAGCAAAGGCGACATTCCTGGGGTAAGATGGCAGGTTATCAAAGTTAATGATCAAAGTCTTGATGCTTTGTTGAAAGGCAGGATAGAAAAAGCAAGAAAGTAAAATAATCAATTCATTGTCAATAAAATCAACATTAAAAAATTAAATTAAAAAAATCACGAGAGCGACTTTGCGCTGTAAAGCAAGAAGAAAGTAAACCGCTTTTGATGTAATATTGCAATAATAGGCGAGGAAAAATCGATTGGCAGGGAAGATTTTGCCGAGCAAAAGATATTGCCGAAGGCGGATTGAATTTTAAAAATAATATCAATTAACAATAAAAACTTTAAATAACTTAAACAAACAACAAAATGTCTGAAATCAAAGCGTTTAACAGATGGAGCATGGAAGGGATCAAAGTAGAGGATACTGGCTTGCAGTCTTACATTACTTTGCAGCCCAGGATTGTGCCGAAGACAGGCGCCAAGTACGCAGGCAATAGATTTTACAAAAGCAGAACATTCATTGTTGAAAGGCTCATAAACAAGCTGATGGTGCCGGGGCACAAAGGCAAGAAGCATTTCAAGTCAAGCTACCATATAACTGGAAAAGCCGAAACAGCTTATGGCATAGTCGAGGAAGTGTTCAAGCATATTGAAAAGACAATAAAAGAAAACCCGATCAAGGTTTTTGTAAAGGCTTTGGAGAATGCAGCCCAAAGGGAAGAGATTGTTACGATTGAATATGGAGGAGCGCGATATCCAAAAGCGGTTGAATGCACTCCCCAAAGAAGAGTGGACCTGGCTTTGAGGCATATGACAGAAGGCGCATACCACAGGACATTCAACACAAAGAAAGGAATCATCAGCAGCCTGGCTGACGAGATAATAAATGCTTACAGGATGAGCAACGCATCACACGCAATAGCAAAAAAGCTCGAGATAGAAAGGCAGGCTGACAGCTCGAGATAAACATATCAGTCCGTGTTAAATCCGTTCAGTTATGAAGTGTCAAAAATCACATAATATATCCCAAATACTTGCGATTTCTGAGCATCTCAAAAATATTTATATTTTTGATGATCATCGGGAATCTTTGATTTCCATTTTGCAAATATTAATACCTAATAAAAATTTCTGACATTCTGGCAAACTGCGTTCCGCAAAGTAATTTTTAGTGGCTCCTTTCTATCAAGCGAACAAAGTGAGCAATTAAGAATGAACATCAAGGGGGACATTTCGTTTAGTCGTTTCGTCGTTAGTAGTGGGCGGGCGTCAAGTTTTATACTATACGCATACCACTGGACATGCGTGCGTAAGATTTATATACTTCCTCATTTACATACATTTGTATTCATTTGAGGGGATTACATGGGACAAAAGAACGTAACTTTAAGTCTTGATGATGGGATATATGAAAAATATAAAGAGTACTGCAAAAAGAATGCAGTAGCTTTGTCAAGAAGCATAGAAGTATTTATGGAAGATAAAGTAAAAAAAGAGGAAAAATGAGCCAAGAGTTGTTATCAATTAGTCAAGCGTCACAATGGGCATCTGATTATTTAGACAAGCCTGTAACTACCTCAAATATAAGTTATCTACTACAATACGCCAAAATTAAGAAATATTTAGATGAACAAAGAAAGACTAAGATTAATCTTGATGAATTAAAAAAATATTATGATGAGCATTTTGTCAAAAAGCAAGAATCTTGGAAAAATAAACTAGGTAGTGATTTAAATTGGGGTTTGTCATTTTCACATTTAAGGGAATCTGATACAACAAAGCACGTTCATAGATTGCATCCCTATAAAGGCAAATTCATTCCCCAATTAGTTGAATACTTTTTAGATTCTCACTTAAACGATTACAAAAAAAGAATATTCTTTAGGCAAGGAGATATCATTTTGGACCCATTTATGGGGAGCGGAACAACTTTAATTCAATCTTCAGAACTTGGACTTCACTCAATAGGCATAGATGTATCTGATTTTAATTGTCTTATTTCAAAAGTAAAACTTGACGATTATGATTTTTTTCGATTGAATGATATTCTTAGAAATGCAATGGCTCAAACTCTAAGTTTTAGTAATAAAGTTTTTGATGATAGTTTTGATTTAGAACTTAAAGAAAGACTTAGTGAGTTTAATAAGAAATGCTTTCCAAATCCAGAATTTAAGAATAAAGTTAGAAAGAGTGAAATTGAAGAAGAAAAATATGGAGAGGAAAAGCTAAAACAATTCTTAAAAGAAAATGAGAGATTTTTTATTAAAAATGGAACAAAAGATAAAACCGTACTGCTTGATGAGAAAGATATGGGCAAATTCCTATCAAGATGGTTCTCAAAGCGAGTAAGGCAAGAATTATTCCATTACTTACGATTGATAGATAAAGAAAAAGATGAAAACGTGCGAAACATTATGCAAATAATCCTAAGCAGAGCTGCAAGATCATGCAGGGCTACTACTCACTTTGATTTGGCAACATTGAGAGAACCGCAAACAAGACCTTATTATTGCGGAAAACATAAAAAAATATGCACACCAATAAACACAATAAAAAGCCATTTGAGAAGGTATACTCACGATACAATAAACAGATTAGAGGAATTTTCTAAGCTAAAAAAGAAAGTTTTTAGTGGTGTCATTCATGGAGATTCCAGAGAAACTAATATTTTTGATGAAATTAAAAAACAAAATAAAGAATTTTATGAATTATTAGCTAAGGAAAAAATTGATGGAGTTTTTACCTCCCCACCTTATGTTGGACAAATAGATTACCACGAACAGCACGCTTACGCCTACGAACTTTTTGCTATTCCTAGAAAAGATGAAAAAGAAATAGGTCCTTTGTGCAAAGGACAGGGAAAACAATCAAAAGAAGAATATATTGAAGGTATAAGCAAAGTATTCAGAAATATAAGCAGATTTGTAAAAGATAATGGAGATTTTTTTATTGTTGCTAATGATAAGTATAACTTGTACCCAATAATAGCAGAAAAAAGTGGATTAAAAATAGTTGAACAGTTTAAGAGGCCTGTTTTGAATAGAACTGAAAGAGATAGACAACCTTATGCGGAAATAATATTTCATATGAAGAAGAAATAAACTATATATTCTCTTCTTTCTCTAAACATTCTAAACCAGCGACAAAAGGAAAATAATAGAAAACTTCTTTATTAACATCTATATCAATTTGGTCTTTAGCACATTTGTAATGATAATGTCTGTTCCCGTTGTGAAATCTAGGGATACTAACATAACAAACACCCTGAGAATAGTCTTTATCTGTTGTATCAAGTTCACTAAAGCAAATTAGATTTTTATCCCTAAATTTTTGCTTCATTCCATTTTTAATAGCAAAATCAGAAAATAAAATCCACTTTTTGCATTTTGGACACCTATAAGAACAATCAACATCTGAAAAAATAGTCAAAATTGGTATACCAGTAGTAGCTACAAATTGATTTTCCTGTCTCTGTTTTGCGCTTCCTACTTCTATCCCATAAACCTTTTTATTTTTAGTAACTATTAGGAAATCTGGAGGAGCATTCCATTCTACATTATTCCTTATATTTTTTCTTTCTAGAGAGTAAATTAAAGTCTTTCTATTCTTTCCTTTTTTTTCTAAGCTTATTAATGTATCATAGTCTATCTGATATTCTTCGGTTAATTCAAGTATTTTGCCTATAGGTTGTTTCAAAATTTCTTTAAAACTTTTTTTATATTCTTTTTTAAGTTCATCTACATCTGTCTTACCCTTTAAAAGTCTCTGAGATAGTAATAATGGAATTACATAACCCAAATTTCGCCTTATCAAGTGAACATAGGTTACTAATTCTTTGGGCATACCCAATATTTTAGGCATTAAACCATCAATTTTTTTGTATATATCTGCTCGTTCTTCTTCCTTCTTTTTGGTATATTTATTAACTTGCGGAGCTAGGCTATCATTAAAACCTAAAATATAGTCTCTTTCTTCTTTAGTTATTACCACATTTCTTAATTTAGTAAGTTCATCTATAAGCTTTTTTCTGTACTTAAAATTGTTCGATATTAAAGAATCTTGTAAAAAAAACAAATTACATGCTCTTACTAGAATCTGGTATAGCTTATCAAAAGACTTATTATCTATCGCAAGGTAATATGCTCTGCCCATAAATATATATTCAATAATATCAGCCAAATGCATTTGATTTTGAAAAACATTCTCAGAATAAATATAGTCATACAAATCAGGAATTATCACATTAAACTTTTTAAGTTCTCTTAGATACATTTTGTCAGAATTAAGTACTAATTCTATTTTTTCTAAATGCTTCACAGAAGTCTGTAGCTTATTATATAGATTTTTCATAATTAAATCTCCATCTTTTCTTTTGCTACTTCTTTAATTTTCTTCTGTATCTTATCTTTTAATTCTTTTCCAACCTCATCAAAAATATCAAGAATTTCTTTATACGTTCCTTTTCCACCTAATAGTTCCCAAAATTTATCAGCAACATATAATTCCTCATCTTCATCTAGATAACCTTGTAATGTAAATCTGCTGTATGGTTCTGGATGGTATGGATTATAAGGTATTGCCAATAAAGTATTAACCTTCATTTTTCTCAATGCCACCCATTGTAAAAGTTTTTCTTTGGATTTAGCGAAAACATCAATATTTGGCTTCGCTGTTTTTATCTCAATATAATACTCATCGTTTCCTTTCTTCAAAAACAAATCTGCTCTAATCTTTATCTTTCTTCCACTCTTGGACTTGCATTGTAATATCTCTTTAATCTCCTGTTCTTTGTTGGATTTTCTTGTTCCGTTCTTTATCTCTTGAAGTATTTGAGAGATTGTAGCATTTTCCTCGTTTGATATTTCTCCCTCAACATCATAACTTGTTTTTACTGTGTCATACCTTGTAGAAGCGACTATCTCAGAGATTTTTTCATAAATTGACATTCCCAAAGTAGTAGCCAATGAATGAATAAAAGAATATGAGGCAACTTTTTCAGCATCTTGCATTATTTTGGCTAGAAAAGGCATAGAGCTTGTTTCTCTTGTGTAATTCTCTAGTTTATCATTTATCTTTTCTTTCAGTAAGCTCTTTATTTGATTTATCTGTTTTTCAGTTAAGGTCATTCTACATAGAAGTTAGAGTTATTATTTATAAATCTACCCCTAATAAGTCCGCCCCACCCCCCCCTCATTCGTTTTAGTCGTTAGAAATGCCCCAATCTAAGTTTAGCCACTAAAACATTATTGGACTTAACAGCTCTTTTTACGGCAGCCTTCTCATCTGTTTTGTAAAGTACTCTTCTTCCTCGTCAGACAAGACAACAGGCTTCTTGGCTTGGATTTTCGGCTTTTTCTCCTCCTCTTTTTCAAAGCCCAAGTTTTTGGTTTGTTCCTTGAGTTTAAGCTCAACTGTCGATATCTCCTCCTCGCTGAGCTGCTTGGGCTGCCATTGCAAATTTATTCCGTCATTCTCCTTTCTGGGGATGACATTTATAATGAAGTGCGCTACTGTCTGCCCGGCGGGAATTCCGTTAGCGACAAATATGTTTGTGCCCTGAGCGCCCAAAGACTCGAATATGGCGCTGGATATCCTGTTGGAAATGTTGAACAAGCTGCCTATCTCGGCATCAGGAACCTGCTCGAGTATGGGATAGTGATTTTTTGGCATTACGAAGCAATGCCCCGGGTTTGAGCCGTTAACGTCAAGCACAGCCATTGCAAGCTCGTCCTCGTAAACCTTTTTTGAGGGAATCCTGTTTTCAATAATCTGGCATACCAGGCATGCTGCTCTCGTTGCCATTACTTAACACCCAATATTTTTGATATTTCATCAAGGCTGGCGCCTTTTTCAGTTTTTTCCTCTTTCACGCTGCCGCTTAAAGCAGCAGCAATCCTGTTTCCTACATCTTCTATCTCCTTCTGCTCCATTGCCTTTTGCGGCAGCGCAAAATTTATTCCGTCATTCTCCTTTCTCGGGATTATATGAACCACGAAATGCTGCGCTCTTTGCCCTGCTGCAATTCCGTTAGCAACAATCACATTGGTTCCATGGGCGTCAATGCCCTTAAGCATAGAATTAGAAAGCGATTTAACAACCCTGAAAACATGCGCTATATCGTCATCAGGCAATTGGGGCATTATGGAGTAATGCTCCTTGGTCAAAAGAAGCATATGGCCCGGATTTGCGGGGTTTATGTCCAGAATGGCAAGCACCTTGTCATCCTCGTAAACTCTTCTTGACTGTACTTTGCCTGCAACAATCTGGCAGAATATGCACTGTTTTTTCTGAAATTCCTTCAGCTCTTCAGGAGACATCTGCTTGAGCTTTTCCTGCAATGCTCTTAACTGCTCCTGATCTATGTTTTGCTCTGCCATACCCAATTAAAATTAATCTTCGTCTTTTTCCTTGTCTTTTTTCTTTTTGTAGATTTCTAATTTAATTTCGTTAATGCTGGATAAAAGGCTTTTGGTGTCCCTGGCACGGATTGAAATTGTAGATATTCCCTCGTCTTTTATTTCACACTCAAGCTTATCCTTGTCTATTTCGCATTCAGCTACATTGCTGTTTTGCCCCAGCAGTTCGAAGTCAATGTCATTTTTGCCCTTTTTTTGCTTCATAAATTCCAACAGGCTGTATTTAACTTCCTTTTTCTCAAAAGGCGCTACGATATTCTTCAATTGCGATATTTCCGGAGGCTCATTTTGAGGAGGAGGCTCGCTGGTTGCCTCTGCAATGCCCTGCGCAATTCCAAGCCCCTTTATTAAGCTTCTGCATTCCTCATCAAGCTCCGTGCCTAATTTGTAGGAAATCCTTTTTTCTTCATCAATCTCATCAAAGTGCCACATTATCAATGGGTCGCCCTTTATTTCCAGGCTGCCCTCCAAAGAATCTGCAAGGTACTCCTTTAAGTCATCTATGCAGCTTTTTGGGATAAACTCATAGAACCTGAAATCCTCTGCTTTCATGCCCTCTCTCGGCCTTATTGTGATTTCCACCTGCGTTATGCCGTCGCAAAAAGAGAATTTCCTGAACATTTCAACATCCTTTTTAGTCGGGATTATCCTGTCAAATTCATTTTCAGGATTTATGGGGCATTCAGGGCATTTGAATTCCACCATCTCCCTTATTACTTTCTTGGCGTCTTCTTCGCTCATTTCAACAGGAATATAAGTGCATTCCGGCTGCCCGCATGCGCTTGCAACCTTTATAGACTTGCCTGCGCCTTCCGTAAAAAACGATATCCCATCAAACCTGGCCAAAAAGCACAGGTAGTGCGGATATATCATCTCAAAATCTCCGGCGTGGAAGGAGCGCTTTACCTCTCCGCCCTTGACTAGAAATACATTATTGCCGCTTCCGCCCTGGAGAGCATCCCTCATTATTGGAATGTCCTTGAACTCCTCCGGGTTTATATTCATGCCGGGCTCAAAGAAATATACCCTGTCTGATTTGCAGGGCACATTGATTTTCTGCAATTCCTTTGCCCCGAATCTCAGGCTCTTGCCGATGTTTTTCAGCTCAACCTCAAACTGCGCCAGCTCTGTTTTGCAGGCACTGTCTTTTGTCACCTGAACCATCCTGTAGCCTGCAATCAGTATCATAACAGAAACGACGCTGACCAGGGCGTACTTGATTACCTCGCCAACCTGCGCTTTTTTCGGCTTCATGATTCCTGCAATTTTCCTGTTCATGCCCCTTATTTTTCTGATTGCAGCGACTAATTTCTCGTCAATCGGCTCGGACCATTTTCTTTTGTGGTATTCCATCACTATCTCATACAAAAACATAAAGTATCCGCTTATATAAAATATTACTGATAAAGTCAGGAATAATGCCAGCATTATTCCTATTAAAAAATTAGGGGTGAATATGATGCCTAAAGCGCCATGGTAAAAATCCAGCAAACTGCTTAAAAAATAAAAGGTGTATACTGCATAGAACGTCAATCCGCCTATAATCGCAATTGCATACAGCTCTTTTCTGGTTTTAGAGTTTGAGCTAAAAATATACATTGCTAATCCGAATATTATGGATATCAAAGACACAGCAATCACCAATGCCAATTTGTCCTGAAATAAGCCGTCCAAGACGGATTTGCTTTCCAGTAATGGCACCGACAATATGTCAACCCCTGCAATTGACTTGTCCTCTCCAATCAAAGCGCCTTTTATGGACAGCCTCGTAATCGGCTCTATCACATAGCCCGGCAGAAGAATATACGATATAATCGACGAATAAATAAAAAACAGGAATATCCTGCCGAAATTGAATTCCCTTTGCGAAAACATCCTTGCCCATACAATTACAGGTATCAGCAAAAATATGACTAATGACATTGCATTCAACAAATAAACAATGAACAACGGCATTATGGCAAAGCCCGGCGCATTTTTTATATCCTCCAGGAATAATTTTAGGAATGGCGCATGCCCGTACCTTAAAAACTCAAGGTAAAAATTCTCTTTCAGGAATATTAAAGAGTAAGCAAAAACCCCCAAATCGGACAATACATGCAAAATCAACAAGCCGGATATTGCCAACGGCAGCGTTCTCTTGTAGTGGAAAAGGGACACAAACCTGCTGTA
>Ga0082335_1007617_pt1 | contig 12914 bp, 9 predicted proteins | sample Subgrocontami58m_FD_72375 | JGI IMG/M metagenome (GOLD analysis project Ga0082335, IMG submission 72375) | Subsurface groundwater microbial communities from S. Glens Falls, New York, USA - GMW37 contaminated, 5.8 m (SPADES assembly) (version 2) ...
GGGAACCCCAGTTTATCGATTCACTGGTACAGGCCCTGGTAGATTTTAAAGCCCGTTCCAGCAAGGGGGTAATAGGCATCGTAATAGCCGGAGCTAAAGAGGCATTGTCTCTCGAATTCAGGGGGCGTCTGGTAGCGGGCAACATACCATCTTACCCCAGCTTTGCCCGGGCAGCACAGACCATGCGCCGGGTCGTAGATTATCACCGGAGAAGGGCGGGGATGGAAGCGTAACCCCACAGCCCCCTTTACGAAAGGGGGTGCTCCGATACATCGGAGCGGGGGATTCTGTTTCTATAATAAAAACCCTGGGCTCATTGTCTAAATTAATAAACTATAAACTATAAAGGTAACCATGAAAGAAATCCTTAAGCCCGGCCTTAAAGCGGGCCTCTCCCGACAGGGCGGGACAACGGCTGGAGGCCAGCTACCGGAAGAAGAAAAAAACGAAATAGTAAAATCCCTCTGCGGAATGTGCCCGATACACTGCGGCATTGATGTTTATACTAAGAACGGCATGATAGCGAAAATAAAGCCCCAGCCGGAGCATTTTGCCCAACTGCTCTGTATCAAGGGGGCAGCCTGGACTGAGATGTTCTACCACCCCGAACGACTCCTCCGGCCCAAGGTGAAAGTAGGCGGAGGTTGGAAGTTCATCTCCTGGGACAAAGCGCTAGACGATATATCCCAAAAGCTGCTGGACATCAAGAACAAATATGGGCCTGAATCCCTGGCGATCTATCACGGCGCCGGCTATGCCATGTCCGATACCGAGGCAATGATACATCGGATGGCCAACGCCTTCGGAACCCCAAATGTCCTGGGCACCTCCGGTTTATGCATGGGAGCTACCTTCTCTGCCGGAAAGTTGACCTTTGGAAACATCGTGATGCCCAGCTTTGGAGACAGCCGTTGTATACTATTGTTTGGCTATAACCCCTCTGCCTCCTCCCTCCCTGCCGAACGCACTATTCAGCGCCGCAAACAGGCTGGCGAGACCAAACTCATCGTGGTTGATCCCAGAACCACTCCGCTGGCTCGAATGGCCGACATCCATGCCAAACTGCGTCCAGGGACCGATGGCGCACTGGCTCTGGGTATGCTTAATATCATTATTAGCGAAGGTCTCTATGACAAGGAGTTTGTAACTAAATGGACGTTGGGCTTTGATAAGCTATCCGAACGGGTAAAGGAATACCCGCCCCAACTTGTGGCGAAAACCACGTGGATTCCTGTTGAAACCATTATTCAGATGGCCCGTATGTATGCCACCAATAAACCGGCCAGCCTTTATTCCGGTGTGGGAGCCGAGCAGAATACTAATTCCCTGCAAACCGCACGGGCCATCCTATCTTTGATTGCTGTCACAGGCAACTACGAGGTAAAAGGCGGCAACCGGGCACATCGATACTTCAACTTTGCCCGTCCTACCACTGATAAACAACAACTCATGAGGCCAGCCGTAGGAGCCGAAAAATATCCTCTGTTATGGCAGCACCATCGCATGGCCCATTGGTCGGTATTTACGGAGGGTATTAATCGCGATAAATCGTATCCCATCAGGGCGCTGCTTGTCTTTGGGGGCAATCCTGCCATGAATTTCCCCGATGCTAATAAAATGAGGGAAGCTTTCAAAAAGCTGGAGCTGCTGGTGGTTCATGACAACTTTATGAAAGGCACCGGCCCTCTGGCTGACTATGTCCTGCCAATGGCTGGTTACCTGGAATGCACTGAGGTATTCAGCCATATCGGGCTGCCTTTTATAGCTTTGCAAAATCAGGCGACAGAACCCATGGGAGAATGCTGGTCTATAGCTAAATTCGTCACTGAACTGGGCAAAAGACTGGGATTAAAACAGTATTTCAACTGGGGCACCGAGGAGGAACGGCTCAACGACTTACTATCACCCCAGGGGGTAACAGTGGAGCAACTCAGAGAGAAACCAGGTGGGGTCTTCTACACTGGCAGAACACGCCGGGCTTACGAGAGAGATGGTTTTCCCACCCCGTCGGGAAGGGTTGAGCTTTATTCCTCTACTCTGGGGAAGCTGGGATATGACCCATTACCGGCTTTCAACGAACCTGCGGAATCGCCGCTAAGTCAGCCGGATTTAGCCGGGGAATATCCTCTGGTACTGACGACCGGCGCCCGACTGATAGCATATACTCATTCCTACGAACACAACATGCCCAGCCTACGGCGGATGGAGCCATTCCCTAAAGTTGAGATAAGCCCTCAGACTGCGGCCTGCCTGGGGATTAAGGATAGCGAATACGTTATAGTGGAGACCCAACGAGGTAGCATCAAAGTAAAAGCATGTCTCACCGATGACATTATAGCGGGCATCGTCCAGATAACCCACGGCTGGAGCCAGGCCAATGTCAATGAGCTTACCGATAGCGAACAACGGGACCTGATACTAGGTTATCCAACTCTGCGCGGACTATTATGCAGAATCCGGAAAGTATAACTAATGCAGACGCACAAAATCCTGAAGCAACATTTTGGATGAGTTTACCTCGTCATTGCGAGCGAAGCGAAGCAATCTCATCACCTTGAGGCTGATTTCTCATCCAAAAGCAGAGATTACTTCGTACTCATCAGAAAGAATTAGACCGAGCGTATGAGAAAGGCTATAAAAAGATACCAGAGGAACCGGATATAGGCGAAGCCCAGCTAGCTATGCTTAACGAAGTGATTAAGCCGGAGGACTGGTAAATGCGGCGAGGCGACGAAACTTGAACTACAAAGAACTTTTATCTCAGGGCGCTTTTAAGTATAAACATAAGATCGCCCTGTACTATGGAGACCAGAAATTCTCCTTTCAAGATCTGGAGGCCAGGACTAACCAGGCAGCTCATGCGTTGCTATCTCTGAAAGTGAGCAAGAGTACCCGTGTAGCTATCATCTTGCCCTCCAGCCCCGATATGGTAACCGTTTTCTTCGGAGTTACTAAAATCGGCGCCGTCGCGGTTACTATAGATCCAAGAGTGGCTGGCGCCGACCTGGACTATCTCCTCCGGGATTGCCAGGCTCAGGTAGTTGTAAGCAACAGCGCTATACTGAATCCTCTTGAGCACCGGTTAACCTCGTTTGAACACCTCAAACAGGTTATTGTTATGGATGAGACAGCGCCATCCTCACACCTTTCCTATAAAGAAATAACATCATCCTGTCCTAATACCCTTCCTGAAACTCAAGTCTCGGACGATGATGTGGACATGATTCAATATACGTCAGGCACTACAGGCACCCCTAAAGGTGTAATGACTACCCATGGAAGCCATTACGTTTCCTTGCGGTTGATTGCCGAGACCTACGGACAAACAGATAGAGATGCTTTTTTAATACCCGAAATGCCTCCCGCCTGGATGATATCCCAGCTAATAGGCTCCTGGGCGCTTGGTTCCCCTGTAGCTGTAGTTGTCCAGCCGGGACACCTGCCCTTCCTGGAGACCGCAGGCCGGATAAAAGCGTCAATTGCCTTTACTCCCATGCCCATCATCTTTCAAATGGACAAAATGCCTGATTCTGTAGCTAAAGGATTTAATCTGACCTCCCTGCGGCTCCTTATTACCGGCGGGTTAGCCCCGGGCCAGGAAATATTCAAGTCTATCCGCAGCAGGTTTGGCGTTCCATTAATACTGGGCTATGCCTGTAACGAAGCTGGCGGATGGATAGCGCTCCAGCCTTTGGATGGCAGCGGCGTTCCCGGCTCATGTGGTAAACCGTTTCCCGGAACACAGGTTAAAATATTGGATGAATCTGGACGCCAATCAGGTACCAATCAGATGGGTGAAATAATTTTTCGAGGGCCGGGCATGATGAAGGGTTACTATAACCGGCCTTTAGCTACCTCAGAGGCTATCAAAAATGGTTGGCTATTCACCGGCGACCTGGGGAAAATTGATGAAGAGGGCAATCTCTTTGTCGTCGGCAGGAAAAAAGAGATGATAAAGATAGGGGACCGGGAAATCCTGCCTACAGATATTGAGGAAGTGATGAGCACACATCCCAAAATAGCAGAGGTAGCGGTGATGGGCACCGACAAAGGTCTGAAGGCTGTAGTAGTCCTAAAATTCAACACCAGGGCTACTGCTCAGGATATAATCAATTTTGCACAGAAACAGCTAAGGCCGGAAGATGTGCCCGATACAATTGAATTTGTCACCTCGCTGCCCCGCACTCTGACCGGGAAAATTCAGCGTTGGGCATTGAATAATCCGACCCCACCCCCGACCCCTCTCCGTTAACGGAGAGGGGTGCAGGGGTGAGGTCTCAGGAGTAATTAATGAGTTTAGCAACTATCCTTAAGGAAAAAGCCATTGCACACAGCTCCAAAATAGCTATGATATATGGCAATGAAAAGCTAACCTACGGAGGGTGGCAAAAGAAATCCAACCGCTTAGCTAATGCTCTGTTGAAGCTTGGGATTAAAAAAGGAGACCGTGTCGTCATATTATTACCCACCAGCATCGAATTCATGGTTTGCTATATTGGCGTTATTAAAACTGGAGCCTGGGCCACACCGATTGACGTTCGTTTTTCACCTGCGGAGCTAGACTTTTTATTCCAGGACTGCCAGCCTACAGCACTTATTTCGTTAAGTCCATACCTGGAAGCTCTTGCGCCTGAACTATCCAAATATAAAAGCCTCAAGCATGTAATTTCACTCTCCACGCCTACCCGGAGTTCCCTTCTGTCTTATCAGGAATTACTTGACTCTTCTTCACCCAAACCCCCGGATTACACCATTGTAGAGAGCGATATAGCTCACTTGCGGTACTCCTCCGGTACTACCGGACGCCCCAAGGCAGCCCTCACCACCCATGCTACTGAGCTAGCTGGCGCCAGAATAGGGGCAGAAACTATGGAACTTACGGAAAAGGATGTCTTTGTCCTGCCGCTGTTACCTCCAAGCTGGTTTTTATATATGGTCGCTTATATCATGTATTCCTCGGGAACGGCTGTTGTAGTTCCAGAAATTGGACTCACACCTCTTCTGGAAACTATCAGCCGGAATAAAGGAACCACGTTTTTAAATATTCCTCCAGTTCTTACCGAGATGCTTAATATGCCTGAAGAAGAAGCAAATAAATATAATCTCAGCTCGCTCAGGGTATGCATAGTCTCCGGTATGCCGCTCCGCCACGAGGTTGCCGGGCAGTTCCGCGCACGTTTTGGAATATCACCCGTCTCGTTTCTGGGATATACCGAGACCGCTTGCGGCCCGGCCATACAGCCACTGGATGGGTCAGGGAAACCCGGCGCGACAGGTAAGATGCGCCCGGGATGGGAATACAAGATTGTGGATGAGTCGGGAAAGGCTTTGCCCCCTAACCAGGTCGGCGAACTGGTATTCAGAAGCCCGGGTGTGGTCTCGGGTTATTACAACCGTCCCCAGGCCACCGCTGAATCTTTCCACGATGGCTGGTTCTCTTCGGGCGACATGGGACGGATAGATGAAGATGGTTTTTTATTCCTCATGGGTCGAAAAAAGGAGATTATAACTATAGCTGGTAAAGAAATATTCCCACTGGATATAGAGGAGGCTTTACTGGCTAATCCAAAGATAGCAGAGGTAGCGGCAGCGGGGATTCCCGGGAAGAGCGGCGTTGGGGCATTGAAATTAGCTATAGTCCTTAAAAGAGGAGCAAAGGCCACCCGCGAAGAGATTGTGGACTTTTGCCGTCGGCAAACAGAACTGGTGCCGGAGGAAATAGAGTTCCGGGAGTCATTGCCGCGGACCCACTCCGGTAAGGTGCAACGGGGAGCTCTTAAAAAAAATGCATAATCTTTGATTTCCTTTATGCTAACGGCTATAATACATAATGTTGTTAGCATGTGGCCCCGATGAATCGGGGCCACTCTAGTATTTGACAAAAAAATATAGGGAAAGGGGCCGCCCTTCAATAAAATGCCCCTGGCAATAACAAGATGTCCCGGAGGCAGTTACAAGTAATGAAAAAACGGATAGTAATAACCGGTGTGGGAGCCGTAACCCCCCTGGCCGTGGGGATAGAACCGAGCTGGCAGTCGTTGTGTGCGGGAAAATCCGGTCTTGGCCCTATCACTAATTTTGATGCTAAAAACCACAAGTGCCAGGTAGCGGGAGAGATAAAGGGTTTCCACCCAGAGGACTTTATAGAGAAAAAATTAGTTCCCCGTATGGACCGGTATATACAGTATGCTCTGGCTGCTGCCAGTATGGCTGTGGACGACTCAGGTTTGAAAATAGACTCCAGCAACGGAGACCGGGTAGGCACTGTTATAGGTACGGCGGCTGGCGGACCAACTACCCTGGAGAAGGCTCATAGCCAGGTATTGAATGGTGACATACACCAGGTTTCCCCATTCAGCGCTCCCAGCTTCATAGCCAATCTGGCGACCGGCCAGGTATCCATCCGGTTCAAAGCAAGAGGGCCTCAGTTAACCCCGGTCGGCGCTTGTGCTGCGGGGACCCAGGCTATCGGCGAGGCGGCCAGATACATACAGGACGATATGGCCGATGTTGTGATAGCGGGAGGCACTGAAGCCGGCGTAACATCAACTATTTTTGCCATGCTGGATTCTTTGAGGGCCATTACCTGTACCCACAATAACTACCCGGAAAAGGCCAGCCGTCCCTTCGATAAAAACCGTGACGGCTTTGTAGCCTCCGAGGGGGCGGGAATAGTCATCGTTGAATCTCTGGAATCAGCCATTAAAAGAAACGCAAAAATCTATGGAGAAGTTATTGGTTACGGGCTTAACTCCGATGCTTTCCATATCGTGGCCCCTTCACCTGATGGCGAGGGTCCAGCCAGATGTATCCTTTTGGCGTTGAAAGCAGCCGGAATTTCCCCTGAGCAGGTGGACTATATTAATGCTCACGGCACATCCACCGTATTGAATGACAAAGCTGAGACACTCGCTGTTAAAAAGGTCTTCGGCCCACATGCAAAAACGTTAGCCTTAAGCTCCAATAAATCCATGATCGGCCATATGTGGGGCGCCTCAGGAACCGTACAGGCAATATTTACCCTGTTCGCGATCCGAAACGGTATTATACCACCCACCATCAACTATGAGACACCCGACCCGGAATGCGACCTGGATTATGTGCCCAATGTAGCCAGAAACGCCAGAATCAAGATAGCCATGTCCAATTCCTTTGGGTTTGGGGGTATCAATGCCAGTCTTGTCCTGAAAGAGTTTACTGGAAATTAAGTTATTGCTCCCAAAATAAAATCCCTCGCTACGAACAATCGTAGCGCCCTCTTTACGTAAAGGGGGGGGGGGCTCTCTTCCTTGAGGCTAGAGAGGTTTGTGAGCTATTTTCATCCTTAAGTGTCTCTCCCGACTGGTCGGGTACTGAAAGAACTACAAACCCCACCCTGAGATTCTTCGCTTCGCTCCAGAATGACAGTCTCAAGCTATTTTCATTCTTCGAGGCGTCTGGATAAAGAAATCAGGGATTAATAAAACAACCGTTACATATCTTAGTTAACGTTATTACCATTTTTACACTTATAGTTCATAAGCCTGTCAAAACCCACCCTGGCCCGGACATTGTCAGGCTCTAACCTGAGAGCCTCCCTGAAATGCCTTAATGCCTCCGAGGGTAATGGTGGACGCATTTGTAAGAGGGCGTCGGCGATGTCGCAATACTGGTCTGCCGGGCTTTTCATTCCTGTAACCGCCCCCAGGTCTACCTCTCCCTTCATAGCTTTAAACTGGTGGATAATATCTGTATAGTTAGTATATATAGACAATAATACTAGAGCCAAGGGGACTAAAAAGAGTAGGAAAAAGAAGGTGATTTTGTGTATTTCCAATATATCCCACTGGATTTCTACTATGGCCATCATTATTATCGAAACATAGACCAATACCTTAGGCCCGGAGGGGCTAAATAAAAAACGAACAACGAAATCGCGGAAGGATACCGGCAGTATAAAACGAGTGCTTTCCGGGATGATGTTATTATTTGTTAAGCCCAAAGCCTTTTCTATCTGGCCCAATATTAGAAAACGTGACCACCTGATGGTTGCATTCTTGATAGTTATGTGGCTGGCGGCAGCCGATAAAATTACCCAGATTAAGATAATTCCATATAAGTGATGGATATTTGCCTCAATGCTTGGCAGGGAGGCTAACACCCATAAAGCAGAGAAAACAGTTATTGCAAAAACAAAAAGTATGAACTCCATACTTTCTAACCGCTGTATATAGCGGAATTGCTCTTTGTAAACACCCAAAAGGGTACTCGACTCAGGTGTTTTCTCGGAGGGTTTATTCTGTTGGGTGGTTGGGTTCTCGTCCGGATAAAAACCTTTCTCCTTTAAGAACTCTCTCAAGATACTGCCTCCTTAATATCCTTTTAAATTACAATTTTTAATTTAGAGGAAAAGTGAGTAAATGTAAAGGAGATTACAGTTAAATTACGGTGCAAGTTTAATAAAGTTACCATAAACTATATATAACGAAGGGGGCAGGTTTCTTAACCTGCCCCCTTAACGTGGGCGATTAGACCAATTCTTTACCACGTAGTGGTAAAGAATCAGCATAATTTTGGTTGCAGTTGTATCAGTCAGCTTATGGTATTGAAAACATCCTGGGCGGCCTCAACTGTAGCCTTGATATCCCGGCCTGTATGAGCCAGGCTGACAAACCATGCCTCGAACTGGGATGGTGGTGGATAAATACCTCTTTCCAACATACCACGGAAAAAACGGGCAAAAAGTTTGGTGTCAGCGGTTAGAGCGCTGGTATAGTCCACGACGGGTTGAGATGAAAAGAAGGGGGTAAGAACCGATCCCCGCCTGTTTACCCTGAGGGATATGCCTGCCTTTTTCGCGCCTGTCTCCAGGCCATGGGCCAGAAGAGCGCCATATTTTTCCAACCGGTCATATGTACCAGGTTCGGCCAACAGTTTCAGGGTTTGTATGCCAGCGGTCATAGCCAGCGGGTTTCCTGAAAGGGTGCCGGCCTGATATACCGGCCCGGCAGGGGCTACCATTTCCATAATCTCTCGTTTGCCACCATAGGCTCCGACCGGCAATCCTCCTCCGATAACTTTACCCAGACATGTAAGGTCAGCAGCCACGCCATATTTCTCCTGAGCGCCCCCATAGGCAACTCGGAAACCGGTGATAACTTCGTCGAGTATTAGCAGTGCGCCATTATCCCGTGTAAACTTTCTTAAACCTGCCAGAAAGCCGGGCTGAGGAAGCACTACACCCATGTTACCAGCCACCGGCTCTATCAACACAGCGGCTATATCCCGGGGATAGGCTTCAAAAACTTTCTTTACCGACTGGAGATCATTATAGTTACACGTCAGGGTATTCTGAGCATAAGCCTGGGGCACGCCAGGGCTTTCAGGAATACCCAGCGTAGCCAACCCGGAACCCGCCTTAACCAGCAAGCCATCGGAGTGCCCGTGATAACCGCCGGCAAATTTGATAATCTTGTCCCGCTTAGTATAACCTCTGGCCACTCGAAGGGCGGACATAACGGCCTCGGTACCAGAGTTTACAAAACGCACCTTCTCCACCGAGGGCATCGCTGAGGTAACTAGTTTTGCCAGTTCGGTTTCCAGTTCAGTGGGAGCGCCAAAGCTGGTACCGGACTCAGCGCAGCGTTTAATGGCCCTTACCACCGCTGGATGAGCGTGGCCCAGGATCAGCGGCCCCCATGAGCCTACATAGTCAATGTATTCGTTGCCATCTACATCGAAAATTCGGGAACCCTTTCCCCGTTTAATAAACAGGGGGTCGCCACCCACAGCCCTGAACGCCCGTACCGGGCTATCCACGCCGCCAGGTAAATATTTTTGCGCCTCTGTAAAAAGTTCTTTTGAGCGTTCATTTTTCACTTTTTTACTCCTCGATTAATTTGAAAACATTATCTTTAATCTGTTGTCTTGCCTGTTGTTAACGAACAAGATTCCATTCCTCATCCGGCCTATGGGGGTCAGGTATTCTCCAATATTCAATCTTAGCGCCGGGCGATACATGCAGACGAACTTCATTGTTGCTACACATCTGGCTCCGGGATGAATTACATGCACATATAAAAAGAATGCGTTTCATTGCTAATAATAATAATACGCTGTGATAGGAGCCAAATCAATCATTGTTGCTACATCACTGAATTTTTGAATCGAAATGGAAGTTTGGGGGATTTCTGGAGGTGAGGCGGGTGAAGAGAAGAACCGGGGAGAGGCCTGTCATAAAATGGCCTGTTATGAGGTACTGGCGCTGTCGTCAATTGCGAAAATGGGTTATAATACCGCCAAAAGAGCGTGGCAGCGGGTTGGATGGTGGCGCTTGCGCCAGAGGAGATAGAGGTGATGGACAGGGCGTTAGTGAAAACTTATCACAGAAAGTAGGAACCTTGGCACAGGGGACCGGCTTGTCCTGCCAGTACGTGAATATAACTGTTATCGGTATCTACCTGGCTAATATAGGAGTTGTAGGGTGGGTGAAGCGAAGCGCAACCGACCACCCACCGGGTACGGAATCCCTAACCCCCTTTACGTAAAGGGGGCAGCACCGATTCACGCGTTGAATCGGTGCGGGGGTTTTCTACCGCAGGCAAGGAGGCTATTGACAAGTGAATCGTGAACGTAGGGGCGACCCTCGTGGTCGCCCAGGGACCTATGGCTCGGGGGATTGTTATGGAGCCTATTATAGTAGTAGCGAGGTGTTATTATGCCAATCTATTCTCATTCACAGCTAAGTACATACGAGGAATGCCCGCTTAAATACAAGCTTCGCTACAGAGACAGGGTCAAGCGGGAAACGGAGGGCGTCGAGGCGTTTCTGGGTTCGAGAGTCCATGACACCCTGAAAAAGTGCTACGACGATTCCCGTCTCACCAAAGTGAATGCCCTGCCTGACCTGCTCGCCTACTACGATACCATCTGGGACCAGAACTGGCACGACGAGATCGTCGTTACCAGGAAGGACGTGACGCCCGGCCACTATAAAGCCCTGGGCAAGAAGATGATCGAGACCTATTACTCAAGGTATGCGCCTTTCGATTCGGATACAACCATAGACACGGAGATGAGGGTCGTATTCTCCCTGGACGATAACGGCAAGTACCAGCTTCAGGGCTACATCGACCGACTCTCCCGCAGCGCTGACGGCATTTATCACATTCATGACTATAAGACCTCAGCCCACCTGCCGGGCCAGAGCGACGCCGATAGCGACCGGCAACTGGCCTTGTACCACATCGGCGTCAAGAGGAGATGGCCGGACATCCAGCAGGTCAGGCTGGTGTGGCACTACCTCGCCTTCGGTCGCGAGCTTGTATCGGCCCGTTCCGATGACGCACTGACCGAACTGGCAACCGGTACCAGAAAACTCATCGATACCATCGAGACTGCCACGGACTTTCCGCCCGGGGAGTCCCGCCTTTGCGAGTGGTGCGAGTATCCGGACCTCTGCCCCAAAAGGAAACACCTTTATATGGTTGAGTCTCTGCCCGTAAACGAGTACCTCAAAGAGCCGGGAGTCATCCTGGTGAACCGGTTCGCCGAGCTGAAGGACAAGGCGGCGGAGATAGGCGAGGAGATGGACCTGGTCAGAGATGCTATTGTGGACTATGCCAAAAGGGAGCAGGTAACAGCGATAAAGGGCAGCGGCAGCCAGGTAAGGATTAAGTTCGACAAGAAGCTCAGGTTCCCCGGCAAGAACGACGAAGGGCGCAGGGAACTGGATGCCGCTATAATCCGGGCTGGCAAGTGGATGGAAGTATCGCAACTGGACGCAACGGCTCTCACCCGTGCTATAGAGAAAAGCGCCTGGGATGAGAGACTTATTAATGCTGTATTGAGCCACGGACGGATTGAAGAGACCACCACGGTATTCATATCGAAGGTAAAGAACAATGATGAATAGCGGTGCATTGCCCGGCTGATAAAGAATTTCCAAATTCTTTAATTAAACAAGAAGCCCTAACGTCATAAATACCTTGACAGCCAACATCCTCAAGATTTATAATTGTTCTATTGTATCGGCAAACGGTTGCCGATGTCTTATTCCTCTTTACCTGTGGAGGCAATATGAAAAGAATATATCCTCGTGAAGAAGTGTGTATCGCTTGCCGTCTGTGTGAGGTCCACTGCCTGGCAGCTCACTCCAAATCTAAGGACATCATCAAGGCATATAAACGGGAGACGCCCAGGGCTTTGCCCCGTATCAGGATGGAGGCCAAAGGCGCTATTTCTTTTGCCGTTTCTTGCCGGCACTGCGATGAACCGTCATGTGTCCATGCCTGTCTTACCGGAGCGATGAAAAAAGATCCAGTAACGGGCATAGTTACCGTTGATACCGAGAAGTGTGTAGGTTGCTGGACCTGCGTTCTGTTTTGTCAGTATGGGGCTATCAATCCGGATATTGAGCGCCGTGTGGCAACAAAGTGCGATTTATGCCCGCATCTTAAAGAGCCTGCCTGTGTAACTAATTGCCCCAATGAGGCCCTGTTACTTGTAGAGGAGCCATCTCATGTCTAAATATCTTATTATCGGCAATTCAGCCGGGGGCATCGGTGCTGCGGAAGCAATCCGCGAAGTGGACAGAGCCGGCGCTATCTCCATCGTCTCAGATGAGCCTTATCCAGCTTACTCACGTCCTTTAATTTCGGAATACCTTTGCGGTGAGCGGAATCTGGAAGGAATGCTTTACCGTCCATCGGATATGTACTCCCGTAATCACATTGAGACTCACCTGGGAAAGAAGGTAGCTAAACTGCACCTGGGAAATAAACAGGTAGAGTTAGAAACGGGGGAAAAGCTCAACTGGGAGAAGTTACTCCTGGCGACCGGTGGGACGCCTATTGTTCCGGCGATGGAGGGGATGGGCAAGAGGGGTATCTTTACCTTTACTGCCCTGGACGATGCCAAAGCTATCGAGAAGCTAA
>Ga0082335_1007618_pt1 | contig 12913 bp, 9 predicted proteins | sample Subgrocontami58m_FD_72375 | JGI IMG/M metagenome (GOLD analysis project Ga0082335, IMG submission 72375) | Subsurface groundwater microbial communities from S. Glens Falls, New York, USA - GMW37 contaminated, 5.8 m (SPADES assembly) (version 2) ...
GATCAACTGGGCCAACCACGTCGACTTCATCTACAACCTGATTCGAGGCTCCAACCCGGCCCCCGGCGCATGGACCACGATCGGCGGCAAGAAGCTGCAGATCTTCGACTCGCGCAAGCACCTGTTCCGCACGTTCGGCGCGGTCAAGGGCAAGATCGGGGAAGTCTCCGAGATCGGCGCCGAGAGCTTTTTCGTCACGGCGCAAGGCGGCCGTATCGAGGTGCTCAAGGCGAAGCACGAGGACGGGAAGAAGGTTTCGGCACGCGAGCTGGCGGCCGCCCACGACATCACGCCCGGCACCGTGCTCGGCGGCTGAATCATTCGTTCCGGCGCGGGCACCCGCACGCGCCACCGCGGCCCCATGCGCGCGCGAGCCGCGCGTCCCCCCTGTGCAGTTGGACACATCCGCAGCGAGAAAGATTTGACTGCGTTGATGGCCAACTGCAAGAATCCCGACTATAGTTTCGTTTATTCAGTAACTTGGTGAGCTTGACCAGGCGATTGGCCGGAACGCTTTGGCGAGCAAGAACAAGAATTCCGGGAGGAGCACGACCTTTGCTACATCGTGCCTGCCGCAGCCTGCCGTTCGCGGCCGATTCCATGGCACAGCTCATGTTCAGGAACGCCAACGAGGCCGCGGCTGACATCCGCGGGCTCAATCCGGACCTGCCGCCGCCGCGAACGCGGGCGTGGACATCAGTCTTTGAAGGATGCGCGACGATGAACCTTGAACCGGCCCTGGAAATGGTGAGCGCGACCGACACGGGAATGGTGCGCTCGCACAACGAGGACTCTGTCGCCTTTGATGCATCGATGGGCCTGGCGGTACTCGCCGACGGAATGGGCGGCTACAACGCGGGCGAAGTCGCGAGCGGCATGGCGACCGCGGTGATCCTGACCGAGATGCGCAGTGCGCTGGCCCGCAATCCTTCCGCCGTGGCCGATGTCCGCGGCGGCGGCCCGGCGGCGCAGAACCTGCTCCGGGATCAGATCGTCAAGGCGAATGCATCGATATACCAGGCCTCGCAAAGCCAGCCCCAGTACTCCGGCATGGGAACGACCCTGGTGGCGGCCCTGTTCCACGACAACAAGGTGACCGTGGCGCACATCGGCGACTCGCGGATGTACCGCATGCGGGAGCAGGACCTGAGGCAGGTCACCAAGGACCATTCGCTGCTCCAGGAGCAGATCGACAGCGGCCTGATCACGCCGGAGCAGGCCAGGGTGTCGGCGAACAAGAACCTGGTGACGCGGGCGCTCGGCATCGATCCCGCAGTTCAGCCGGAGATCCACGACTACGATACGCGGGCGGGCGACATCTACCTGCTTTGCTCGGATGGCCTTTGTGATATGGTGAGCGACGAGGACATCGGCATGGCAATGCAGACGCTCGCAGCGAACCTCAAGCTCTGCGCGGAGCAACTGGTGCAGATGGCGAACGACAACGGCGGGCGCGACAATGTTTCGGTGATGCTGGTCAAGATTCGGCGCGATTACGCCGCGCCGCGCGGCCTCGTGGCGAGATTCTTCAACTGGTTAAGATGAGCCGTTGGTCCATCATGACTCGAGTGTTGACACAATTCGCGAAGATTTCGGGTTTACATACGTCTCCCGATTTTGGGAAGTTGCAACTTCGCAACTTCCCAAAATCGGGAGATCATGGAAGGCAAAGCGAGGCAACCTGTTTGGTTCCGGCTCGGCCGGCTTAGGGAAATTGTTATGGCGAAGCTGATTCTCAGCCTGGATGGCCTGGTTCTGAAGGAATATGCGCTGACGAAGGAACGCATCACCATCGGCCGCAAGCCGCACAACGACGTCCAGATCGACAATCTCGCCGTGAGCGGTGACCACGCCGTCATCGTGACCATCCTGAACGACTCCTTTCTCGAGGACCTCGGCAGCACCAACGGGACCTTGGTCAACGGCCAGAGCGTCAAGAAGCACTTCCTGCAGAACAACGACGTCATCGAGATGGGCAAGTACAAGCTCAAGTACCTGAGCGAGCAGGGCGGCCAGGCGACGGTGGACTTCGAGAAGACCATGGTGCTGCGGCCGGGGGCGATCCAGGCGGCGGCGCCCGCGGCCCATTCGCAGGCGCGGAGCTTCGCCGATACCGCGGTCAATCACGCGCCAGCGGCCGTCCCGCCCGGGGAGCCGCCCGTCCCGCGCAGGCCGGAGGCTGCGCCGGCGCAGCGTATCGGGATGCTGCAGATTCTCACCGGCGGCAACGCGGGAAAGGAACTGGAGCTCACCAAGCCGCTCACGACGATGGGCAAGCCCGGCGTACAGGTCGCCGTGATCACGCGCCGCCCGCAGGGGTATTTCATCACCCACGTCGAAGGCGACCAGTTCCCGATTCTCAACGGCAAGACGCTCGATGCGCAGGCGCATGCGCTCAACGATCACGACATCGTCGAGCTCGCCGGCGTGAAGATGGAGTTCTTCTTCAGGGCGTGACAGCGCCGGCATCGGTTCGCAATCCGCTGGAGGGATGCGTTTGAAGCAACATGTCGTTCGGATCGCGCTCGGGTTGATGGTCGTGCTGGCCTTCGTGGGCCAGGCGGCCAGGTTCTACCAGGTCGGCTTCATCACCCAGCTCGACAACATCATGTACGACTACCGGCTGCAGCTCACGATGCCCGGCACGGTGGACGAGCGCATCGTCATTCTCGACATCGACGAGAAGAGCCTGGCGGCCCCCGAGCTCGGTCACTGGCCCTGGGGCCGGGACAAGATGGCGGCCCTGATCACCAAGTTGTTCGACAAGTACGGCGTGAGCCTCATCGGCTTCGACGTGATATGGGCCGAACGCGACGAAAGCTCGGGGCTCAAGGTGCTCGACCGTCTGGCGAAGTCGGAGTTGCGGGACGTGCCGCGCTTTTCCGCCGCGCTGAACGTTCTGCGGCCGCAGCTCGACTACGACGGGATGTTCGCGAAGGCGATCAGCGGACGCCCGGTCGTCCTCGGCTACTACTTCAACTTCGACGAGGCGGCGCGCGAGACCGGTGTGCTTCCGGAACCGGTGTTGCCGGCCGGGACTTTCGGCGGGCGCAACATCGGATTCACGGTCGGGCGCGGCTTCGCCGGCAACCTGCCCGAGCTGCAGAGCGCCGCGGCGCTCGGCGGGCATTTCAACCCGCTCGTCGACCTGGACGGGGTTTCGCGGCGGGTCCAGATGCTGATCGAGTACAAGGGGAACTACTACGAACCGCTGTCGCTCGCGGTCGTGCGTCTCCTGCTCGGCATGGAAGAGGCCAAGCGGACCGGGAGCCCGAAGCCGATCCCGCCGAGAGTGATGCCGGTGGTTGCGGAAGACCAGGTCCCGGGTGAGGGTTACGCGGGGCTTGAGTGGCTCGAGGTCGGCCCGCTGCGCATTCCGGTGGACGAGACCGCGAGCGCGCTGATTCCCTACCGGGGGAAGAGGGGCAGCTTCAACTACATCTCGCTCGCCGACGTCTATCACGATCGGGTCCCGGCCGAGAAGCTGCGCGGGAGGATCGCACTGTTCGGCGCCACCGCCCCCGGCCTGTTCGACCTGCGCTCGTCGCCGGTCGGAGGCGTCTATCCCGGCGTGGAAATCCACGCGAACCTGATTGCGGGGATGCTGGACGACGGCATCAAGCAGAAGCCGCCGTACATCATCGGCGCCGAGGTCATGCTGTTGATCGTGGCCGGGCTGGCGTTGTCGATCCTGCTGCCCTTCCTGTCGCCGCTGCGCGCGACGCTGGTATCGCTCGCGGCGCTCGCGCTGATCGGGGGAATGAACGTCATGATCTGGAGCGGAGCGAACGTCGTGCTCCCGCTCGCGTCGAGCCTGCTCATGATCGCGGCGCTGTTCGCGCTCAACATGTCCTACGGCTATTTCATCGAATCGCGCACCAAGCGCCAGCTCAGCGAGCTCTTCGGCGAATACGTCCCGCCGGAATTGGTCGACAAGATGACCGAGGACCCGCAGAAGTACAGCATGGAAGGCAGGAGCGAGGAACTTACGGTCCTGTTCTCCGACATACGGGGATTCACGACGATTTCCGAAAGCCTTGAGCCCAAGGAACTGGCGGCGTTCATCAACGATTACCTCACCACCATGAGCATGGTCATCCGCAACCATCGCGGCACGCTGGACAAGTACATCGGCGATGCCATCATGGCTTTCTGGGGCGCGCCGGTGGCCGATCCCGAGCACGCCCGGCAGGGCGTGCTGACGGCCATGCTGATGCAGGAGGAGCTCAAGAAGCTCTCGGAGCAGTTCAAGGCGAGGGGCTGGCCGGCCATCAAGATCGGGGTGGGCGTGAATACGGGCACGATGCGCGTGGGCGACATGGGATCGAAGCTGCGCCGCGCGTACACCGTCATGGGCGATGCCGTGAACCTGGGCTCGCGGCTGGAGGGGATCACCAAGCAGTACGGCGTCGGGGTCCTCTGCGGACCGCACACCCGCGACAAGGTCAAGGACATCGTCTGGCGCGAGCTCGATCGGGTGCGCGTGAAGGGCAAGGATGAGCCCGTGGCGATCTTCGAGCCGGTCGGCTTCGAGGACAGGGTGGACAAGGACCGGCTCGAGGAGATCAAGCTCTGGCACCAGGCGCTCAAGGCCTACCGGGAGCAGGACTGGGACCAGGCGGACGTGCTGCTGCTGAACCTGCGGCGCCTGGCGCCGGAGGCGAGCCTCTACGAGGTCTACGCCGAGCGCGTCGCTCATTACCGCGGGGAACCGCCCGGAGCGGACTGGGACGGCGTCTGGAAGTTCGAGACCAAGTAATGAAGCTCAGAATTCTCGGCTGTTCGGGAGGCATCGGCGGCAGGCACCTGCGGACCACCTCGATGCTGATCGACAGCGACATCCTGATCGACGCCGGCACCGGGGTGGGGGACCTGTCGCTGACCGAGCTTTCCCTCATTGACCACGTCTTCGTCACGCATTCCCACCTCGACCACGTCGCGACCATACCCTTCATGGTCGATACCGTCGGTGGCATGCGCGAGAAGCCCGTCATCGTCCATGCCATCCCGGACACGCTCGAGATCATCCGCAACCACGTTTTCAACTGGGAGATCTGGCCGGACTTCTCGCAGATACCGACGCCCGAGAAGCCATGGCTCCAGTACCAGGCGATCCGGATCGGAGAAACCGTTTCGATCGACGGGCGCGGCATCACCGCGCTGCCGGCGAACCACGTGGTCCCCGCGGTGGGGTTCCACGTCGACTCGGGGCGCGCAAGCCTTGTGTTCACCGGCGACACGACTACCAACGACCCCCTGTGGGCGGCGGTCAACCGGATCTCGAACCTCAAGTTCCTGATCATCGAGACCGCCTTCTGCAATCGCGAAAAGCAGCTCGCCGTGGTGTCCAAGCACCTGTGTCCTTCGATGCTGGCCGAGGAGCTGGCCAAACTCGAGCGGACTGCCGATATCTACATCACGCACCTGAAACCCGGCGAAATCGAGCTGATCATGCAGGAAATCGAGGAGTGCGCCGGCCGGTTCAAGCCGCGCATGCTCCAAAACAACCAGGTGTTCGAGTTTTGAAGGCGCGGGCGCCGGGTTTAGAATGGCTTCCCTGCGCCCGTGCGCAGGGGCGCCGTCCAAGCAGAGGATCGACATCATGAGCGCGGTACTGAATACGCCACCGACCGCCCCGGCGGACGTCAACGCGCGCCTGGCTTTCCAGAAGAACCTCCAGGTCGTCACGAACAAGATCCATGCGACCAGCAACATCGACGAGATCATGCTGGAGGTGAGCGCCGACATCTGCAACCTTTTCGGCGCCGACCGCCTCACGATCTACACGGTGGGAGAGGACAAGCAGACGATCGTCTCCAAGGTCAAGACGGGCCTGAATTCGTTCAAGGATCTGAAGCTGCCGATCGCGGAGCATTCCATCGCCGGCTTCGTCGCGCTGTCCAAGAAGATGCTCAATCTCAAGGACGTGTACGACGAATCCGAGCTCAAGACCCACAACCCCAGCCTGCGCTTCCTCCAGGAGGTGGACAAGCGGACCGGATACCGCACCAAGCAGATGCTGGTGGCGCCGGTGGTGGAGGCCGGGTCGAGCGATCTGATCGGCGTCGTGCAGCTGATCAACAACAAGGCGGGGGCCGCGTTCGGATCGCTCGCCGAGGAAGGCGTGCAGGAGCTCTGCCAGACGCTGGCGATCGCGTTCCGCCAGCGGCAGAAGCCCCAGGTACTGAAGACGAAGTATGACTTCCTGGTGAGCGACGCGGTCATATCCGCGGCGGAGCTGGAGCTCGCCGCCCGCTCGGCGCGCAAGAAGTCGATCGACGTCGAAGCGGTGCTGATCGAAGAGTTCCAGGTGAAGCTCGCGGCGATCGGCGAGGCGCTGTCGAAGTTCTTCGGCGTGCCCTACGAGCCGTTCAAGCCCGACCGCATCAAGCCGATGGACCTGCTTAAGAACCTCAAGCGCGAGTACGTCGAGTCGAACCAGTGGCTGCCGATCGAGGAGGCCAAGGAGGGTCTGATCGTGCTGTGCCTCGATGCGGAGCGGGTCAAGAGTTCGCGCATCGTCAACAACGTTTTTCCGAAGCACAAGCTCGCCTATCGGGTCACGACGCAGAAGGAGTTCCGCGAGACGGTCAAGCAGTTCTACGGGGCTGAGACCGTCGATATGGGCGACATCGGCGACCTGCTCTCCAACCTCGGAGACGAGGAGGCCGAAGAGGCGGGCGCGGGCAGCGACGACGTATCGGCGGCGGCCGACAACGAGCTGGTGAAACTGGTCAACAAGGTCATCATCGACGCCTACAACCAGGGCGCCTCGGACATCCACATCGAGTCCTATCCCGGCAAGGCGAAGACCGAGATCCGCTTCAGGAAGGACGGCTCGCTCGGGCCCTATATCGAGGTGCCGGCATCCTATCGCAACGCCCTGCTCGCGCGGCTGAAGATCATGTGCGACCTGGACATTTCCGAGAAGAGGAAGCCCCAGGACGGCAAGATCAAGTTCAAGAAGTTCGGGCCGCTGGACATCGAGCTGCGCGTGGCGACCATCCCCGTGCAGGGCGGCGTCGAGGATTGCGTGATGCGTATACTCGCCGCCGGCGAGCCGATCCCGCTGGAGAAGATGGGGTTCTCCCCCGCCAACCTGCCCAAGCTCCAGGATGCCGTGAGCAAGCCCTACGGCCTGTTCTTCGTCTGCGGGCCGACCGGCTCGGGCAAGACGACTACGCTGCACTCGATCCTCAAATACCTCAACACCCCCGACACCAAGATCTGGACCGCCGAAGACCCGGTCGAAATCACGCAGAAGGGCCTGCGCCAGGTGCAGATCAACAAGAAGGCCGGGCTGGATTTCGCGACCATCATGAAGGCGTTCCTGCGCGCCGACCCGGACATCATCATGGTCGGCGAGATGCGCGACAAGGAAACCACCTCGATCGGCATCGAGGCGTCTCTCACCGGCCACCTGGTGTTCGCCACGCTGCACACGAACTCGGCGCCCGAGTCCATCGTCCGGCTGCTCGACATGGGCATGGATCCGTTCAATTTCGCCGACGCCCTGCTCGGGATCCTCGCCCAGCGCCTGGCGAAGCGCCTGTGCGGCAAGTGCAAGCAGGCCTACAATCCGGGTCCGGAAGAGATCAAGATGTTGCTGACCGAATACTGCCAGGAGCTGCTCAACACCACGCCGTTCAAGAAGGACCCCAAGACGGCCTACGAGAACGTCTACAAGGACCTGGTCAAGAACTACGGCAACGAGAAAGGCCAGTTCGTGCTGCAGAAGACGGTCGGATGCGATTCCTGCGGCGGCACGGGCTACAAGGGCCGCGTCGGCCTGCACGAGCTGCTGATCGGCACGGACCCGATGAAGAAGCTCATCCAGGAGCACGCGCGCGTCGCCGAAATGGTCGCGGTCGCGCTGGAGGAGGGCATGCGCACCCTGAAGATGGACGGCATCGAGAAGGTGCTCCAGGGCATCACCGACATGGCGCAGGTGCGCGCGGTCTGCATCAAGTAGCGCGTTGCGGGCGCCGGGCCGCAGCTTCACCCTGAGCCGCGACTAGTTCGGAGGATCGGCCGTGGACACTGTCGACAGCCTGTTTCGGCGTCTCGATCAGCTCAACGGAATCGGCGCCGCCCTTTCCCGGGAAAGAAACCTCGACCGCCTTCTGGAGGACATCCTCGTCGCGGCGCAGACGATCACGCGCGCCGACGGCGGGACGCTCTACCTGGTCGAGGAAGGCGCGCGGCTTCGCTTCGCGATCATGAGGAACGGGACGCTGGGCATCGCGCTCGGCGGAACCTCGGGCAGCGCGATTCCCTACTATCCGATCCAGCTGTACAAGGACGGCAAGCCGAACAATACGATGGTGGCGGCGTACGCGGCGATCAACAAGTGCACCGTCAACATCGCCGACGCCTACACCGAAGCCGGGTTCGACTTCTCCGGCACGCGGCAGTTCGACCAGAGGACGGGCTACCGGTCGCGGTCCTTCCTCACGGTGCCGATGAAGAACCACGAGGGCGAGATCATCGGCGTGCTGCAGCTCATCAACCGCGCGACGCCGGACACCAGCGAGATCGCCGTGTTCTCGGAGGCAGACCTGCGCCTCGCGGAGTCGCTCGCGTCGCAGGCGGCCGTCGCCCTCACCAACCGGGCGCTCATCGACCAGCTCGAGAAGCTGTTCGAATCGTTCATCGAGCTCATCAACACCGCGATCGACGAGAAGTCGCCCTACACGGGAGGCCATTGCCAGCGCGTGCCCGTGCTCACGATGATGCTCGCGGATGCCGCGAACGAGGCGAAAGAGGGGCCACTGTCGGCCTTCACCATGAGCGAAAGGGACCGGCGCGAGCTCAGGATCGCCGGCATGCTGCACGACTGCGGAAAGATCACCACGCCGGTTCACGTGGTCGACAAGGCCACCAAGCTCGAGGCCATTATCGACCGCATCGGCCTGGTCGATACTAGATTCGAGGTGCTCAAGCGCGACGCCGAGGTCGAGGCACTGCAGGAGCGGCTGGGGCTGCGGGACGACGCGCGCCTGGACGCCGCCGCAAGGGGCGAGCGCGAACGACTGATCGGTGAAAGGCTGAGGGAGCGTGTGAGCCGCCTGGACGAGGAACGCGAATTCCTGCGCAGCTGCAACACCGGCGGGGAGTGGATGCCGCCCGAGGCGCAGGCGCGAGTGCGCGAGATCGCGGCGTCGCACCGCTGGACCGACCCTTCGGGCCGGAGCGTGAACCTCCTGACGGAGGAGGAGGTCGAGAACCTCACCGTCGCGAGGGGCACGCTCACCGCGAAGGACCGCGAAATCATCAATCATCACATCGTGGCCACGATCAAGATGCTCGAGGCGCTGCCCTGGCCGAAGGATCTCGGCAACGTTCCGGAGTACGCCGGCGGCCACCACGAGCGCATGGACGGAGAGGGCTATCCGCGGGGGCTCACGCGCGAGCAGATGTCGGTGCAGGCCCGGGTCATGGGCATCGCCGACATCTTCGAGGCGCTCACCGCGAAGGACCGGCCGTACAAGCCCGGCAAGACGCTCTCGGAATCGCTGCGGATACTCGGGCAGTTCTCGCAGGACGGGCACATCGACCCGGACCTGTTCGACATCTTCGTGCGCAGGAAGGTGTACCTGGACTACGCCAGGCAGTTTCTCGATCCGCAGCAGATCGACGCGGTCGACGAGCGGACGATCCCGGGCTATGCGCCCTGAGGCGGCATTGCCGGAAGCAACCAGATTGCCTCTTCTCGGGGTCCATTCATCTCGCTATTTCGGGAAGTTGCGAAGTTGCAACTTCCCGAAATAGCGAGACATTGGTGACCCCAAATTCTTCGCCGGATCTGTCTACATCCGAGCGATAGGAGAGTGAAGCGGCCGGAGTGTCGCGCCCTAGCTCGGGCCGCGTGTCAGGTAGACGATCAAGCCTTCGGTGGCCATGTCGACGAACTTCTCGTCGTAGCCCATCTCCTTCAATTCCCACTTGAAGGTATTGCCGAGCTTCGCCTTCTTGAACATCCCGAGCTTTTGCTCCCGGTTGAACTCGTGGGCGCGCGTGAAGGCCTCCTCGAGTATGGTCGACAGCCGCTTCTGCGATACCAGCTGGTCCGGGTTGTTGGCGATTGCCGGCGGGTAGCGCTTGCCGATATCCTGTGCCAAGCTCTTTGCGAACGCGTCGACCTTGCTGCCGGAAAATAGCCCGAATAGCATCTGTCCCCCTTGTCGCCACCCTTGCCGAGCGCACACGCACGACCGCAAAATTATAGCATTGCAGGGCGCCGCCACGTGATCGGGCGCGCTCGCGGAGGAACTATTGCATGATCCGGGTGTTCATCGGGTACGACCCGCGCGAGGCTGTCGCCTACAATGTTCTCGCCTACAGCGTGCTCGCTGGCAGTTCGCGGCCGGTCACCATTGCGCCGATCGCACTCGCCCACCTCGAGGGCGTGCTCACCCGGGAGCGGCATCCGCTGCAGTCGACCGATTTCTCGTTTTCGCGCTTCCTCACTCCGTACCTGTCCGGATACGAGGGATGGAGCGTGTTCATGGACTGCGACATGCTCATGCTCGACGATGTCGCCAAGCTGTGGGATCTGCGGGACGACCGCTACGCCGTGCTCGCCGTCAAGCACGATCACCGTCCCAGCGAGACGCGCAAGTTCCTCGACCAGCCGCAGACCGCCTACGGCAAGAAGAACTGGTCCAGCGTGATGCTGTTCAACAACGCCAGGTGCCGTGCGCTCACCACCGAATGCGTCAACACCGCCTCGGGCCTCGAGCTCCACCAGTTCAAGTGGCTCGACAACGACGCGCTGATCGGCGAACTGCCGCACCGCTGGAACCATCTCGTCGGCTACGATGCGCCCACGCCGGATGTCTCGCTGGTGCATTTCACGCAGGGCGGACCGTATTTTCCCGAGTATGCGGACTGCGAATACGCCGAAGAATGGCGCGCGGCGCGCGACGCCATGCTCTTCGCGGGCGCGGTGCCGCGCCCGCCCGGCGCCGCGCGCGGCTGAACACGCGGTGGGCACGCCGCCACCACCGGATCTCGTCGAGCGGGCACGCAGCCTGCTGCGCGAACGCAGGTTCGCCGATGCGGCGGGGCTCCTCGGTGCGTTGCACAGGGACGCACCCGAGGATCCGGAGCTGAACACGCTGCTCGGGCAGGCCAGCCTCGCGCTCGGCGACACCGAATCCGCGCTCGATCATTTCAACCTGGCGCTGCATTACGACCCGCACGGCGATGCCGCCCTGCACGGGCGGGTCGAGGCGCTGGAGCGGCGCGGCGAGAGCGTTCTCGCGGAATGCGCCTACGAGACCTTCCTCGTCCGGAATCCGGCGCACCGCGGCGCGACGATCGCGCTGGCGTGGAAGCTCTACCGCCGCGGAAACCGCGACGCGGCAGCGCGGCGGCTCGAGGAATTCCTGGTTCTCGATCCGCTCGCGAAGGAGGCGCTGAGTCTCCTCGGCCTGATACTCGCCCGGGAGTACGGCGAATTCGCGCGCGGCGAGCGGCTGCTGCGCAAGGCGCTCGAGTGCGACACCGGGCTCGACGCCGCGCGCGCCAACCTGGGATGGGTGCTCGGAGAGACGCGGCAATACGACGAAGCGCTGGACTGCCTGGCGGCAGTCCTGGCACGAAGGCCGGACGACCACGAGACGCGGCTGATGCGCGCGCATCTCAATCTCAAACGCGGCGAATTCGCCGCGGGCTGGGATGAATTCGAGGCGCGGCATCGCAGCGCCGACGCCGTCGCGCGCCCGGGCGCGGCTCCCCGCTGGAACGGCGAGCCGCTCGGAGGCCGCACGCTTCTCGTCGCCGCGGAGCAGGGAATCGGCGACCAGATCATGTTCGCTTCATGCCTGCCGGACCTGCTCGCCGACGCGCGCACCCGCGGCGCATGCTGCGTGGTGGAAGCGGAGCCACGGCTCGTGCCCATGTTCGAGCGGTCCTTTGCGGGCGCGACGGTGCGTGCCCAGGGCGCTCCGCGGCCCGGGCGGTCCGATGCACCGATCGCCGCGGATTTCGAGATTCCGATCGGGAGCCTGCCCGCGATGTACCGCCGGACGCGCGACGCGTTTCCCGATCACCGCGGCTACCTGAAGGCCGATCCCGCCCGCGTCGCACATTGGAGGCGTCGGCTGAACGAACTCGGGCCGCGACCCCACGTCGGAATCTCCTGGCGCGGCGGGGCGCCCGGCAACCGCCGGGAGCTGCGCTCCGTCGCGCTGGAGCACTGGGCGCCGCTGCTGCGCGAATGCGGAACGGCCGTGAGCCTGCAGTACGGCGATCATCGGGATGAAATTGCCAGGGCGTCGGATTCGACCGGCTTGAAACTGGAGCACTGGCCGGAGGTGACCGACGACTACGACGATACCGCCGCGCTGGTGTGCGCACTGGACCTCGTGATCAGCGTGTGCACGGCGATCGTCCATCTCTCCGGGGCACTCGGGCGCCCGGTGTGGGTGTTGGTCCCCTGGGCGCCGGAATGGCGCTATCTTGCCCAGGGAGACCGGATGCCCTGGTACCCCGGCGCGAGGTTGTTTCGCCAGCGGATTGCCGGGGAATGGGGGCCGGTGCTCGGGGAGGTCTTGCAGCGGCTGAGTGTGCGGCAATTACACGGTGAGGCTGACGTTCTTGGGCAATTTCTGCCCTAGACCATCGAGCAAGTGCGTCGGGCAAGGACGGGGCAGGAGTAACATACTTATTATAAACAAGAAGTTACATATTCAACATGGTCCCTGGCGCGTCGGCATGGCGATTGCTTGCCAAAGGGGGCACGGCGCAGTCGCGCCGTAACTTTGGGAGATATACCAGTGAAATCATTTCAGAAGGGCTTTACGCTGATCGAGTTGATGATCGTGGTCGCGATCATCGGCATCCTGGCAGCAGTTGCGCTGCCCGCCTATCAGGACTACACCGTTCGCGCGAAGGTGTCGGAACTGAT
>Ga0082335_1007621_pt1 | contig 12906 bp, 13 predicted proteins | sample Subgrocontami58m_FD_72375 | JGI IMG/M metagenome (GOLD analysis project Ga0082335, IMG submission 72375) | Subsurface groundwater microbial communities from S. Glens Falls, New York, USA - GMW37 contaminated, 5.8 m (SPADES assembly) (version 2) ...
ATCAAGCGAAACCAGCCTCGGACAACGTACTCTTGAACATGTTGCGGGGCGGGCTGCGCTCGGTGACCGGGCTGATCGGAAAGCGCAACCGCGACGCGGTGAAGCTGACCACGACGACGGCCACGATCGGCATACGCGGCACGCACTTTGGTGCGCTGATGTGCCAGAACGACTGCGGCGGGATTGCGACCACGAGCGGCAGGCCGCCGGAAAACGGGCTGCATCTGGACGTGACCGATGGGGCGATCGTGGTGCGCAACCAGGCCGGGGAGCAGGTGATCGCGAGCGGCCAGTTCGGCTTCGTGCGCGGGCCCTCGACAGCGCCCGTGATCGTGCCGGCGCAGCAGGGGGTGCCCGTGACCATGCCCTCGAGCATTGCGCAGAACAACACTTCCGGCCGCGGCATCGGCAAAGGCAAGGAAGGCGAGTGCGCAGTACAGTAGCTTGACGCGCAACCGCGCGCGGGACGACGCGAAAGGATTGCGTCGAGCGCCATGAGCAAGCTGCTCTATGCCTGGGAGTTCGGAGCCGGCTTGGGCCATATCGGGGCCTTCCTGCCGCTTGCACGCGCTTTGCGCCAGCGCGGACATGAAGTGACCTGGGCGGTCGCGCAGACAATGCCCACGGCACGCCTGCTAGCCGACGAGGATTACACTTGGCTGCAGGCGCCTGTTTGTCCCGAAATGGCGCGTGATGGCCCGCCGCTCTCCTATAGCGATATTCTGCTGCGTTTCGGCTATGCGAGCGGTGACAGCCTGCTCGGACTGGTCGTCGCGTGGCGTGAGCTGATGCGCTTGACGCGGGCGGAAACGGTGTTGGCGGATCACGCGCCGACCGCCATCCTCGCCGCGCGCACGCTGGAAATTCCCGTCATGCTGTTCTCAAGTGGCTTTTGCGTGCCTCCGCGACAGAAGCCGCTACCCAACATGCGGCCGTGGCAAACGCTCGCGCCCGGTCGGGTGCAAGCCTTGGACGATCTCGCTCTGACCGGCATTAACGCCGTTCTCGGACGATTTGGTCAAAGCCCGCTGGAGGCGGTCGCAGAGCTATTCGATGTCGCCGAAGGCGCTCTGATCGGTTTTCCCGAGCTCGACCACTATGCCGAACGCGAACCGGCGCGCTACTGGGGCAACCTCCCGGATGCGGGCGTCGGCGCGGCATCGGTCTGGCCGGCTTTACCGGGGAAAAAGATATTCTGCTATCTGCGCGTGGAGACACCGCACCATGACGCAGCACTGGCCGCGCTATGCGCGTTAGGACTGCCGACCATAGCGTTTTTTCCCGACGCGCCGCAAGCCGCGATCGAACGCCATCGTGCGCCGCATCTGGTGTTCAGCCGGGTACCGATTGATCTGACGATGGCTGCACGCGAGGCCGACGCCGCCGTAACCTACGCCAGCCTTTCCACGACTTCGCGCTTTCTTCTCCAGGGCAAGCCATTGCTGTTGCTCCCTGGGCACCTCGAACAGTTTCTGCTCGCCCGCCGCGTGGAGGAGATGGGGGCGGGGCTGCTCGTGAATCCGGAGCAACCGCCGACGGATTTGCAGGCCAAGCTGCAACGCGTCCTGTCCGAAGCTGATTTTTCACTGAACGCACAGGCATTCGCGCATAAGTATGCAGCCTTTCCTCAGGACACCGTCATCGCCCACCTTGTCGGCCGCATCGAGGAGGTCGCCGCTACTCGGAGTCCCGGAATTTGACGTGTTCGAGTCCGGTCGAATGCTCTGTTGATTCCCCGATTTCTGCCGTCATATCAGTTAGAATAGAAATCAGAGCCAACCATGATCGTCTTCGATCTCATCTGCAGTGACCAACACCGTTTCGAGGGCTGGTTCGCCTCGGGCGAGGACTTCGACGCGCAAAAAGGCCGTGGACAGATCGAATGTCCGGTTTGCGGGTCTGGGCATGTAAAGAAAGTGCCAACCGCTGCCAAGATCAGGAGGCAAACTGAGCCCGCTGAAGCCCCCGCACAAACCGGCGTTGCTGCAGCGGCAAAGCCCGACGCAGTAGACGTCTCTCGCGTCATCGATTACATCCTGAGCCACACCGAGGACGTCGGCAAGAGCTTCGCCGAGGAGGCGCGCAAGATTCACTACGAGGAAGCACCTCCGCGCAGCATCCGAGGTATCGCAAGCCGCACCGAAGTCGAGGATCTGCGCGAGGACGGAATTCAGGTGTTTTCGCTGCCGGTCCCGCCGCAGGATCGCTGGAATTAAGCGGTTTCTGCTTGGGTGATAATGCGAATATGTGTATTATGTTAAATTACGCATTGAAGAAACAACTCCCAAACATCACGCTGCTATCCCTTCGCGCCCGCTAGTTCTATAAAGTCCATAGCCCCGCCACCCTCGAACTACCTGCTGCTGAATTCGACCGGGCTTGAGGTAAATCCAGAACAGTAACGTGAGCGACTCTTGCTGCCCTCCGCAGACCGTCATAATCTAAGAAATTCGCTTTACAATTATGCCTGAAACCAATATGTATAATATAATATATTTTTATAATTAATAATATATGCGCACTTATTAGTGCAGATTATTCAAAGTGATTTATTAACTTCGACCAGTTTGAACACATGAAAGAAATTGCGCGTAGTCGCCTCGCCAACTTCCTCCAAAGAGATTCCGCGTAGCCGAGCGATCTCCTCGGCAACATGCAGGACCCACGCAGGTTCGTTGGTCTTCCCGCGATGCGGTACCGGCGCCAGATAAGGCGAATCGGTCTCGATCATCAGGCGCTCCAGCGGCACCGCCTGCGCCACCTGCCTTAGAGCGAGTGCATTCTTGAAGGTCACGATGCCCGAGAAGGAGATATAGAAGTTGAGTTCCATGGCGCTGCGAGCCAATTCGAGCGTCTCCGTAAAACAGTGCATGACGCCGCCAACCTCGCTTGCGCCTTCTTCCCGCATTATGCGCAACGTGTCTTCGCCCGCCGCACGGGTATGGACGATCAGCGGCCTCCCGCATTGGCGCGCCGCGCGGATATGCGTGCGAAAGCGCGCTTTTTGCCACTCCATGTCGCCGGTCTGCCTGAAGTAATCCAGCCCCGTCTCGCCGATGGCGACGACTTTCGGATGCTGTGCGCGCGATACCAAATCGTCGACCGTGGGACTCGCATCCTGGGCCTGATCCGGATGCACGCCCACCGAAGCCAGCAGTTGCGGGTGTGCCTCGGCCAAGGCCAATACGTGTGGAAAATCCGCCAGATTGATGCATACGCACAGTGCCTGCGTTACACCGTTATTAGCCATATTTTCCAATAGTTGCGGCATGCGTTCCGCATATTCGTCCAAATGGATATGGCAATGCGAATCGACTAACATCGGAATCACGCAACGTCTTTGTAGCGGAAGAACAGGTCGTCGAAGAACAGCCTCGCATTCAGAGGGTGCGCGGAAATGGCCTTCATCGACGCAAGCGCCTCATAAAAGCGAAGCAGCTTCAGCCTTGGCAACTTCTGCGCCAGCTGTACCAGTTTCGCTTGATGATCAATGTTGTAGCGCGGCTTTTCATTATTGGCGACTGCGACGAGGTCGTAGGTCCATTTTTGCATCCACTCGACCACCTGGCCGGGCTGCAGGCGCTGGCAGAACTCCGCCAGGCTGAGCGCGCTTGTCGCGGGCTGGCCCAGCAGCTCAAATAATCTGCGTCTCGTATCAGCCTCCTCATCCGGCAGCGCAGCTGCTTCGAGCGGAGCCTCGCCGGCAAAAGCCAGCGCGGCAGCACCGGCCTTGTTGCCCTGCTCCTTGAGCCAACGCACTGACAACTCGCGCGGCGGCAGAGCGAGGCCTATGGCATGGCAGCGGCTGCGAACCGTGGGCAGCAGCCGGCTCGGTTGATGCGACACCAGTAGAAAGACGACCCCTGCCGACGGCTCCTCCAGGCTTTTTAGAAGAGCGTTCGCGGCGCCCGGATTCATGCTTTCGGCTGGATGAATCAACACCACGCGGTGGCCGCTGCGATGAGAACCGATGTTGAGAAAATCGCCGAGCGCGCGGATCTGCTCGATCTTGATCTGTTTACTGGGTTTTTTCTTGCCTTCGGTCGATTCCTCTCCGAGTTCGGCGTCTTCTTCGGGTGCGAGAGCTTCAGGCTGAATTCGGCGAAAATCCGGATGGTTCCCGGCGGAAAACCAACTGCACGCCGCGCAGGCGCCGCAGGCCAGGCTTTCCTTCGATCGGCTTTCGCAGAGCAGCGACTGTGCCAAGACTTCTGCCAAGTGGAGCTTGCCAATGCCAGGGCGGCCGTGAAAAAGCAGTGCATGCGGCAGGCGCGCACCCATGTCGATCAGGCGCTTCCACACCTCTTCTTGCCAAGGATAGTATTTAATTATCACAGCGATGTAATTATTTGTTCAAGTTCTTTGCGAATATTTTCCACGGACTGGCTCGAATCGATTAGCTTGATTCTTTCCGGGTAAAGGACTGCGCGGGCCTGATACACGGAGCGCACCCGCGAGAAAAAATCCTGATCCTCCCTTTCGAAGCGGTCCGGCGCGGCCCCCGTCTTCTGAAGGCGCCGTCTTGCTTCTTCTACCGACAGGTCAAACACCAGGGTCAGGTCGGGCTGCAGTCCCTGCTGCACCCAGCGCTCCAGGCTTTCGATGCGGTCCAAGTCCAGGCCCCTGCCCCCGCCTTGATAAGCGAACGTGGCATCGGTAAAGCGGTCCGAGAGTACCCAGTCGCCTGCCGCGAGCGCGGGCAGAATCATCTTGTCCAAGTGTTCGCGCCGCGCGGCAAACATGAGCAGGGTCTCGGTTTCGAGATGCATGGGTTGCGTGAGCAGCAGCTTGCGCAATTCTTCCCCGAGTGGCGTCCCGCCCGGCTCGCGCGTTACCACCACCTTCTTGCCCGCCGCCTCTAGGCGCGCAGTTATCCAATTCACGTGGGTGCTCTTGCCCGCGCCATCGACACCCTCCAGGGTGATGAATTTGCCGCGCATGCTAGCGCCCTCCCCGCCGCTGGTATTTGGTTACGGCGCGCTCGTGCTCGGCCAGGGTCCGCGAAAACTCGCTCGAGCCGTCGCCCCGAGCGACGAAATACAGGGCGGTGGTCTTGGCCGGGTTCAGCGCAGCCTGTAACGAGGCCAGGCCGGGCATGGATATGGGTGTTGGCGGCAGCCCATTGCGCGTATAGGTGTTGTGGGGCGTATCCCGGAGCAGGTCCTTCTTGCGCAGATTTCCGTTGAACTTTTCGCCAAGGCCATAGATCACCGAGGGGTCGGTTTGCAGCATCATGCCTAGGCGCAGGCGGTTGACGAACACGCCGCCGATCAGCGCACGTTCATTCGATTGCCCGGTTTCCTTTTCGATCATCGACGCCATGACCAAGGCGTCATACGGGCTGCGATAAGGCAGGCCAGGCGCACGCTGCTGCCACAACGCAGCGAGTTGCCGGTCCATTGCCTTATAGGCGCGCCGGAGCAAGTCAAGATCGCTCTCGCCCTTGGCAAACAGGTAAGTGTCGGGAAAGAACGTACCCTCCGGATTGCACCCCGCTGCGCCCAGCCTATCCATGATCTGCGCTTCGCTCATGGGAGCACTGTCATGCCTCACACCTGGGTGCGCGTCCAGCGTCGCGCGCATCTGGCGGAAGGTCCAACCTTCTATGAATACGACCTCCTCCTCGGCGAATTCTCCCGCGCTGAGCATGTTGAGCAGTGCAAGCGGCGTAATGCCGCGGTCTACTTCGTAGCTACCCGCCTTGATGGTGCCTGCCCGCCCCAGTATCCGACCAAGGAGATTGAACTGCCAGGCATTCAGCTCGACGCCGGATTCGATTATCTGTCGCGTCGCGCTTTTCAAGCTGCTGCCGGGTTTGATGGAAAAATCAGCGGGGTCCGAGCGCAGAGTTATCGGGACGAGTGCTATCGACGCAATTGCCGCGGCGGCCAAAAGCGTTAAGCATAGTGCGACGAGCGAAAGGCGCTTGATCCATGACCACATGCGTTTGCAGGCTTACCCCTACCCGGGGTGATCAAAAATTCAAGGCGATATAATACCCGCTTGAAATTCCAATTGTGAAGCATACTTAGCCCATATGAGCGCTGCCACAACCACGACTTCTCCCTGGCAAGATTTCCTGCTCGATCGCGGGGCCTGCATCGAAGCAGGCTCGGTCGGCCATTTCGGCAACCCGGCGGCCGAGTTGCGCGCGACTCGCGATAGCGGCATCGTCGCGCCTCTTACGCATCTCGGCTTGATCTTGTGCAACGGCGAGGATGCGCAGGATTTTTTGCACGGTCAACTCAGCAACGACATCAAGAAGCTTGCATTTACGAGCAGCGAGTATGCAGCGTACTGCTCGCCCAAAGGCCGTATGCTCGCGAACTTCCTGTTGTGGCGGGAGGAGGAGGCATATTGCCTGGAACTTGCACGTTCCCTCGCGCCCGCGATACTTAAGCGGCTGGCCATGTATGTGCTGCGTGCGAAGGTCAGGTTGTTCGATGCGAGCGAATCGCGCGTGATCCTGGGGCTGGCCGGTAGCGCGGCGACGGCTGCCTTGCAGGCCTCGTTTCCCGAGTTGCCGCGACAGGCGCATCAGGTCGCGCACGATCCGGCCAACGGCACTCTGATAGCACTGCCCGGCGGGCGCTTCCAGCTCATAACCGAGCTTGAGTCGGCAAAGCGGCTATGGCGCCAATTGTCGGCGGTGCTCACGCCGGTCGGCGCTCGATGCTGGGAGTGGCTGGAGATCAGGAACGGCGTACCGCTCATCACGCCCGCCACGCAGGAGCAATTTCTGCCGCAGATGGCCAATATGGAACTGATCGGCGCCGTGAGCTTCCAGAAGGGTTGTTATCCGGGGCAGGAAGTCGTCGCGCGCACCCAGCACCTGGGCCAGCTCAAGCGCCGCATGGTTCTCGCTCACATGACAGAAGACGTTTCTCCTCTTCCCGGCGACGAACTGTTCAGCGCCGAGATGCAGGAACAGGCAAGCGGCATGGTGGTCAATGCCCAGCCTGCACCTGAAGGTGGTCACGATCTGCTCGCGGTGCTGCAAACGGCGAGCATCGGCGCAGGCACAGCGCATTACAAATCTGTCGACGGGCCGCTGCTGCAAATTCAACCCTTGCCTTATGCTGTTGTCCAATAAAACGCGCCGTAATACAACACCGCGCCGAGATTGCAACAATGTGTCTGATCCTGATTGCGCGCAACGCGCATCCTGAGTTCCCCTTGGTGGTCGCAGGAAATCGCGACGAGCATTACCGCCGGCCCACGGCGGCAGCCGCGTTCTGGAACGACCATCCACACGTACTCGCAGGGCGCGACCTGGAGTGCATGGGCACCTGGCTGGGCGTGACGCGCGATGGGCGCTTTGCCGCGCTTACCAATTTTCGCAACCCGCGCGCGCGCAAGACCGACGCGCCTTCGCGCGGCAATCTGGTCAGCGGCTTTCTTGAATCCGACACAGAGCCGCGCGCGTATCTCGAGAAAATCGCGCCGACCGCGTCGCGCTACAACGGCTTCAACCTGCTGCTCGGCGATGCGAACCAGATGCTTTGTTTTTCCAGCCATACGGGTGCGGTGCAGGAGTTGCAGCCCGGCATCTACGGCTTGTCGAATCACCTGCTCGATACACCCTGGCCCAAGGTGGCGCGGGGCAAGCAGCGCCTGCGTGCTCTAATGGCGCGCAAGCCGAGCGCCGAAGCTCTGCTCGATATGCTCTACGACAGCGAGCCGGCGCGCGAAGAGGAACTGCCCGATACCGGTGTCGGTGCCGGGATGGAGCGAACGCTGTCGCCGGCGCTGATCGTGTCGGATCTGTACGGGACGCGCGCTTCGACCGCGGTGCTGTTCGGACGCGACGGCAACGTCAGTTTCACTGAACGCACCATATTGCCCGGAGGCCGCATCGGGCCCACCGTCAACCTGCGCTTCAGTCTGGATCGGGTTTGAGCCGGCGTTGCATGGCGATGTGAGGGATGCCGGCTTCGATGAACTGCGACCCCTCCGCGTCGAAACCGTGGCGCCGATAGAATCCGATGGCGCCGACCTGCGCGTTCAAGCGTGCGCACGCATGCCCGCGCTTGCGCGCCTCTTCCAGCAATGCCAGCAGCAAGGCGCCGCCTGCGCCTTGGCCGCGACTATCCTTTAGCACCGCCATGCGCCCGATATGACCATCGGGCAGCAGGCGCCCGGTTCCGACCGGTGCGCCATCGGCGCCATAGGCAAGCGCATGGTCGCAGCGCCTGTCCCATTCATCCATTTCCAGTTCGGGCGGCACGCCCTGCTCGCGCACGAACACCAGTTGGCGGATACGTTGGGCTTCGCTTTGCGCCTCATCCCAATTGCAGATGCGTATGAAAAAATTCTTGGGTGGCATGGCGCGTATAATACGCGCCTTCGCCAAGAGTGAATCATGCAGAGCCTTTGGGACGACGACGAAGCGGCAAAATGCAGGAGCGATCTCGATTTGCGCGTCTACACTTCGCGCCTGCTCGGGCGCGACAAGACGCTGGTGTTGCACGGCGGCGGCAACACCTCGGTCAAGGTGAAGCAGAAGAACCTGTTCGGTGAGGACGAGAGCGTCCTCTACATCAAAGGCAGCGGCTCCGACCTCGAGACCATCGAAGCAGCCGGGTTCGCGCCGGTGCAACTCGACCATCTCCGGCGTCTCGCGCAACTCGACGCGCTGGCGGACACGCAGTTGATGAACGAGCTGACAACGCATCTGCTGCAGTCCTCGGCGCCGGCGCCGTCGGTTGAAACCATACTGCACGCCTGCTTGCCCTACAAATTCGTCGACCATACCCATGCTGATGCGGTATTGGCCGTCACCGATACTGCAGAGGGCGAACGGCGTATCCGCGAAATCTATGGCGATGCGGTGGTGATCCTTCCCTATGTCATGCCGGGATTCGATTTGGCCCGGTTGTGCGCGCGGGAATTTCCACGCCTAGCCGGTGCTGGCACCATAGGCATGGTGCTGTTGAATCATGGCATTTTTTCATTTGGCGAAAGCGCAAGACGGTCCTACGAGCGCATGATCGACCTGGTGAGCCGCGCTGAGGATTATCTGAAGGCGCAAAAGGCGTGGGATATTCCGCAGCACGCGATCAATCCGGCGCAGATCGACATCCTGCAGCAGGCGCAACTGCGCCGCAGCCTGTCGGCCACCGCGGGCGCGCCCATGATCGTAACGACGCATGCCGACGCGCAGGCATTGGCGTTTGCGCAGTGCGAGGAGGTGCGCGCACTTTCGCAACAAGGTCCGATTACACCCGACCACATCATCCGCACCAAGCGCATCCCCATGCTCGGCGCGGACGTGGACGGCTACGCGCGCGACTACCAGGCCTATTTCAATGAGCATGCGCCGCACGCCAAGCAAGCGAAGACCATGCTCGACGCCGCGCCGCGCGTGGTGCTCGATGCGCGCTTCGGCATGGCTGCAGCCGGCAGAACCGCTAAGGATGCGGCCATCGTCGCCGAGTTGTATCGGCACGGCATGCAAGTGATGCAACGCGCGCAGGCCCTGGGCGGCTACTGCGCCTTGCTCCAGCGCGACCTGTTCGAGGTCGAGTACTGGGATCTGGAACAAGCCAAGCTGCGAAACGACGGCGTACCGCCCGCCTTCACCGGTGAAGTCGCACTCGTCACCGGAGCCGCGTCGGGCATAGGCAAAGCCTGCGCCGAGGTCCTGCTCGCACACGGCGCGGCGGTAGTCGGTCTCGACATCAATCCCGCTATAGAAAAGCTTTACGAGCGCAGCGATTTCCTCGGTGTACGCTGCGACCTTACCGATGAGGCTGCGATCACGCGAGCGCTTGAGCGGGCGGTGCTCGCTTACGGCGGCCTGGACATGTTGATACTGAACGCGGGTATATTCGCCGCCACCCGCAAGATCAGCGAACTTGCGAGCGACGAATGGCGCAGGGTCATGGCGATCAATCTCGACGCCAACCTGTGTTTGCTGCGGGCGTGCCATCCCCTGCTCAAACTCGCGCCCAAGGGCGGGCGCGTGGTGGTGATCGGCTCGAAGAACGTGCCCGCCCCCGGCCCCGGCGCTGCGGCGTATTCGGCGTCCAAGGCCGCGCTCAATCAACTCGCGCGCGTTGCCGCGCTCGAATGGGGTGCGGACGGCATACGCATCAATTCCCTGCATCCGAACGCCGTGTTCGACACCGGCATTTGGACCGACGACGTGCTGGCGCAACGGGCCAGACACTATGGCCTCACCGTGGAGCAATACAAGACCAACAATGTGCTCAAGACCGAGGTCAGGAGCCGCGATGTGGCTGAATTGGCGGCGGCGATGTGCGGGCCGCTGTTCGCCAAGACGACGGGCGCGCAGGTGCCGGTCGACGGCGGCAACGAGCGCGTCATTTGAAGAGCCTACTCGCATGACCGCGGAATGTCCCAACGTAGAGACCCTGCGCTGGCGCGACGGCCGACTGGAGCTCATCGACCAGCGGCGCCTTCCGCTCGAATTTGACTACGTCGCTTGCGAAACTGCGCTGCAGACGGCCGACGCCATTCGCGACATGGTGGTGCGCGGCGCGCCGGCGATCGGCTGCACTGCTGCCTACGGCGTTGCGCTCGAGGCGCAGCGCCACGCGGCGTCCTCGCGCGGCGAGTTCGACGCTGCGCTCGAGCGCGCATTCAACGTGCTCGCGGGGAGCCGCCCCACGGCGGTGAACCTCTTCTGGGCGATCGAGCGCATGCGCGAGTGCCACGCGCAAAAGCGCAGCGGTAGTGTCCAGGCGGAAGCGCACGCGCTGCTCGATCTCGCGCGGAGCATCTACCTTGACGACATCGAGATCAACCGCGCGATCGGCCGCCATGGTGCAGCGCTCATAGCCGATGGCGCGCGCATCATGACCCACTGCAATGCCGGGTCGCTCGCCACCGCGGGTCACGGCACTGCGCTCGGCGTGATCCGCTCGGCGCGCGACGCGGGCAAGCGCATTTCGGTGATCGCCAACGAGACGCGGCCGTACCTGCAGGGCGCGCGGCTCACTGCCTGGGAGATGGTGCAGGAGCGCATTCCGGTGACCCTGGTCACGGACAACATGGCGGGATATTTGATGCAGCAAGGCCGCGTCGATGTCATCGTTGTGGGAGCCGATCGCATCGCCGCCAACGGCGATACCGCGAACAAGATCGGCACCTATACCTTGGCGGTTCTGGCCGAGCGCCATCGCATCCCGTTTTACATCGCGGCGCCGCTCTCCACCATCGACCTCGCCATCGCCGACGGCAGCGCGATTCCGATCGAAGAGCGCGACGCTGCGGAAGTCACGGGTTTTCGCGGCGTGCGTTGTGCTCCCGAAGGCGTTGGCGTGGCCAACCCCGCATTCGATGTCACGCCCGCGGCGCTGATCTCGGGGCTCATAACCGAAAAAGGCGTCCTCGAGCGACCCGACACCGCAAAGATCCGTGCGTTGTTTGGAGATTAGACCACCCGACTCTGGGCGGACACTCAAGTGCCGATGATCTCGACCGGCGTCCCGGGGGCGACCGCATCGAATAGCTCGACGATATCGCGGTTACGCATGCGGATGCAGCCGATCGATCCAGGCTCGCCCATGGGGGCGCCGTCCGGACTTCCGTGGATATAGATGTAGCGCCGCATCGTGTCGACCTTGCCCAGCCGATTGAATCCCGGTTCGCAGCCCGACAGCCACAGGATGCGCGTCAGCATCCAGTCGCGTCCGGGGTGCCGCGCTCCGAGCTCCGGCGTGTAAATCTCGCCCGTGGGACGGCGCCCGACGAACACCGTGTTCTCGGCGGCGCCGGCGCCGATCTTGGCGCGGATGATGTGCTTGCCGCGCGGCGTGCAGAAACTGTCCCTCACTTCGCCCGGGCCGTTCTTCGCGGTCGAGACGGAATACTCGCGCAGGAGCTTGCCTGCGTCGTCGCGCAATTCCAGAGTCTGCTTCGGCAGGCTGATGCGTATGCTCGGCATTTCAGGCTTTCGATCGCTTCGCGGCGAAGAAGTCGCGCAACAGCGCCCCGCATTCATCGGCCATGACGCCGGCGGTGACGCTCAGGTGGTGATTGAGCTTGGTCTCGGAAATCAGGTCGATCACGCTGCCGCAAGCGCCGGTCTTGGGGTCGGGTGCGCCGTACTCGAGGCGCGCGATGCGGGCGTGCAGCATGGCACCCACGCACATGGCGCAGGGTTCGAGGGTCACGTAGAGTTCGCAGTCAGGCAGGCGGTAGTTGCCTAATCGTTGAGCAGCCTCGCGCAGCGCGCGGATTTCAGCGTGCGCCGTGGGATCGTGGCTGCTGATGGGTGCGTTGAAGCCTGCAGCGATGATCTCGCCGTCTCTAACTACGACGGCACCGACCGGCACTTCACCGGCGGCTTGGGCTTTGCGCGCCTCATCGAGTGCTGCCAGCATGAAGTCCACGTCCTGAGCCATTAGCGGCAATATCCCAGCGAATCAAAGAGCTCTTTGATGCGTCTACGGGAACGCAATCGTCGAGTGCGACGTCATTATCTCACGCGGTCACTTCCGGAGATGCTGGCCGAGTTACGCGAGAGCAGCGTGAACAGTGTTGGCCCGAGGTTGATGCGCTCGTGTCTCTTGGCGCTATCAGCCTCACCGTAGCTCGGAGGAATAGGACTTATGTGACACTTGAGCAGCTCGGATTTCCAGTGCCACGTGCGGTGAGAGTCTAACTGCTTCATCTGCTCGCTGCGCAGTGGCGGCGCGAACCGCCACGCAACGCAGCGAGCAAGCTCCTATCCGCGTTACGCCGCCTGAGCGGTCTTCGGCGATTTTGGGAAAAACTCCTCGTTCCACGGCCAGGATCCGTTGACCTCGTAGGCCGGCAGCCCTTTCTTGGCGCGGTCGAGGTACGGGCTGGTGATCGGCTCGCTCCAGGGAACGATGCAGCCTTCGTACAGCTTGGGCCCGAGCTTGAAGTGCCTGGCCTGCGCGATCGTCTCGACGA
>Ga0082335_1005944_pt1 | contig 12901 bp, 11 predicted proteins | sample Subgrocontami58m_FD_72375 | JGI IMG/M metagenome (GOLD analysis project Ga0082335, IMG submission 72375) | Subsurface groundwater microbial communities from S. Glens Falls, New York, USA - GMW37 contaminated, 5.8 m (SPADES assembly) (version 2) ...
CATAAAGATCGTAGACGCTCAACCACCACGAGCCTAGCACAAAATAATCGTATTGCGCGAAGGACTCTAATGTCGCGGGATAGTTCACGTCAATCTGCCGATCTACAAAATAATATGGGAAACGCCCATCCATTGAAATAATTTTTGCGTTCGCCGGAACATAGTCGCGGATAAATTCAACAGCCGGATACAGATCCCCTTTGGCTCGAATCAGACGATCACGATACGAAGCCGTCGGCGCGAGAAGCCACTGCCGCGCCCCGCCGAGATTCGCTTCACGAAGCGAGACGGCGACACCGATGAGGATGGCAATGATCACGCCCCACTTCATTACGGTGACGCCGCCAACGCGTGCGGCAACATCGTCAATCAACCCGCCAACAAGGATCGCGTAGAACGGCAAAACAGTTAACAAGAATCGCGCATCGTAAGAATACAATTGCCACCATAATAAAGTGTAAGGCGCCGCCCACAACAAACACCAAATCACTGTGAGACATTTGAAGCGGATCATCGCCCACCCTAAGCCGATGGTGTAAAGCGCCGAGGCGGCAACCCCGAAGTCGAGAGGCTTGCCGATAAACGGAATCAAATAGAGGATCGTGTTGTTCGCCTGTTGCGTATAGATGTAACCCGGCGTCGGGGCGAAGTTGATCAAGCCATCATAATAAATGTTGCGCGCATACCACCATCCGCCGAAAAGAAAAGCGACGAGCAGAACGATGATGCCATCGCGCGCGATCTTAGCTAAACCCTTCGGGTCTCGCAAAGCGTCCCGTAGCGAAGCGGAGTGGATAAGACCCGAAGGGTTTTTTAGAATCGCCCACACAAACATTAAACCTAACGCGGGCAACATCGCAAAGCCCGCTTGCTTTGCCCATAACGAGAGTCCTATCATCGCGCCCGTCATCACCGCCCACTTCACGTTGCGCGTCGTCAGCCACACATCAACACTGTATGCACCCAATAAAAAATACAATGCGGATGGAACATCTACGTAACCATCAGCAGACCAATGCAGATAAAGTGGCGTAACGAGCAACATCAACGCCGATGTGACGCCGCCACTTAACCCAAACCATCGTCGCCCCAATGCCGCCGTCGCCAACACGGTGGCGAGTGAAAACAAAACAGGAATCACCCGCGCCAGTTGTTCGGCAAGATGCCCGGTTGATTCATAAACATAATTTGTGAGCGAGAAGATGTAGGCGTACACCATCGGCATCAACATTGGATAGCCACGAATGTCACTTGTCACTTGTCCGCGCCACCACATCAGCTTAGCGTAATAGGCGTAGCGGCTGATCTCATCATCGCCGATGAACGGGTAATAGGTAGCGTGACCCAAGACAATAATGAAGGCGATCACGCCAATGAGGATCGTCCATGCGATCAGATCGCCTTTAACAATTTTTGGCGGGATCGTCATTCCGAGTGAAGCGAGGTATCTCTTAACTCGACCAAGAGATTCCTCGTCGCGCTGCGCGCTCCTCGGAATGACAAGTCCAAACCCCAAAACGATCACGGGAACGAGCAACACCGTCCACGCATTAAGTTGCCACGCGCCGATGACGAACAAACTCAAGGTCAAAACGCCAATACCAAGTCCAAAAGTGAGAGGCAATGTGATGAGCCGTCGTTCATCGGTATCGAGATCGTTTAACCACGAATCTAAAAAAGGCCGCATCATGTAGGAAGCGACGAGCAGCCACAACAAACCCCAGAGGTAAGCGAAGATCATCACACCGATTCAAACGGCAGAGATTTGACTAACTCGTATTGGTGTTCAGCACTCAGCCCACGCATGATCAAACGCGCATGGGGAAAGTAAGCATCTGTCACAGAAATTTCGGCGAACTTGCCCTGTGCTATATCACGCCGCACAAAAAATGCGTTCACGCCATTCGCTTCGCAGCCAATCAATACATATCCTTTTTCGTGTGCCAGTTTAGTTAACGCTTGCAGTGATGCACCGCGATACAAACCAGTCTCATCGGGCATAAAGCCGGCGTTGTAGGGGATGGTCACCGATTTCTCTGCGCCTAACGAGGCGTTGTATTCGATCACTACTACGCGCGGCGAGATCGCCGTGATGGCTTTCCATACCCAATAATCGTTGCCGTCAATATCAATAGAGAGAAGATCGATCTCGCCCGCTGTGCCGCTCTCGCTTAATACCGTGTTGATGTTCTCCGCCGTCACAAAACATTGTCTGAAACGAATCTCTTGCGCGGCTGCGCCGATCATGTCGGCATAGAATCGTCGTGCCGATTCGATCCCCTCAACGCCAGCATCCATCAAGAGTCCGCGCCAGCCGAAGTTCAACGAAAGATTCGCCGTGTTGCACTGCCGCCCATCTTGGATCCCAAATTCCACAAACTGCCGATTCGTCGCGCCGATCTTGGAAAAGGCATACAACAAAATGCCGTCCTCATTGTTTTGCGAAAAACATTTAAAACCGTGAGCGTTGATCACGTCTTTAAACTGTGGCGGCATCGCCAACGTGGGATAGCGTGGAGTTAACAGCGTTGCCGTTAGATTCCGCAGCCGTCGCTCGTGCGCATCGAGACGGCGGAAGATGTCGCGATAATCTTGAATCGCGCGTTGCACTGTTACCGGCAACAGTCGCTTGATGATTTGTTTCAGTAGAGTGATCATTTTCTTATTTGGTAGATCGCCCAGTTCTCGCCACCGTCGTATAGCTTGATGAAGTATGTTGAATCGTTCAACAGATTGGATACCTGATCATCATGCCCCAATGCCGCTTGCACTACGCCGCCCCACGGGGCAGTGATGTAGTAATCGTACACTCGCAGTTCATCGAAGCGAGACGGATACCCCTGATCGAGTTGATAGTCGTACAACCAATACGCCAACGCCCCATCCATTGTCATCACCTTTGATCCGCGCGGCGCAATCTCATTCATCTTCTTCGACAGCAACCATTGATCGCGGGCAAGTCGAGTCAACTTCACATCATCGTTTTGTAAAGGGTCACGCACCAGATGATACACCGCACCCAAACGCGGATACGCGCCATAGAGCATCAACGCCAACGAAACAAGCACGGCTGACCACGATGGAAATTTAAATGGCAGGCGATCTAAAAGCCAATCACAAGCGAAACCCGCAAGCGCGGCATACATTGGCAACGAGACCAACAGATAACGTGCCTGATATGTGAACTGCCACCACCATAAGAAATGGTATGGGAGGGTGAAGGCGAGGAGAAGGATTAGGGATTGGAGATTGGACGCTTCGCGTGGAGGTTGGAAGTTGGAGGTTGGACGCCAACGGGCAACGAAGGAGACGGGAAGCAAAACAAAACCGAAGAGCGTCATCAATCCAAAGGGCAAGCCCCATTCATCGCGGCGATGCCAGAAGGTGATGAAGGCGGAGAGGGAACGATCAATAAATAGTTCGTCGTAACTGCTGGGCGCAGGAAAAACATTCGCGCCCATGAAATAGCTGCGCGCATACCACGGAACGCCGATGATGATCAATGGCAAGAGCGCACTCAATCCCAACATAAATTCTTTTTTAAAGTCGCGCGTTGTGAACAGGCGCAATAACGGCACGACGGCTAACGAAGGGAGCAACACTAGACTCGATTGCTTGATCCATAATGCGAAGCCCGCCATGACTCCGGCGAGGATCGCGTAACGAGTTTCGCCGCGTTGAAGCCACAACAAGGCAAAGATAAATGTCAGCCCGTGATAAAAACCTTCCGGCACATCTACATAACCCGACATTGCCCAATCCACGAACACGGGCGAGCTAATTGCCAAGATCGTGGCGCACCACGCGGCGCGTTCACTGAAGATGAGTCGGGTTGAGAGATACACGCAACCGATCATGCCCAATGCAGTTAAGGCGACAAAGATTCCAGCGAAGTGATCATTCACGCCGCCTGCCGCCATGAAGCCGTATACGTAAAGCATCTGCATCCCCAACGGATACCCTGTGAGTGATTCGGGGATGCGAGCTAAGGTGAATAGCGTGCGCGCGTTGGGGGCGAAGCGGGTGATGGTGTCGTAGCGGTAGAAGGGGTAAGAGATGGTGTTGATAGCGATGATGATGACGGTGATGCCGACAATCAGAGAAAGAAGTAATTGGTAATTAGAGATTAGAGATTGGAGATTGGGAATTGGAGAAACCCTAAGGGTCTTAAAGACCCTTAGGGTTTGAGGAAGAGAGGCGGCAACCCCGATGATCGGGATGGATAAAATGATCGGGGCGATAAGAAGCGGAGTCGGCGCGAGTCCGATCCACATCATCAAGATCGAAATCGCGCCGAGACTGAGTCCGAGTCCGCTAAAAAAAGTTAGCGGCGCAAAATGCGGCGAGCCGTTAAGCAGGCGGCGCGTGGGCAGCCACAACCACACCGCACCCGCCGCAACAAAAAGCAACCCGATCATCCGAAGACCAACACGCGCGGCGTCCGCATCCCCTTTTCGATCTCGGCGCGGTTCGCGTTGAGTTCATCCATCACAACTTTGTGTTGAATGAGGACGGCGAGCATATCCACGCCCTGGCAGGCTTCGGCAAGCGTTGACTTCCAGCGATAACCGTCCACCAGCGGATCGAAGTGATCGATCTCGTAACCGTCTTCGCCCAAAAGTTTGACGATCTCAATCGCCGGACTCTCGCGCGGGTCTTCGGTGTTTGCTTTATACGCCGCGCCGATGAGGACGAGTTTTGGATTCGAGATGTCGCGCACGGCTTTGCGAATTTTCGCGGCGACTTTGTGAGGCATCTCGTCGTTGATGAGACGTGAAGTAAAAATGAGCCGCGAGTTGGCAGGATCCACTTCTTTGATGAACCAAGGGTCGAGCGGGATGCAGTGACCGCCGACGCCGATGCCAGGGCGAAGAATTTTTACGCGCGGATGTTTGTTGGAAAGTTCAATCGCTTGAAACGGGTCAATGCCCAAACCTTCGGCGACGGCGGCGAACTCGTTGGCGAGGGCGATGTTCACGTCACGATACGTGTTCTCCATAAGCTTGCACAACTCGGCGGTGACATCGTCGGTCTGATAGAGATTGCCTTTAACAAAAGTGGCGTAGACCGCGCTAGCAAGGTCGCGTGCTTTTTGATCTGCCGCGCCGATGATGCGATCATTGTGGACGATCTCGTAGAACACATCGCCAGGCAAAATGCGTTCGGGGCAGTGAGCCAGATACAAATCTTTGCCGACTTTGAGTCCGCTCTTCTCCAGAATCGGAGTCATGAATTCTCTGCACGTCAACGGCGGCACCGTCGATTCCAAAATAACGACGTTGCCCACTTTGAGATACGGCACAATCGATTCCGTTGCTTCACGCACATACTTCATCTCGGCAACTTTTTTGCGGTGATCCACGGGCGTGGGGACGGCGATCAAAAATACGTCGGCTTGGGCGGGCGTGATCTGCGCACGTAAGTTGGCGCGCACTTGCGGCTCGTCCATGATCTTTTGCAGTTCGTCTTCTTTGATATGCAGCACGCCGTCGTTGATCGCCCGCACAATGTTCTCGTTGATGTCCACGCCGATCACGGTATGCCCGGCGCGGGCAAGCAACAACGCCGCAGGCAACCCAACATAGCCCGTGCCGATGACGACGATGGTTTGTTTCTTAAATTCTGACATTCATCAATCGCAACTAGTAAATAGTAATTGGTAATTAATCGCATTACCAATTACCAATTACCAATTACTTTCCATACACCGTCTTCTGCCACTCAATCGTTCTGGGAATCCCAACCGCCATCGGGACTTCAACACGATGATCGAGATCGCGCACCGATTTTGAAATATCGGCTTTCTTATCGCGCGTGTTGTGTTCTTCTATTTGCACATACTTCACCAAACGATCATCTTTACCCACATACTTCAAGATCATATCGGAGATCGTTTTGATGTCGTGATACTCTGTGCCAGCGATGTTATACACCTCGCCCGGCTTAAATCGTTCAGAGATATTGGTTAACGTCCGCACGGTATCTTCGATGTAGGATGACGTGCGATGATGATCGAGATAAACAGTATAGGGAATATCGTGCAGAGCGCGATAAATGAATTGACAGACGACGCTGCGATATTCTGAATAAGGCTCGCCGGGGCCGTAGGTGTTGAACAACCGCACACGCACCGTCTCTGTGCCGAACCGATCTGCCGAATTCATGATCTGCATTTCGTTCACCCATTTCGAGATGGCATAATCATTCATCTGTCGAATCGCGTGTTTGTCGGCGACGTCTTCGTGCATCACTTCCGTCCAGTCACCATAAATCTCGGAGCTGCTGAAGAACACCATGCGGAACTTGCGCTGCTCTTGCATCCGCAACATATTCTTCGTGCCGATAGCGTTAGAGTGCCACATCTGCTCGTAATGATCTTCGCCGTTCCATCTACCGAACTCGGCGGCGGCGTGATATACAAATTCAAAATCCACGCGATCAAAGACGCGCTGCACTTGGCGATAGTTGCCCACGTCACAGCGTATATAGTTGGGACCTTCGCCGTGCGGCAGATCACACACCCACACCTCATGTCCGCGTTGACGCAGTTCACGACTCAAGGGTGTGCCGACAGCGCCCAACCCGCCTGTTACTAAAATTTTCATAACAATCCTCCAAAGACCGGCGCGGTCTCTAAGACCGCGTCGGTCTGGCAAACAGAGTCCACGCCATTGCCGGCAACCCCAATGTAATCGCCGGCATACTGAATCGAATCGGATCATCCAAAAAGAGATACGCCGTGACGTGTAAGCCGAATGAAGCAAGCGGCGCGACGAACATAATGATCGCTTCAACCCCGCCGCGCAGCCGCCACGCTTGAACAAAAGCGAATGCCGCCGCGCCCGCCGCCGCGACACCGACGATCATCAGCAAAATGTTTCCGCGCGTGATCGTGATCAAATTACTCAACAAGAAGCGCGGCGAGAACGGCGTGTTGTTCCATTCAAAACTGATGCCGCCATTTTGCGGGCGCAGCCAATTGCGAATATACGGCGTGTCAAATATATTCCCGACCAAACCATTGTAAACGAACTGCGGAGCAAAACCGATCACGCTGCCCAACACCACCCACAACAATTCGCGCCAACGCCGCGCCAACAAAAGCGCGAACCACATCGGAGCGATCATCGCCAGCGTATGAATGCGAATTGACAACGCCAGCCCAAACATAACCCCCGACCCGATCCAGTTCCAACGATTCGCATTCTGTGATTGATGCGCTTTCAACAACAACACGGCGCCGAGCATCACCAAAAAAATTGAGGGGGCATCGGTTAAACCATTTAACCACAACTGGCGCGGCACATACACATTTTGCAACGCCATTGCTTTTGGAAAAAAACTGAAGGCGATCCACAATAGATAAGGCGAGAGAGTCCACACCGCCGCCGCCAGCAAGCTTTGAGAATCGTCTGCGGTTAACAAGCGCGTCAAGCGGGCTATCAACCACACGCTGCACACGCTCAATAAAATTCCGTTGAGCGGCGTTAGCACCGACAGGGTCGCTTCATAATGATCGGCTTGCGTCAACCATGTTGCCAATGCCACCACAAACGCCCACCCGCCGCTCACAGTCGTAAATAAAAACTTGCCCGCCAAAATATCGTTGGCAACTTTGAAATACAAAAATTCATCGCCGCCATGATAAAACGCCCACCCCACATGGTAATCCAACTTTGGCACGTCGAGGAACATCAAGAGGATCATGATCGCCCGCACCAGCGTTAAGGCGATCACACCCCACGTCCATTTTGAAAAACGATTAAGCACTCGCCAACTCCAGAATTTTTTTCGCCCGCGCCAGCCATGTATTTGCTTCAGCCGTCTTCCGCGCGGAAGCCGCCAAGGTCGCCCCCAAACTTTTTTCGTTCATCAGCCGTTGGATCGCCGCGCGCAGCGAGTCGGCGTTATCGGGTTGAGTCAATAGCGCGTTGCCTTCGTGCGTCAAAACAGATCGCATGGGGATCACATCGCTCGCCACAATCGGGCGACCTGCGGCGAGATATTCGTAAAGTTTCAAGGGCGATGTCCACTTCGTAATGTCCTCACCGCTTCCGGTTAAGATGCGCGAGTTATACGGCATCACTAGCACATCGGCAGAAAAAAGATAAAGCGGCACACGCGTTGGCGGCTGATACCCGGCGAAAGTCACATTCATCGCGCCGGCCATTGCCGCACGATCACGCCACATCTCCACATCGTCGTCATCACGCCCGCCGACAATTAAAACTTGAACGGGCAGTGTGGCAACAGCTTTAAATAAAATTTCTAAACCGCGTCCTTCATACAATCCGCCGACATAAACAATGATGGGCAAATTGGCAATTTGCCCTACACTAATGTAAGGCAAGTTGCCAACTTGCCCTACGCCAATTTGCCCTACGCCTAATTTTTCGCGCGCTTCTTCTTTGGTTAACTGCGGCGTGAAGCGCGCAAGGTCTACGGCGTCGGGTGCGAAAAAAGTTTTGACTCCATACTCTCGTTCATACTGATCACTCAACGGCTGCGAGATGCTGATGATGTGCGCGCGCGGATGTTTAGAAAATTGTTGAAGCATCCCTCGCTCACGCGCCGTTACAGGCAACCCGTGAACTTCGATCATCGCCCGCGCCCCGCGCATCAAGGCAAACATCGGCGCAGTGAGATCGCGCCCGCGCGTGTAACACACCCAATCCGATCCACGCTCGGCAAAAACAGATCGCGCCTGAAAGACATCGACGGCGCGAGGGATGTTCCACCATAATTGAGTCGTGAAGGTGAACGTGGGGGCTACGCCGTAATAAGCAAACACATCCGCATCGGTTGCGGTTTGGCGCGCGACCAATTTTACCATCGCGCCCGCTTCGGCAAAGGCGGCGCACATCTGCATCACTTGAATCGAAGACGCTTTTGATGTGGGGAATGTGCCGCTGGTGATATACGTCAGGCGTGTTTTATTTTCCATGCTTCATACACCTGCCACGCCCACAACGCCGAGCCGCCGAGCCGCGCGCCGTTGATCGTTTGCGCCTCTTGCCAATTTAATAACGGCGCCGAGAATCCTTTTTTACTTCGATTCAAAATTGATTCGGGCAGCAGGCCGATCAGCGCTTGGCGGAAAATTGATTTTTGGAATCGCCACTCCGTCGGAAGTGACGCCGCCAACTCCACCCAAGCATGATCCAAAAGTGGGACTCTCACTTCCAGTGACGCCGCCATGCTCGCCCGATCCACCTTCGTCAAAATATCGTCGGGCAAATACGTTTTGAGATCCACGTATTGCATCGCCGAAATTTCATCCAGATCATCACGCCAAAATTTTCGCACATACCAATAATCATCGTAGTCTTTAAATTCGCGGGCAAGGTCGGGCAGCAATTTCGGTTTTTGAAATGCCTTCACCGGATCGATCAACGCGCCATAACGATCCGCGCCGCGCTTGCCACGCAGATCAATATCGCCCGCGCTGATCAAGCCCAAAACTTTTGGCACGCCGGTAAAGGGCGCAAGTGTTTTGAGTAAAATTTTTTCGTAGAGTAGATTGCGGAATGACGGCGTGCCACTCTCGCGTTGAGCCATCTCCACCCATTTGAGATAACGGATGTAACCGGCGAGAGTCTCATCGCCGCCATCACCTGCCACAACAACCTTTACATGTTCTGCCGCCAACCGCGACACAGCCAGAGTCGGCAACCCGGAGCCATCGGCGAAGGGTTCGTCGTAAAGATCGATCATCTGATCGAGCGCCGATGAAAAATCTTGGCGCGAGACGATGCGCGTGCGGTGCTTTGTATGAAATGTGTCGGCGACGATTTGGGCGTATTCGAGTTCGGAATGTTCTTCAACATCAAAGCCAATTGAGAAAGATTGAAGATTAATGATTGAAGATTGGCTAGAGGCAGCGGCCGTGACCGCGCTAGAGTCGAGTCCCCCTGAGAGGAGGACGCCCACGGGAACATCGGCGATGAGGTGGGAAGCGGTTGACTTAAAGAGTTGGTCGCGCACGGCATCGGCGGCATCCCCTTTGGATAAAGGCGAAGTGCCCCAATTCTTTACATCCCAATACTCGTGAATCTTTATATCGCCACTGAAGATCGCGTAATGCGCGGGCGGAAGTTTGCGAATGTGCTTGTAAATTGTTTTGGGCGTGGGGATGTAGAGGTAGGTAAAGTAATCCCAGATGGCGGAGTGATCGAGATCGGTGTTGAGGTTGAGCGTGAGCAACGCTTTGATCTCGGATGCAAAAGCAAATTTTTTTCCATCCCAATAATAGTGAAGTGGTTTGATGCCGAGACGATCTCGCGCCATGAAGAGCGTGTGATTGTTTTGATTCCAAATCGCAAAAGCGAACATGCCGCTTAAACGTTTAACGACTTCTACGCCCCACTCTTCGTAACCGTGCAGAACTGTTTCGGTGTCGGAGGTAGATCGAAATTCGTGACCGGCGTTAACAAGCTCGCGGCGGAGATCGGGATAGTTATACACTTCGCCGTTGAAGACGATCCAAAGTGATTCGTTGCTTCGACTGCACTCAGCACAGGCTTCGTTGGTCATGGGTTGATGACCGTTGGGCGAGAGATCAATGATGGCGAGTCGGCGAAAACCAAAACCGAGTTGATGATCAGGCGAGAGGTAATAGCCTTCGTCGTCGGGTCCGCGATGGCGTTGGCGATGGTTCATCGCTTGGAGCGAGGCGTGATCGACAGAGTGATCGGATTGATAGAGACCGCAGATGCCACACATTTCAGTAAACAGTAATCAGTGGGTAGTAATCAGTGGGCGGAGTTGACCCCAGAGATGGCGAGCATTTTGATAGATGGGATAAGGCAAATGTGTTTGCAGTTGCAGTTTGAGTTCGTGCCAGCCTGAAATGGAGGATGGATCAATCTCTTTGGCGTGATTCAAACTTTGTCGCGCATCGTCGGCGCGACCCGCTTGCCACTGCAAAAAGGATTGTTTGATGTAAGTGCCTGCCAATGATCGCGCCTGAAGTTTTTGCAGATGAGGCGGCAGTGTGTTGCTGGCAAAAAGCTTTTCTAACACAGCACGATGCTCGTCGCAAATTTTTTCGATGCCGGTGAGAGTCTTCGTGCCTTCCCAAGTTCGCAGCGCGGCAAAGGGTTCATAGATCACTCGCATTTGATTTTGCGGAATAGTGAGCGCAATACGCATCCAGTATTCCCAATCCATCACGTAATGCAGTTGGGGATCGGGATAACCGATCTGCTCGATCACGCGGCGATGCACAAATACAGAGGCTTGGTTGGGAACGCCACCGCCCGTCGTCAGCATTGTTTCCAAATTGAAATGCCGCGCATACTTGTCGCCGATGATGTTGCCTTGATCATCCACAATCGCCCCACTGCCGATGACAACCATCACGCTTGGATCGCTAAACGCTTCAGCAACTTTTTGCAAAGCATTCGGCATGAAGTAGTCGTCGGAGTTGAGCCACGCCAACACCTCACCCGTCGCGCGTTTCCAGCCGCGCACAATGGCATCGGTCTGCCCTTTGTCAGGTTCGCTAACCCAGTACGTGATTCGATCCGCATACTTCTTAATGATCTCCACACTGCCATCGGTCGAGCCGCCGTCTAAAACAAAATACTCCACATCCACATTCGGTTGAGAGACGACGGAGCGAATCGTTTGTTCGAGGTAAGGGGATTGATTGAAGGAGGGGGTGGTGATGGAGAGGATGGGGGTATTAGCCATCACTACTAGCTCAACTGCGCCCGCAAGCGATTCAATTCGTAATCGATCTTTTGCCTAGCGCGTTTGAAAAACGGAGGAGGGGAGTAAAACTCTTGGCGCAAATACTTTTTGAGATGGTCTAACGCTATAGGGTCAATCGCTACTTGTGAAGGCCACTTAAACTTTTCGTCCAAGCGTGTTTGAGAAACCTGAATCATAGAGGTTTGTTTATAGTCAGGATCATCTATGCAATGAATGCCCGTGCCGTCAATCCCCCCGTTCCAAACCAGTGAAGTGCGTGGATAAAGAGCCAGCCCGCCCTGGGCATAAACAATATAATACCAAACGACATCATAGATATCGCCTTCGTGGTTCAGGTATGAGCGAAGTATTTTTGAGAATCTAAAGCTGTGATTGAGATCGAACTTCTCTAGCCGTTTTGGGTCTGCTAGGATCTCATACATCCCCGCAGGCTCCCACTCAAAAAACTTCCAAGCACGCTGCCATGTTCCCCACCCCCAGGGAGTGGTGTAAGGGAAAAAGAACGCGTCCGCTGTACGAGGGAAATTGCGCACTGGGTAAGTATGCCCGGAAATTTGATACACTCGTGGTTCATGCTCGTAGCGATCCAAACCGCTGATCATAAAGCGCAAATAGCTAGGGCTAAGTACAAAATCATCTTCGATTACTATGACACGCCCGTAGCGCGCGCACAAATCCGTGACTTCACCAACGAGAGAGTGCGCTACTCCGATGTTTGTGTCTTGTTCTTTTACCTTCGCATCAAATTTGTCTGCCCATCCTTGCAATAGATGGCGCGTTTCCTCTACAGTTGAGCGATGTTCAGGAATACACGGCGCGTCAGAATACAGATGAATATCGCACTCCTCTAGGCACTCACAATTTGCCAACGACTCTAACATCCGCTGGGTATGTTTTGGGCGGTTATAGGTAAAGACCGCGATCGGAGTTTTCTTAAGACTCACTTTGCACCTGTCAAATGTTCATAAAGAGTCCCTAACCGCGAGACTCTCGGAAGAATAATTTCATAAAAATAATTCTGCCAAAATGGATGTCTTACACGATCCCGCCGCCATACTCGCAGACACATATCATAAAATAAACGTAACACTTCACGCCAAAATTCTAACATCACTTTCTCGAACGGCAGAGAGGCTATATAGTTCGAACCAAATAGCCGAAAGGAATAGCGTCCATCGGCAAAACT
>Ga0082335_1007625_pt1 | contig 12899 bp, 10 predicted proteins | sample Subgrocontami58m_FD_72375 | JGI IMG/M metagenome (GOLD analysis project Ga0082335, IMG submission 72375) | Subsurface groundwater microbial communities from S. Glens Falls, New York, USA - GMW37 contaminated, 5.8 m (SPADES assembly) (version 2) ...
TTGGCCGCAACCAAAGCAAAAATGTCGCTATCGCTGGAAGCTAGTAATTGCGCGTCTTTCAGGCTGCCTGTGGATAACATTCGCGCGGATGTGGCAATTGTTGAGGGGTAATTGCATAACCCTGTTTTTGGTACGGATGCGCTTTTCATCCGTACCAAAAACAGGGTTGGCGCGCGGAGCGCGCAATGGCCGCGCGCCGACATCGGCGGACGTAGGTGGACACATCGAACTGCAGTGATCGCGCTTGTATAAAACCCCACGCCCCCCTGGTTTTTTCCATAACCCTGTTTTTGGTACGGATGCGCTTTTCATCCGTACCAAAAACAGGGTTGGCGCGCGGAGCGCGCAATGCTCGCGCGCCGACATCGGCGGACGTAGGTGGATACCTCGAGCTGCGGCGATCAAACTTGCATAAAAGCTGCCCCTAGTCCAGCCTCGGCTTAATCCCCTTGATGTCGTCGAAGGAAACGACGCCCAGCAAACGTTCCTCGTTGTCGGTGACCGGGATGGCGCGAAAGCCGTAGCGCCCAAACATGTCCACCGCGTCCTGCAGCGTCTCATCCGGGTCGAGCGAGATCACGTTGTCGGTCATGATTTCCCCGATGAGCTGCTCAGGTTCTGCCGCGATCAACTCGCGCAGATCGGCCACGCCGCGCAGCGTATCCTTCTCGTCCGTGACATAGACGTACATGTCCACGTCCATGTTGCGCACGATTTCGCGGTAGTCTTGCAGCACATCCCCGACCGGGGCCGATTCGGGCATCTTGACGTACTGCTGCGTGGCGAACAGCAGGATATTCTCGTCGTGGCCTTCGATGATCTGCTGCACCGTGGGCGCGCTGTCCTTGTCGATCAGCTTGAGGATCTCGTCGGCCTCCGCCGTCGGCAGGATCGCCAGAATGTCAGCAGCCTGGGCGGGACTCATCTCGTTGATGAGCTTGGCGGCGGCCTCCAGTTTCATCGCGCTGATGAGCTCGCGCTGCACCCGCGGCTCGACTTCTTCCAGGGTGTCGGAGGCATGCTCCGGCTCGAGCTCGCTGAAAATGGCCATGCGCTGGTGGCTGTCGAGCTCTTCCAGGATATCGGCCAGATCGACCGGATGGATGTCGTGCAGCTTGTCTTTCAGCACCTTGAGCTTGACGCTGCCGGAAAAGCTGCCGATATGCTCCGGCAGGGGCTGGACGTACATCCACGATACGGTGGCCATTTCATTGTGCTCGACCATGAAACTCGCCAGCTTCTTCAGCCCCAGCCGCCGCAGCAGGCGATAGCGGCTGAAATCCACTTCGCTGGCGTAGAGCCTGCCGTTTTGCAGCACCAGCTTGACGTCGTAGACGACCTCCACTTCGTGGTCGTCCATGTCGAGGATTTTCTTGTCGAGGATGTGATCCTTGAGCAGAATCGATCCCGCCGGCGGCGCCTTCTCGTAGTCGGCGGCATGGATCACGTCGGCTACAATCTCGGTGTTTGAAATCAGGACGATCTTGTCCCAGGGCAGCAACAGGGGGGGATAGCCGAACGAACGGCTTACGATCAGATGGGTGACCTCGGGAATCTTGCCGGTTTCGACGATCACCAGGTCATCCAGGCGTCCGATTTTCTCGGACTTGAGGTACACCTTGCGCCCCAGTATCTCCCCCAGGAAAAACTCATGCTCGAGTGCGGCGACCATCGCTGCCTCTCCCTCAGTTCAACAGCAGGATGAACTTGTACACCATCAGGCACACAAGAAACAGAAGATAGAAGCGCAGAAACAACAGCGAGGCTTTCACCGCGGCTGACATCTGGATGCGCGGCTCGCGATAGCGATGGTTGATTTCACCGATCTTGCGAAACAGGCGTTTCAGGCTGGCGCGCATGTCCGGGGTTCCCGCTACTGGAACAGGTTCGGGAACATCACGCTGATCCCGTAGAGTGAAGACAAGACCACGATGACGACGACGATGAAACCGCCGGTCAGGTTCTGCCAGGCGCTGTTGCAGTAGTCGCCCATCGTCGGCCGGTCGTTGAGCAGCAGGATCAGGAACACCAGCGCCGCAGGCAGCAGCGTCACCGCGATCACCTGCACGAACAGGGTGATCAGCACCAGCGGCGCGCCCGGGATCAGCACCACCAGGCCGGAGGTGATCAGGGCGAAGAAATAGCTGGCGTAGAACCAGGGCGCCTGCTTGATGTTCTGGTTGAGCGAGTGCGCCCAGCCGAAAATTTCGCCGAAAGCCCAGGAACTCGCCAGCGAAACGCAGATGGCGCCGAGCAGGCCGGCGTCGAACAGGCCGATGGCCATGAAGGTGCCGACATAGCGGTCGGTCTGCATCAGGTGCGCTGCCGCCTGTCCGGCGCTGTCGATGTCGGTGCCGTTCAGGGTCGTGCCGGTGACGATAACGATGAAAATCGCCACCACCACGGTGAGCGCGGAACCGAGCAGGGTATCGAATTTGCCCCAGGGGATGTCCTTCTCCTGCATGCCCTTGTCCACCACCGCGCTTTGCTGGAAAAACAGCATCCACGGCGCGATGGTGGTGCCGATGTTGGCCATGAGGAAGAAAAACAACTGGCCGTTGAAGCCGCCGGGGAAGTTCGGGATCAGGCCGTGTTTCAGGATGTCCGAAACCGAGGGATTGACCATGAAAGCGCCCGGAATGTAGATCAAGTTAAGGGCGCAGAACAGGAGCGCGATTTTCTCCCAGGTCCAGTAGCGCCCGTTCAGGACGATGATGGCCATCAACAGGACCACCCCGGTAACCGTCAGCCAGGGCGGCACCCCGAATATATGGAGGGCAGCGGTCATGCCGATGAATTCGGTGACCAGCGTCAGCCAGTTCACCAGCATCAGGTCGACGAGCGAGAACCAGCCCCAGACAGCTCCGAAACCGTCGAAAATCGCCTCCGCGAGGCCGCGCTTGGTGACGGCGCCGAGGCGCACGGTCATCTCCTGCACGTAATAGGCCGCCGGGATCAGGATCAGCAGGAACCAGATCAGGTGGTAGCCGTACTTGGCGCCGGTGGCCGCGTAGGTGGTGATGCCGCCGGCGTCGTTGTCGGCGACCATGACCACGATGCCCGGCCCGGCGATGACCAGGTAGAGCTGGACCGCCTTCCACATCTTGCGCATTTTGTAGTACAGCTTGGAGAAGAAATTCATCCGGCCGGCTCTATATGCGCTTCGCCGCGAGCATGGGGTAGTCAGGGTGACGGCGGGTGAGGTCGTGCATGGCTTTAACTGCGAGCGGAGGACGAGCCCGTATAATACCGCATGGCCACGGGCAAATTAGCTGAAAACGTGATGCATTTCGCCCGCGTGCTGCGCGCAGCGGGGCTGCCCATCGGCCCGGACCGGGTGGTCGATGCGCTGCGGGCACTGGAGACCGCCGGCATCGAGCGGCGCGAGGATTTCTACTGGACGCTGGCCGCGGTGTTCCTGTCCAAACGCGAGCAACAGGAACTGTTCGACCAGGCCTTTCACATCTTCTGGCGCGACCCGCAACTGCTCGAGCGCATCATGAGCTTGCTGCTGCCGCAGATCTATGGCCGCGCCGGCCAGGCCGAGCAGCCCGCCGCGAGCAAGCGCCTTTCGGAGGCGCTGTACTCGAAGCGCGAGCAGCAACAACAGGAGGAGCAGCAAATCGAGATCGACGCCAGTCTCACTTTTTCCCCGCGCGAGTTGCTACAGCATGCCGACTTCGAGACCATGAGCGGCGCCGAGCTGGCGCAGGCGAAGAAACTGATCGCGCGCCTGCGCCTGCCCATTCCCGAAGTGCGGACGCGCCGCTTTCGCCCCGATGCCCGGGGGTCGCGCATCGATTTGCCGGCGACGCTGCGCGCGAGCCTCAAGGGCGGGGCGCAGATCATCGCGTTGAAGCGCCGCTCGCGCGTCACCCGGCATCCGCCGCTGGTGGTGCTATGCGACATCTCCGGCAGCATGAGCCGCTATTCGCGCATGTTCCTGCATTTCCTGCACGCCATCACCAACGACCGCGACCGCGTGCACACCCTGGTGTTCGGCACGCGGCTCACCAACATCACCCGCCACCTGCGCAACCGCGACGTGGACATCGCCATGAACCGGGTGGCCTCGGCCATCCAGGACTGGGCCGGCGGCACGCGCATCGGCGTATGCCTCGAGGAATTCAACCGCAAATGGTCGCGGCGCCTGCTCGGCCAGAACGCGGTGGTGCTGCTGATCTCGGACGGCCTCGACCGCGACATCGGCGAGGGCCTGGGCGCGGAGATGGAACGACTGCACAAATCCTGCCGCAAGCTCGTCTGGCTCAACCCGCTGTTGCGCTACGATGGCTTTCAGCCGCGACCGTCCGGGGTGCGCGCGATGCTGCCGCACGTGGACGCCTTCATGCCGGTGCACAACATCGACAGCCTGGTCGGACTCGCGCGCGAGCTGGAGCACGGCAAGTGGCAGCACCGTTCGGGTAGAATCGCCGCCTGAAGCTTAGCGCCGATGCGGCAATCGTCGCGGAGTAATTGCATAACCGTATTTTCTGCACGGATGGTTTTTATCCGTGTAGAAAATACGGTTGGCGCGCGCAGCGCGCAGGTTTTGGCAAAACCTGCGCGGACGAAAAACCGTCCACGCGGATCGTCGCTTGCGCACGGATGAAAAACACATCCGTGCGCAAGCGACGATCTTGAATAAAACCCCCACGCCATGTTTGGTGTTTACCTTAGCGCTGCCGCTGGCCGCAACTAAAACGACAAGAACATTCGCGCGGATGCGGCAATTGTTGCGGAGTAATTGCATAAGGAGTCAAGGAAATGGAAATGACCGGCGAGCAGTTCATCCCCGCATTGCAAGCCGAAGTCTGGCGCGGTTTGAACGATCCCGAAGTGCTCAAGGCCTGCATTTCCGGCTGCGAGTCGATCGAAAAGCTGGCAGACACCGAATATACGGTGGTGACCACCGTGGCGATCGGCCCGGTCAAGGCCAGGTTCCGCGGCAAGCTCGTGCTCGCCGACCTCGATCCGCCGAATTCGTATTCCCTTTCCTTCGACGGCCAGGGTGGAGCGGCGGGGGTCGGCAAAGGCTCGGGCAAAGTGTCGCTCGCGACGGAGAACTCGGGCACCCGCTTGAGCTATACGGTGAAAGCCCAGGTGGGCGGAAAGCTGGCGCAAATAGGTTCGCGCCTCATCGACGGCGTGGCGAAAAAAATGGCGGATGATTTCTTCTCCGCCTTCAACCAGAAAATAACCGGGCCGGCCGCGGCCGCCCCGGAACCCTCGGCTGAGGCGGCGCCCGGCGCGGCGCCGCTGTGGTGGGTGGTGGCCATCATCGTGGCCATGTTCCTGCTCGCCCATTTAAGCTGAGCAGACCTGAGCCGAGGCGCGCCCGAGCACCAGCCGCGCGGCAGCTCAGGCTTGTTTCAACTCCTCGGCCTTGATCGGCAGCTTGCGCACGCGCTTGCCGGTCGCGGCGAAGATCGCGTTGGCGACGGCAGGCGCGACGGGTGGAAGCCCCGGTTCGCCGATGCCGCCGGGCGGCTCGGTGCTGGCGACGATATGCACCTCCACTTTGGGCATTTCGTCGATGCGCAGCACCGGATAGTCGTGAAAATTCGACTGCTCGACCCTGCCGTCCTTGAAGGTGATCTTGCCATAGAGCGCCGCGCTGAGACCGTAGACGATGGCGCTTTCTATCTGGCGCTTGACGATCTCGGGATTGACCGTCAAGCCGCAGTCCACCGCTCCGACCACGCGGTGCACCCTGACCTTGCCGTCCCTGCCGACCGAAACCTCGGCAACCTCGGCGACATAGCTGCCGAACGAATGCGCCACGGCAATGCCGCGATGCACGCCCGCCGGCAGCGGCTTGCCCCAGCCGGCCTTTTTCGCGGCAAGTTCGAGCACACCTCGGAAGCGCGGTTGTTTGCCCAACAACCCGAGGCGGAACTCGCACGGGTCCTTGCCCGCGGCCGCCGCCATCTCATCGACGAAGCTCTCGATAAAAAACAGGTTTTGCGAATGCCCGACCGAACGCCAGAACCAGATCTGCACGCCGGGCTCGCGCCGCGCGTACTCTACGCGCAGGTTGGGGAAATCGTAGGGGCAATCGCGAATGCCCTCGACCGCCATTGCATCCACGCCGTCGGCAGGCAGTTTCATGAAGCCCGAGGCTTCCATGAGCGAAGGAGAGCAGATGGAAGCGGAAAACGACACCGCCTTGCCGTTTGCATCGAGTCCGCCGGCGAAGCGCGCAACCGAGGCGGGACGGTAAAAATAGGCCTTCATGTCATCCTCGCGCGTGTAGACCAATTGTACCGGCTTGCCAGATATCTTCGACAGCAAGGTCGCGTCGACGGTGAAATCCGGGGCGAAGCGCCGGCCGAAACCTCCGCCCAGATACATGGTGTGCACCTTGACCTTGCCGGGCGCGACGCCGGCTACCTCGCCGAGGATGCCCTGCGACGGCCCCTGCGACTGCGTGCCCGCCCAGACTTCGATCTCATCGGGCTTGACCCATACCGTAGCGTTCATCGGCTCCATGCAGGCGTGCGCGAGGAACGGCGCTTCGTAGACGGCTTCGAGCCTTTTCGCCACCGGCGCACCCACGTCGCCTTCGTTGCGGCCGAGGGCGCCGCCTTTGGCCGCACCCTCGGCCAGCATTTTCGACACGGCGTCCGACAACAGCGCAGCGTTGGCGCCGTCGTCCCATTTGATCTGCAGCGCGTCGCGGCCCTGCTTAGCGGCCCAGTAACCCTCGGCGAGCACGGCGACACCGCCCGGAATCTGCAGCACCTGCTTGACTCCCGCTATCGCCTTGGCCTTGCTATCGTCCACCGACACCAATTTGCCGCCCGGCACGGGCGGGCGCGCCATTACTGCGGTGAGCATTCCGGGCAAGCGCACGTCCAGTCCGAACTTGGCGCTTCCATTTACCTTGGCGGGCGTATCGAGGCGTCTAGCCGCGCGGCCGAGGATCCTGAACGCCTTCGGGCTCTTCAGTTGCACCTGCGTCGGCACCGGCTGTTTCGCGGCGGCCGCGGCGAGTTGGCCGTAGGAGAGCTTCTTGCCGCTCTTGTGCACCACCATACCTTTCTCTGTGCGGCAATCGGCCGGGTCCGCGTTCCACCGTTCGGCGGCCGCGGCGACCAGCATTGCGCGCGCGGCGGCGCCGGCCTTGCGCATCGGCTCCCAGTGCCCGCGCACCGAGGTCGAGCCGCCGGTCGCCTGCATGCCGAAAATAGGATTGTTGAAGGCCGGATCGGCTTCGGCTTGCTCCACCTTGATTTTTGACCAGTCGGCGTCGAGTTCCTCCGCCACCAGCATGGGGATCGCCGTGTGCACGCCCTGCCCCATCTCCGACAAGCCGCAGATGACGGTGATCTGGTTGTCGGACCCGATGCGAAGATAGGCATTGGGGCTGAATACGCTGACTGCCTGCGCCAGCCGCGACGCGCCGGGCAGGGTGAAACCGATCAGCAGTCCGCCTCCGGCCAGCGCGGAAGTCTTCAGGAAGCCGCGGCGCGAAGCATTGTAGATGGCGCTCATATTCAGCTCCCTGTTCTCATCGACTGCGCCGCGTCCTTGATGGCTGCGCGAATCTGGTTGTATGTGCCGCAGCGGCAGAGGATGCCGCTCATCGCCGCGTCGATATCCGTATCGCTGGGTTTCCTGGTCTTCGCCAGGAGCGCGGCCGCGCCCATGATCTGGCCGCTCTGGCAATAGCCGCATTGCGGCACGTCGTGCTTGATCCATGCGGCCTGCACCGCCTTGCCTACCGGGCTGGCAGCCATGGCCTCGATGGTCGTGATCTTCCTGCCCGCCGCGGCCGAGACCGGCGTGGAGCAGGAACGGACCGGGGCGCCGTCCAGATGCACGGTGCAGGCGCCGCAAAGCGCCACGCCGCAGCCGAACTTGGTGCCGGTCATGCCCAGGGTGTCGCGCAGCACCCACAGCAGCGGCGTATCGGGGCTGTCGTTTACCGAGATATTCTTGCCATTGACGCTGAGTGAGATCATTCGAATTCCTCCGTAGTTGCGGGGGCCATCACCGGGATGCAATCACTGCCATGCGCGATCGGGAATGCGCACACGGCGCCTAAACAGCTTTGCATGAAGCGCGCATTCTGCTGAGTTTGCGCTGAGACCTCAGAACACGATCACGCCGCGCGCGTTGCGTCCCGCTTCAAGATCCGCGAACGCCTGCGCCGCCTCGTCGATGCGGTAGCTGCGGGTGATGAGTTCGTCCAGCTTCAACTTCTTCGCCTGGTATAGCGCGATCAGCCGCGGGAAATCCTCGCGCGGACGGGCCGAGCCGTAGTAGCTGCCGGTCAGGGTCTTTTCCTCGAAGGTGATCGAGGCCGTCTTCAGCGAAGTGCTGTCGTCGCCACGCGCCACACCCACCACCAGTGCGGTACCGCCTTTGCGCACGGCGCGGAACGCCTGCTCCACCATCTTGCCCAGGCCGACGCACTCGAAGGCGTAGTCCACGCCGCCGCCGGTGAGCTTTTTCACCGCCTTGACCAGGTTCTCTTCGCGGCCCGTGTTGAGCGTATGCGTGGCGCCAAACTGCTGCGCCAGCGCGAGCTTATGCTCGGTCATGTCCGCCGCGATGATGATGCCGGCGCCGGCGATGGCGCAACCCTGGATCACGTTCAGTCCGACGCCGCCTGCGCCGATCACCAGCACGCTGGCGCCCGGCACCACCTTGGCCGTGTTGAACACCGCGCCGACCCCGGTCATCACGCCGCAACTGATCAGCGCCGCCTGCGCGAGCGGCATGCCGGGCGCGATTTTCACCACGTTGTCCACGTGCAGCGTGGCATATTCGGCCATCACCCCGCAGGCGGAAAAGATATTCAGCGGTGCGCCTTTAGCGTCGCGCGTGCGCAGGCTGCCGTCGGGCAGGGAGATGATCGCCTTCGCGCCGACGTCGCACAAATGCGGGCGGCCGGTGACGCAGTAGCGGCATTTACCGCACATGTTGACGAAGGAGCTGATCACTAGATCGCCGCCGGCGAGCTCGGTCACGCCTTCGCCGACTTCGACCACGGTACCCGCGCCTTCATGGCCGAGGATCAAGGGCAAGGGCATGCCGATGGTGCCATTGACGGCCGACAAATCGCTATGGCACACGCCGCAGGCGCCCAGCTTGACCATCACCTCGCCGCGGTGCGGCGACTCGACCTCGATCTGTTCCACCACCACCGGCGCATTGTTCCGGCGGCAGATAACGGCTTTTGCCTTGCGTCCCATGCTGCCTCCCCGTTTCGGTTTGCGCTGGCGAGCATTATGCGGCCGCGCAAGTGAAATCGCCAGATAGCGAGCATTATGTGCGACCGCGCAAGTGAAATCGCCAATTGGTTGCAGGGCGCTCGCGTTGGCCGGCGCCATCGATCGCGGATCGACCCTGACCGCATCCGCGCCTTCCACGAGGCGCCGATCCCCAACCTGGCTTATTGCCGCCTTTCCGGCGAGCGAAACACGCATGAGGATAATTTGACTGGCCCGGGATAATTGCGTATAGATATCGCTGTTCGGATCCCAATCCGGCACAATGCGGCAGCGCTCGCTGCCAGGCAGCGAGCGCCATACCTAGAAACCTATTCAACCAAATTGAGGAGATCAAAGTGCAACGTCGTTCCTTCCTGAAAAAAGCCGGCCTGGGTTTGGCCGCAGGCGCGGTCGCCGCGCCGGTGATCGTCAATGCACAGGCGCCCGCCGCCGGACTGCCTACCATATCGTGGCGCATGGCTGCAAGCTGGCCGAAGAGCCTGGATACGCTGTACGGCGGCGCGGAACACATCGCCAAGCGCGTGTCGGAGGCAAGCGGCGGCAAGTTCACCATCAAGGTGTTCGCGGCCGGTGAAATCGTCGGCGCGCTGCAAGTGCTCGACGCGGTGCAGAACGGCACGGTCGAGTGCGGCCACACCGCGGGCTACTACTATTTCGGCAAGGATCCGACCTTCGCCTTCGGCACGTCGATCCCCTTCGGCCTCAACGCGCGCCAGCAATATGCCTGGATGTATCACGGCGGCGGCCTGGAGCTGATGCGCGAGTTCTACAAGGACTACAACATCATCAACTTCCAGGCGGGCAACACGGGCACCCAGATGGGCGGCTGGTTCCGCAAGGAAATCAAGACGGTCGCCGACTTGAAGGGCTTGAAGTTCCGCATGGGCGGCACCGCCGGCCTGGTGCTCGCCAAACTGGGCGTCGTGCCGCAGCAGATCGCCGTGGGCGACATCTACCCGTCGCTGGAAAAAGGCACCATCGATGCGGCCGAGTGGGTCGGGCCCTACGACGACGAGAAGCTCGGCTTCTACAAGGTGGCGAAGCACTACTACTACCCGGGCTGGTGGGAAGGCGGCCCCGGACTTGACCTCCTCATCGGGACCAAGGCGTGGGAGTCGCTGCCGAAGGAATACCAGGCCATCCTGCAGGCCGCCTGCGCCGAAGCCTACATCTGGATGCTGTCAAAGTACGATGCGGTCAATCCGCCGGCGCTGAAGCGCCTGCTCGCCAACGGCGTGAAACTGCTGCCCTTCCCCAACGACGTCATGGCCGCATGCTACAAGGCTTCGGAGGAAACCTACGCCGAAATTGCCTCGAAGAACGCCAAGTTCAAGAAGGTATACGAGCCGTGGAAGAAATTCCGCGACGAACAGATCCAGTGGTTCTCGATCGCTGAAGCCCGCTTCGACAACTTCATGGTCTCCACGCAACGCAGTTCGCAAAAGAAGGCAGCGGCGAAGAAGTAGAGCCGCCGCCGTCCGTTCGAGGCCCCGCCACGGGCCTCGAACAGCGCGCCAAAGCAAAACCCCGCCTGCGCGGGGTTTTGCTTTTTCCGGTCCGGCTCGCGCGCGCTATTTCCCGCCGGCCGGCGGTTTGGCCGCATCCGCGCTCGCGCCGGGCGGCGACTTGTCATCCGCGCGCGGCGCGCGCTCGACCGCCTTCGCCGGATCGTCCTCGTCCTTGGCCGCGTCCTCCGCGTCCGACGCGGCGGCCGGGTCGCCCATCAGCGGCGCTTCCTCGGACTCCGACGCCTCCACCGGCACCTCGATGCGCATCTGGTCCGTATTGACGGCGTCCTTTTTCGCCAGGCCGCCGGTCACGATGCCCGGCAAGGCGATGATCAGCGCCACCATGATGCACTGGATCAGGACAAAGGGCACGGCGCCCCAGTAAATCTGCCCGGTGGTGACCTTGGGCGTCAGCTTGCCGCTCAGTTTGTCGGTATAGTCCTTGGCCGGCGCCACGCTGCGCAGGTAGAACAAGGCGAAGCCGAAGGGCGGGTGCATGAACGAGGTCTGCATGTTGACGCCGAGCAGCACGCCGAACCAGATCAGGTCGATGCCGAGCTTCGCCGCCACCGGACCGAGCAGCGGGATGACGATGAACGCGAGCTCGAAAAAGTCGAGGAAAAACGCCAGGACGAAGATCAGGATGTTGACGACGATGAGAAAGCCGAGTTGCCCGCCGGGCAAGCCGGTAAGCAGATGCTCCACCCAGATATGGCCGTCGACGCCATAGAAGGTCAGGCTGAACACGCGCGCGCCGACCAGGATGAACACCACGAACGAGGTCAGCTTGGCGGTGGTGTCCATCGCCTGGCGCAGCAGGGAGAAGGAAATGCGGCGGCGCGCCAGCGCCATGACCAGGGCGCCGCTCGCGCCCATCGCCCCGCCTTCGGTCGGCGTCGCCACGCCGAGGAAAATGGTGCCGAGCACGAGGAAAATCAGCGCCAGCGGCGGAATCAGCACGAAAGTGACGCGCTCGGCGATGCGCGAGAGCAGGCCGAGCTTGAGCAGCCGGTTGATCACCGCCGCGACAAACGCGACGCCTACCCCTACCGAAGTCGATACGACCAGCAACTCGTCCGTGGGCGCATCCGGCGGATAATGGTATTTGGCGAATGCGAGCGCCACCGCGACGGCGACGATCACCTGCAGCGCCAGCGACGCGATGCCGCTGCCGCCATCCGGCTCGCGAAAGGTGCGCGCCGCGAGCGGTAGCGCCGGCGCCCAGCTTGGCTTGAACACGGCGACGCCCCCAGCGTACAGGGCATACAGACCGGCCAGGCACAGGCCCGGAATGAAGGCGCCGGCGTACATGTCGCCCACGGATTTTCCCAGTTGGTCGGCCATCACGATCAGCACCAGCGAGGGCGGAATAATCTGCGCCAGCGTGCCGGAAGCGGCGATGACGCCGGTGGCAAAGCGCCGGTCATAGCCGTAACGCAGCATGATCGGCAGCGAAATCAACCCCATCGAGATGACCGAGGCGGCCACTACGCCGGTCGTCGCCGCAAGCAGCGCGCCGACGAATATCACGGCGAAGGCAAGCCCGCCGCGCAAAGGGCCGAACAACTGGCCGATGGTATCGAGCAAGTCCTCCGCCATGCCGCTGCGCTCCAGGATCAGCCCCATGAAGGTGAAAAACGGCACCGCCAGCAGGGTATCGTTCGACATCACCGACCACAGGCGCTGCGGCAGCGCCTGAAACAGGGAGGGTTGCAGCAAGCCCAGCTCGACACCGATCAGGCCGAAGAAAATGCCGTTGGCGGCCAGCGCAAACGCCACCGGGTAGCCAAGCAGCAGGAACACGATCAGCGCGCCGAACATCACCGGCGCCATGTTGTGCGTGAGCAGTTCGATCATGCCGCTTCTCCGCGTTCTCGGCGCAGTTCCGCGGCAAGCAGTTCTTCCGGCGTCGGGCCGGCGTCCTTATCGCTCGGATCGGGAATCAGGCCGCGCAGGAAAGCGATGCGCTTGATCAGTTCCGACAGCCCCTGCAGCACCAGCAGCAGGAACCCGACCGGCAGCATCAGTCGCCCCGGCCACACCGGCAGGCCGCCGGCATTCGTCGAAACCTCGTCGCTCCGGTAGGCATCGACGAACACCGGCCACGACATCCACATGATGGCGATCGCCATCGGCAGCAGGAAAAACA
>Ga0082335_1007629_pt1 | contig 12894 bp, 12 predicted proteins | sample Subgrocontami58m_FD_72375 | JGI IMG/M metagenome (GOLD analysis project Ga0082335, IMG submission 72375) | Subsurface groundwater microbial communities from S. Glens Falls, New York, USA - GMW37 contaminated, 5.8 m (SPADES assembly) (version 2) ...
ACTTCCAGATAGCGCGGTGCTTCCGCGACGAGGACCTGCGCGCCGACAGGCAGCCGGAGTTCACGCAGGTGGACATCGAGATGAGCTTCGTGGAGACGGAGGACATCCTGCATCTCATGGAGGGCATGTACACGTCGCTGCTGGAGACCGTCACGCCGGACTGGAAGCTGCTCAAGCCGTTCCCGCGCCACACCTACCAGGAGGTCATGGACCGCTTCGGCAGCGACAAGCCCGACCTGCGCTTCGGCATGGAGCTGCGCGACGTGAGCGACATCATGTCGCAGACGACGTTCCAGGTGTTCCGAAGCGCCATCGAGGCGGGCGGCGTGGTCAAGGGCCTCGCCGCGCCGGGCTGCGCGGGCTACACGCGCAAGCAGGTGGACGAGCTCGTGGAGTTCGCGAAGGCGCGCGGCGCGAAGGGCATGGTCACCGCCGCCATCGCGCAGGAGGCCAGCCTGGACGCGCTGACAATGGAGCAGGTGCGCTCGCCGTCGGCGCGGTACGTGACCGTCGAGCAGTGGAAGGCGCTGGCGACGCGGCTGGGCGCACGGCCCGGCGACATGATGATGTTCGTCGGCGGGCCGGTCCGGATGGCGAACGCCGTCCTGGGCGCGCTCCGGGTGGAGATGGGCAAGCGCCTGAAGCTGGCCGACCCCAACGTCATGTCGTTCTCGTTCGTGGTGGACTTCCCCCTGCTGGAGTGGAACGAGGAGGAGAAGCGCTGGGACGCCGCGCATCACCCGTTCACCGCGCCCCTGGACGCGGACGTCGCGCTGCTGGAGAGCCAGCCGGGCAAGGTACGCGCCAAGAGCTACGACCTTGTGTGCAACGGCTACGAGCTTGCCAGCGGCAGCATCCGCATCCACCGGCGCGAACTGCAGCAGCAGGTGTTCCGCGCCCTCAACTACACGGACGAGGAGACGCAGGCCAAGTTCGGGCACCTGCTGGAGGCGTTCGAGTACGGCGCGCCGCCGCACGGGGGCGTCGCCGCAGGCATAGACCGCACCGTCATGCTGCTGGCGCGCGCCGAGACCATTCGCGACGTCATTGCGTTCCCCAAGACGCAGACGGCGTGGGACCCGCTGTTCGACGCGCCGTCCGTCGCGTCGGAGCGGCAGCTCCGCGAACTGCATCTGAAGGTCGTCGAGGACGAGAAGCCGCAGGGGGCCGCGTAGCCCGCGATTCACGGGGAACACGCGCCGCCTTCATCATCTCTTCACAACTCGCCTCTACACTGAGAGACAAAGCTCACAAGGAGGAAAAGAGATGAGACGCGATACAGGATTGCTCGTAGGTGGTCTTCTGGCGCTGGCCCTGAGCCTCGGCGGCGCCGCGGCGTCGGGGTGGGCATACCCCCAGACGGCGGACGCGGCGCAGCGCAGCCCGGTCGCGGCCCCAGCCGCGGGCGCGACCACCGTGGTCATGGAGGGGCTGGCCTTCAAGCCCGCGACGCTCACGGTCCCCGTCGGCGCGACGGTCACGTGGGTCAACCGCGACGTGGCCCCCCACAACGTCGTGGCGCAGAACAGGGCCTTCGCCAGCAGCGTCCTGGGCCGCGACGCGGCCTGGAGCCAGACGTTCACCCAGCCCGGCGCGTACACCTACGTCTGCACGCTGCACCCGGGCATGGTCGCGCGGGTCACAGTGACGGACAGCGAAGGGAATGTCCCGGCGTCGCCGACCGTGGACGCGCCGCCCACGCCCGGACAGGGGAACCACTGCGGCGGGCTGACCGACGATGAGATGCGCAAGCAAATGGACTCCATGCACGGCCAGGGCAGCTACGACCAGATGCAGAAGCAGATGGACAGCATGATGGGCCCGGGCGGGCATGACGCGCACCACGGCGCGAGCGGGACCGGCGCTGGCGGCCCGACCGGCTCCACCTGGGGCAACGGTGGCATGATGGGCGGCTATGGCGGCATGGGCGGCATGATGGGACGGTAAGACCACAGGGAGGACATGCAATGGATTGTGGAGGTATGGCAAATATGATGGGCGGAATGTTCGGAACAGGATTCGGCGGCTGGGGGTTGGGGTGGCTCGTCGGCGCGCTGTGGATGGTGCTCTTCTGGGGCGGGATCATCGCGCTGGTGGTCTGGGTGGTGCGGCGGCTGACGGAGGGCCGCGGCACGGCGAGCGCGGCGCAGGCGAACCCGCTGGACGTGGCGAAGATGCGGCTGGCCCGCGGCGAGATTACGCCGGAGCAGTTCGGCCAGCTCAAGAAGGACCTGGGCGGCTAGTATCAGGGGGGAACCCTCACCCCCTTGTGTCCCCCTCTCCCTGTACACACAGGGAGAGGGGGATGTTACATCTGGGGGTATCCCCCAGACCCCCGCCAGAGGGGGCGTCCCCTCTGGACTCCCCACTCGGAGCGTCTTCTAGCCATTCTGGACAGTTGGCTCGGGATAAGTTCAATACACCCCGGGCATTTGGGACCTGCTCCATCTTGAACTCATGGGACCAAAATGGGCTTAATGAAGGGTGCCAAGAGGGTCGCAACTATGACTAGGAGAGGCATAGCGATACCAATCACAAGAAACTCCGCGATACGCCATTTCTTATTAGAGAGCGATTCTCCCTTGCGCCACTCTTTGTCTGCATCCTCCCGTTTCTCCTGCCACTCCAACAACCGTTGACGATCCAACATCTCCCGGTGCTCCTTGGGGGAGAACCCTCGAATCCATTTGACCCACTCTGTGCATTCTCGTGGCGATTCCAATTCGTCCTTGAGGACTCGCAAGTCCTCTGGTGACATCTGGAGCCGAATTCCCCCAGGGTCGAATCCAACACGCCTGTTGACGATGGTCTCGATGTCAATAACGTTGGCAAAGCACGTGGGGAAGGCGTCACCTCTCCATTCCTTGGTACCCTTACCAAAGAATTGCTCCCATCCTTGCTGCCCTGGTAGGGTACCGGAGGCACGCGCATCGACGTCAATGTGGAGGAAACCTTGTGGAACGTTTTGATGATAGATCCGTTGGGCAAGAAAACCGCAGTCAGAACATTTAATCATCGCCGCACCTCCTGACAAGTCATCATCAAGTCATCATAATGATAGAATCAACGCCACCTTGCGTCAAAAGAACACCCCAGTGTCCGGAGTGAGAGATTCGCACCATCATTCAGGGGGATACGTAAGGGGACGGAGCCCCCTTACGCGGGGGTTTGGGGGTGTCCCCCAAACCTTTCCCTCCCCCTCTCCTAGCAGGAGAGGGGGACCGAGGGGGTGAGGTGTCCGTGCTAAAATGCCAGCGTATGGCTGAGGGAACGGTCCTCGTCGCGGACGACGAGGCGAAGATCGTGGACGTGGTGCGCGCCTATCTGGAGCGCGAGGGTTACCGCGCGCTCACGGCCCGCGACGGGCGTGAGGCGCTCGACGTGTTCCGCCGGGAGCGGCCCGACCTCATCATCCTCGACCTGATGATGCCGGAGATGGACGGCCTGGAGGTGTGCCGCGCCGTCCGCAAGGAGTCGGCGACGCCCATCATCATGCTGACGGCCCGCAGCGAGGACGCGGACAAGCTCGTCGGGCTGGAGCTGGGCGCGGACGACTACGTGACGAAGCCGTTCAGCCCGCGCGAGCTGGTGGCGCGCGTGCGCGCCGTGCTGCGCCGCACGAGCGGGGCCATGACGCCGTCGGAGCGCATCACGCGCGGAGGCATCACTCTGGACGCGGCCAGCCACGAGGTCGCCGTGCAGGGCAGGCCCGTGAGCCTGACGGCCACCGAGTTCAAGCTGCTCCTGACGCTGATGCAGCGCCCCGGCCAGGTGTTCACCCGCGCCCAGCTTCTCGACGTGGCGCGCGGCGAGCTGGCGGAGGCCTTCGAGCGAACGGTTGACGCGCATGTCAAGAACCTGCGTCGCAAGCTGGGCATGCCCGCCGAGGGCGGCCCCGCGGGCATCGTGACGGTGCATGGCGTGGGGTACAAGTTCCAGGAGTCGGGCCGTGCCTAGGATGGGACTCGCGGTCAAGCTGACGCTGGGGTTCGCTGCCGTGGCCGTCGCCGCCGTGGCCCTGACCTCGCTTCTCATTTCGCGCGCCACGGACTCCGCCTTCGGCGCGTACGTGACGCACATCCGCGGCATGGGCACGATGATGGGCGGCATGATGCAGGACATGATGGGTGTTCAGGAGGGAGAGTTCCTGACCACCGTGAACCAGTCGCTGTGGCTCGCGGGAGGGATAGCCGTCCTGGCCGCGGTGGGACTCGGCCTGCTGCTGGCGCGGCAGATGGCGCTGCCCTTGCGACGCCTCACCGTCGCCGCGCGGCGCATCGCCGGAGGCGCGCTCGACGAGCGCGTGCCCGTGGCGACACGCGACGAAATCGGCGAGCTGGGCATGTCCTTCAACGCGATGGCCGAGGCGCTCGCCCGCAACGAGACGCTGCGCCGCAATATGATCGCGGACATCGCCCACGAGTTGCGCACGCCGCTCTCCGTGCTGCAGGGCAAGCTCGAAGCCATCCAGGACGGCGTTGCGCAGCCCACGCCGCGGGAGGTCGCGTCGCTGCACGAGGAGGTCATGCTGCTCGCGCGGCTCGTCGCCGACCTGCGGACGCTCTCCCTGGCCGACGCGGGCCAGCTTGAGTTGCGCCGCGAGCCCGTGGACGTGGCGGCGGTGGCGCAGCGCGTCGCCCAGGCCATGCGCTCCCACGCCGAGGGCAAGGGCGTGGCGCTGGCGCTGGACGCGCCACCCGGCGCGCCGTCCGTGTCCGCGGACCCTGACCGCGTCGTGCAGGTGTTGGAGAACCTGCTGAGCAACGCCATCCGGCACACCCCCGCCGGCGGCAGGGTGGACGTGCGGGTGAGCGCGCGCGACGGCCAGGTGCGCCTCACCGTGGCGGACTCCGGCCCGGGCATCCCGCCGGAGGACATGCCGCACATGTTCGAGCGCTTCTACCGCGCGGACCGCTCAAGGTCGCGCGCCAGCGGCGGCTCCGGCCTGGGACTCGCCATCGTGCGGCAGCTCATGGAGGCGATGGGCGGTCGCGTGGAGGTGGAGAGCCAGCCCGGACGTGGCGCCGTGTTCACCTGCTCGTTCAGTTCATGCTAGGTGTTTCCTGTCGCGCAGTCCTCCCACGCCAGAGACGCCTCGGCCATCCTCCTGTGTCCCCCTTTCTGCCAAGAAGGGGGACGAGAAGAACGGTTTTGAGGGACACCCTCAAGCTCCCGACAGAGGGGAGCAGCCCTCTGCTTTCTTCGTGATGGGGAGCTCGGACGAATCCGTCGTGCCGCCCTTCGCGCGTGGACGCGCCTGCGAGTTCATGCTACAATCCTAAGTTAAACAATCGTCTTCTTCATGTACCTTCACTGAATTTGTGTCCTCCAGGAGATTTGCGTGAAAGTCGCTACCGAGCGTACCACTGAAAGCCAGGCCGTCCTCAACGTTGAGCTGGAGCCGCAGGAGATGGAGAAGTGGCTGGACAAAGCCTACAAGCGGCTGGTCCAGCGCGTCGCCGTGCCGGGCTTCCGCAAGGGCAAGGCGCCCCGGCCAATCCTTGAGGTCCAGGTCGGCCGCGAACGGCTGGTGGAAGAGGCCATCCAGTTGCTCGTCCCCGAGACGACGGACAAGCTCATCAAGGAGCAGTCCCTGGAGGCATTCGCCGAGCCCAAAATCGAAGTTGAGAGCATCAACCCCATTACCTTCAAGGCGACCGTCCCGCTGAAGCCCGACGTGGACCTCGGCGACTACGCCTCCATCCGCGTCGCGGCGGAGCCTGTCCTCGTCACGGACGAGCAGGTCAGCAAGGTCATTGACGAGGTGCGCTGGGAGCAGGCCCCGTGGGTGCCCGTCGAGCGGCCCGTCCAGATGGGCGACATGCTCATCCTGGACATAGACGCCAAAGTGGACGGACGCCCGTTCATGAGCCAGAAGGGCGCCACGCACCGGCCCATCGCGGAGGTGCCGGACCCGGTGCCCGGCTTCAACGAGAAGCTGGCTGGCGCCGCGAAGGAGCAGCCCCGCGATTTCACCATCGCTTTCGCCGCCGACCATCCCGCGCGCCAGTGGGCGGGCCGGACGTATGATTTCAAGGTCACCGTCCATGAGATCAAGGAGAAGAAGCTGCCGGAGCTGAACGACGACTTCGCGAAGAGCGTCGGCGAGGGCTTCGACAACCTGCAGAAGCTGACGGAGCGCGTGCGGGAGAACCTGCGCACCGCCGCCGAGACTGAAGCTCATAAGCGGTTCGAGGAGCAGACAGTGGACGCGCTGGTCAAGCAGGCCACCATCAAGTTCCCGCCCGTGCTGACGGAGCGCGAGGTGGAGCACCTGCTGTCCGACCAGGAGCGCGAGCTGCGCGCCAGCAACATCTCGTGGGACGACTACCTGCGGAGGTCCGGCAAGACGATTGACCAGCTCCGCGAGGAGCTCTCGCCCATCGCCGCACAGCGGGTGGTCCGGTCGCTGGCCCTGAGCAGGCTCGCGGAGATACAGCAAGTCCAGGTCGCGCCGGAGGAGGTGGACGCGGAGATCGAGTCCATCGTCAAAGGCTCCGGCGAGCACGCCGACCGCATGCGCCAGGTGCTGACCGCCCAGTCCGGGCGTGACAGCGTGGCCCGGTCGCTCCTGACGCGGAAGACCCTTGAGCGTCTGGCGGCCATCGCGCGCGGAGAGCAGCCGGTCGCCCCCTTGGCGGGTACGCCCGCCGCGGGCGGCGCGACGTAGCGGCTAATCGGGAGGAGGAGAACCCATGTTGCAAGAGCCTCGGAACATCATCCCCATGGTCATCGAGAGCAGCCCCCGCGGCGAGAGGGCTTTCGATATCTACTCGCTGCTCCTCAAGGAGCGCATCATATTCCTGGGCACGCCCATCAACGACCAGGTGGCGAACGTCATCATCGCCCAGCTCCTGTTCCTGGAGCGGGAGGACCCGGAAAAGGATATCCACCTGTACATTCACAGCCCCGGAGGCGTGGTCACCGCCGGGCTCGCCATCTATGACACCATGCAGTTGCTGCGGTGCGACGTGGCCACTATCTGCGTCGGCGTGGCGGCCAGCATGGCGACGGTGCTCCTGACGGCGGGCACCAAGGGCAAGCGCTACGCCCTGCCCAACGCAACCATCCACATGCACCAGCCGCTGGGCGGAGCTCAGGGCCAGGCCTCAGACATCGCCATCGCCGCGCAGGAGATACTGCGCATCCAGCGCAAGCTGAACGAAATCCTGACGCGCCACACCGGCCAGCCCATCGAGCGCATCACGCGGGACACGGACCGCGACTTCTACATGACCTCGCAGGAGGCCAAGGAATACGGCCTCGTGGACGAGGTGCTGGAGAAGTCGCCCGCGGAGGCCAAGGCCAAGACAAAGGCCTCGGTCTAGAGCGCAGGGGGCTTTACTATCGCCGGTTCCGCGCTATACTAACGTCTGGCAAGATTTGAGGGGGACTCCCCATGTCAACCACTCGCGGTGGGCGGGTCCAATACCAGTGCTCGTTCTGCGGGAAGAGCCAGGACCAGGTCCGGCGCCTGGTGGCGGGCCCCAACCGCATCTACATCTGCGACGAGTGCGTCGGCCTCTGCCAGCAGATCATCAGCGAGGAGTCGGCCGCGGCTGCCCCGGCCAAGTCAGGCCCGGCCAAGGTCCTGACTCCCAGGGCCATGTACGAGCAGCTCAGCGAGTACGTGGTCGGCCAGGAGCGCGCCAAGAAAGTCCTCTCCGTAGCTGTCTACAACCATTACAAGCGCGTCTCGCAGCCCGCGCGCTCCAGCGACGTTGAGCTTTCCAAGTCCAATATCCTGCTCATCGGGCCGACGGGCAGCGGCAAGACGCTCCTGGCCCAGACGCTGGCGCGCATCCTGGACGTGCCGTTCACCATCGCGGACGCCACCTCGCTCACCGAGGCGGGCTACGTCGGCGAGGACGTGGAGAACATTCTCCTCCGCCTGCTGCAGGCCTCCGAATACGACGTGGCGCGGGCGGAGAAGGGCATCGTCTACGTGGACGAGATCGACAAGATCGCCCGCAAAGGCGCCAACCCGTCCATCACGCGGGACGTCTCCGGCGAAGGGGTGCAACAGGGCCTGCTGAAGATTCTTGAAGGCACAGTCGCCAACGTGCCGCCCCAGGGCGGTCGCAAGCACCCGCACCAGGAGTTCATTCAGGTCAACACCGCCAACATCCTGTTCGTCTGCGGGGGCGCGTTCGAGGGGCTGGACAGGATAGTAGAGAAGCGCCTGGGCTGGGGGCAGCGCACCATCGGCTTCAAGTCCCCCGCCCTGAAGGACGAGCAGAAGATCAGCGACGAGCTGCTGCGTCACACCACGCCCGACGACCTGCTGCAGTTCGGGCTGATACCGGAGTTCATCGGACGGCTGCCCATCGTCGCCAGCCTGGAGGCGCTGGACAAGCCCGCGCTGATGCGTATCCTGACCGAGCCGAAGAACGCCATCGTCCGGCAGTTCCAGCGCATGTTCACGCTGGACAAGGTGGAGCTGGTCTTCACGCCCGAGGCGCTGGACACCAGCGCGGAGGAAGCGCTGAAGCGCAAGACGGGCGCCCGCGGCCTGCGCACCATCATCGAAGAGGTCCTGCTGGACGTCATGTACGAAATCCCCTCCATGCCCGATGTCCGCAAGTGCGTCATCAACGCGGACACCATCCGGGAGCGCAAGCGTCCGCTTCTGCTCACCGCGTCCGGCATGCCCGTGGAAGAGCAGGCCACCGGCAAGACCGCCTAGCACACTCCCTCTCGCGGCAACCACATCCTCTCTGGAGGTGAAGCGCCATGCCCGTCATTCTCGTCGAGACGCGCGGCCGCACTGCCCTCATCACGCTGAACCGCCCGGAGGCCCTGAACTCGCTGAACGCAGAGCTGTTCCAGGGGCTGGCGCAGGCGTTCGCGCAGGTGCGCGACGACCCGCAGGTCTGGACTGTCGTCGTGACCGGCGCGGGCGACAAGTCGTTCTGCTCCGGCGCGGACCTCAAGTGGATGTCGCAAATCCAGCAGGAGGCGCTCAAGTCGGGCAAGCCGGTGAACCGCGAGCGCCCCCGCGTCGACCCGCTGCGCGACTTCGGGGTCTGGAAGCCGGTCATCGCCGCCGTCAACGGCTACTGCATCGCGGGCGGGCTGGAGCTGGCGCTGGCCTGCGACATCCGCATCGCGGCGGAGCACGCCAGCTTCGGGCTGGCCGAGGTGACGCGCGGCATCATCCCCGGCGCGGGCGGCACGCAGCGCCTGCCTAGGCTCATGCCCTTCGGCGCGGCGCTGGAGCTGCTCATGACCGGCGACCGCGTCGGCGCGGCGGAGGCGTACCGGCTGGGGCTGGTCAATCGCGTCGTGCCTCTGCCGGAGCTGCTGCCGACGGCGCTGGCGCTCGCGGAGAAGATCAACGGCAACGGGCCGCTGGCGGTGCGCGCGGTGAAGGAGGCGGCCTACCGGGGCACGAGCCTGCCGCTAGGCGACGGGCTGCGCGTGGAGACGGCGCTGTGGTGGGCGACGCAGCAGACGGAGGACGCGAAGGAGGGGCCGAAGGCGTTCGCGGAGAAGCGGAAGCCGGAGTTCAAGGGGCGGTAGGGGGAGACGCCGGCCCGCCGAGGCCGAAGGATGACAAGAGAGCTAGTCGGACGTGGTTATGCCGATGTGCACGCAGTGGTAGCGTTAGAAGGCAGTTGAGGGTATCTGGCTCACTGCGTTGCACGTTTACGCCAAGTATCAAGGCTCAATCTTTCGAGGCCTCTCGATTCAAGGTCAGTCTTCTTCATACTCCACCAACGTTCAAAAGCGGGTTCTAAGGTCTCTTTCTGCTGAGACAACAGTATGTCGGTGATGGTTGTGTCCTTGCCACGACCGATGTCCTTGAGTGAGGTTCCGGTTTGCCAACATCCTGATTTTGTAATGATTAGCCTATCATGAAAAGGTGCTGCTCCGTTCGCGTTGCCTATGAACTGAATCAGAACACCACCTTTTCTGCGGGACTCGATTTTCTGAAGCTTGGCATACACCTCAACTGGGTCTTCATCACCCGCGGGTTTTATCGCAGTGAGGATATGAACGGCGACACCTTCCGGCACATACGCAAGGAGATCGATTGTGTCCGACCCAATGAACGCATCCTGGATTTTCACGTAGTCCTCACATTTTGAAAAAATCGTTCTCAACATCTCACGGGCGAAGGCAAAATCGTTTGCGGGGATAAACGTGATCCTGGAGTTTATCGAGCTTCTCAGCCAGTCCTCGATTTGTCGGATCAAATCACCCGGCAACACGAGTTCAGACTGGTATCGGAACGCCAACCCCAACTTACACAAGTCAGACAAGTCGTCGACATTGGGCACTAGCGACAGCGGCACCCGCTTTGCTCGAATGGGAGTGTCGTCTAGCTTACCATCTTGGGATTCCAATAGCTTCTTTGCCACGAAGAACGGTTCCAGATTAGCCACAGCCTTCCCGACGGAGTGCTGAAATCGTCTAAAAGAGCTCTCTCTGGTAACAGGATAAATATTAGATGCCCAGAATGCACATAGTGATTCTAGCAACCCCTGAGCCACTTGAGTTGTATTTCCTTGGCGGCGAATAATGCCTTGTTCATCAAGCCGAGACAGGGATTCTCTGAGGTGAACGGCTGGAAGCCCAGAGTTTTGTTCCAACGATTGAAGGCTCACGGATTGATTCCCCGCAAGCAAAAGGATGCTCAGTGTGTGCCACTCATCAGTTGAGAGTCGGTCGATACGGAGGCTCCTAAGAACACCCGTTCGCAAAAGTACTGCGGCGTTGAATGGCCAGGAGCGGAAAACGTATTCTCGATACGAGTGCTTCTTACTGTTCCAGCTGCTGCGGAACATCAGACCTGCCTTGACCAAGTCATCACACGTACCTACGTCCTCATCGTTCCACGAATAATCGGAAAAAGTAATTTGAGATACTTGTAGTTGTTCAGAAAAAAGCCTGATCTGGCTGGAACCCAATAGCTTGGCGACACGTTTGAGGCCTCCGCTCTGGGCAAGTAAGGTCTCTACCGACTCAACCGTTATGGAGATGCTCTTGAGGTACTCAATGACCTTTCGTCTGACCTCTGCTTCGACTTCTCGCCGAACCTCAATCCGCGAATTCGACTCGTAAAATGCCTTATCTGCTACGACGGCGTCCCATTTTTCCTTGGCTTGCTCCACTGGGATCCCCATTACAAACCCAACGGTTTCCGCTGAACGATTCCGCAACTCGGCGAGAGACCAGAACTGAAGGCCATTCAATCCTGCATCCAACAACCGGATGTCGATGTCGTCTGGGCGCGCCAAATCAAGCAAATCTGCCACCTCCTTTAGTCCGCTCCACGAACGCCGTGAGGTCGTGCCCCGCTGCGGGTTTGCCAGCGCCGTCCACCACCCGCTCCCCGGCGATGCGCGCGCGCCCTTCGGCGAACGCACGCAGCGTCTCCACGATCAGCGGCGTCTCCCGTCGCATGCCGTGCTGCCGGATGAGCTTGAACAGCGGCAATTCCTCGCCCTCGTTCGCCTTCATGTCCGCGACGCTCCGCCCCTCAACGGCGCGCCACAGCGGGTCGAACTCGCCGCCGCGGATGGGGTAGGTGCAGTACGTGACGGTCGGGCCGGCGTCCACCTCCGGCGTGCACAGGAAGATGGTGATGCCGCTGTGCGGGGCCTTCTGCTCGATGAGCTGCCAGATGACCTCCTGCCAGATGCCCTTCGGGCCGCCGGGCGCCGCCGGGTGCAGGTTGACGAAGCTGTGCTGCCGCACAAGCTCCGGCCCCAGGATGAGCAGGTAGCCCGCCAGGATGCACAGGTCCACACGATAGGGCGCGATGAGCCGCGCCACCTCGCGGTCGTACGCGACGCGCCATGCGTCCGGCGCGCCCGTCCACGCGCGGCGATAGGCGCGGAACGACGCCGCGGCGAGGGGCAGCCCGTAGGAGCGGACGAGCTGAATGTAGGCGTCCGAGCCGTCGGCCTCGCCCTGCTCGCGGTTCATGAAGACGAACTCGATGCGGGCGCGCAGGTCTCCCGCGCGGATGGCCTCCTGAACGGCCCGCAGCAGGTTGCGCGAGCCTTCGCCGCGCCCCGTGGAGAACCAGCCGAGGCGCAGCGGCGTCGTCGAGGGTGCGGTCATAGCGTCGTCTCCGGATGGCGGGGCAGCAGCCCCAGCTTCTTGCACCACTTGGCGTACTTGCTGGCGACGTGGACGAATGGGCTGGCGAGATGCCCTCTGATGGTCGCGTGGCGCATCGCTTCCTTGAAGCCCTGCGGCGTGCCGTCGAAGTCCGGGAACTCGATGCGGATGCCGCCAAGCTCGTAGCAGGTGTGGGCGTCGCTGCCGCCGGACTTGATGAGCGCATGCTCCTCCGCGAACGCCCGGCAGCGCGCCACGTCGGACGGGAGCGTGGTGCGGGCGTTGAACACCTCGACGAGGTCAATGTCCGGCAGGATGTCCTTGAGCACCGCGTGGGTCATCGGCGAGCGGCGGATGCGGTCGAACGGGTGCGGGATGGAGACGAGGCCGCCCTGCTCCTTGACGCGGCGCACGGCCTCGCGCGGCGGGAGGCCCTTTGGCACCGGCTCCTTCAGGAACAGGCCGGTGATCTCGCCGTCGAGGGTGCCGATCTCCTCCGCGATGATGACGCGGAAGGGCGCGATGCGCTGGACGGCCTGCGCCCCCGCGATGCTGTTGTGGTCGGTGACGGCGATGCACGTCAGCCCCACCTGTTGCGCCCGGCGCACGAGGTCCTCCGGGCGGACGTTGCAGTCCTTGGAGTAGTACGTGTGCATGTGGAAGTCGCCGAGGAGCATCACGACGTCTCCGGCCTGTCGTGAGCGGCGTCGGCGGGTTTCTCCCCGAACAGGTCCATCTGCTCGGCGAGCCGCGTCTGCACCTGGGTCAGGCGCAGCTCCGTGACGTCCAGCCGCTCGTTGCACACGCGGGCCAGGCGCATGC
>Ga0082335_1007630_pt1 | contig 12892 bp, 9 predicted proteins | sample Subgrocontami58m_FD_72375 | JGI IMG/M metagenome (GOLD analysis project Ga0082335, IMG submission 72375) | Subsurface groundwater microbial communities from S. Glens Falls, New York, USA - GMW37 contaminated, 5.8 m (SPADES assembly) (version 2) ...
GCTCCCCACGTGGGCCGAGTTCGGTTCAGAAAACGACGAGCCGCGACCGGAATTGTCGGTGACCGTGATGGACAACAACAAATTCGGCACGCACTTCGGCGACGCTTTCAAGGAGACGGTCCGGCGGTTCAAATACGTCGCGCCGACCGCCTGGGTCGACGCCTACACGATCGGCGGTGTCACGCAGTGGTTCAACGAGGTCGGGGCCAGCACGCTGCCTCCGCTGCGGCCGGAGGAGGCGCTGCGACTGGAAGGATGGGTGTCGCCCAACGTCGCGACGACCTTCGCCGGTGGCAGCGTAAAGGTGTATATCGACGATACGCTGCGCGGCACAGCGATCGTCGGCGGGGCGTGGAACGGTGCGACACACTGGTATTTCGATCTGGCGGCCGGCTCCGTCTCCGCCGGTCGTCACACGTTCAAAGTGGTGGCCGATGATGGCGTTGGCGGTTCTTCAGTGGCCGGTGTGCAGTTCCGCGGAGAACCACCGCGCAACAACTTGCCGCTCGAGGTGAGCGGCGGGGCGGTCGGGTCGGGAACGTGATCGGGGGCGCGCATCTCCGAGTTGGCGGCTGGGTCGAGGTGGAACGCGACCTCCGGGCGCGTTCTTCGCCAACGGCGCCCGGAGGTCGCCGTCCACCACCTGCTGCCGACAACCGGCAGATGAGCCCTATCGGTCACAGGCCGTGAGAATTACTTTGCCACGTCGCGACGGCGTCGGCTGATCTTCGGGCCCCATGACGCTCCCCCGATTCTGGATTGCCGTCTCCGTCGCGGCGTCCGTCCTTTCAATGCGCGCCGCCACGGTGAAAGATCGCGAAGGCGCCGTGCGCGGCGATCGCGCGATGATGGAAAACGATGCGCGTTGGATCTACAACGACATCGACCGCGGGTTCGCCGAGGCGAAGAAGAGCGGCAAGCCGGTGCTGGTTGTGCTTCGCTGTGTGCCGTGCCTTGCCTGCGTGGGGCTCGATGCGGAGGTGCTGAAGGAAGCGGCATTGCAGCCGCTGCTCGATCAGTTCGTCTGCGTCCGGGTGATCAACGCCAACGCGCTCGATCTGCGAAAATTCCAATTCGATTACGACCTTTCGTTCTCGACGCTGATCTTCAATGCGGACGGCACGCTCTATGGCCGCTACGGGTCGTGGACGCACCAGGCCGATCCGGAGGCGCGGGAGACGATCGGCTACCGCCGCGCGCTCGAGGCGGCGCTCGCGGTGCATCGCGGTTATCCCGCGAATCGCGCCGCACTCGCCGGCAAGCAGGGCGGCCCGACGCCGTTTGCCACGCCGGTGGAGATTCCGACCCTCGCGGTCAAATATGGCCGCGAACTCAATTGGGGCGGCAACGTCATGCAAAGTTGTGTGCACTGCCACCAAATCGGCGAGGCGTATCGCGCGTCGTTTCGCGACCAAGGCGCGAAGGTGCCGCTGGAGTTGATTTACCCGATGCCTGCGCCCGAAACGATCGGGCTCACGCTGGCGCCGGATGCGGTCGCGCGCGTGACGATGGTCGCGCCGCACTCCATCGCGGCCGCCGCCGGCGTGCGCGTCGGTGACGAGTTTGTCTCGTGCCACGGCGAACCGCTCATCTCGATCGCGGATTTCGCGTGGGTGCTGCATCGCGGGCCGGAGAGCGGCCCGCTTTCCGCGGTCGTGCGGCGGGGCGCGAAAGAGGTGCCGCTCACGCTGCAACTGCCGGCGAAGTGGCGATTCAAGTCCGATATTTCGAAGCGCGTCGGCACGTGGTCGATGCGCGCGATGGCTTTCGGCGGCATGACGCTGGTCGATCTCGATGATGCGGCGCGGAAGGAACGCGGGCTCGCCAAGGACGCGATGGCGCTGCACGTGAAGGGCCTCGGCCAATATGGCAAGCATGCCGCGGCGAAGAAGGCGGGTTTTGAAAAAGACGATTTGATCGTGGCGCTCGATGGCGGGAGCGCGCGCATCGCCGAAGGCGAGCTGATCGGCCGGTTGCTGCAGGAACACAAGGCCGGCGAAACGGCGGACGTCACCGTGCTGCGCGGTGGGCGGCGCCTCGCGCTGAAGCTGCCGATGCAGTAGTCCAGAGTCGCGGTTGTAGGGCGGGGTCTCCCGACCCCGCCGTTGCCGCGTCGCCATAGGCGGGGTCGGGAGACCCCGCCCTACATGCAACGAGTCGCGGCGAGGAAGCAGCGGGGCACCTACATCTCCCGCAGCGCGGCGGCAATCGGCAGCCGCGCGGCGCGGATCGCGGGGAACAGCCCGCCGAGCAGTCCGATCAACACGGCCCAGATGACGCCTTGGACGAGCAATCGCGGGGTGACCGCGAACGCAAACGTCACCTGGCTGAAGCTCTGCCAGTTCATCGTCGCGGCCCGAAAGTTGTCGAACGCCAGGTACGCGAGCACCGCGCCGATTGCGCCGCCGAGCAGGGCGAGCACGAGCGCCTCGAGCATCAGGGCGATCACCACGGCACCGGCCCCGAACCCGAGGGCGCGCAGCGTCGCGATTTCGCGGGTGCGCGCGGCGACGGCGCTGTACATCGTGTTCAGCGCCCCGAACAGCGCGCCGATCGCCATGAGTGACGCCACCAGCACCCCCACCGTCGTGATGAGTCGCGTGAGCATCTCCGACTGTTCGACGTAGTATTCGGCCGGCCGCAGGACCTTGACGTTGAGTTGCGGATTCGACGTGAGCGCATCCTTGAATTGCTGGAAGGCGCCCGGCGACGCGAGCCGCACGGAAACGGATTGAAACGAATCGCCGCGGTTGTACGCGCCCTGCAGCACCTTGGCGTCGGTCCAGATTTCGGATTCGGCCACGCCGCCGTTCGCGGAAAACAGGCCGACGACGGACCAGAGCTCGCGGCCGACTTTGATCTTTGAACCGACGGCGAGGCCCGCGAATTCCCGCGCGGCACCGACGCCAACGACCACCTCGTTCCGGCCGCCCTCGAACATCCGGCCTTCCACGATCCGCACGTTGTCGCGCACCTCGGTCGCCGCGCCCTCCACCCCGCGCAAGGGCACATTCGCATCGGTGCCGGTCGAACGTTTCGGCAGGTTGATGATGACGAACAGTTCGGCCGAAACGAGCGCGCTTGATCCGCGCCGCGCGATGCCCGGTGCGTCGGCGATGAGGCGCGTTTCCTCCCGCACAAAGCCGCTGACCATTTCGCTGTCGGCTCCGCTGCGCAGGACAATCGCGGCGTCCGGAGCGCCGGAGGCCGACATCGCGCGGTGGAAGCCGGCGGCGATCGACAGGACGCCGATGAACACGGCCACCACGCCGGCCACGCCGAAGATCGTCGCGGCCACCGCGCCGCGGCGCTGGGGAATGCTCATCAGGCCGAACTTCGCAATCGAGCCGATCTGCGAAAACCAATTGAGCGGGCCGGCCATGATCACATCCTCCGCAGCGCGTCCGCCACGCGCAGCCGCATCGCCTGCAGCGCGGGGAAGATTCCGGTGAGAAGACCGAGGGCCACGCAGATGGCCAGGCCGACGAGCACGTCCGCGAGCGGAAAATGAAAGAGCGGCAGCAGCCCGCCCGTCGGATCGCCGCGAGAAGTGATCAGCAAGGCGATGCCGAGCCCCAGGCCGCCGCCCAGCAGCGCCAGCAGGCTCGACTCGGCCAGCACGAGCGCGAGCACCTGGGCGTTGGTGAAGCCGATGGCCTTGAGCACGCCCAGTTCGCCGATGCGCTCGCGCACCGCCTGCGACATCGTGCTGCCGGTCACGAGCAGGATCGTGAAGAAGACCGCGCCCAGGATGCTCGCGACGATCAGCACGATGTTGCCCATCTGCTTGGCCCATCCCTGCACGAAGGCGCCTTCCGGCTCGGTCTTCGTCTCGGCCGGCGAATTCTCGAACTCCGCGTCGACCAGCCGGGCGATCTCGGCCGCGCGCGACGGCTCTTTCACGCGAATCGTGTACCAGCCGACGAGGCCCTTGCCCCGCTCGGAACGCGATTCGTCGAAATAGTCGTAGCGGAAGAACAGCGGGGTCGTGTCCGTGCCTTTCTTCGCGCCGTCGAAGATCCCCACGAGGTCGAACTCCCACGTGCGCTGGCCCCAGATCGGCGACTGCAGCGGCACCTTGTCGCCAATTTTCCAGTGGAACCGTTCCGCGGTGTTGCGGCCGACGATCGCGCCGGTGCGGGTCTCCCGCCATGCTTTCATCTGCTCCGGGGGCAGCCGGAATTCGGGAAACATCTTCATGAACTCCTCCGGCACGACCGGGCATTGCATGAAGAAATTCTTCGGATCCTGGTAAACGCCGCCGAACCAGGTCTGGTGCACGGCGAAATCCACGCCGGGGATTCGCTCCATCCGTGCCTTGTAGGTCACCGGCAGCAACTGGATGATCGAGACCTTGTGCCGGACGATCAGCCGGTCGACGCCCGCCAATTCCACGCCGCCGATCAGCGCCTGCTTGATCGCGCACAGCAGCCCGAAAAGCACGAACGCGACAAGGATCGAGAGCAGCGTCAGCGCCGTGCGGAGTTTCTTCCGTTTGAGATTACCCCAGACGAGATGGAAGAATTTCACGAGTCGGCGAGTTGCTGTTGGTTTGGAGGGCCCGCCTCCGTGCGGGCCGTGGACGACACGGAGGTCGTCCCTCCAGGAAGGCACAATTGACGGTCCATCGTCTGCGATCCCGTCCTATTCATACGACCGCCTCGGGCGTCAGCTGGCCTTTGTAGAGGTGCACGGTGCGCGAGGCGCGCGCGGAGGCGTGCGGGTCGTGGGTCACCATGATGATCGTCTTGCCGTGCTCGCGGTTCAACGCCTGCAGGAGATCGAGGATCTCGTTGCCCGCTTTCCGGTCGAGGTCGCCCGTCGGCTCGTCGCACAGCAGGAGCGTGGGATCCGTGACGATGCCCCGCGCGATGCCGACGCGCTGCTGCTCGCCGCCGGAGAGCGTGCGCGGATAATGCTTCGCGCGATGATTGAGCCCGACCATCGCGAGGGCGGTGGCGACGTGCTGGCGGCGTTCCGCTTTCGACAAGTGAGTGAGGAGCAGCGGCAGCTCGACGTTGCGTTCGGCGGTCAGCACCGGGATCAGGTTGTAGAGCTGGAAGACGAAGCCGATGTGCCGGGCGCGCCACGTCGCCAGCGCGCGGTCGGAAAGCTCGTCGATGCGCTCGCCGCCAATCGACACCGTGCCTTTCGTCGGACGGTCGAGTCCGCCGATGAGATTGAGCAGCGTGCTCTTGCCGGAACCGGACGGTCCCATCAACGCGAGGAACTCGCCGGCGGGCACCTCGAGGCTGAGCTGCGACAGCACGTGAATCTCCTCCTCGCCGCGGTGGAAAATCTTTTCGACGTTTTCCACGCGCACGAGCGCTGCGCTGTTCGTGGGGTTTGCGACCATGCTCATAGTTTTTCCGTCACGGCGCTGCCCTCGATCAGGCCGGCCGGCGCGTCGATCACCACCTTATCTCCGGCCTCCAGCCCGGAGGTGATCGTGGCTTGATCGTTCTGCGCGCCGGCCACGCGCACCGCGCGCCGTTCCGCCCGGCCGCTGCGCACGACGAACACGACGTCGCGTCCGTCCTCGCTGCGCACGGCCGTCTTCGGCACAACCACGCCGCGATTCACGTTGCTCGCCGCCGCCGCGCCGCCGCCCGCGTCGCGGAATGCGACTTTCACCGCCATCTGCGGCAAGATGCGCGGATCGAGCTGGTCGAAGCCGACGCGGACCTTGACGGTCGATTTCTGCCGGTCGGCGGTGGGGATGATCGCGATGACCTTGCAGGGAATTTTCCAGTCGGGATAGGCGTCGAGCGTCGCTTCGACCGGCTGGCCCGGCGTCACGCGGTTGATGTAGCTTTCGTTGACGTCGACTTCGACTTCCAGCGATTGCATGTCGACGACGGTGCAGATGCCGGTGCGAGTGAATCCGCCGGAGGACATCGGCGAAATCATCTCGCCGGGCTGCGCGTTTTTCGAGGTGACGATCCCGGTGAACGGCGCGCGGATCACCGTGTCCTCGACCTGCTGCAGCCAGATGGCGACGTTTCCCTCGGCGACCTTCAGCTCGCTTTGCTGATGGGCGAGCCGGGCGCGCCACGCGAGCGAGCCGGCCTCCGCGCGGTCGAAGTCGGATTGGGCGACCACGCTCGTCTTCTTCAGCGCCGACTGGCGCTCGAATTCCTGCTCGGCTTCGCGGACCCGCACGCGCGTTTCCTCGAGCGCGGCGCCGGCGGCGGCGAGCTGCGCGCGGGCCAGCGCCAGACTGGCCTGCGCATTCGTGTCATCGAGCCGCGCGAGCACCTGGTTCTGTTGCACGCGCATGCCTTCCTCGACCGCAATCTCGTTGACCTTGCCCATGACTTTCGACGACACCGTCGCCTCGCGTCGCGCCACGATGTAGCCGGAGGCATTCAGCACCGTGCGATCGACGGCCCCGCTCGTGACTTCGCGCGCGACCGCGACACGCACCGCGATCGGTTTCGGTCGCAATGTCCACCAGCCGGCGGCGCCGGCGAACAGCAGCAGCGCCAGCGCGCCCACGCCCCACGGGAACGAGCGCGCGGAGCCCGCGGGTTGCGGCGGCCGCTCGATTCGCAGGTCATCAAGCCTGGGTGAGGGCTGGCTCATGCAGGCGACGGATCCAATGCGCTAACTCACGCCGCGCATCTTCTTCAGGGTGGCGAGGCAGCGCTGCACCGTCTCGAGTTCGGGGTAACGGCTGCCTTCCTGTTCGATGAGGTAGTTTTCGACGCCGCCGACGCTCTCCGCCGCCGCGAAGATTTCCTTCCAGGGCGCCACGCCCTCGGCGAACAACACGCGGTAGCTCTTCTCTGCTTCGCGCGTGCCCGGCGTCCAGTCCTTCAGGTGGACGCTCTTGATCCGCCCCGGATTGGCCTTGATCCACGCGACGGTGTCGGCGCCTGACTCGAGCGCGGTGCCGACGTCGAGCTGCAGGGCAAACTCCGGCGGGGTGTTGGCGGCGAGGATTTCCAGCATGCGCGGACCGCCTTCCTGGGCCGGCTTCCACTCGCTCGCGTGGTTGTGATAACCCGCCGCGAGCCCGTGCGATTTCAGCTGCTCCGACGCCGCGGTGAATTGCTCGCCCAGTTTCTTCCAGCCGTCCGTCCCATTCACCCCGCGCGGCGGGCTGGCGCAGATAATATGGCGGCAGCCGAGAATCTGATTCAGCTCGATCGACTTCGCCATCGTGCCCGGATCCGTCAGCGCTGCGCTCGAATTGTGCGTCGACAGACAACGCAGACCGAGGTCGTCGATCAGCCGGCGGACGTCTTTCGTGTACGAGAAGCTCCAGCCGAGATAGGGCGAGTAGAACTCGACGGCCTCGTAACCCATCTTCGCCACGGCCCGCACCGTCTTCGCCAGGTCCTTCTGCATCTCCCCGCGGACGGAGTAGAGCTCGAGCCCGAGAAAGGGTTTTCTCTTCTCGAAGACGATCGGCGTCATCGGAGCGGCGGCCGGGGTGGCCGCCTTCTTGGCTTTGCCGGGGGCATCCGCGGCGCGCACAAGCGCCGGCGCGAGGAGGGTGGCGGCGCCGAGCGTCGTCACGAATTGGCGGCGGGAAACAGACGGGTGGTGCAGAGAAGCCATGGCTTCATTCAAAGCCGCGAGGCCGCAAAGGAAAAGCGGCAAATTCGCCGCCGACGCCAGCGGCAGCGGATCGCGTGAGCGTTTCGCCTCCGTTCTTATCGACGAAAACGCTCCCGCGTTCCGCTGATACCAGCCGCGAATGAGCATTCGGCGCTGGCGGACGGCGCGGGAATGCGTCCAGTTGCGACATGGAAAAGCGTCCGTTCGACCAACTTGGCGTTTCGCCCGAGATCCTCAAGGCCGTCGCGAAACTGGGCTTCGAGGAAGCGTCGCCGATCCAGACCGCGGTGATTCCGGTGGCGCTGACTGGCCGCGACATCGTCGGCCAGTCGTCGACTGGCTCCGGCAAGACCGCGGCTTTCGCCATTCCCGCGATTGAAAAGGTCGATCCGCACCAGCGCGCCGTGCAGGTCCTCGTGCTATGTCCCACGCGCGAACTCGCGGTGCAGGTGGCGGAGGAGACGGGCAAACTGGCGTTTTTCAAACGCGGCGTCCGCGAGGTGCCGATCTATGGCGGCCAAAGCTACGACCGGCAATTTCGCGCGCTCGCCGCCGGCGTCCAGATCGTGATCGGCACGCCGGGCCGGATCATGGATCACATGGATCGCGGCACGCTGAAATTGAACGCGCTGAAAATCGCGATTCTCGACGAGGCCGACCGGATGCTCGACATGGGCTTTCGCGACGACATCGAGAAGATCCTCTCCGCCGTGCCCGCGTCGCGGCAGCTGCTGTTTTTCTCCGCGACGATGCCGCGGGCGATCCAGGAGCTGATCAAGCGCTACAGCCGCGATCCAGCGTGGATCAAGATCGAGGCGCAGGCGCAGAACGCGCCGCAGGTCGATCAGGTCTACTTCGAGGTCGACCGCCGCTCGAAGATCGAGGCGCTGACGCGACTGATCGACGTGCACGATTTCCGGTACGGGATTGTTTTCTGCAGCACGAAGATCATGGTCGATGATCTCGACGAGCACCTCCACTCGCGCGGCTACGCCGTCGACCGGCTGCATGGGGACCTCTCGCAGGCGCAGCGCAATCGCGTGATGGAGAAGTTCCGCGAGCGGAAATTCGAGTTCCTGATCGCGACCGATGTCGCGGCGCGCGGGCTCGACGTCGACGATCTGGAGGTCGTGTTCAACTTCGACCTGCCGAACGACGCGGAGGATTACACCCACCGGATTGGTCGCACGGCGCGCGCGGGCAAGAGCGGCCGCGCCCTCACGTTCGTGAGCGGCCAGGAGATCTACAAGCTGCAGAGCATGATCCGGTTCGGGAAGCTGAACGTCCGGCGCGAGCGCGTACCCTCGCTCGACGAGGTGGAGGAGGCGCGCGCGAACGCGTTCTACGACAAAATCCGGGCGACCCTGGACGCGAAGGAATTCAAGCCGCACGACCGGCTGGTCGACCGGTTGCTGGATCAAGGCTACGCCAGCACCGACATTTGCTCGGCGCTGATTCACCTGCTGCACGGCAGTGCACCCGTTGCCGCCGCGGTCCCCCAGCCGAAGAACGAGACTGGGTGGCGGGACGTCAAGCCGCTCCCTCGTGTCGCGGGGCGCGCTTCGGCCGAGGCCGCTTCGGAGCACACGGCTCCGCCGGCTGACAGCGGCGTCTCACCGTCGCCGAAGAAAACCAAATTTGACCGGCCCGCCCGCACCGGGCGCGAGCCAGGCAAGACGACGCTTTTCCTCAATGTCGGCCGCAAGCAACTCGTTACGCCGGCGGACATCGTCGGCAAAATCGCGGGCGTCACGCGACTGCCCGCCGAGGTGGTGGGCGCGCTGGATATCCACCAACGTCATACCCTGGTCGATGTGGCGGCGGAGCATGCCGATTTCATTTTGAAGAAAATCACCGGGATCAAAGTGAAGGGCATTCCGCTCGCGGTGACCCGGGCTGTGACCGAAAGTCCCAGCCCCAGGCTCCAGGCTCCAGGGAAAATCTAAGTTCCCAATCAACAAAGTTGTTAGGTTTTTTCTGTTGTGGGGAGATTCTCGGGATTTCGGCGTTTGGAAATTGGATCTTCCGCCTGCGTCCGGCCCGCTCGCGCCCTTGACAGTCCGTCGCGCGCGACGTTATTGCCGAGTCCCGTATGGAAGCCGTGCTCGATCAACCGGTGCTCGTGCTGAACCGCCTGTGGCAGGCGGTGAATGTCATTGGTGCGCGGCGCGCCTTTGGGTTGCTGGCGCGGGGGCATGCCCAGGTGGTGCATCATCACGACGATGATTTCCGCACCTTCTCGATGCTGGACTGGATCGACTTTTCGCAGAGCAACCCGCCGATCGCGGAGTTGGACATGGTGCACACCCCGACGCGGCTCATCCGGCTGCCGCGCGTGATATTGCTCACGTTTTTCGACAAGCTGCCGTGCAAGGAGCTGAAGCTGACGCGCAACAACGTCTTCGAGCGCGACAAGAACACCTGCCAGTATTGCGCGCGGGCGATGCCGCGCGAGCAGCTGAACCTCGATCACGTCATCCCGCGCGATTACGGCGGGAAAACCACCTGGGAGAACATCGTTTGCTCCTGCATCAAGTGCAACACGCGGAAGGCGAACCGGCTCCCGCACGAGGCCGCGATGCGGCTCATCCGCAAGCCGGTTCGGCCGAAATGGCGGCCGGTCATTTCGCTCGTCCTCGGCCATCAGCAGCACGAGCACTGGAAGGACTTCCTCGACGTCGCGTATTGGAACGTGGAGTTGGAAGAGTAGCGCGCACTCCGAGCGCGGCGCGGATTTCTTATTGGTTATTGGTTGTTTCTCATTTGGCTATTGCCGGAGCCGAGCGGCTCGCAATGAACCGGTGAGCGATAACCAATAACCAATTACTATTTCTTCCCGTGCTCGCGACTCTTGTCATGACGGTGATCGGCGCGGATCGGCCCGGTCTGGTCCAGATGGTGGCGGCGCGCGTGGCCGATCACGGCGGCAACTGGCTGGAGAGCCGGATGTGCCGGCTCGGCGGTCAGTTCGCCGGCATCCTTCGCGTCGAGGTCGCCCAGCAGAAACGCGACGAGCTCGTCAACGCGCTGCGCACGCTGGAAGTCGACGGACTGCGCGTAATCATTCACGCCGAGGGGGCTCCCGGGGCTCCCACCGCGCCGGATGCGAAGTTGGCGGGCGGCGATCGCGCGGGCGCCCTTGCCACGGTCGAGCTCATCGGCCACGACCGGCCCGGCATCCTGCGCAGCGTCTCCAGCGTGTTCGCGGCGCACGGCGTGAACGTGGAGGAACTCTCCTCGGAACGCGTGAATGCGCCGATGGATGGCGGGCTGCTGTTTCAGGCGCGCGCGACGGTCTTTGTGCCCGCGAACGTGAAGCTCGGTGCGGTCCGCGCCGATCTCGAGAAACTCGCCGCCGATTTGATGGTGGATTTGAAGCTGCTGCCGGTTGAGCGGTGAACGAAGTTCCGATGCATTTCCGTGGCTGCCGCGAGAACAGGGGAGGTCGGCGCATTTTCGTAGTGGCCAGCGCCGAGCGAGCCGGCCTGGTCCCGTCGACTCGCTGGCGCTCGTCGCCACGCACCGGTTCGGACCTTCGGCGGCAAAACCGTCTTGTGCGGGGGGGGCGGCGTGGCGGCGAGCCCCGTCCTGCGTGCGGGACGGGCGGTTCCCATGCCCGCGCCGTCTGATCCCCGCGCGCTGCCGGCGCTCTGCCGGCTGGCGTCCCTCGCCGCGCGAGTCGACGATGCGCCGAACGCCTTGCGGGAAATGCTCGACTTGTTCGTGCAAACCTTCCGCGCCGACGCGGGCTCGATTGCGCTCCTGAGCCCCGACACCGGGCGGCTCGAAACGGAGGTGCAGGTCGGCGCCGCGGCGGATGTGCCGCACGAGATCAAGCTGGGCCACGGCATCACCGGGTGGTGCGTGCTGAACCGGCGTTCGCTGCTCGTGCCGGACGTGGCGTCCGAGCCGCGGTATATTGCGGTGCGGCCGTCGGCGCGCTGTGAGCTGGCCGCGCCGATGCAAGCCGACGATCACGTGATCGGCGTAATCGACCTCGAGAGCGATCGGGTGGGCGGCTTCGCGCCGGCGGATCTGGCGTTGCTCGAGCAGCTCGCGGGCGAAGCGGCGCGCGTGATGCAGCGGCTGTGGCAGCTGGGGCATCTCAAGGACAAGGCGCGGCAGCTGGAATCGCTCATCACGGCGGGCCAGTCGCTGGTCACGAAACTCGAGCCGCAGGAACTCTTCGACACGCTGACGCGCGAGGCCTGCCGGATGCTGCAGGCGCGGGCGTGCGCGCTGTATCTCTACGACGCCGGGCGGCGAACCGTGCGCTGCGCGTCGCTGACGAATGCCGTGGCGACAGTCGCGTCGGCGAAACGCGGCTCGGCCAGGGAGCGGCGTCAGACGGTGGACGGCGACCTCCGGGCGCCGTCGGAGAAGAACGCGCCCGGAGGTCGCGTTCCACCCATCAGTGGTGACGAGACCACGAACTTCCCCGCGCCGGCGGGCGAACTCGACCTCGATTCGTGCCTGGTGGGCTCGCCGATCCACACCCGACACCAGGTGTGGTTCGCCGACATCCAGTCGCGCGAGTACGGCGAACTGCGCGACCTCCCCGCGGATCCGACGCTGCGTTCGGTGCTGGCGACGCCGATGCTGATCGAGCGGGAAGTGCTGGGGGTCGTCGCGATTTTCACGGACGAGATCCACCGCTTCGACAACGACGAGAAGCGGCTGTGCGCGGCGCTCGCGAGCCTCGGGGCCGTGGCGCTGCAGAACGCGCAGCTGTATGCCCGCGTCTTCGAAACCGAGGATGCGCTGCGGAAAAACGACCGGCTCACCACGCTGGGTTTGCTCGCGGCGGAGATTGCCCACGAGATTCGGAATCCGCTGACGGTGCTCAAGCTGCTCTATGGCGGGCTGAACCTCGATTTCCCGGAAGGCGATCCCCGTCGCACCGACCTGCGGGTGATTGGGGAAAAACTCGATCAACTGGAAGCGATCGTTTCGCGCGTGCTGACCTTTGGGCAGGCGCCGTCGAACCTGCATTCCCGCTGGTCGCTCGCGGAAATCATCGAGGACACGCTCGTGCTCGTGCGGCTGAAACTGGCGCAGAGCAAGGTGACGGTCGACTTCGCCCCGCCGCCGCGACCGCTCTTCGTCGAGGTGCACAAGGGTCAGATCCAACAGGTGCTGCTCAACCTGCTGCTGAACGCGATGCACGCCATGCCCGAGGGTGGGGCGATAGCCATTGCGCTCGCGACCGACGAGCGCGGCGGGTGGCCGCAGGCATTGATTGATCTCAGTGACACCGGCAACGGCGTGGATGCCGCGCTGCGGGAGCGGATTTTCGATTCGTTCCTTTCGGGGCGACCGGACGGCA